>Ga0187891_1000641_pt1 | contig 33780 bp, 28 predicted proteins | sample June2016WEW_21_4_FD_132990 | JGI IMG/M metagenome (GOLD analysis project Ga0187891, IMG submission 132990) | Peatland microbial communities from SPRUCE experiment site at the Marcell Experimental Forest, Minnesota, USA - June2016WEW_21_40 | ecosystem: Environmental > Terrestrial > Soil >... | reverse complement strand
GAGCGCGACGGAGTCGAGGCCAGTTCCGTGTGTGGCGCTGATCTGCGCGACCGGAGCGCCCAGTTCGCGCGCCAGCTTGAGCGTGTCGATTTGCCCGCCGCGCGACTCCATCAGGTCGGACATATTGAGCAGCACCAGCGTGGGCAGGCCGACGTCGAGCACCGGCGCAGCGAGCATCAATTGGCGCGTGAGGTGCAGCGAGTCGAGGACCAGCAGAACAGCGTCGGGCTTGGGGGTACCGGGCATGCGCCCGCGGAGCACATTCACCGCCACGCGCGCATCTTCAGAGTACGGAGTGAGCGAGTAGATACCGGGCAGATCGATCAGCGTGAGGTCTTCGCGGCCCACACCAGCCATCAGGCCCATGCGCTGCTCGACGGTGACGCCTGGGTAGTTGGCGACCTTTTGCCGGAGGCCGGTGAGCTTGTTGAAGAGTGTTGATTTGCCGGAGTTGGGTGGGCCGATCAGCACGACGGTGCGGAGCGTACTCTCTGGCAGCGCCGCAGGCGGCTCAAAGACGGGCGTGTCGCAACAGGCATTCATCGCGCAGCCTCGGACAGTTGCGGAGCTTGTTCTGCGGCGGCTTCTACTGGACGGACCCGGATGGCGGACGCGGTTTCATGGCGGAGCGCGATTTCCATGCCGTCGATGCCGTAAACGGTGGGGTCCCCGGCAGGAGCGCGGCGCAGGGCCGTGACCTCAGCGTCTGGCACAAACCCCATATGCATCAGGTGATTCTGGACGTTTTCAGGCAGGTCGAGGGCGACCAGGACCCCGCTTTCACCAACCGTCAAATCGCTGAGCAAGCTCACCTGACGAACTCCGCATCGCCGCCCGCTAAAGCGGGGCAGCAGAAAAATACGACCGGAATGGTCGTAATTCAGTATACGGCCAAATTGCCTGCGGCCGCAATCGTGGTTTTGGGGGACCTTGGCTTCAGACATTCCCATGACTTGGCCTCCAAGGAGAGGGGGATCAGCTGGGATCCCCAGCCCTCCCTAAAGCCCCCTGGCGGACCCTATGCTCAATTCATCGGAACGGTGATTCATTTGTAGCAGTGAAGTTTTTCCGAGGAAGTGATCCAAATCACACCGGTTGGCCCGCGATCGATTTGCGAGGGGTGAGGACGCGTAGTACAAGGATTTCATGACTTTTGAGGAGTTTCGAGCTTCGCTGTCGCTTGCGGTACCACCGCAGGAACTGTCGGCGCCGCTTGCCGCACTGTGGTGGGATTCAAAGGGCGAATGGGCGCGGGCACACGGCATGGTTGACGCTCTCGAAACACCTGATGGCATGGTCGTACATGCCTACCTGCACCGCAAGGAAGGCGTCGCATGGAACGCAGACTACTGGTATAGCCGCGCCGGGCGCAAGTTCCAGCGGGCGACGCTCGAAGCCGAGTGGGAGGCGCTGGTGAAGGGACTGATAGGCGAGTAAACACAGACGAGCGGAAGACTCCGGTGCAGAATCCTCTGTTCGCATCCAGTGCGCGGGAGGGGCTGGTCATGCAATATCGCAAGTTTGGAAGGCTGGATTGGAAAGCTTCGGCGCTTGGGTTCGGCGCCATGCGGCTGCCGGCCGCGGATGGGCAGAGGGGCAGCGCCAATGTCGATGAAGTGGAAGCGATTCGCATGTTGCGTTACGCCATCGATGGCGGCGTGAACTACGTCGATACCGCCTATCCGTATCACGAAGGCAACAGCGAGCTGATCGTTGGCAGGGCGCTCAAGGATGGATATCGCGAAAAAGTCCGGCTGGCGACCAAGCTTCCCACGTGGATGGTGCAGGGACCGGCGGATTTCGACCGTTTTTTGAATGAACAGTTAGGAAAGCTGCAGACGGAAGCCATCGACTTTTACCTGATCCATTCATTGAACAAAGCATTGTGGTCGAACATCGTGCTGAAGCACAACCTACTGGGTCAGGCGGAGCGAGCGCTGGCCAATGGGCGCATCAGACATTTGGGGTTCTCGTTTCACGATGACTACACGTGCTTCGAGGAGATCGTGAACAGCAGCGACCTTTGGAGCTTATGCCAGATTCAGTACAACTACATGGACATTGAGAACCAGGCAGGCACTCGCGGTCTGAAGCTGGCCGCGGATAAAGGGCTGGCCGTGGTGGTGATGGAGCCGCTGATGGGCGGGCGACTAGCGGATCCGCCGCCGGCGATTCGAGCGATGATTGCGGCCGATCCGGCAAGGCGGAGCCCGGCGCAATTGGCGCTGGATTGGGTGTGGGATCAGCCGGAAGTTTCCGTGGTTCTGAGCGGCATGAGCACCATGAAGCAAGTCGTCGACAACCTCAGGATTATCGAATTGGCGCGTGTAGGCAAGATTACTGAAGCGGATCAGGCGTTGATCGCCCGGATTCGCGAAAATTACCGGTCGAGGATCGCGATTCCATGCACGCAGTGCGGTTATTGCATGCCGTGCCCCAACGACGTGAACATCCCGGTGAATTTCGATTTCTTCAACTATGCCCACACGTACGATGACGTGGGCGCGGCGCGGTTCCGGTACAAGTTTGTGCTCAGGGAAGAGCAGCGCGCGAGCGCCTGCATCGATTGCGACACGTGCGAAGGATTGTGCCCGCAACATATCCCGATTTCCGATTGGATGCCGAAGGTGGCAGATCTGCTGGCCTGAGGGGGAGACGGCTGCGGGGAGAGACGCGACGGCTACAATCTCCACCGGCCCACTCTCGAGGCGGAGTAGGAGGCTTTGGTGGAGGGAATGCTAGCCTGTTCGTCGCGATTCGTGGCTACTGCAATCAGTGCATGAGGGCCCCGGCATGCGCGCCGATATAGTAGGGCCAAAGGATAATGGCCAGAACGCCTCTCCAGAAACTCAGGTGCAGGTAGCCGATGGTGAAGAGCCATGCGGCGCACCAAGCCATTCCCATGAAGGTGTGCTGTTCGATGTGAATCTTCTGCGGCTGTTTTGTGCGGGCGTCGGTTTCCACAATGTCCTCCGTCGGTTTCTCCTCCGTGTCCGGGCGCGGAGCGATGCGCCCCTTTGCCTTGCCGGAGGCGTTGTAATCAAGGTCTTTTCGATGACTGCAGGAATAGTACTCCTGTAAGCGCGATTGACCATGAACGAACCTAGTCTCAGCAGAGTGCGACATCTCGCCAGATCGGATTTTGAGTCGTCCCGAATGCCCTGAACTATGATTTGCAGCGCTCGACTCCGTAGTTTGCGACGATGCCGGCAACTCGGGAATTAACTGTCTGCACTCGGCCCGATTCCGTCCAGAACGGGTTGCACGATATAAACATCGTTTCACAGGATGGGATTCTCACCCCTCCCTGTGCCCCACATCACTGCTGCTAATTGCTTCAAAGCTGAGACTCACGTTAGTGGCCGATTTCCCTCAGGGGTATCACTATGGAGCGAAGCGAATGAGTGAACCAAAGACCGTGATTATGGATGGGAACGAGGCTGCGGCCTCTGTTGCCTACCGTCTCTCCGAAGTCATCGCCATTTACCCGATCACCCCCTCGTCGCCGATGGCTGAGTGGGCCGATCAGTGGCGCTCGGAGGGGAAGAAGAATATCTGGGGCGCGTTGCCCATTGTGGAAGAGCTGCAGAGCGAGGGCGGCGCAGCTGGCGCATTGCATGGCGCGTTGCAGGCCGGGGCCTTTGGGACCACATTTACCGCCTCACAGGGTCTGCTGCTGATGATCCCCAACATGTTCAAGATCGCCGGTGAGCTTACCCCGGCCACAATGCATGTTTCGGCACGCACCTTGGCGACGCACTGCCTGTCAATCTTTGGCGACCACTCTGACGTGATGGCTTGCCGCTCGACGGGCTGGGCGATGCTGGCGTCGAATTCCATTCAGGAAGTCGCCGACATGGCGCTGGTGGCGCAGATCGCCACCCTCGAATCGCGCATCCCGTTCATCCATTTCTTCGACGGCTTCCGGACTTCGCATGAGGTGGGGAAGATACTTCCCATCAGTGACGAAACCATTCGCGCCCTGGTTGACGACCAGTACCTCATCGCGTTCCGCAAGAACGCTCTCACGCCCGATCGGCCCTTTATCCGCGGCACGGCGCAGAATCCCGACGTGTTTTTCCAGGCCCGCGAGGCATGCACGCCATTCCACGCCGCTGTGCCAGGAATCGTGCAGTTTGTGATGGACCGTTTTGCCGCCCAGACCGGCCGCGCCTATCACCTCTTCGACTACTACGGCGCGCCGGACGCGGAGCGCGTGATCCTGATGATGGGTTCAGGCGCAGAAGCCGCCGAGGAAGCCGTGGACGCGCTGAACCGCGAGGGCGAGAAGGTGGGCATGATCAAGGTTCGCCTGTACCGGCCCTTTGACACCAAGGCATTTCTGGCCGCGCTACCGTCGACCGTCAAGTCCATTGCCACTCTGGACCGCTGCAAAGAGCCCGGAGCTGCCGGAGAGCCGCTCTACCAGGACATTATGACTGTGCTGGCTGAGAATGCGGCGGACCTGCCTTTTGCCGCGATGCCCGCCGTGATCGGGGGCCGCTACGGCCTCTCGTCGAAGGAGTTCACGCCGGCGATGGTCAAGGGAGTCTTCGATGAGTTGGCAAGGCTGACACCGAAGAACCACTTCACCATCGGCATCAACGATGACGTGAGCCATTCGAGCCTCGAGTACGATCCCGAGTTCTCTACTGAAGATCCCAAGACTGTGCGCGCTCTGTTCTACGGACTCGGGTCGGACGGCACCGTTGGCGCCAACAAGAATTCGATTAAGATCATCGGCACCGAGACGCCGAACTACGCGCAGGGCTACTTCGTTTACGACTCGAAGAAGTCCGGCTCGATGACCACCTCGCACTTAAGGTTCGGGCCCAACCCCATCAGGTCAACCTACCTGATTACGCGCGCGAGTTTTGTGGCCTGTCACAACTTCAGCTTCCTGGAAAAGATGGACGTGCTCGAAGCCGCAATGCCGGGAGCCGTCTTCCTGCTCAACTCGCCCTATTCCGCGGCAGAGGTGTGGGACAAGCTGCCGCGCAGTATGCAGGAAGAGATGCTGCGCAAGAAGATCGAGTTTTATGTGATTGATGGCTACAAGGTTGCGCGCGAAGCGGGCATGGGCTCACGCATCAACACGATTATGCAGACCTGCTTCTTCGCGATCAGCGGTGTGCTGCCGCGCGACGAGGCGATCAAGCAGATCAAGAAGTCGATCCAGAAAACTTATGGCAAGCGCGGCGAGGCGGTGGTACAAAAGAATTTTGCCGCCGTGGATCACGCACTGGCTCATCTTGAAAAAGTTGAGCTGCCGGCTGCTGCGTCCTCCAGTTTCGATCTCACCGGCGCCATCTCCGCCAAAGCTCCGAAGTTCGTTCACGACGTGCTTGGCCAGATTGCTGCGGGCAAAGGCGACCTGATTCCGGTGAGCGCGATTCCAGCGGGTGGGGCATACCCAACCGGGACGGCGCAATGGGAGAAGCGCAACATCGCGCAGTTCATTCCCGTGTGGGACAAAGACCTGTGTATCCAATGCGGCAAATGCGTGATGGTTTGTCCGCACGCGGTGATCCGCGCCAAGATCTACAATTCCGAGCTTGGAGATAAGTCTCCTGCAACCTTCAAGTGGGCCAAGCCCAAATGGCGGGGCATGGAAGAGGAGCGGTACACGCTGCAGGTTGCGCCGGAGGATTGCACCGGATGCGCGGTGTGCGTGGAAGTGTGCCCGGTGAAAAACAAGAGCGACGCCAGCAAGAAGGCCATCAACATGGCGCCGCAAGCACCGCTGCGCGAGCCGGAACGCGACAACTGGGATTTCTTCCTCTCGCTACCGGAAGTCGACCGCGCAAAGCTCTCGCATGCTCAGGTCAAGGATCTTCAGCTTCTGCAGCCGCTCTTCGAGTTCTCCGGCGCCTGCTCGGGCTGCGGCGAGACGCCCTACATCAAGCTGATGACGCAATTGTTTGGCGATCGGCTCTACATTGCAAACGCTACGGGCTGCTCGTCGATCTACGGAGGCAACCTGCCCACCACGCCTTACACGAGCAATGCGCAGGGACGCGGGCCCACGTGGAACAATTCGCTCTTCGAAGACAATGCGGAGTTCGGCTTTGGTATAAGGGTTGCGCTCGACCAGCAGAAAACCTTCGCCGAAACGCTCGTTACGCGGCTCGCATCGGCGATCGGCGCCGAACTGGCGGCTGACCTGGTTGGCGCTTCGCAGAAAACCGAGACGGAAATCAATCGGCAACGCGAGCGCGTGAGTACTCTGCGCGAACGGCTCGCCGGCAACGAGTCATCCGATGCGCGCAACCTGCTGGCGATTGCCGACGCGCTTGTGCGCAAGAGCGTGTGGATCCTGGGCGGCGACGGCTGGGCCTACGACATCGGTTTCGGCGGGCTCGATCATGTGCTTGGCTCAGGCAAAAACGTGAACGTGCTCGTGCTCGACACCGGAGTTTATTCGAATACCGGCGGTCAGGCCTCGAAGTCCACGCCGCGCGGCGCGGTAGCGAAATTCGCCGCCAGCGGCAAGCCGAACAGCCGCAAGGATCTGGCCATGGAGGCCGTGAGCTACGGCTCGGTCTACGTAGCGCAGGTGGCTCTTGGCGGCAACGACAGCCATGTGGTGAAGGCCTTCCAGGAGGCCGAGGCGCACGATGGGCCGTCGATCATCATCGCGTATTCAAGTTGCATTGCGCACGGCTACGACCTGGTGCACGGGCTGGAGCAGCAGAAGCTGGCAGTGCAATCAGGCTATTGGCCGTTGATGCGCTACAATCCGGCGTTGCGCGAGGAAGGCAAGAATCCCTTTCAGCTCGACTCCAAGGCGCCGTCCATCCGGCTTAAGGACTACGCCTACCGCGAAGCCCGTTACACCATGCTGGCGCGCGGCAATCCGGAAATGGCGGCACATCTGCTCACGGAAGCGCAGGATGACGTTGAGCGCCAGTGGCGCGTCTACTCTGCGCGTGCAGCGATGCCGGGCCGAGGTGAGACCCCACATATCGCGCCCCCTGAAAAGGCTGAAGCAAAGCCGGAAGAGAAACTGGCGGCCGCGGCTGCCGGAGGTGAAGAATGACCGATATTTCCATGTATTACCTGGGCATGAAGCTGAGCGGCCCGATTGTAGTTGCATCCACGCCGCTGTCGGAGTCGATTGACAATATTCGCCACATGGAGGATGCGGGCGCTTCGGCGATCGTGCTCACTTCGCTCTTCGAGGAGCAGTTGGCCCTTGAGTCGGGCGCCCTCGATGAGGATTTGTCGCGCGGCACGAATTCGTTTGCCGAGTCGCTGGATTTCCTGCCGGAACTCTCCGACTATCGCATGACGCACGAAGGTTACCTCGAGCATTTGCGGCGCGCTCGCAAGGCCGTCAACATTCCTATCATGGCCAGCCTCAACGGCGCCACGAGCGGCGGCTGGGTGCGCTTCGCCAAGGAAATGGAGCAGGCCGGGGCGAACGCCATCGAGTTGAACACCTTCGCGCTGGCGACGGACAGCAGTCAAACCTCAGCCGCGCTCGAGCTGCAACTCCTTGAGCTGGTCTCGAGCGTCTGCGATGCAGTCAAGGTTCCCGTGGCCGTCAAACTTTCGATGTCGTTCACGAGCATCCCCAATCTGTGCGGCCGGCTCGAGGAAGCCGGCGCGCGCGCCGTGGTGCTCTTCAACCGCTTCTACCAGCCCGATTTCGACATCGAGGCGCTGGAGGTGCGGCCGACGCTGCACTTTTCCACTCCTTCGGAGCTCTTGCCGCGGCTGCACTGGGCAGCCATCCTCTATGGCCATCTCAAGGGCGACATCGCGATCACCGGTGGGGTTCACTCCGCCGAGGATGTGCTGAAGGCGATCATGGCCGGAGGCAGCGTGGCGATGATGGTTTCGGCGCTGCACATTCATGGCATTGAGCACATTGGCCGCGTATTGGCGGATCTGCGCTACTGGCTTAACAAGCGCGAGTATACATCGCTGGCTGAGACGCGTGGCTGCCTCAGCCGCCGCTCCGTTCCCGATACATCGCCGTACGACCGCGGTAATTACATCAAAACACTAAGCTCGTACAGCCTGCGTCAGACCGTAGCGGCATTTTAAACACATTCTCCTGGTGGGTTGCAACGAAACGATGACGGCCGCACAAATGTGCGGCCGTCGATTTAATGAGCCAGGAAGATGCCCATGAAAAGAGCCATTGCTTTCGTGCTCCTCATTATTGCGCCGGCGTGGACTGCAGCAGTCCCCCCGCAGGCGTCTTTGCCCCAAGCCTCGGTTTCCCAGCGGGAACAAAACAAGGCAATCGCGCGGCGCGTATTTGAGGAGATTTTCAACCAAGGCAAGTTCCAGGTGGCCAATGAGATCTACGCCCCGGATTTCGTCAATCACGGATTGCACAGGGACGCTAGTCTGGCGGAGGATCAGGCAGCCGTTCGCTTCGAGAAACAGGCCTGTCCGGATCTAAAAATGACCTTCGGCCCGATGGTTGCCGAGGGCGATCTGGTCTCAGTGCTGTGGATCTTTCGCGGAACAAATACCGCGCGGGTGGGCTGGCTGCCAGCGACCGGAGCGAAAATCGAAGTGAAAGGCATCACCATCTGGCGCATCACCGACGGAAAAATCCGGGAAGAATGGACCTCCTTCGACGCGCTGGGCATCCTCCACCAAGTCCTCTATCAATTGCGCTGGCAGCTTCTGTGCCTTGTTTGCGTGGCGCTGATTCTGTTTTGGATCGCGGCGAGATTCGTTTGCCGGTTGTTTTTCCGCCGGCGGCCGGCTTAGTTCTCAAGGAATCGCAGCACCGTCTTCTCCAGCACGCCGCGCGCGCGAGGAATGGCGGCTTCGACCGGATCACTGAACGATTCGCCCAATTCCGTCGAGCCGACGCCGACCGTGAGAAGCAATGCATGCGCCGATATCGAACCATAGAGCGCACGCGACAGACCGAGCAGCCCGGGCGGGTCCACGTGATGAGTCGCGCATTCGAAGCATCCCGCATTCATGGCGACCGGGGTGAGGTTCACTCGTCCTGGAGCGGAATTGACCGAAGAGTCGACAAAGAGAACGGAATCGGCGGCGACAATGTCGGCGGCCAGGTCCGGCGTCCATTGCTGGCGCGCAACAACGTGGACATTGGAGTCCTCTCGAAATCGTTCCGCAGCCCAATCCGCGAGCTTGGGCCCAATGCCATCATCGCTGCGAAGCGTGTTGCCGCAGGCAAGAACCAGGCAGTTGGCTTTTTCAAAGTGCAGCGGCTCCGCAAGGTCGGAATTCAATTTGTCTCCTTTATGGTTGTCGGTTATTCGTTTCGCCAAGGACTCGCCATAGAGGCAATCAGCCGCGCACAACTTTGTCGAGTACTTCGCCGTCGGCCGAGACAAGCGTAATCGCCAACGGCATCTGTCCGAAGGCATGCGTGGAGCAGCTCAGGCACGGGTCGAAGGTGCGAACCACAGCTTCGACGCGGTTGAGAATGCCCTCGGTGAACTTGCCGTTCTTCACATAGTGCCTGGCGGCCTGAAGCACTCCGAGGTTCATTGCCTTGTTGTTCTGGCCGGTGGCGATCACGAGGTTGGCCCATGTCATCTTGCCGTTCTCGTCTACCTTGTAGTGGTGATGCAGCACGCCGCGAGGCGCCTCGGCCTGGCCAGCGCCTTCAAGGCGATTTACGCCGGCAGTGGCGCGTACGTGCTTGTCGAGAATGCGTGAATCGGCGAGGATTTCCCCGATTTTTTCAATGCCGTAGAGCATCTCCACCAGGCGTGCATGGTGATAGTGGAACGAGCTCTCGACCGGGCCCGAGGCCAGTTGTTTGAACTCAATTAGCTCTTTGTCGGCCTTGTGCGTGCCCATTGTCTTCACGATGTTGAGGCGCGCCAGCGGTCCTACCCGGTAACTCCCTTCTGGATACCCGAACGGCTTGTAGTAGGCGAACTTGGTGTAGCTGTAGGGTTCGACTGCTTCGCCGATGACTTCGGTGTAGCGGGTCGCCGTGATGCCGTCCTCAATGGTCTTGCCCTCCGCATCGATCAACCGCAGAGCGCCGTCGGTGAATTCGATCGATTCATCCTCGTTGATAAGGCTCATGTAATTGGACGGGAAATTAGCGAAAACTGCGATTTCAGCTTTGAAAGTGTCCACAATTTTCTTATATGCGCCCAGCGCCAGAGCGATATTGGCGTAGGCCTCTGGGATCATGGCGAGGATCTTGTCGCGTTTTTCAGTGGAGAGCGGCTCAGTGACGCCGCCAGGCACAACCCAGCCGGGGTGCACGCGCTTTTCGCCCAGCAGTTCGATGATGCTTTGCCCGAAGCGGCGCAGTGCGATGCCGGCGCGGCCCAACTCCGGTTTGGCAGCCGCAAGGCCAAGAACATTGCGTACCTTGGGATCGGCGTCCATGCCCAGAAGCAGATCGGGCGAGGCGAGATAAAAGAAACTCAACGCATGCGACTGCACCATCTGCGCCAGGTTCATCATTCGGCGCAACTGTGCCGCGGTGTGCGGGATGCGCACCGACATGATCGCTTCGCAGGCCTTGGCGGACGCGATCAGATGCGAGACAGGGCAGATGCCGCAGATGCGCGCCATGAGGCTGGGCATCTCGTAGAACGGGCGGCCTTCGCTGAAGCGTTCAAAACCGCGGACTTGCGTGACGTGAAAGTGCGCGTCTTCTACCTCGCCTTGGCCGTTGAGCTGAATGGTGATCTTGCCGTGGCCTTCAAGGCGCGTTACCGGATCGATGGTGATGGTCTGGCTCATAAATCAAGCTCCAAAGCGGGTGAGCGCCGGAATATCCAGCGGGCCGCCATTCACCAGCGCGGTGAGCGCGGTGTGAAATGTGTCGGCTGAAGGCGGACAGCCGGGCAAGAAGACGTCGACCTTAACAAACTCGTGAATGGGGCGCACAATCTTGAACAGTTTGGGCACCACGACGCAGGGAATCTGCGCCTGAGCGCTGGCGTTTTGGATATAGGCGCGGTCCAGAATCGCCTCCGGCCCGATGGGGTTGCGCATCGAGGGCACGTTGCCGGTGATCGCGCAGTCGCCCATGGCTACCAGCATTTTGGAGTGGTCGCGGATCTTCTTGATCTTCTTCTCGTCATCGACCGACGCCACCGCTCCCTCGACCAGCGCGATATCCACTTCGTCTGGGAACTCCTTGGTGTCCACGATGGGGCTATAGACCACATCCACTACTTCCGCCAGTTCGAGAAGCCGCTCGTCCATGTCGAGAAACGACATGTGGCAGCCGGAACATCCGTCGAGCCAGACCGTGGCAAGTTTCAGTTTGCTCATTGCGCTTCCCTCATCAGGTTCAAATAGGGCAGGAAATCGGGATACTTGGGATGATCGGAGCCGATCTTGCTCTTGTCGAAGAGGGCTCCCGTGGGACAGACCTGCACGCACTTACCGCAGCGGGTGCACGTTGATTTGCCCCACTCCTCGTGCAGGTCGCTAATGATCGTCGAGTTGATGCCGCGGCCCATCACGTCCCACACATGAGCGCCCTCGATCTCAGAGCAGACACGCACGCAGCGTGTGCACAGGATGCAGCGGTTGTGGTCGATGGTGAACCGCTCGTGCGAGGCGTCGACGCTGAGTTCAGGATTGCGATAAGGAAGCCGCACGTGGGTCAGGCCCTGCTCCTGGCCGAGTGTTTGCAGTTCGCAGTGGCCGTTGGAGACGCAAACCGAACAGATGTGGTTGCGCTCAGCGAAGAGCAACTCGAGAATGGTGCGGCGATGCTTTTGCAGGCGCTCGGTGTTGGTGCTGACTTCCATGCCCTCCTGAACCGTGGCCACGCAAGCCGGCAACAGCTTGTTCGAGCCCTTGATTTCCACCAGGCAGAGCCGGCACGCGCCCACATCGCTCAGGCCTTCAAGATGGCAGAGCGTTGGGATGTTGATGTCGTTCTCGCGCGCGACTTCCAGAATCGTCTGTCCGGCGCTGGCGCTCACTTCCTGCTCATCGATGACAAGAGTCTTGACGTCTGTTTCCACGCTCATGCCACCACCTCCACGGCTGCATCCATATTGCAGACGCCGGCCGGACAGCGCTTGTGCACGATGTGCTCAATGTATTCGTTGCGGAAGTACTTGAGCGTGCTAAGGACAGGATTGGGCGCCGTCTGGCCAAGGCCGCAGAGGCTCGTTTCCTTGACCGTCGAGCAGAGATCCTCAAGCAGCGCCAGGTCATCCATGGTTCCAGTCCCATCGCAAATGCGCGTGAGCAGCGTGAACATTTGAGCCGTGCCCGCGCGGCAGGGAATGCACTTGCCACACGACTCGGTCATGCAGAATTCTATGAAGAAGCGCGCCACGTTGACCATGCACGAGGTGTCGTCCATCACAATCATGCCGCCGGAGCCCATGATCGAGCCCATCTTCAGGAGCGCGTCGTAACTGACGCCCACATCCAGCATGTCCGCCGGGATGCAGCCGCCCGATGGACCGCCCGTCTGCACGGCTTTGAAGGTGTGACCATCAGGCACTCCGCCGCCGATCTCCTCGATAATCTCGCGCAACTTGATGCCCATCGGCACTTCCACGAGACCGGTGTTGGCGATTTTTCCCGTCAGCGCAAAGACCTTCGTCCCTTTGCTGCGCTCTGAGCCCATGTTAAAGAACCACTTGCCGCCGTTGCGCACGATGGGCGCAATGTTAGCGTAGGTCTCCACGTTGTTGATCAGCGTCGGTTTGCCCCAAAGCCCGCTTGACGCCGGATACGGCGGCCTTGGCTTCGGCGTGCCGCGCCTGCCTTCGATCGACGCAATCAGCGCCGTCTCCTCGCCGCAGACGAACGCTCCCGCGCCCAGCCGGATCTCCACATCGAAATTGAAGGGAGTGTTGCAGATATTGTTGCCCAGCAGTCCGTGGCGCCGCGCTTCGCGTAGCGCGGTCGTCAGCCGCGAGACGGCTACCGGGTACTCCGCGCGTACATAGATGAATCCCTTGCTGGCGCCCACCGCATACGCCGCGATCGCCATGCCTTCGATCACGCGATGCGGGTCGCCTTCCATCACGCTTCGATCCATGAACGCGCCGGGATCGCCTTCGTCGCCGTTGCAGACCACATACTTGACGTCGCCAGTTGCCTTGGCGACGGTACCCCACTTCAGCCCTGTGGGATAACCACCGCCACCACGCCCACGCAGCCCGCTCTCCGTGATGCGGTGGATCACACCGTTGGGCGTCATCTCCGTCAGCACGGTGAGCAGCGCTTTGTAACCATCGCGCGCGATGTAATCGTCAATCTTCTCCGGATCGATGTACCCGGCATTCTCCAGCACGACGCGCACCTGCTTGTCGAAGTGCTCGTCCAGGTTGCATTGCAATCCGGGAACGGGCGCACCGCCCAGACTCTTCACAATCGCCTCGGCGTGGCTCGCGTTCACGCGCCGGTAGAGTCTTTCCTCGGGGTCGACCCGCACCAATGGCCCGTGTGAACAGGGCCCCATGCATCCGGTACGGCGCACGAGCACTTTCTTCGCGCCCGCCTCGGCAGCCTTCACCAATGCGTCTTTCAGCTTGTCGGCGCCCTGACTCGCGCAAGCCAGGTCCATGCACACGTTGATCTCGTAGTCGTACTTCTCGTTTTCCTGCTTGACGTTTTTGGCGATCTGTTCGAGTTCCTCGATTGTCATGCCGCCGTCCACCTTTCCAGTTGCTCGAGGATCTGCTCCTGCGTCACCTCACCCACAACTTCGCCGTCGCACAAGGCCACTGGCGCGCGGCTGCAGGCGCCCACGCAGCGGGCCACCATCAGGCTCACTTGTCCATCTGGGGTGGTCTGCCCCTGCTTGATGCACAGCCGATTCTCGGCTGCTGCAATCAGCTTGTCCGCGCCCTTGATGTAGCAGGCGGTTCCGGCGCACACCGTAACCGTATGCTTGCCCGGCGGCTTCAGCGTGAAATAGTGATAAAACGTCGCCACTCCATACGCCTGGCTCAGCGGCACGCGCAGCGAAAGCGCAACAAAACGAATCGAATCGTCATCGAGATATCCAAACGACGATTGCACGGTGTGGAGCGTCTCGATGAGGGCATGGCGGGCAAAGCCGTTCTTGCGCATCGTGCCATTCACGATTTTCCATCGTTTGTCTTCGCTGGGTAGTGGTGGGGGCGCGATTGCGGGCACATTTCCTCCCTGGTTGGTTCATTCGGAGACGTGCATCGGGCGTGGAGCAGCGCATGTTCGCCGTCTGCGTCTGATACTACCATTGTTGTACGAGCGTGGACCCTGTGCCATCCGTGACAGCAATCACGGGCGTGTGTGGCTATCCCATTTGTTGGCATCGATTTCTGCCGTTCCAGATTGAAACGATTGGGGCTGCGGTCTCGTCCGCAGCAGCGCGCGTCTCGGCGCACAGATTCAGCGAAAAACAACCGGAAAGCTGTGCGAAGGATCACTTAATTAGACCTTTCTCATCGATCCGTTGTTGTGAAGAGCTCATCGCAGGCATCATGCCGGCGGGCTTCCGTGCGCGAGACGGCGCCCTATTTGCCGGCCTTGGTCTCGAGATTGTAGTCGCTGTAATCGATGGTCACGACAGTTCGGCCAAGAAGCGCACTGTCCGACTCGGCGCGCGCGTGAACCGCCATTGAATACCCGTCGATATTTGTGTATTGCCGCATCATATGAGTGGTTCCTGAGAATGCCGATGGGTTCTTTGATGCGACTCCGTCGATCTGGACCAGAGTTCCGTCCCGCGCGTCCACCCACATGGTCCCGATGATCAGATTCGGAGCCTCTTCCTTAGGCTTGATGTCCAGCGCAAAGCAGTCGCGCCCATTCAGCTTCTGCACATTGCCGGAATTGAGCGTCATTTCGTAGTTGGCTGACGCGAACCAGGACTTCTCAACATTTCCAGGCTGATTGATGGTCTGCTCGTTATCGAGAAGCGGCTTCAACCCGAAGTGCAGGAGAATCGACGATCCGCTTTGCGACAAAACGGTGTAGGTTTTGCCCACACCCTTCTTATAGGTGTCCCGCACCGTCATCTCCGCCGCGGAATGCACTTGATCGTCGCCCCTGTAAACCACGTAGTGTTCAACGTCGGTAAACCCGAGAATATTCTCAAATCGGGCGGCTACCGCGGCATCGACACTGCGGATCACTGCCGCAGGATCGGGTTCCTGAGTCAACCCCGTGGCGCGAAACAACACCAGGATGCAGACACCCGCAACCGTGCGCTCCGTTCTCAACCGCCGAAGACCCATTGAACCCGTCCGCCTTTCTCATTATCTGTCTTCGGCCGTGATCCGGGTCGCTCAGTCCGGATAGGCTCAGGAATTGCGAGACGCTCGAAGTCGGGAGTACTTGCAACCTGTTGCGCTATGCTGATGCCTGAGCGAGGCGCCGAGTTGACGCAGGAACCAGATCCAAAACCAGGACGGACCGAAGGGCTGCTGCTGCGCGAGGCGATCACCGTGCGCGGTGTCGTGCAGGGTGTCGGGTTTCGACCCTTCGTCTACAGGCTTGCAACGGAGGAGGGTCTCGCTGGCTTCATCGGCAACGACACTGGCGGCGTCACCATCGAAGTCGAGGGGCCAGCTAGCCGCATCGAATCCTTTCGCCGCCGGCTGCAGGCTGAGGCTCCTCTCCTCTCTCGCATCGATTCGGCTATTGCAATTGCAGCGCGGCCTACGGGCGAGTGCGGCTTTCGTATTGTCGCCAGCGCGGCCGGCGGCCAAGTTTCGACCGGCATTCCCGCCGATGCAGCGACGTGTTCCGACTGCCTGCGCGAACTGCTCGATCCTAAAGATCGCAGATATCGCTATCCGTTCCTGAATTGCACCAATTGCGGCCCGCGCTTCACCATCACGCGCCGCATTCCCTACGACCGCCCGCAGACCTCCATGGCGGACTTCAAGATGTGCCCGGCCTGCCAGGCGGAGTACGACGATCCCGCCAACCGCCGCTTTCACGCGCAGCCGAATGCCTGCCCCCTCTGCGGCCCGCGCGTCTGGCTCGTCGCGATCGATGGCGCTGAGATTCAGTCGGACGATCCCGTGACTCAGACGATCGAGCGCCTCATCGCCGGTGAGGTAATCGCCATCAAGGGCATCGGTGGATTCCATCTCGCCGTCGACGCCACCAACGAATCAGCCGTCATGCGCCTGCGCGAGCGCAAGCATCGCTATGGCAAGCCGTTTGCGGTTATGGTGCAAGATCTGGATGCGGCTCGCGGCTTCTGCGCGCTGACGCCCCAGGAAGAAACTCTGCTCCTCACCGCTGCGCGCCCCATCGTCATCGCTCGCGGGAGGGAGGACTGCGGAATTGCACCTTTGGTCGCGCCGGGAATCCCCTGGCTTGGAGTCTTCCTTCCCTACGCGCCGCTGCAGCATCTGCTCTTCGCCGATCCACGGGTCCGGGCGCTGGTAATGACCAGCGCGAACCTCAGCGAAGAGCCGATCGCGATTGATAACGACGAGGCGCTGGCGAGGCTCGGCCGGATTGCGGACGCCTTCCTGATGCACGACCGTGAGATTCTCCAGCGGTGCGACGACTCGGTGATGACGCTCGTCGACGGCGCTCCGCAGTTGATTCGCCGCGCCCGCGGCTTTGTTCCATTGGCCGTCCCACTCCCGTTAGATTCGCCTCCGCTGCTCGCCGTAGGCGGCCATCTCAAGAATGTGTTCGCTCTCGCCCGCGGCCGCTTCGTCTACCAGAGCCAGCACCTCGGCGACCTTGAGAATGTGACTGGTCTCGACTTTTTTCGCGAGTCGCTCGCCCATCTCATGCGCACTTTCGAAATCGAGCCCGAAACCGTGGTCCACGATCTGCATCCCGGCTATTTGTCGACGAGTTGGGCGAAGCAATGGGCCAGTGAACGCGGATTGCCAGTCATAGCGGTGCAGCATCACCACGCGCACATTGCCGCGTGCATGGCCGAGCACGGAATCGAGGGATCCGTGATCGGGCTTTCGCTCGATGGCACGGGATACGGCGCCGACGGGCGCATCTGGGGCGGGGAAGTGCTCATCAGCCGCCTCGACGGCTTTGACCGAGTCGCGCACCTCGACTATGTTCCGATGCCGGGCGGAGAAGCAGCGATTCGTGAGCCGTGGCGCATGGCGCTCGGACATCTCCATGCTGCGGACTTCGACGTCGAATCGCCGGAGCTGTTGGCTCTGTTGGGAGCGAAGGAGCAAGAAGCGGGAATTTTGCGCCGCATGATCGAGCGTGGATTGAACACTCCGCTCACTTCGAGTTGCGGCCGGTTGTTCGATGCTGTGGCCGCGGTGGTTCTCGGTCGCAGCGAGGTGGAATACGAAGCACAAGCGGCGATTGAGTTGGAAGGAGCCGCTATTGACGAACCCGATGAATTCGATTCCGGCTACTCCCTCGAACTGCTCGGCGGCAATTGGAACGAGCACGAGCCCGCGCGCATCTCCGCTATTCCGTTGTGGCGCAATCTCCTTGCCGATTTGCGCGCGGGCGTTGCGAAGGCGCGCATCGCCGCGCGTTTTCATGCCGGAGTTGCGGGCGCCTTCGTGCGCGCCGCAGTTTTGGCCAGCGAAGCCATAGGAATTCGCCAGGTCGTTCTCTCCGGCGGCTGCGTGCACAACCGACGCCTGGCGCGGCTGCTGCGCAAAGAGCTTGAGGGAGAAGGATTCGAAGTCTTCCAGCACAAACAGGTGAGCCCCGGAGACGGAGGCCTTAGCTACGGACAAGCTGCGGTGGCTGCGGCGATTCTCAGAAGCGGATCAGCCGGAGAGACGCACTAACTCCTGGGCTTCGTCGCGAGGGCCGAGGATCGACATGCGCGGAATGCGTCCGCGCACCATGGCCACTTCGTCGCAGCGGTGCAGCCGCGGGCACATTTGGCAGTCCTTGAAGATCTTGTCCGGCAACTCCGACTTGTCTTCCACGGTGCGGAAGCCGTACTTGAAAAAGAAATCAGGGATGCGCGTGAACAGGCAGACAGACTGCACGCCGTGCGTTTCGGCCTCTTCGATCAGCGCTTTCAAAACGTTGCCGCCGGCGCCCTGGCCCTTGCCTTCAGGCTTGACCACGATGGAGCGCACCTCGCATAGATGCGGACCGTAGAGGTGCAGGGCTCCGCAACCGAGAAACACACCGCCATCGGACTCGGCGACGGTGAAATCGCGAATATTCTCGCAGATTTCGGCGAAGGGCCGCTTGAGCAGCGTTCCGTCACCGGCGAGCGAATTCACAAGATCGTAGATGTTGGAAGCGTCGTGCAGAAGGGCTTTACGAACCTGCATGAATTGCCTCCGCGACGTTGTGATTGGCCAGTGCCGCGATCCACTCCGCTGCGCGATCCAGTGCCTTGTGCACGCGCTCGTGTGCGGTTCCTCCGATTACATCATGACAATCGAGCGTGGCATCAAGCGTGACGGCAGTGTAGAAGTCCTCGCCGAACTCCTGGCCAAACTGGCGCAGCTCGCCGATGGTAAGGCCGTCCAGTTCGACGCCCTTCGCGATGGCAAAGCGAACGGCCCGACCGACTTTTTCGTGAGCTGAACGGAAGGGGACACCCTTGTGAACCAGGTACGTTGCGGCGGCCATCGCATTCAAGTAGCCCAACCGCGCCGCTTGGTTCATGCGCTTGCGATTGAATTCCAGGGCGGCCGTAAACCGCGCAACGAGATTCAGCATTTGCGGTACGAAGCCGACGGAAAAGGCCGGCTCCTGGGTCTCCTGCATGTCTTTATTGTAGGCCAACGGCAGCCCTTTTAGCTGCATCGCCACCGCGTGCGCCGCGCCGTGAATGCGCCCAACTTTGGCACGAATCAGCTCGGTTAAGTCCGGATTTTTCTTCTGCGGCATCGCGCTCGATCCCGTGGAAAATGCCTCGGGTAGAGTGACAAAGCCGAATTCCGCAGTGGCAAACAGAGTGATCTCCTCGGCGAAGCGGCTGAGGTGCAGGCCAACGAATGTGAGCGCGTTCAGGTACTCGAGAATAAAGTCGCGATCGCTCGTCGCGTCGATCGAATTGGAGGTCGGCGCTCTGAATCCGAGCTCGCGCGCCGCGATCGTCCGATCGAGCGGCAATGTTGCACCAGCCACCGCTCCCGATCCCAGCGGGCAGAAGTTGAGCCGCGCCGCACAATCCAGAAGACGATCCGCATCCCGCAGTGCCATTTCCACATAGGCGAGCAGCCAATGCGCGACAAGAACAGGCTCCGCACGCTGCAGATGCGTATAACTGGGCATGACTGCGTCACCCGCTGCGCGTCCCTGTTCGACCAGCGCGCTTGCCCAGGCGGCAAGGCCGTCGACAACGAGCTCGATTTGAGCGCGCACATACAGGCGCAGGTCGGTGGCGATCTGCTCATTGCGGCTGCGGCCCGTGTGTAACTTAAGACCGAGTTCTCCGATCCGCTCCACGAGCTTAAGCTCGACAAAGTGATGAATATCTTCGGCGGCTGCATGATCGCGAACTCGCGCCTTGCCCGCGTCCGAACTGAATTCCGCTGCAATTGCATCCAGCGCCGCGCGCAGTTCCACTGTTTCACTTTTGGTCAGGATCCCGGCCGAGCATAGGGCAGACGCGTGCGCCTTGCTGGCGGCCACCTCTTCATCGAGAAGCCGCCAGTCAAAGATGATCGAGCGCTGCCATGCTTCGAATTCAGCATCAAGCGGCTCGCGAAATCGGCCGGACCACATCTTCCCGGGTTGTTGTTCGTTGGACATCTTCTTAAGCGTACCTCACGCTATTCCTTCTCCTTGGCGCTGGTCAGCTGGGGCATTTCGCTGTTCTTGCTGAGCGTGAGGAGCCCAGTTTTGGCGTAGGTGACGAGCTTCTCCCGGGTGTCGGTAATGTCGAGGTTGCGCATGGTGAGTTGCCCAATGCGGTCGCGCGGGGAGAAGGTGGATTCAGTCTTCTCCATACTGAGACGCTCGGGATGGAAGGTGAGGTTGGGCGACTCGGTGTTGAGGATGGAGTAGTCGTTGCCGCGGCGCAACTCGAGTGTTACCTCGCCGGTGATGGGTTTGGCAACCCAGCGCTGGGCGGATTCGCGGAGCATGATCGCCTGGGAGTCGAACCAACGGCCTTGATAGAGTAGACGGCCGAGCTTGCGGCCATTGTCGCGGTACAGCTCAATGGTGTCCTCGTTGTGGATGCCGGTGATGAGGCGTTCATAAGCGATAAAGAGCAGGGCGAGGCCCGGAGCCTCATAGATGCCGCGGCTCTTGGCCTCGATGATGCGGTTCTCGATCTGGTCACACGTTCCCAAGCCGTGGCGGCCGCCGATTCGGTTGGCTTCGAGGAGGAGGGCGACGGGGTCGTCGAATTGCTGGCCGTTGAGGGCTACGGGCGAGCCCTCTTCGAAGCGAATGGCGACCTCTTCGCGCTGGATCTCGACATCGTCGCGCCAGAATGCCTTGCCCATGATGGGAACGACGATCTTGACGGACGAAGAGAGATGCTCTAGGTCCTTGGCTTCATGGGTTGCGCCAAGGATGTTGGAGTCGGTAGAGTAGGCCTTCTCAGCCGGCATCTTGTAGGCGAAGCCGGAGCGCTGCATGAAGGCAGACATCTCGGCGCGGCCGCCTAATTCGTCGATGAAAGCCGAGTCAAGCCAGGGCTTGTAGACCTGGAGGCTGGGATTGACGAGCAGGCCGTAACGGTAGAAGCGCTCGATGTCATTGCCTTTGAAGGTAGAGCCGTCGCCCCAGATGTGGACGTCGTCCTCCTTCATGGCGGCCACCAGCATGGTGCCCGTGACCGCGCGGCCGATAGGGGTGGTGTTGAAATAGGGAACGCCGGCGGTGGTGATGTGGAAGGCCCCTGCCTGCAGGGCGGCGATGCCTTCACGCACCAGCGGGCCGCGGCAGTCGATGAGGCGGGCCTTTTCGGCTCCATAGTCGAGGGCCGTGCGCGGGATGGCGTCGTAGTCCGTTTCGTCAGGCTGGCCGAGGTTGGCTGTATAGGCGTAGGGGATCGCGCCCTTCTGCTTCATCCAGTGCAGGGCGGCGGAGGTGTCGAGCCCGCCGGAGAAGGCGATGCCGACTTTCTGGCCGATGGGCAAAGACTCGAGAATTACGGACATGCTTGCCAACCCTCAAAAAGAATTGAACCGTTAGATTTCACATTTCTGGTCACGGGCAATGAGCCCGGCAGCCAGCTTTTGCGCCTTTTTCAATTTGATCTGCGCCAAGAGTTCCGGACGATTCATTTGCCTGATTGGCTGCTCAAGAGGTTCATCCAGTTTCGATTCGACAAATTTGTGTCTCCTCTTCTCCGCGTCCTTCCAATATGCGCCTTGATCGTCTACGAAGAACCTGCCACCCTTCGGGAGTTTATCCGGTAACTCGATAAAGATGCCGAAAACTTGGTCGAGTCTTGGTGATTGATTTCGAACCTCTACCCTCAGTTGCTCTGGCGTTAGCCCAAATGTCTCGAAGCGCCAAGTGTCCTCGGAAGGGTTCGTACTGAATGCAGCGTGGCAATCGTTGCGTTTCTTCTTCGGATTCTGCAACTCTCTGAATTTGTCAAACTCGGCTTTTGTCAATGTGATTTGCTTCATCGCTTCCTCTCAGGTCAAACATTCTTATCGACTCCTGATCCCGGAATTCAGTCACTGAAACTTCTCAACATTCACGAATCCGCCCAGCAGCAACAACAGCAATGCTTTCTGCACGTGCAGGCGATTCTCGGCCTGATCGAAGACGATGGACTGCGGGCTATCGATGACGGCGTCGGTGACTTCTTCTCCACGGCGCGCGGGCAAACAATGCATGAAGACCGCGTGCGATGCGGCTTTCTGCATCAGCGCCTCATTCACCTGGTAGGGCCTGAAGATCGGAGCACGTTTTGTCGACTCGTGCTCGAAGCCCATGCTCACGCACACGTCAGTGTAGACGGCATCGGCGCCTTCGACGGCTGCCCGCGGATCCTGCATCAGGCGCAGCTCGGTGTGATTCTTGTGGGCAATCTCGCGCGTGATGACCACGATTTCGGTCTTAGGCGAGTAGGCGCGCGGCGTGGCCACCGTGATGTTGGCGCCCAACTGCGCTCCCGTCAGCATGAGTGAGTGGCAAACGTTGTTGCCGTCGCCTACATACGTGAAGTTGAGACCAGCGGCAGTGCCGAAGTGCTCCTCGAGCGTCATGAAATCGGCGAGCGCCTGGCAAGGGTGCTCAAAATCAGAGAGGGCGTTGACGACCGGCACGCGCGAGTTGGCGGCCATCTCCGTGATGGTGTCGTGCGCGTAGGTGCGCAGCACGATTACATCCACCCAGCGCTCAAGATTCTTCGCCACATCGGCAATGGTTTCGCGTTCGCCCAGCGGCGAATTGGTTTGATCGACAAAGATCGCATTGCCGCCCATGGTGTTGATGCCGGCCTCGAATGCCAGGCGCGTGCGCAGGCTTGCCTTTTCAAACATAAGCACCATCTGCTTCGCGTCGAGGCCATGGCGGTATTCACGTGGATTGCGTTTGACGTCATGACCTAATTTCATGATGGCGCGTACTTCGGCGCTGGACAGATCGGCGATCGAGCAGAGATCCTCGCCTGCCATTCGCGCGGCCGCGGCAAGGACATCTGGGTCCTTTTGCACGGGAACCGCGGACGCTTTACGTTCCATAGTTGTTCTACTAGCCATGATGGTGACCTCTCGCAGACGCATTGTGCGCCGCAGCATGTTCGGTAAAGATTTCGTCCAGCGCAGCAATTGCCGTGTCCACATGGGCGCGTTCCAGAATGTACGGCGGCAGGAAGCGCAGCACTGTATCGCTGGTGCAGTTGATGAGGATGCGGCGCTTGAGCATTTCGGCCACGGTGAGCTTGGCAAGCTCCGCCGAATCGAGCTCGGCGGCGATCATCAGGCCCTTTCCACGAACATCGACAATAGTTTCGTGCCGAGCGGCGAGCGAGCGAAGGCGCTCCATAAAATAACCGCCGACATCAGTCGCCTGCGCCAACAGGCCATTTTTCTCGATCGTGTCAATGACGGCGATGCCAACAGCGCAAGCCAGCGGTCCACCGCCGAATGTTGTGCCGTGCATGCCAGCATGCATCACGCGCGCAACCTCCTCGGTACATAGCACTGCTCCGAGTGGAAGCCCGCCTGCAAGCGGCTTGGCGAGCGTGGTCACATCGGGCTGAATGCCGTAGTGCTGATAGGCGCACCACTTTCCGGTGCGTCCCATGCCGGATTGGATCTCATCAACGATGAGCAAAGCGCCGGTGGAGGTGGCCAATGTGCGCGCTTCGGAGAAGAACTCCTGCGTAAGCAGCCGCACGCCGCCCTCGCCCTGAATGGATTCGATGAGAATGGCGCAGACGTCGTTTGAGAATTTGGCGCGCAGGTCGGCTACGTCGTTGAAGCGCACGAATTCAACGCCCGGAACCACAGGAGCGAACGGCTGGCGGTACTTTTCCTTGAACGTGGTAGACATGGAGCCAAAGGTGCGGCCGTGGAAGCTCTGCTCCAAGGCGAGAAATCCGGTTCCGATGTTCGCGCCCTCGCTGCGCTTCAGTCCTGCATAGGCGCGCGCCAGTTTGAGCGCGCCCTCCCACGCTTCAGTGCCGGTGTTGGCGAAGAAAACGCGGTCCAGCCCGGTGCGCTCGGTGAGGCGCAACGCCAATTCAGCCTGGCCCTCGTGATAGTAGAGATTCGACGAATGGATGAGCGCGCGGCTCTGGCGGGCAATCGTCCCCACGATCGCCGGATGGTTGTAACCGAGGGCGTTAACGCCGATGCCGCTGAGCAGATCGAGATAGCGATCACCCGCCTCATCGATGATGGAGACACTTTCGCCGCCGACGAAAAGCACCGGGCTCCGCTCGTAAGTGGAGAGGAGAAGGCGGGCTTCTGCGGCGCGAATCTCTTCGAGTTTCATTGATCGAAAAACCTCCTATGCAACCATCACTTCAGTGCCATGGGCTACTCGTGAGCTGCACAAATCAGGCAGGGAACCTGCAGCTTCGGCGGGCAGAATCCGTACGCGCTTCACGCCGTTCAGAAGCGCCTCGCGGCATGCGCTGAGCTTAGGCAACATGCCGCCGGAGATCACCGCAGTCTTGACCATCTCCGCTATTTGATCGATGGAAAGCCAGCGCAGAACTTCGCCGTTGGCCCCCTTTACGCCCGGAACGTCAGTGAGGAACACCAGGGCGTCGGCATGGCAGGCAATGGCGCAGGCCGCTGCCATTTCGTCGGCATTGATGTTGTAGTACTCGCCGTCGAATCCGAGAGCCATGGAGCAAAGGACGGGAACACCATTCAACTGCCACACGGCCTCAATCCAGCGGGGGTCGCTCGCGGCGATCTCGCCAACGAAGCCAAGATCGGGCGATGTACGCTTCTTGCGCGCGCGGAAGAGCAATCCGTCGCCGCCTGAGAGGCCAACCGCCGGTTGGCCCAATGCGCCCAGAGCCGCGACCAGGTTTTTGTTCACGCGGCCGGCAAAGACCATCAGCGCGACATCGCGCGTCTCCGCGTCTGTGACGCGGAGGCCATCGATGAATTCGCTCTGCTTGCCCAGTGCCTTGAGCGTCCGGGTCAACTGCATGCCGCCTCCGTGGACAACAACCACCTGGTTGCCGTCACGGGCAAGTTCGGCGATGGCTCGTGTGCAGCCTTCGAGCAGCGAAGGAGTCTCAAGGCCCGCGCCTCCCAGTTTGACGACGTACTTCATTTCAGGCCCTCCGCAGCAAGTTTCATGCGAGACCCTCCGATTCGGACCAGCCCTGCATGACGTTCAGATTCTGGACGGCCTGGCCAGCAGCGCCTTTCAGGAGATTGTCGAGGCAACTGATGACGACTGCGCGTTTGCCGCTGGCATCCAGCTGAAATCCAATGTCCGCGTAGTTCGTCCGCACGGAATACTGAATTTGCGGCAAAGGATTTTCGTAAAGCCGCACCATTGAGCTGCCTGCAAAAAACTTGCGATACACATGCGCCACACTCTCACGCGTCTGCGCCTTCGTGAAGTGCACGTAAATCGTGGACAAAATTCCGCGCGGAATCGGCAATAGGTGCGGCGTAAAGACAATCTGGCAACCCGAAACGCCGATCTCCTGCAAAATTTCGCCGGTATGTCGATGCGTAAACACGCTGTAGGCTGAAAGATTGTCCGCCGCGTACATGAAATGCGTTCTGGCGGAGGGGACCTTGCCGGCTCCGCTGACGCCGCTCTTGGCATCAGCAACAATTCCATGCTCGAGGTCGATGAGGCCTGCGGCCACCAGAGGCTTCAAAGCCAAAATGATCGAGGTTGCATAGCAGCCAGGATTAGCGACCAGCTTCGCTGACGCAATCTGTTTGCGATGCAACTCGGGCAGGCCGTAGACGGCCTTTGTCTGCGTGGCTGCGGCCAGCTCGGTTCCTTCGTCCGCGAAAGCATACACGGCACGGTTGGCTGGCTCGGTTAGACGCCAAGCAGCGCTCAGATCAATTACGCGCAGCCCACGCCGGAGCGCTTCCGGAACCCACTCGCGCGACTGCTCGTGAGGTGTAGCGAGAAACAAGACGTCAACGCCGCGCTCGGCAAGGAGTTCCCACGAGAAGGCCTCGAGCTTCAAGTTGGCGCTCCCGTTGTTATCTCCCAACTGTGGATGAATTTCGGTGAGCGGAACTCCGCCTCGCGCCTGATTCTTTGCATCCACACGTCCGGCAAAGACCGGCGGATTATTCTTCAGGCGGGGATGATGCAGCAGCAGCCTGGCCAACTCAGCTCCGGCATACCCTGTCACTCCCACAACCGCGGCTTGTACAGTCTTCGTCATATTTCGAGCATCGTCCTTAGACGCGTTTCGACTTCACTCGCTTGGCGCGAATCCGCGCAGATTATCAGAACCGTGTCATCTCCGGCGATGGTACCAACAACTTCCGGCCACTCCTGGCGGTCGAGGGCCGCCGCAACCGGCTGTGCGCCGCCCATGACGGTGCTCAAGACCACCTGGTTCATTGCCTGGCGCACGCGCAGACCAAAGCTATCGATCATTTCATTGAGGGAGGGCGGTTGATCCTCTTCTGCCGCCGCCGCGATTGTTGGCGCGTTGTGCCCATTGGGAAGCGAGTAACCGCCGGGGCCCTTTGACAACCGCAGCTGGTGAATGTCCCGCGAAAGCGTAGCCTGCGTTACTTGAATGCCGCGGCGGCGCAACTTGCGGCGCAGCTCATCCTGGCTCGCCACCGGCGAGCTGGCCAGCACTTCACGAATTACATTGAGGCGTTGGACGTTCATTCCTGGGAACCGCTTCCTTAAGCGAGCAAAGCAACGGCACGGTCCGCAGGGCGGAAACCGCGCTTGAATAAATATACGCCTGAATTGCATAAGTATGCAAGGGATATTTTGGGACGAATCCAAGCCGTGGTCCTGCGGACTCGCGCAGATGCCAAGCTCCATCAGGGCCGTCAATGCGGGGCGCGCCACGACTCAAGACACGGTCCAATAGACAGCGAATCGTTGCCAACTTTGGTTTAAGGGCTTGAGAACCACTTCGTTCTGCTGTCCAGATGCGCGAAATGCAAGAGTCTCACCCGCAACCTGACGGATCCAGGTGCTGGGTTCGGCGCCGTTCGCTTTGAGAAGAGGCACCTGTAGCGCGGGCGCCTCCTGAATCTCCGGACCCTGATTGTGCTCGAGTTCATCTTCGAGCCCAGTTCGTGGAAACTGGCCAGCCAACACGAGCGGTCCATACAGAAAAGCACGCTGAGTCGGGTCGTCCGTCAGCGGCTCCGCGGTGACGTGCATTGGCATCGTTAGCTCAACGCGATCTCCGGCTTTCCAGACGCGAGTCAGCGTCAAATAACTTCCCGGCGTGCAGGGCGCCTCAAGTCGCCTTCCATTGATCTCGACGGAGTTCTCAGCCGTCGTCCACGAGGGGATGCGCAGCTGAAGCGGCCATGGCGTGCCGGGCGTCTGTTCGATGACGAACTCAGTACGGCCGGTTTCGGGAAAATTCGTTTTCTGTCTCAAGCGAACGCCACGATCTTTCCAGTTCACAGTTGAGGCGAAGTAAAGATTGACAAAAAGCGAGTCGTCATTATGAAAGTAAATCGTGTCGTTCAGTTTGGCGAACTCTTCAACGCCAGTCCCCGTGCAGCACCAGAACGACTGATCCTCGGTACACTTTGTCTTCCAGGCTCCCGGCGACATAGATAGAAAATACGAGGTATGCCCCGTCGTGGGCTCAATCGCGCCCAGTCGATGATTGAGCAAATTTCGCTCATAGTATTCGATGAACCGGCTGTCACCGCTCCAGATATACAGGTGCCGCGCAAGTTTCATCATGTTGTAAGCGCAGCAACACTCCTGATGGTGCGAGCTGATTCGTTTCTCGATCGCGAGATGGTTCGGATCGGTGAGCCAATGCTCATTGTTACTTGAACCCCCCGTCGCATAGGTTCGCGATTCGGATACGGTTTCGAAGAAGAAGCGGCTCACGTCAGCAAACCGGTAATCGGAGCTGAGCTCGTAGCGCCGCGCCGCGCCAATCACCTGCGGAACGTGGGTATTCATGTGCTGGCCCTTGAGCTCATCTTTGCGAAGGGCGAGCGGCGTGAAGAAAACCTTCTTGGTGAAGCGGTCACCTGTGCGGGCCCAATGGTCGTCGCCGGTTACGGAGGCAAGATTGTAGAGGACGTCGTTCATGCCACCGAATTCAGTGTTCAGAATTTCCTGCATGTGGCCATCGGTTTTCGTCGCGGTCCACGCGTCGACCCAGCCGGCCATTTTGACGACGACATCAAGAGCCTGATCATTCGCAGCCTGTGTCTTCATGTCCAGGAGGCCGGCCATGATCTTGTGCAGGGTATAGAACGGCGCCCAGACATTCTGCCGGCGCTCGAGCCGGTCGAACAACTCGGGAGGGAAGGCGCTCAGGTAGCCGTTCTGGTCGAGTGCGGCCTGACAAGCCGCTAATCCCGCAACGAGCTCGTCGGCCTTCGCCTTGACTGCGGCGTCTCCCGTCGCGGCGAAGTGCAAAGCAGACGCGGAAAGATAATGACCGACAAAGTGTCCGCGCAGCTCGCATCCTGGAGCTTCCCACCCGCCGAGAGGTTTGGCACTCGACAGAATACCGGCGTTGACTCGGAAGTTGTGGAGTAGCCGGTCATTCGGGAGGCGAAGCATATAACCGCGATTCCAGTCACGCGCTTGCTGGAGAGGGCCGGCCTCGAGAGTTACTTCGCCCAATGAAAAAGGCTTCAGTTTCGGCGACAGTTCATTCCGAACGAATTCAAGCGGCGCAGCAAAAGGTTCGGGCTCGGCAACAGAAAAGACGCGGTTGGCCGCGGCATCAGGGTCCAGAGCGTTCTTCGGTGGCGGGGGAGCTACTTGGCCGAGAGGCGATGCTCCGGCGTTGCCAAGAAGAGACGATACAGCGGCCAATCCTATGGGAGCCATCGCTGCGCTCTTTGCGAAATCTCTCCGAGTGACCTTTTTCATTGTGATTCCTCCAACCGCGGCATACGTTTACCGGACCGACCCAGGTTAGGCCGGAGATCGCCTTACTTCAAATCTCTCCAATTCGGCCCAAACGAGAGGTCGGCGACGAGTGGCACTTTCAGTTTTACGACCCCCTCCATCTCCGCCCGGACTAGGACCGCAGCTTCGTCGGCTTCGTCGTACGGCACTTCGAACAAAAGTTCGTCGTGGACCTGCAGGACCATGCGCGTTTTGAGTTTTCGCTCTGCCAGTTTGCGGTCGAGGGAGATCATGGCGAGCTTGATGAGGTCAGCGCCTGTACCCTGAAGCGGTGTGTTGATCGCAGTGCGCTCGGCGAATCCACGCTGATTAGCATTGCGGCTCTCAATGTCAGGGATCGGCCGCAAGCGTCCGAACATCGTGCGGACGGAACCTTCTTTCCGCGTCTGCTCGAGAGTCTTCTCGATGAAAGCTCTCACACCTTGATAGCGCGCAAAGTATCGATCGATGTATGCCTTTGCTTCGGCCTGCGGAATGCCCAACTGTGCGGCGAGGCCGAATGCGGAGATTCCGTAGACGATGCCGAAGTTGACGGCTTTCGCACGGTTGCGGGTCTCCTTGTCCATAGTGTCGACGGGAACACCAAAGACCTCGCTGGCCGTGAGCGTATGAATATCGATATTTTCAGCAAAGGCGCGAATCAGCAACGGATCGCCGCTGAAGTGCGCGAGCAGGCGCAGCTCGATCTGCGAGTAGTCTGCCGAGAGCAGTTGCGTGCCCAGTGCGGAGGTGAATGCGGCGCGAATCTCGCGACCCAGCTCCGTGCGCACGGGAATGTTCTGCAAATTCGGATTGACCGATGAGAGGCGGCCGGTGGCCGTGGCCGCAGCCTGAAATGTTGTGTGCACACGCGAATCGCTATCAGCGAGGAGCGGCAGGGCATCCACGTAGTTGGATTTTAGCTTGGAGAGGTGTCTGTACTCGAGGACGAGGCGAGGAACCTCGTGATTTTCGGACAGAAACTCGAGCACGTCCTGCGCTGTGGAGACGGACTTGTTTTTGCCGCGCGCCGGCGGCGCGGGCAGCCCCAATTTGGTGAAAAGCACAACGGCAAGCTGCTTGGGCGAGTTGACGTTGAACTGCTCGCCAGCCAGTTCAAAGATGCGTTCGCCGACGCGCTCGATCTCCACGCTGAAGCGTTCGGAAAGGCCGTCGAGCACGCCGGTATCTATGCGGATGCCTGCTTTTTCCATGCGATATAGCACGGGCGCGAGCGGGAGATCGATTTCGGCGTAGACGCGCGCGAGGCCGGCTTTGTCGACTTCTTCGCGCAGAGCGGGAACGAGCGCGTGAATGGCGGCGGCCGACGCAGCGAGCGACGAAGGTGGCGGCTGATTATTCCGGGCAGCGACATCAGCCAATGCCTGCGTGGCATGCGTGGGGTTGAGGGCGTAGGAGAGAAGCATGGTGTCATCCACCGACCCGCGCAACTCGACACCCATGTCGCCCAGGATGTGCAACGCCAGTTTCCAATCGTGGGCTCGCTTGGGCACGGCGGCGTCTTCGAGGAGGGCGCGGAGCTCAGGCGTAAGCGGCAGACGCAGCGCGCGGGCGGGATCGGCGGAGACTCCCACATAGAAGTGGATCCTCTTCTCGGCGGCTTCAGCCACGTCAAGTAGCGACAGCGGCGGCGGCTGTTCGTCTTCGGGATCGTCCAATGGCGGCTCTGCTGCGTCGAGCGCGAAGGCGAACCCGCTCTCGTGGGCGGCGGCGTAGAAGGCGGCGGCCTGCTCGACGTTAGGTTCATCAATAAGCTCAACCAAAGCTCCGCCCTCCGCGGGAGCAAGGTCGCGCAGCATCGACGTGAACTCGAGTTCGGTGAATAGCGTGCGGCAGGCCTCTAGGTCGGGCGGCTGGGTTTCCATCGCGGCCAGGTCCAGGGGTAGCGGGACGTGAGTGTCGATGGTGACGAGCTCTTTTGAGAGCAGAACCGTATCGCGATTCTGCTCGAGCGATTCGCGGTAGGCCTTGCGCTTAACTTCGGCGGCGCGATCGAGCACGGCTTCGACGGTGCCGAATTCCTTGATCAATTCGACGCTGCCCTTGTCACCGATGCCGGGCGCGCCGGGAATGTTGTCGACCGAGTCGCCGCGCAAGGCCATGACATCGACGACTTTGTCGGGGGGGACGCCGAGCGTCTCGGTGACCTTGTCGGGACCGAGGATCAGATTGTCCTTTTGCGGGTTGAGGATCTTCACCCGCGGCGTGACGAGCTGCATCATGTCCTTGTCGCCGGAGACGATGAAGACCTCGTGCTGTTGCTCGGCTGCCTCGCGGGCGAGGGTGCCTATCACGTCGTCGGCCTCGAAGCCTTCAGCCTGGAGAATGGGAATGCGTAGCGCCTCCAGGGCACGGCGAATGTAGGGAATCTGGCGGCGAAGATCCTCGGGCATGGCCTCGCGTTTGGCCTTGTAGCCCTCGTAGCTCACGTCTTCGATGCTCTGTGTTTTACCGTTCCAGCGGCGCAGCGTTCCGATGGCGCGGGCGCGCTCGTCGCGGAAGACTTCGCCGCTGACGTCAAAGACGGCGGCGAAGTATCTGGGCGCGAAGTCCTGGCGCAGCTTCTTGATCATGTTGACAAAAACGTAGGTGGCTGCCGTGGGCAGGCCGGAACGTGTGGACATGGGCCGCGAGCGCTGCATGGCGTGATAGGCACGAAAGATGAAGGACATCGCGTCGAGGAGGAAGACGGGCGGCCTGGATTGCTCGGTCACGGTAGAGAGAATAACAGTGGACAGCGAGCAGTGGACAGTAAACAACAAGCAGCGGGCGCGTAATCAGGCGATGAACATGCAGTCGCCGTAGCTGAAGAAGCGGTAGCTCTCGTGAATCGCGTGCTGGTAGGCCGAGAGAATGCGCTCGTGACCGGCGAAGGCGCTGACCAGCATGAGCAGGCTGGATTGGGGCAGATGGAAGTTGGTGAGCAGGGCACTGACGATTCGGAAGTCGAAGCCGGGAGAGATGAAAATGTCAGTTGCCGCGGAGTGCGGTTTGATTGGGCTGTTTCCGGCGGCCAGTGCGACGGCTTCGAGGGTGCGAACGACTGTGGTGCCGACGGCAACGATGCGTCGGTTCTCCGCGATGGCGCGATTGATGGCTTCGGCGGTTGCGGAGCCGATGGTATAGCGCTCGCGATGTAGGCGCACTTCGTCGACACGCTCGACGCGCAGAGGAGCGAATGTTCCGAGGCCGACGTGGAGCGTGACGCGCGCGATCTCGACGCCCTTGGCGGCGAGCGAGTCAAGCATTTGCGGCGTGAAGTGCAGGCCGGCGGTGGGCGCGGCGACGGAACCGCGTTCGCGGGCAAAGACGGTCTGGTAGCGGTCACGATCGGCTTTGGCGTCGTCGCGATGGATGTACGGCGGCAAGGGCGTGTGGCCAATTGAGTCAAGCACGGCGAAGAAGTCGTCGACGGGGGCAAACTCGAGCAGACGCTCGCCGAATTGGCCGCGCTCGAGGACCTCGGCTTCGAGTGCGACGGCGCCGTTGGGCGCGGGGAAGACGAGGCGCTCGCCGATGGCGATCTTGCGGCCGGGACGGACGAGGGCGCGCCATTGGTTCTCGCCGGCAGGTTCGACAAGCATGACTTCCACGCGGCCTGTCGGTTTCTCACGGTCACGGCGAAGCGTACGGCGCGCGTAGAGGCGCGCGGGAATCACGCGGCTGTCGTTGAGGACGAGGAGATCGCCGGGACACAAGTGCGACCCAAGGTTGGCGAAATAGTCGTCGCGGAATGCGCCTGTTGCGCGGTCCATCACGAGCATGCGGCTCGAACCACGTTCGTCGGGAGGCTCTTGCGCGATCAGCTCTTCGGGCAGATCGTAGTGGAAGTCCTGGACACGCAGATTTGCGTGTTGCCCGCTCATTGCGCGGCCTTTCCGAAGTGAACGGCCTTGCCAAAATGCTCGATGGCGTGGAATCGGGCGCGTTCGAGAGCAGTGTTGAGTTGCTCGCGCTGCGATTCGAAGCCGCTTTCGGCGAGGTTCGTGGGAACGTGTGTCCAGCGAGACCAACTGACGGCGATGCGCGTGAACGGCATGGGCACGAGAAAGCGATCCCAGGAATGCAACGACCAGGCGCGATGCGGCTGCAAATGAAAAGCGCCGATGCGCGCGCCGGTAAGAGCGGCGAGCTTGATGGGGCCAAGCTTGGTGCGAAAAATCGGGCCGCGCGGGCCGTCGGCGGTGAAGATGGCGGGACGACCGGATTCGATGACGCTCTTTAGGCCGAGCAGGCCTTCGCGCGCGCCGCGCGAGCTGGAGCCGCGCACGGTTTTGTATCCGAAGAGCTCGAGAGTGCGCGCGATGAGCTCGCCGTCGAAGCTCTGGCTGACGATGATGGTTGCGCCGGTGCGACGGAAGTAGAAAGTGCAGGGCAGAACACATTGATGCCAGAAGCAGAAGATTTCAGCTCCTGCGCCGGCGCCGAAGGGAAGCGGCGTTGCGCCCAGCTCAGCGATGGTTTCAAAACGCCAAGTGCGGCCGACGACCGAGAGCAGCGCCCAGACGAAGCGCGGAACAACGGCCAGCACGATGCGCTGTCGCAGTGAGAACTGTTCGCTGGCTGCGTTGGTCACTGCGTCGATTTTACGGTGCTTCAAAGATGAACTCGTTGGCGAGTCAGCGACAAAAGGTCGGGCAAACGAAACTGTGAGACTGTGAAACTGTGAAACTGTGGCTGCAAGTGATTGATTCGAAAGGCTCCACAGTTTCACAGTTTCACAGTTTCACAAAAGGGCATGGGGGGGTGGGGTACGGAGGGATAGAAGGTGGGGGGAAAGGCAGGGAACAGGGAACAGGGAACAGAAAAGCGGGGACCGAGGGAACGAGAAAGCAGGGAAAAGGGAGTAGCCAGAAGCCACCCCAGCGACGGGGACCTGTCGCCGGGGGCCCCGGCAGGGAGTAGAAAAGCAGGGGAGCGAGGGAGCAGAAAGGCAGGGACAATGCACAGCCAGTATCCGACAGCTTGTAGCCATTCGGCGGTGGCCAGAAGCCAACAGCCAGTGGCCGGTAGCCAGTAGCTGGTGGATCCCTCCGCTTCGCTGGTCTGGACGTCGGTGTCTGCTTGGAAATCATGGGACCATTGTGCGCCCAAGGAGAGAAATGATCGGCAAGGTTGAGAGAAAAGTGAAGGAGTGAATAAGTGACGGAGAAGATTAGGGGTTAGGTTGAGCTTGACGCGTGCGTGCGGGCGTTTGGGGGCTTGACAAGAAAAGCCAGGGGTCAGGGATCAGAATGGCGGCGGAGCTGGCGGGGTGAGCGGGGATAGGCCTCCCCAATCGAAACGCGCCATAGGCCAACTCGAAATGATTTATTGAAAAACGACAATATATTATCGACATTCATAATTTTATTATTGACAATCGATAAACATTGACCCATAATAAGGACGCTTTGTTGGGGGAACTATGAACCT
>Ga0187891_1000639_pt1 | contig 33791 bp, 26 predicted proteins | sample June2016WEW_21_4_FD_132990 | JGI IMG/M metagenome (GOLD analysis project Ga0187891, IMG submission 132990) | Peatland microbial communities from SPRUCE experiment site at the Marcell Experimental Forest, Minnesota, USA - June2016WEW_21_40 | ecosystem: Environmental > Terrestrial > Soil >... | reverse complement strand
TGACAATCGCAGCCTGACCACTCTCTCGCTGGCAACCAAGTCCTCCTACAAGAAGGATGGCAAGTACATCTCGCACACCGAATGGCACCGTTGCGTCGTCTTCGGCAAGCTCGCGGAGTTCGCCAAGACGCTCACTAAAGGCGCGCATATCCAGGTGGAAGGCGAGCTGCGCAGCCGGGAATACACCAGCAAGAAAACCGACGCGAAAGAGCGCGTCTGGGAAATTCGGGTCGCTTCGATCCTGAAGCTCGACCGCGCTGAGAAAGCCGGCCCGGAAGATCGGGAGCACGATGACAGTCCCGCAGGGGAAGCGGCCGCATAGGCCGCTGTTTTTCACTCTTGGAAGCCCGGTTAAACGCTGGGCTTCCATCGTTCGGAGATCCACCGTATGAGTTTTGAATTGATTCTCCCATTCCTTCGCCCGATTGAGCCGTTGCTGCTGGACGAAAGCATCAGCGAGATCATGGGCAATCCCGACGCCTCATGGTGGTACGAACGCGACGGTATCATTCACCGCGAAAAGACGATTTCCTTCGCCGCCGGCAAACTCCGAACCGGCCTCGAAGTCATCGCCAACCAGCTCGGCAAACGACTCGACGAAGACAACCCTATACTCCATGCGCAGCTCCCGGATGGGAGCCGCTTAGCGGCGGTGATTCCGCCGGTTGTTCGGCTTACGCCAGCACTAATCATTCGAAAATTTACCAGTCGCCATTACACAGTCGATGACCTCATTGCTCGCAGCACGCTGACGCGCCCGCTTGCGGACCTCCTGGCCGAGCAAATTCGCAACGGAAAGACACTGCTGATCAGCGGTGGAACGGGTACGGGTAAGACCACGCTTCTGCGGATATTGGCTGATTTCATTCCGGATCATGAGCGCATCGTCGTGATCGAAGATACTTCGGAACTGCAAATCCAGAAGCCCAACATTCTGGCCGTCGAATGCCAGACCGACACATTCAAGGCCAACATCACTTTCGACGACCTTCTAAAGTCCGCTCTCCGCTGGAGGCCGGACCGGATCATCCTTGGCGAAGTGCGGGGAATCGAGGCGCGAACGCTGCTCGATTCCTTCAACACCGGCCATGCCGGATCGCTCGCGACGATCCATGCGAATTCTGCAGAGAAGGCGCTGCATCGCTTCGCCAATCTGGTCATGCGCAACCACGCGCAGACGACCTTCTCCGATACCGAAGCCGAGATTGGAGAAGCCGTCGATTTTGTCGTGCATGTCGAGCGCCAACCGGGCCGCCGCGTCGTCCGCGAAGTGCTGGCCCTTCGCGGCTACGACCGCGACGCGAAACGCTTCCTGATCGACCCAGTATTCGAGGTGAAACATGTCGCAGCATAGGACACCCAACGCGGCGGATATCGCCGCCGATTTCCTCACCCGTTGCTTCGCACCAGGCGAGTCCATCGCACTGCTGCTTCGACGCGAGAATCCCGACGGGATTCTTCAGCGCATTGCTCCCTTGGGCCGTGCGATTGCACCTCGTTACCTCGGCTGGCTCGCCCACGAAAACTCAATCGGCGCGAACGTCTATGTGGCTGCCAATCCGGTTCACTCCGGCAGCCGCAAACGCACCAAGGAGAGCATCGCCGCGGTCCGTCATCTGTACCTTGATTTGGACACCGATGGAGAGGCCCGCCTCGCTTCGCTCCGGGCCTCCGACGCCGTTCCCATACCGAACGCAATCGTCTCAACATCGCTCGGCAAATATCAGGTCCTATGGCGAGTTGACGGCTTCACCCTCGAACAGCAGGAAAGCGCCTTGAAACTGCTTGCGATTACTTTTGGTGGCGATCCCGCCTGCACGGACTGCAACCGGGTTCTCCGCCTGCCGGGATTCCTGAATCGCAAGTACGATCCGGCGTATCCGGTCACCGTCGAATACCCCGGCAATTGCGTTTGGAATTCCGATGACTTCCGGCTGGACATCCTGGCGGCGGATGCTTTGCTTTCTCCCCACTCAATCACATCGCGAAAGCATCCCGATAAGCACACCAATTCCGAACGCGATTGGGCATGGGTTCTGCATGAACTTGCCGAGGGGAAAGACGCTGCAAAGCTCACGCGAAAGCTGGCTTCGCGCCGCCCCGATAAACCGAATCCACTCTATTACGCGCAGCGAACCGTGGATGTCGCATCGGCCAGACTGTGGCTTATCGAGGGCGTTCCGATAGACGACGTGGTCACGATGCTGGTAGTCCGCCGCCGCTTCGAGATTCCCATCGCACTTTGCTCCGCTCGGGCACGGGAGATTGCCCTGACGGCGCAGAGGATGATTGCCCGGAGAAAGATTGCTTAATTCAACAGCTACAAGGAGAACAAAATGCCCCTACTTGAAATCAACTTGAGCCGCTACATCAGTGCTTCTGTTCGGCTGGACGAATCCACCGCCGAGCAGGTCGATCAATACGCCGCTTTCGTCCACGCATCCGCGGATGATGTGGTGGATAAGGCGCTCAACTATGTCTTCTCAAAAGACCGCGACTTTCAGGACTTTTTGAAGACGCCACAAGCTAAGCAGGTCGCTTCCACGTTACGTGTCCGCAGAGGCCCAAATAAGGATGCGAAGGATGAGGCAGAGCAGCCTGCGAAGAAGCTTGGAGCCGGGGTGGAGTCCACGGCTTCTGTACGGGTGATGAAGGCGTGATCCTGCATTCAATTTTGTGCCGGAGCAAGAACGGTGCTTCGCACCGGAAGAATTTTGACACTCCACCCCTGGGAGGGTACACGAACGTACACGCCCGTCTACAGACGTCAACTCATTTGCACTGGTACGTTTACGCGAATTGACCGTATACGGCGTTTACGTTCGTAGACGGGACACGAACAGGTGATTTCAACGATGGAAAATGCGATCACATTCAGACCAACAACCGATGGCTCCAAGCGCCCGCTTGCCCGGAACCGCATCCTGTCGGCGCGTTTCATGGACAGCGAATATGCGGCCCTTGAGAACTTCGCATGGTCCAAAGGAATGACACTCAGCGACTGGGTGCGCGGTGTGCTCTTGCATAGCCTGGAAGGCCCCGGTGAGGCGCAGATGGAAATGCACATCTTCACCGAACTCGTCGGCATTCAAATGCTCTTGATGAACACGCTCGAACCGCTTCTGCGCGGCGACAAGATCGTCCCCGAACAGCTCGCCATTCTGTTTCGGCAAGTCCAAACCACCAAGGCCGCCAAGGCGCAGGAACTCCTCGCCAAGCGCAGCCAGAACAGGGAGAAGTAGTCATGCCAACCGTCCAACGCTGGGGCCGCAATGAATCGCTGATCTGGCCGCCACGCACCTATCTCTACACACTCAGCGCGTTCTTCCTCTCGTTCGCGGCGACCGGACTCTTTGTCTATGTCCACTTCCAGTTCGGCTTTTCACCGCTCGAACGCTACTACCTGCCGTACTATCTCCGCAGCGAGATGCCAAGTCTCACGCATCATGCCGGCACCTATCAGTTACTCTATGTTTCCGACAGCAACTCGCGGGCGCGACCCGCGCTCGCTGCCGACGTGAGGTCAGGGCAGACCGCGCAACCCACGGGCGCGCCATTGCCGCTTGAACTTTCCGCGCAGGCGACGCAGCAGGGGTTCCGCTTGCTCTCCCGCGAGCAGCCGCGCAATTACCCGAACCAGACCTTTCACGCATGGCTCGCACAGTGGATCTATGACGACGTTCCTCTCGACCGGCTCTTCAATACACAACTCATGCTTGGTCTCGCGGCGTTCGTGTTGCAACTCCCGTTTTCCATCCGCAAGGACATCCAGCGCCGCAAGCAACTGCGGTATGGAAGACGGCTGAAAGGACCGATTCTTGTTAGTCCACGCCAGTTCACGAAAGCCGTTGCCGGCAGTGGCATCGGCATTGCGACCAACGATTCCAAGCGCCCGTTGCGGATTCCACGGGACGCCGAGAATAAACACTTTCTCATTGTCGGCGACACCGGCTCCGGCAAGTCGAGCATCATCCGCCAGATGCTTTATCAGGTGGACGCTCGCGGCGACAGCGCCATCGTCTACGATCCCGCCTGCGAGTTTGTAAGACAGTTTTACGATGAGCACCGGGGCGACATCGTGCTCAATCCGCTTGACGCCCGGATGCCGTACTGGAACCCATCGAAGGAACTCCGGCGCAAGGCTGAGGCCAAGGCCCTGGCCGTCTCGCTGTACCAGCCCGAAGGCGTGACCAACCGCTTTTTTGTCGAAGCTCCGCAGAAGATTTTCGCCCACCTACTGACCTATCTGCCTACACCCGTTGAACTCGTCCAGTGGATGTCCGATCCCTCCGAGATCGACCGCCGAGTCAATGGAACCGAGTATTGGATGCTGATTGATCCGAAAGCCCCGCAACAACGGACTGGCGTTCTCGGCTCTCTCAACATGAGCGCGGACAGCTTCAGGCTTCTGCCCAAGGAAGACGAAACAACCTCTATATGGACCGCGACGAAGTGGGCCGAGACGCGACGTGGCTGGATCTTCATCACCTCACGCCCAACCATGCGCGAAGCACTTCGCCCCCTCATCAGTCTGTGGATTGACACGCTCGTTCTGCGCCTCTTGAACGAACCCATGCCTGACCAAAAGCCTGTCTGGTTCGTTATCGATGAACTGGCCAGCCTGCAGCGATTACCGCAACTTCATACCGCGATTACGGAAAATCGCAAATCGCAGAACCCGGTGATCCTTGGTTTTCAAGGACGCAGCCAGATGGAAGCCCGTTACGGTGAAGACTCCGAAGCCATGTTGTCGCAGCCGGCCACCAAGATTTTCCTCCGCACCACCGAGCCGCGGGCGGCGAAATGGGTCAGTGAGGCCATCGGAGAAATTGAAATCGAGCGGCTGCGCGAGGCCCACTACGACGGTTCCCGCACCGGACGCAACTTCGCGCTCGACCGACAAACCGAGCCGCTTGTTCTCCCTTCCGAGGTTTCCGGCCTCGACGACCTGCGCGGCTTTCTCAAGTACGGCAATCATGTCGCCCGATTCTCGTTTCCGTTCGTTGCGCTCGAAGAGAAGAGTCCTAGTTTTGCCGAGCGGAAAATGGACGACCTGATCGTGCCAAGCACGCCGCTTCCCGCCCAACCGGAAGAGATCCAAGGCAATCTTCTAACGCCGGAATATGCCGTCCAACCTCCCGAGAACCAGATGGAGTAGACACTCATGCTGACGATCTCAAAGCCGCTGTCTGCGGGCCAGGCGCAGACCTACCACCAGAAGGAATTCACCGCCAAGGAGCAGAACTATTGGTCGCAGCGCGGCGTCATTGCAGGCGAATGGCAAGGGCGCTTGGCCGCGCAGTTCGGCCTCGCCGGAACCGTCTCTGCCGAGGACTTCGCGAAACTCAGCCAGGGCCAGCATCCACAGACCGGCGAGCAGCTTGTTCGGCAACGAGCCTCGTATGAATATCAGGATGCCGACGGCAAGACAGTCAAGACAATGGAGCACCGCGCCGGGTGGGATGCGACCTTCTCCGCGCCCAAATCCGTCTCGCTCACCGCGCTGGTCGGCGGCGATGAGCGTGTCCGCGAAGCGCATCGCGAAAGCGTCCGCGTTGCCCTCGACCAGCTCGAACGCTACACGCAAGCCCGCATCGGCGGAAATCATCCGCCCGAGACCACCGGCAAATTTGTCGCAGCCAAGTTTGAGCACGACACGGCCCGCCCGGTCGATGGCTATGTCGCGCCACAGCTTCATACCCATACCGTTATCTTCAATGTGACCGAGCGCAACAACGGACAGCCCCGTGCCATTCAGCCACACAGCCTCTTTGCCTCGCAGCAGTTTGCCACGGCCATCTATCAATCGGAGCTGACTTACAAACTGCGCCAACTCGGTTACGAAATTACGGCCGGGCGGAGCGGTGCGCCCGAGATCAAGGGATACACACAGGAATATCTCGACGCATCCAGTCCCCGCAGTCAGCAGATTCGTGAGTACCTCGAACGCACAGGCCGCTCAGGGAAACAGGCTGCCGAAATCGCCGCGCACTCGACCCGCGACCGTAAAGAAATCCATTCGCCAGCCGACGTAATGGCTGCACACCGAAAGCTGGCGGCAGACTTTGGACACCAGGCCGAGGCTGTGGTTCGTGCAGCGGGGGAGCGATCTCGGCTTCAGGGAAAGCTAGTCAATTCGTTCGAGCGAGTACGAGAATCTCTCACCTTCTCCCGCGATAAGAACTTCGAGCGGGAGGCCGTAGTAGACGAACGCGCCCTGATTCGGGACGGGTTGCGCCGAGGCATGGGCGAGATCACTCATGCCCAGGTCCGCGCCCATCTTGACAGTCGCTTGGCTTCAGGGGAATTTCAAATCGTCGAGCGACAGCAGGGCGTTCCGGGTCGTCAGTTCACCACTGCCAAAACCATCGCAGCGGAGCAGGAAATTCTCCGCCGGATGCATGAAGGACAGAACCGAGTTGAGCCCATTCTTTCGCGTCCGGCGGCCATCGCGTTTGCCGATCAGCATCCCAGTCTCAACCACGCACAAAAGAGCGTCGTCGAAGATGTTCTCAGTTCACCCGACCGTATCCATGGAATCCAAGGTTTTGCCGGAGCGGGCAAAACGACCACGCTAACCACGATCCGTAGCGGCGCTGAATCACAGGGCTATCGCGTCGAGGGTTTTGCCCCGACGTCCCGCGCCACGCGCCAACTGAATGAGGCAGGAATTGAGGCTGGAACCCTCCAAGGGTTCCTTGCCCGCACTGCGAGTCCAGACCTACCTGAACGAAAACACTTGTACCTTGTCGATGAATCGAGCCTTGCCAGCACGAACCAAATCCGGGAGTTTCTCATGCGGCTTGGCCACCCTGACCACGTACTTCTCATCGGCGACATCCGACAGCATCAGGGAGTCGAAGCTGGGCGGCCTTTTGAACAACTACAGGAAGCCGGGATGCGTACGGCCAAACTCGATGAAATCGTGCGCCAAAAAGACCCGGCTCTCAAATTCACTGTCGAATTATTGGCCAAGGGCGACGTCTCCGCCGCACTCGACGCGCTCGGCCGGCAAGGCCACGTGCGGGAAATCCCCGATCGAGAACAGCGCATACACGCTATCGCCAAGAGCTACGTCGAGTCGCCGCAGAATACGCTCATCGTCTCACCAGACAATGCCTCCCGCCGCGAGTTAAACGTCGCCGTTCGCCAGGAGTTAAAAGTGACGGGAGCCATTGCACCAGAAGATCATGCCTTCCGTGTCCTGGTTCAGCGTCAAGACATGACCGGCGCCGAACGGTCATGGGCAAGCCACTACGAAATCCGCGATGTAGTTCGCTATACACGGGGCAGCAAAGCCATCGGAATCCAGGCCGCCGCCTACGCATCGGTCGTCGCGATCAACCCAGCAGAAAACCAGCTCACCGTCGAAAAATCAAACCAGGAACTTGCCACCTACGATCCGCGCCGTCTCACAGGTGTCAACGTCTATCGCGAAATCGACCGCGAGTTCTCCCTGGGCGACCGCATCCAGTTCACCGCGCCCGACAAATCGCTCGGCGTGGCCAATCGCGACCTCGCCGTTATCGAGGCGATCCATCCCGATGGCCGCATTTCAGCCCGCCTCGACAACAGCCGGCAGATCGAGTTCAACGCCAGTGAGCATCAACATTTCGACCACGGTTACGCCGTCACCAGTCACAGCTCGCAGGGCCTCACCGCCGAACGCGTCCTCGTTCATGCCGATACCAGCGTCCACCCGGATCTGCTCAACTCACGCTTCGGTTATGTCTCCATTTCCCGCGCCAGCCATAGCGCCACCCTCTTCACGGACGACATGGCAAAACTGGGACCTCAACTCGGGACCGATGTCTCGAAAACCTCCGCTTTGGAAGTGAGTCCGACTGCGTCCACCATCCAGGGAATTGGGATCGAGATCTGACAGAGCCAACCATTAAGATGGAGAAATCGCAATGACGAAGATGACAACCATTCCTGAGAATTACAACAACATCCACGCCGGAATCGTAGAACTGCTCAAAACCGCCCGCTCCACTGCTGCCCGGAGTGTCAACTCGATCATGACTGCCACGTACTGGGAAATCGGACGCCGAATCGTCAATTCGGAACAGGGCGGTGCGCCGCGCGCCAATTACGGGGACGAGTTAATTAAGCAACTGGCGAATGATCTCTCCGCCCAATTTGGCCGCGGATTTGGGGTTGTGAATCTCAGCCAAATGCGGCGATTCTTCCTGGCATGGCCGACGAAAGGAATTCTTCAGACACCGTCTGAAAAATCCTTAACTCCCATGCCGCTCAATGACATAAGGGATAGTTCTTCAAATATTCCCGCCCTCGCTAACCAGTTCCCATTGCCGTGGTCTGCCTACGTGCGGCTACTCTCCGTCAAGAGCTCGGAAGCCCGAGCCTTTTATGAGACCGAGGCACTGAGGCTCGGGTGGTCCGTCCGCCAACTGGACCGCCAGATCGGCAGCCAATTCTACGAACGCGTCGCCCTCTCACAGAATAAAGCAGCCATGCTGAAGAAAGCAGAAGCCCCTGAACCCGGCGACTTGGTGACACCCGAAGAGGCCATCAAGGACCCGTTCGTTCTCGAATTTCTCGACCTCAAAGACGAATACTCTGAATCAGATTTCGAGGACGCGCTCATCCAACGCCTCGCCGAGTTTCTGCTGGAATTGGGTGATGACTTTGCCTTTCTTGGCCGCCAACGCAGACTTCGTATCGACGACACGTGGTTTCGTATCGACCTCGTCTTTTTTCACCGCCGCTTGCGGACAATTGTCCTCGTAGATCTTAAGATCGGTAAATTCAGTTATGCGGACGCTGGGCAAATGCACCTCTATCTAAACTACGCCCGCGAGCACTGGATGAAACCCGGCGAGAACCCGCCAGTCGGACTCATTCTGTGCGCCGAAAAGGGAGCAGCAGAGGCCCACTATGCACTCGACAATCTCCCCAACAAGGTGCTCGCCGCGGAGTATCAGTCCGATGCTCTACCAGTTGAGCTACTCCCACCACTGATGAAAGCATTATAACCCAACCCATTCACGAGAAAGCTAGTTAGGCAGAACAGCAGCTTGGAGCTGCGTCTGCGCGTCTGCTACAGTTTTGGTGCAATTCGCGGCAATCGTGCCCGAATCGTGCCCAAAGTCGCGATTAACCTCTACCGCCGCAGCGTTTTGCTTCGTGTCGAGTCTGCTGGCAGCGTCGGCTAGATCGGCTTCGTCAACGATGTTGTAGCGCTCGAAAACTTCCCGCGTCTTGTGTCCGCTGATCCGCATGGCCACGCTCTCCTGTACGCCAAGCCTGCGAAGGTTGCGCACGCCGCTCCGTCGCAGATCGTGGAACAGGAGATCAGGCACACCGGCCCGCTTGCAAACGCTCGCCCAGACTTTGCGGAAGCCTTCGACTGGCTTGCCGTTCTCCCGCGTGAACACGAAGTCATCCGGCTTCTTTCCGATGACGCACGCGGTCAGCAAGGTTGCGACTTCGCGCGTCATCTTGACCACTCGGGCTTCACCGTTTTTCGTGGTTCCCGCTTCCAGCCGAATCGTGCCGTTCGCCAGATCAATCTGCTTGACCCGCAGCGAGAGCAATTCGCCCTTGCGGAAAGCGAAGCTGTAGGCTGTCGTCAGCAAGGCGCGGAGCCAGAGCCCGACCTTGCTGCATTCCATCGCTAAGGGAGTGTACTGCGCATCTTCGAGAAAGCCTGTGCGCGGCGCGCTTTCCTTGTACGCCGGCATCACCGGACACGCTCTGACTTTCGGCGGTGTGCGTCTCATCGCGAGATGAAAAGCCCGCTTGAGAAAAGCCATCTCTCGGTTGATTGACGCGCCGCTCGCTTTCTCCGCTTCCCGTTTCGCGCAGTAGCGTTGCATCAGGTCTGTGTTTAGATCGTCGGCGGGCAGTTTGCGAAAGAACGGCTCCAGATGCTTTTTCCAGCGCCATTCTGCCGTCGGGAGACTCTTGCGGCCTTGCTGCCGGTATTCGGCGAACAGATCGGAGATCAGTTCATCGACTTTCACGTTGGTTCGTGCGATGAAGGTTTTCGTCTCGACTTCGGCGAGCCTTCGCTTGAGCAGCTTCTCTGCCATCTTGCGATCAGTCGAACGGCTGCTCTCTCTCTGTGCTTTGCCGCGCACAGAAAACTTGATCCACCAGACGGCCGAGCCGTTCTGATAGATGCTTCCACTGCCGCGTGCTCTCTTCTCTTGATTCTCCATTGCGTGTTTTCTCCTTCGTGAAAACGTGAGCACAGCGCGGGCTGCGAAGAAGATTTGCGGCGATCACCGGAACGGCGATAATGGTGGGAGCCACGTTTCCTCTCATACAGGACGCTGTGGTCAGTGTCGGGCTCGGTGTTTCCGCACCGGCCCGGCACGTACTCAGTATATCCCTTGGGACTCGATATTTAAGACAAAAATCCAGAGTGGAATCTGAGGTGAACGGAGGCACTATGCAGGTAGTTCTCGGCGCGATAATCGCAATCCTTGTCACCATTTGTGTAGAGAATCTTCGCAGACCAAGGCTCCAGCTCTCCATCGAGGTCCCTCCGTTGGACGTATCGTATCCCCCAGGCCGGCCGGCAAAGGACGTGCGATATCTTCGGTTAAAGCTGTTCAACAAGCCCTTAACGAAATGGATGTTGCGCGCACCGGCGCTACAGTGTCGTGGGTTGATCACGTTCCACCATCTCGATGGTCAAGATATTTTCGGTCGGGCAATGGCCGTGCGCTGGAGTTCTTCGCCGCAACCAGTTCCGACTGAAGTTGTGGACCTGCTGGGAGTCCCGCAGTTCAGGATCGTGGATATCGCTAAGCTGACCTCCGAATCTCGTATTGATGTTTACCCCGGTGAAACAGAACTCTTGGATGTTGCAGTTCGTTTCGATAGTGAGGCCGACTGTTACGGCTGGAATAATGAAGCGTACTTCAGCCCGACTCTTTGGCGAACTCTGGACTGGAAGTTGGGTGCCGGGCGCTATCTTGTAAAGGTGGTTGTAATCTCGTCGGGCCAGAAGGTCACCGCCGTTTTTCGTTTGATGAACGATGTGAGCCGCAATGCTTTTCGCCTCGAAATGGCGACCAAGGACGAATGGATGAAGGTCACCTAGATTTTTCATTAGAAACACCCTTCTGTATTCGGGCAGAGCCGTTTCTAAACCCGCGTCCTTGCTGTCTTTCTCGTGGTTCATTGGATAACTAGTCCAACAGACTGCTCCACAAATGCGTAATAGCGTTCTCGTGCCACCTCATCAAAGCGCATAATAGTAATCACCCATGGCAAAGGTCGGCCGAAATGATCCGTGTCCGTGCGGCTCTGGAGCCAAATACAAGCATTGCTGTCTACGCTTGGACGAAGGACGCCCCGCTCTAATCAATGCGACGCGACTAGCCAAGAGTCTCCGAGAAAAGAACATAGCTCTGCTGAATGGAGCAGGTGAAATATTCGGTCTGGATCGCCATCGGTCTTGGGAACAAATCAAAGCCGGCTTTACCGATGCTAAGGTACGTGAGTTCTATACATTCGTCGCCAACCTTTGGCCCACAGACACCGACCTCAATCAATTCTTGCCGGTGCCGGATTCTACTCTGCGAGCGCTGTACCTCGGCGAGTATGAGCCCGAGCTCATGGTGGAAAATGTCTTTCGCTTCAGCCTTTACGCAGATCAGATTCTGCTCACAAATCCTTTCCCTAATCCCAACGTCATAGCTGAGAAGTTCAACCCGATTGTCCATCCAGACGAATGGAAGACAGAGACCCTGAAGCTGTTGTTTCATCTTGCGATTCTCATGCCGTGGATTGACGACGGCCTCGTTGTTCTCATTCCTGACCCTGGTGACTTCAATCGGGAGCTACGAGAGAAGACGTGGAATCTCGCGGAGGAACGGTTGAAGGGATGGAAACCCAGCGACGAAGATTTAGAGCAGTCACACTTCAAAAAGCGCATGCAGCGAGCAATACTCCTAACGGCCCCTCGCAGATATTTGGATCGTATAGCAAGAGAAGTCGAGCCAAGCATGAGTGACACGGACAGAGAAGCTTTCTTGGACAGAATAGAGCTCGAACGCGCCAGCGATCCTACTCTGCCGAATGAAACACTGGACAATATGTCCTCACAAATGGCCGTAACGCATTTGGGTGGAAATCTAGAGATGGGCATGTACATTTGCCAAGCCACCGGAGCATTCCCATACACAAATGTGCGATTTAGGTGGAAGGAGATTCTAACTACGGCCCTTCCGCATCTCGACTCTACAGCCGAGGCATGGAGTCCTTTGACGAAAGCATTCCAACAACTTCGATTTAAGTTCCTGAACAACGTGGACCCCAAGTTTGTAACCACTATCCGCAGTGAAGGACGTCTAGAGGGTTTTCGATCATATCTCCGCAATGTGTGGAAGACCGTGGGCGGTGAACCTGACCCGGCCAAATCTGAGTCCCTCGCGAGAGACTTCCGTGACGAACTCACCCAAGCCTTCAACGAAGCGCAGGCCGACTGGAGTTTGATCGATCGCGACCTACTGAAATGGGGCATCCCTAGGATGGCCGGAGGACTTGTCGGCGGACTCGCCGCAGCATCTGCAACTGGCCACATGTCGCTAAGCCTCCCAGGCATGGGCTTCGTTGTGGCTGGTGTCAATGAGCTCATCCAGGCAGCGATGAAACGTCGCGAGTTCAGAAAAAAGGTGCCCATGTCGATATTCATTGATCTTGAGAATCGCTAGTTGTCGAGACCTCCGCCGAGTTGTCGGGACCTCCGCCGTCCCTTCCGTTCGAGTTATTTGGATACAGCATCCAATGCCTCCTCGAATCGCCAATGTTCACGCAGGCTTGAGAGTGAGCGTGCCTCTTCTGTGCCCATGCTCTTCACTCCAAACTCCTTTTCGTTCGATCAACCCAAGCATCTAAGTCGCGAATGTCGAGCAACCACGGCGCGTGACCGTTCTCCGCAAGCTGGATCACCGGCAACCCTTCGCGCTGCACGATCTCGCGCAGCTTCGCGGGTGAGACGGACAGGTACTCACTCGCTGGCCGCAAGCGCAGGAGCCGTCGCGCCGAATTGTTGTCGCGCTTCGTCATTTCATCAGACCCTCACCACCGCCGGATTCGGATGGCACAGACCGCAAATCCTCTCCGCTGTTAGCGCTTCGAAAAATGGGCTCGGGGCTCCTGTGCTCCAGCTCTTCCCCACGCGTGTTTGGCTCCTTCGATTCAGCAAGTTACGGTGTATGGCGGTGTGGCACACCGCCAATCTCCGATTTCCTCTTCAGTGTTGATCACGCATCATTTGGCAATATTGTGGCAACGCTCCAATTTCATTCTTTCCAATCAGTTACACTAACCGCCAATCAGCTTTAGACAATCCCATCGTCTACCTTCTGGAAAATAGCCGACAGTGTCCTGTGAGACTGCGCGAGTGGATTTTGAGGGCTCTGCGAGGAATTACGCGGTTCCGGAAGGTCTCAGTTTTTACTCGCATTGCGCGAGTTGCGCGAGTTCCACGAACGACTCAGTTCATCAAATTCGGCAGCAAGATGTGTAATAAACGCATCCAAGATGAGTGGGTCGGAGTATTTGCCCATGCGCTGCCTAGCGCGGCTCTTTTCGTCCTGGACTTTCTTCTGGTAGGAACCGCTTTTCAGATAGCTTTCCCGGTAGCTCTTTGGGCCGTCGTCAGACCACTTCGGCTTTAGCTTGTGCTTGTCAAGGAAGTCGCAATATTTGGGACCCTTTAGATTGCTGGCGATAGCAGCAAAAAGAATCGTATCGCGTTTGGGTGGAAGACCCGGGTTTCCCCTGGCCTTGCGACGCTGCGGTCGGATACCAGCACCAGCTTCGAATGCCTTGAGTATCTCGTCCAGCTTCGTCAATATGAGGCTCTGGGCACTACTCGAATCGCCCTTTTCACCGCTGTCCCGATTTGAGAAGGCGCCAGTGAGGCTTTCGCCAGTAGGAAGGTAGTTTTGTCCAATGGCAAGCGCCAGCAGAGAAGTCTCTTCGAGACTTCGGTCGATCAGCTTTGGGGCGTTGCTCCGTAGTTGGTCCTCCAGAACCTGCCGCACGATTGTTCCGTGTCGCTTATACATCGAAATTAACGCCTCAGCCGACTCGCGCCCTTTGCTTTCGTAATGCACAGCACGACTTATCTCCGCATTGAATATCCCGGCGATCTCAACATCAGACCGGCGTTCAAGCTCGATTCCGTGGCGGGTGTAATCGATAGCAATAGAACGATCCAATGGCTTTGGGCGCGGACCGATGAACACATCACTCACATAGTCCGTTTCGGGGTCCTTGGAGAGCAAACCCGCACCAGCCACGGCGAACCGTCGATCAATACATTGACTGCATCTGCCGCAGTGGTGTCGGTCGCTGGATTGGAACATCAGATGCGAACATGAACAGGTCAGTGCGATAAGATCAGTCGCGTCGTGTGTGCTCAGGCTCTGCACGATTTCGGCTTTCGTTTTGAACAGAAAGGGATTGTCGATCGGCAACTCTCTTTCGGTCACGGCTCCCGCCAACGACGACAGCAAATGAAGAGCCACAGGATGGGTAGTCCGGGATGCCCGTGCTCGCAATACCTCCTCCGCCAGCGGGAGGTTCACACTCAGGACGCCATTCTCGTAAAATCGGATGCCGCGTGCTTCAATTGAGTGCGCCACTAAAGTAGCCAGAGCGGCAAACAAGAAGGATCGAGTCCGCTGGGTCGGCTCTCTACCAAAGCCCTCATCCTTGTTGATCCAGACTGGAATGTGGATAAGCTGACCAGGAAACTTTTCTTGCAATTCGCCGAATAGCTTCCTTTGCCGTGCGTCCAAAGTGGAGACCGGTCGGTGGCTCACCAGAACGGACTTGGCGCCAGATCGGGCCGTTTCAACAATACCCGCCAGCGAATCCAACCCACCCGAGAACATCAGTACACGATCCGGCTTATAGAAAGGCCAGTCGTTATGGTCGTCAAAGTCAAAGTATGGCGTTTGGTCTTTGCGATCCACCTCCAGCGGTACAAAGTGGAAAGAATAAGAGTCATTCGACAGAAACAGCAGTACCTCCTGCATCAGCCTCTTTACTTTTGGAGTTGCCCAAAACTCAGGTTCTCTAACTGCGATTACGAAGGCTAGATCTCGGCCCCACGGCTCCTCACTCTTTTCATCGGTCCACTTGCCTCGCTGTGTCGAGCAGTCCGCAGTGAACACATAAGAAGCGATTTCCAGGAAGTCCATCAGCCTCGGACCGATGTTGCTCTGAAGTTTTCGGACAACATCTTCAAACCGGATATTTACATTGCGATTTTGACCAATGGAGTCTAGTTCGACATGGTGGCGTCCTAGCCAAGCGGGGTCGACCCCCTTCACCGAAGCGCCACTGCAAACGAAAAGTCGGTTGCGGCTCAGGAGACGCTCCCCTGATGCTGAAGTTCGCTCCGCAGTTTCTTGACAGCGATTGCCAGAAAGCGAGATGAATTCGCAAGATCAATCCCCTGCTTGTATTCGGTCTTGGAGTACCATTCACCGCAGAAGTCACGGACAATTCGCGCGCTCTCTTCACAGTGGGTTGTGAGTGCCTCGTTGAATTCACCTATCTGTCCCAAGTCCTGTAGCCGAGGAGCACCGATTCCTGCAGCCGTGGCACGGCTCAGGTGGAAATTGAGAAATCGGGCGACGAAACGGGCAAAGAACCGCTGTCCCAATTGCCCGAAGCCCCTCCTGGTCGACAGAGCGCGCACAGCATTCTTGAGATCATTCGAGTCGACTTCTCCAAACATGCTGGATGTTTGCGCGGTGAGTAGGCTGGTGAGAGCTTCGCCGGCGGCCTGCTGCGCCATCTCGCTAAGGTCTGTGGCACCGAGGGACGTGCCGCCGACGTACCGGTCGATTGCGCTCTGCACTCTTGCAATAAGGTCGAAGACACTGCTTTGGTCGGAAAGGGCAATCCCATGTTCGTCGAGTTCGGTCTGCCAATCCGGGTGGCGAGAGGCCAGAGCTAGCTGGGTAAGCAGGTAAAACGTGTAGCGAACGCCCGCATCGTCGCTCGCTTTAGCCAAGATCGTCCTGGCTGCTTTGAGAGTCTGTGCTGCGATTATGTTGATGCGCGAGGCGGAACTGGAAACGGGGAATCCCCTCAATCTGCTTCCAGTCAGTGTTTCCACTACCTGGTTCCAACTTCTCGACTTCGGTAGCGGACCGAGGCGGGTGTGTCCCAAGGTAGATTCTCCAATCCCCGCTGAGTTCGTCGCGGGCTTCGAGGCCATGCTACACCGGCCCCGCGCTCGCCGGAAGTTGGTATCCAAGGCGCCCTGGCTACTCGCACAACTCGCGTAGCGCGAGTAAAAAGCTTATCAGCCTGCGGGCCGCTGAAACACGGGGCTATATCCCCTTTTCTACTCGCGGCGAGGTTGGACTTCATTGAGATCGCAGTCATCTGGGGCCGAACCTTACAACATGATGACCGTCCAGGAGGATGATCGGACGACGTCCGTTCAGCGCACATCACCTTCGGCCGCAGGGCTGGTGATGCGTTCCACAAACGAACTCCGAAAGCATCCGGCCTACGCCGAACTTCAACTCTCAGTCTCGCCCGCACAGTTTGGCTCAATCAAGCGCTTGGGCGAGCCTGCCTTCAAAGATCCACTTCTAGTTACGCGACAGGGCGTCATCATCGACGGATACGCTCGGAAGGAGTACGCAGACAGCTTGGGCATTTCAACCCTTTTATGCGTGGAACTCGACATTAGCGAAGAGGAAGCTCTTCGGGTCATCCTGAACAAGCATCGCCACTCTGCCGGGTGGAACGATTACAACCGGATTCGAATGGCTTCGCGATTGAAGGAAGTTGTCCAAAGACGAGCACGAGCCAACCAGCAAGCCGGCGGCCAATTCAAGGGTTCGTCAAAATTGACAGAAGCTAACGTGAGGAAGGAAATCGCCAGAGCAGCCGGCGTCTCCGAGGGAAATGTCACCAAGGTTGATCAACTGTGTGATGCCGATCCAGAAGTTTTGAAGGCACTGGCGAGCGGTGAGATCCGCATACACAGAGCATGGCTCTGGAGAGAATTGACCTGGCAACAACAGCAAGAGCGATTAAGGCAACACCGGCTTCGAGAACTGAAGCGTGAGGTCTGCGCCCTGGTGCACAAACACCGTGCTCGCACGGAAGCAGAGATCAAGTCGCTCATGCCAGCTGACTTGGGACACCTTATTCAGAGACTATCCACTTTACGGTTGAGCGATTCCGCAGACTCGGAATCGATTCCTATTGTCCGAATCGATGCGCCGGGTCCGATTGTTTTTCTAACGACCGAGCTCTACGAGCTGTTTTCCCGTAATTGCGGCTTCAGCGAGAAACACAATTGAGTCGATACACTCTGAAGGAACTCTTGAAGGACACGCTTCTGGACTGGGATCATCATGGCACGCTCCAGAACGTCCGCGAAACCTTCTGGAAGATCATAAAGTGCGGAACTGAGGTATTGGGCGCTGACATCTACGCTTCCGAGACCGAGCAGAGAATCGTCTATCACACCTGCAAGTCACCATTCTGCCCCAGCTGTGGAGCTCGATCTGCCGCCATCTGGCAAGAGCAAATCGAGGCTACACTCCCGCAGATTCCGTACATTGAAATCAATTTCACAATGCCACAAGTGTTCTGGCCGCTCCTTCAAAGGAATCGACACCTCTTAAGCGATTTACCTGCACTCGGGGCGACGGCAATTGAGTTTTGGGCAAAGGCAAGGTACGGGGCTCGCGTTATTCTGATGGTCGTCCAGCAGACCTACGGAGGATTTCTGAACTTTTATCCGCATCTCCATACATTGGTCTCGGCCGGCGGATTGGATGAATCCAGGGGTCGGTGGATTCACAGTTTGAACTTTCAAACCGCGGAGCACAAACATGAATTGATGCTGGCTTGGAAGCTAGCATTGCTCACTGCACTCGACACGGCAAGCAAAGATAACGTGCTGGAGTCGGACCTAAGCCGCGACGAATTCAGCAATATCTTGGAAACGGAGGGCAGACGGAAATGGAATGTTTACGTGAGTCCCCTTGTCTCTGAGAGTAATGTGATTGATCACATCGGTCGCTACATACGAAAGCCGCCGATCGCGCAGTATCGTCTCACCCGTATCGATGATCATCATGTGCAGTACCGCGTCAAGGACACCAAGAACCGGTGCCTGACACCGGTCATCTATTCGAATGAAGAATTTGTTAGGCTCTTGATGCCTCACGTAAATGATCGTTATTGCAATTCAATGCGATATTTCGGACTACTTGCACCGCGTTCCAAGATGCTGCTTACGCAAGTATTCTCGGTCCTGAAACAGCAGCAGAGGCCCCGGCCAGTGCGTCTGAGGTACGCGGAATCAATTTATAGAACCTTCGGACAAAACCCTCTCATCGGCCATGACGGTCAACCCTTGGTCCGAGTTGGGCATATCAATCCCTTGCCTCCCGCTTAAACCGATATGAATTCTAAACCGGCTTGGGCATCCAGACCGGGTTCCTCTGGCAATAACTCTGCACCTAGATTTGACGAAAGCAAGAACGCTAAAGGACAACGTCTCATACGCATGTCTGGAATTGATTTTTATTTTTCCTATATATGAACGTTAAACCTACTGTTGCGCGGCAAGTAGCTAAATGTCTTTTGTTTCAGCGGCTAGATGACTTCCAATTATACGCGTGCCCAGACGGCCACTAGCAGACGCTTACGGTGTTTACGACATCATAAGAGCAACTACTCCGAGGTCAAAAAGAAAATGCGGGTTGAAAATAACACCTTTAATCGAGTACGGAAAGGCCATAATAGGAAGTAGTTATCCGAAGATCTTCTGCACAAGGTCGGCGTCTTCCCCAACAACCCGAAATTGCTGCCGGAAATGTAATGTGGCGTCCCAAAGCTGTTTGAAATTTGGATCGACAGCGCTGGCATCCCGAAATTCTTTCAACGCACGGACTCTATCCCCCGCCAAATAATGCAAGAAGGCCGAGTAAATGCGTACATCGGATTTGCTGGGCGCAAGGTGCGTAGCTCGGTTTGCGAATTCACAAGCTTGCTGCAGTTGTCCCATCACAAGACATTCAGAGGCACGGTTCCGGTTGATGTAAGCTAGGTTTAGGTTGAGTAATCGTCTTAATTCGCCCAGTGGATCGGGGCTGTCATCGACGTTGATCCAAACATAGCGATCATTGTTGATGTTTCGCCCCCCCTGCTTGCGAACGACAACCAACGCGGCAGACTGTCGCCCCCGAGAATCGCCCCCTTCCGCATCTCCTGCCCGCAGAGCAGCATAAAGGCGTTCGGAAAGTTCGCCGTCGGAGCGCTCAAATGCCCGGCCCATCGCTTCCAGTACTTGGGGGCCGACGAGAATGTTTCCCTGTACCGACCACGTTTTTCCAGCTCTGTGCCCGGCCCATGCCTGTGCCGCAGGTCCGGTATACGCCGCAGTGTTTCCCTTTGCATCAATGATTGCAACTTGGCGACCTTCCTTGCCCTCGAATTTATCCTCCGCGAGTATCTTATTAAGAACCTCCGGAGCCGTCCTGCCTTCTTTTAGTAGCTCAAGTGCGCGAGCCCCGTATCCAACATTTACGTTTGCCTGAGTGGCAACTGCTCCAACGCCGGCCTCGGCCCATGGCACGGATGAGCCAACAGCGAAGTAGCGAGAAGCGACACCGACCCCCAAGTCACCAGTTTCACCGCCAGCCACAATCGAGAAAGTCGCTATCGACTCGGAATGAAAAGGCGTCTTAGCTGAAACAGATGTAAAGTCCATGTGTGTCAACAGAACCTCGGGAAGAATCCTCATGCTCGGGAAGAATCCTCAAGTATCGAGAGGCATGTAAAATACCATAGTATACGGATCATTCATCATCTAGATGTCGCTAGGATTAAACTTTTGCAGCCCGCCGATGTCCTCCGTCACCACATTTACATTTTCCCCCAGTGTACCAAGGAATAGGGGTAGTCCCGGTGCCTAAGCAATCATGTTAGCCTCACGGTCGACAATGCCACAGCAAAATCACAGTTCTCAAAGACAACGGGGTTGTACGCGGTGCGCATCAGGTTCCCCTTCATCTCCTCGGCTGCAGAGATGAAAAGATTTTGCACAATTTCTGTTGTGACCGAATCCGCAGGTGTCAAACTCGGGGCAATCATTCCTGTCACTCAACCAGATATGCTCGGAACCGGTAACGTGCGTCGCTTTATTACAGACCTAAGCATTTGTAACGCCCACAAAGACAGAAAACTACCGATGAAGGTGTCGATAGCGGGGAGACCTGTAAGCCTCACCAGCCCAAGGCCCATGGCATCGCGCGGGGACGTCGCAAACCCCAGGCTGATACCGGCGGCTAACGCCACCAACGAAAGCGGGCGCCAGCGATCTAGCAAGTCGAGCTCAGCTGACTCGTACAGCTTCTTGCGGGAGAGATAATCTGCGGTGTAGACCCCGGTGATCGGAGGCACAATGATGCTTAGGAGTATCAAAAACGATACATATCTATCAGCAATACCGACTAGCGCAACAATTGTGCCGCCGATTCCAGCAATCACAGTCAACTTCCACTTCGGTGTGTGGCGAATGATGCTTGCCAGGTTCAGACTAGCCGAGTACAAACAGGAGTTCATGTTTTTCCAGCAAGTGACTGCAATCACGAAGATAGCTGCCAGCCCCCAACCCCTTATGAGCATCAGCTTTATAAAGTCGGACTCCCCCGTTGCAGCGGTCAAATAGCATGCGAGCAGTACAACAACTGGCAATCCCAAACAGATTCCAACCAGAACCGCTACCGCAGCGTGCCAACCATTCTTCGCGTACCTAGTGAAATCGGGTAACAGGACGGAAAGATTCAAGTACGAACCACTGACGATCGAAATCGCAGTGGCGTATGCAATGGATTTGCTCAGCGGTGGCCTTACCATGGCCGCCGCGAACGAGGTGCTGGCAAGGTTATACACAAAATAACTTACGAGTATCCCACTCAACAACGGAACCGCCAAGAATGCAAGCTTCTCCACCGAGCGATAGCCGAAAATCGTCACCAACGTAATGACAATGCCCGCAACAATGATGAGCGCAGGTTTGCTTAAGTGCATGCCAACTACTGTTGTTACAGTGGAACGTACTGAGCTCCCAAAGATTTCGGTATTTAGAGCAAACCAGCAGAACATATCTAAGGATAGGATTGCTGCTATTACTTTCGCCCCCACGCTGCCGAAGGCAAACTTCAGTGTCATCGCGGTAGAAAGACGACTACGTGTACCTACGTGCGAGGCGAGCAAACAGATTGGAGCCGCTATTAGGCTACTCCACAGAACGGCAGCCGCGGCCTTTCTCAGCCCCATTCCAGCTACCAAACTGCTGCCCAACAGTAATGGGGGTATGCCAATGCAGACACCAACGAATACAAGAGTCAACGAACCACAACCCCGCCGTTGCTCTGGGGGGACTACGGAACGCTCGTAATCCTCGAGCAACGGATCAAGCGAATCAGCAATGTTCCCGGCCGAACCTACGTTGGTCATATTCGTAAAGGAACCGCTCGAACTCCAGAATCGACGTAACAGCCGCAGCTTTTACTGGAACGACAAATGGTCATAGCGAATACCGCTTCGCACCACCAAGTGTATGTCGCGGAGCACCCTTATGTTCTGGAGTGGGTCACCACGTACGGAAATGAAATCCGCGCGCTTGCCAGGTTGCAATGTACCGGTAACATCCCCAATTCCGCTCACGCGAGCCGCCATCCCAGTGCCGGCACCGATAGCGTCCAACGGTGGAATTCCACAATCAACGAGAAACTCAATGTTTAGCGGGTAAATGCCATGCGGAGCGTCAGAACCCACAGCCATGGGAATTCCAGCCTGCCATGCTTGCTTAACGGCATTCATCCACGGCTCCAGTGCAGGAAAGACTTCACGGCCGAAGTATCGGTCCTTCGTCATAACTTCCGGGTTGGCTTCCAGGTATTCAATACCAGCAGCGGCATTGAAGTCCGTCCATTCTTTGGCGGACCTTGCATGAGAGTCTTGGAACTCCCAATATTCCGAACGTCGAGGCCAATGCAATTTGTAGCAGAACGGCGTTAAGCTAAACATCGTCTTACTCGCGGCAACTTCTTCGACAATTTCCTCATTGAGAGGCACGGCGTGCTCGATGACGTCAATACCTGTTTTCACACAACCCCGGATGGATGAACCCCAGGGTCCGGTGCAATGAGCTGCGATAGGAACGCCCTGCCTGTGCGCCTCGTCAACTGCAGCTGAAAGTTCCTCCTCTGAGTAGGAAGTGGTTTCCGGTGTCTCGTCCAGAAGCCCAAGTTTGATGACTTTTGATCCATGTTGTACGTAGTTTGCGATTGCGCGGCGGACATTTTCCGCGCCGTCGACCGACCATTGAGGAATCCAGACGTGGCCACCTGTCGGGCCCAATCGCGGACCGCTCGGCACAATATGAGGTCCCGCCACCAATCCCTGCTCGATGTCAGAGGCCAAGGTCACATCAATAAAATTTAACTCACCGACGCAGCGAAGCGTCGTAACGCCGCTTAACAGGTCTATCCGCACATTGCGAATAGCGCGGGCGGTCAGGCGAGAATCCGGGTCGTAAAACTGACCTGGGATATAGTCGCTAGCTTCTACTCCAATGGGCTTCAAACTTGGATGATTGTGAGTGTCGATGAATCCCGGCAAAACAGTTTCATCCCCTAGGTCGAACACGGTAGCATTCGGGGGAATCTGAATTTCCTTGCGCCGCCCTACCATAACAATCCTATCGCCTCGTACCAGCAATACCGCATCCTGATACGGAGGCGCTCCGTCTCCCACAATGAGTCGGCTAGCCAGAACAGCCCACTCACGATTTGCATCCTCATTCCTGTTCGCAGAACCCATAGGCACCTACTTTCATGCGGCTTCATACCCCTCGAAGGACTCCCGGCTGAGGTCCACCCAAACCGAATTCACCTCGGTGTAGAGATCAACCCCATGCGGGCCGCCCTCTCTGCCGTACCCACTGATCTTATTATATCCGCTTATACCCGCCGAACGGAGACGCAGGGCTGATCTGCAAACAGGTGTTCACTTCCACTGTCCCTGCGTGAACCTCGGATGCAATACGATGTGCGCACTTGACATCGGATGTCCAAACCGATGCCGCCAACCCATACATCACATCATTGGCAAGCATCCCGCCTCGTTCATAACCAGGTGTTTTCCGCCATCGCTCGACTGCTTTCATGGCTGCGGTGACAGCGAGGTCGACGTCGTTGGTATCTGCTTCGGCGACCTCTGCCAAGGCCGGCACCATTGGCCGGGTTGCTGTTAATGAATGTCTTACCCGAGATCGCTTCGACGAATCGACCGGCAAGATAAAGTCGGTACTCTTTTACTGCCTGAACAGATTCCTGGATAAAGTGCCACCTTTCCGGTCAGAAATTGAATCTCAGAACCATCTGAACCTGCCTTTGACTGGAAGGTCTGGTTGAAAGGATCATGCCGAAATCGGGCGACGTGATATCACTCTCCGGATTCATAAAGTTTGGGTGGTTGAACAAGTTGAAGAATTCAGCGCGATACTCTAAATTGGCCCTCTCTTTAATCACAGTCTTCTTCACAAGTGAAAAATCGAAATCGTTCGAGCGAGGACCGCGCACATCATTACGCCCAGCATCGCCAAAGCCGTCGCCGGTGGTGACCCTTTGAAACGCTGCAGTGTTGAACCATTCGGTTACCGATGGGTGTGCTAAGTGGGGATCGCCAACTAGATTCGTACGAGCATTAGTATTGCCAATGCACGCAGGATCCGTGGGATCAAGAACAGTAAACGGCAATCCACTCTCTATGGAGTAAATGCCATGTAGCTCCCATCCGGACAACGTTTTACGCGCGAATCCATTCGCGCTGTGAAATTCCGGTGCATCCCATTCGTAGCTGATCACAAAGCGGTGCGGCGCGTCGAAAGCTGAAGGCCCCCGGTCCAAACGCAGATCGTAGTTATTCATTGGGCCGGCCTGCTGGCCGTCCACAGTACGAAACGTCTGGGGAGTTGACAGAGTGTCAATGCTTTTGGAGTATGTGTATGCTGCCAGCAGACTAAGGCCGTGGCTTACTCGTTTCGATAAGCTGGTCTGCAATGAGTTGTAATTGGAGGTCCATACAGTCGATTGTGCGAAGATACTCGAGAAAGCCGGCCCATACGGACGACGGGCTTCAATATTTTCGGGTGTGGATTGCCCTGGGATAAAGACCGCCTCGTTTAGGTTCCTAGTATTCGGGAGATGAACGCCTGCGGTTCCCACATAACCCACCTGTAGCACCCAAGACGCGAGGGAGCGCTGGACCGTGAGGTTGTACTGCTGTGCATATGGCGTTTTTGCGTTTTTATCGAAGACATTAAACTCAATTGGCAGCGGAATGTCTGACCACGGTACTTCTAATAAGCCGGGTAGAAACGGTCCTTTGCCGTTGTACGGATCTGCGACCGACGTAGGCTCGCTCAAATAAGGGAAAAAAGAAAAAGGCGGGGCAGTGGACAGTTGGTCAAAGCTGTGCCATGGAATAATATCATAAAATATCCCATATCCTGCGCGCACGCTAGTCTTACCAGATCCCGTCGGATCCCAAGCTAGGCCGATCCTCGGTGCGAAATTTTTCGTCCGGGGCTCGAGCGTCGATCGAGAAACACCCGCGTCACCGGGATACACCAACCCGACTGGAGCCTCCGGTTGTACAGTAGACTGTTGCCCCGGCCGGAAAGAGGAGACGTGATTGAAGAGCTCGTAGGGCCAGGTTGGTCGTTCGTACCGGAGGCCTAAGGTCAACTTGATCTTCCGTGTTAATGAGATCGAGTCTTCGCCAAAAAAGTCGAAGTCAGATGAACGAAAATACATCGCGGAGTTCCCTCCATTCTGCAGGAAATACTGGGGACGTCCAATTAAGAAGTCGGCGAACGAATTTCCTGTAATGAGCCCCGAGAAAAAGTATATTCCGTTGAATGCCGTAGGAATACTCATGTTGAGTTGATTCCGGCGTATATCCATACCGGCTTTTATAGTGTGTCGCCCGACCGTATGCGAGAAGATATCTATCCATTGGAATATATTCGTCGACTTGTAGCCGGGGCCCTCATCTGTGTAGCCGTTATTCGTGTAACCAGCCACCCCAAATTCAGGAACATCAATTGGTATCGTGGCTGGATATGTGAAGCCATAATCACTAGCATTACGCGGAATTTCAGGGGCGAGGCCAACCAGATTGTCGCGGTGAAAACCAAACCGAAATTCGTTGACCGACTTTGCCGAAAAGACGTGGGTCTCACTCAAGATTAGGTGGTGAAATGTCCAAGCATTCTTAATCGGGAAGTATGGGACGTCGACAGTACCAAGGTACGCCGTCCCGAAGGGAGTGATGGCTTTCCCGCTTTGGCGGAAATAACGCGCGGTTAGTGTATCACTAGCCTTCAATTGATGGTCCATGCGGATCAAGAATTGGTTTTCGCTGGTGGGCGCACTCGGGGAAGAAACAGACAAATCCCCGCCAAGGTTGGGATTCGGGTAAAACTGCAACAACTTTGATGCTACCGGATCAATGGACGTGATCGTGTCATTTGGATACGGCAGCCCGGTAGTTGGGTCGGTGGGTTTAATCGGAGATTGGCTGAAATTACCTTGTTTTTCCAGTACGGTGGGGACAGTAGCGGTTCCGGTCACGCCCTCAGCAAGCCGCAATCCTTCGTAGCTCCCAAAGAAGTGCGTCTTCTTCTTTATGATGAACCCTCCGAACGATCCGCCGAATTGATTTCGTTTAAGCGGTGGTTTTTTAACAGCGAAGAAATCACTGGCATCGAGCAAGTCATTGCGCAGATAATCGTAAGCGCTGCCATGGAATACATCTGTTCCGGATTTTGTCACGACGTTGACGACTGAACCGGCACCTCGACCGAATTCAGCACCGTAGAGATTCGTCTGGACGCTAAACTCTTGAATAGCGTCGGGGGATGGAACGGCAGAGGCCTCGCCAAGGAAAATCTCGTTGTTGTCTACGCCATCCAGCAGAATGTTGTTCGACTGGCTCCTCAGACCATTTACCTGGGCAAGATTCATGCTGTTAGTTCCCGCCGAGGTCGGGGTAAAGTTCTGGCTTATCTCTAGGCCTGGCACCGACCCCGGTACCAGAATTGTGAGCTGCAGAAAGTTTCTTCCGTTAAGCGGTAAGCTCTGCACATCTGCTTGGTCGATAACCACGTTGAGCGTTGCGGTCGCGGTCTCAACTCCGACCGCGTGGCCCTTGACTTCTACGCTCTCTGCCCGAGTCGGCAAATTCAGGTTTATATCGGCTCTGGTAGTCTGATTGACCAAGACCGTCAGGCCGGTGAGAGTTTGCGACTGGAACCCAGCTGCGTGCACTCGGAGGTTATAAGCGCCCGGAGGAAGCAGAGGGATGACATATTCGCCCTGCGTGTTAGCCACGACGCTTCGCTCTAGTCCAGTTTCCGGACTGATCGCCGTTATCGTGGCACCGGGCACCGCCAAGCCTGCCGGGTCATTCACATCACCGATGAAAGAGCCGGTGATCTGGCCCCAGACGATGGTTGACAGAAAGAGAAGTCCGACCGTGCAGATAGTAGTTCCCGTGTGCTTGTGACTCTTTGCCATGGTAGTTTCTCCTTAATGCGTCCGAAAATGCGTCCGAACTCAGACGCCGCGTTTCCAGAGATGATTGATGATGGGCGCCATATTGCGCCTCCTTGTTATTTTTCATTTCGCGTCCGAACCTTAGGTGTCGACGATCGCGTGTTCTGGATGTACTTGTATACAGTGGAGGGGGCCATCCCGAGTTGAGACGAAACTTGCCGAACTGCTCCGCGAGCAAGGAATACTCCTTTTCGGTACAGCGACCCGATGACTTGCATTTTCTCGGACGATGCAAGTTCAATCGCGGGGAGGCTGGCGGAACGCCCAGCCTCGGAAATCACCGAATCAATGACCTGTGAAGCATTGGTATAGTAATGCTCGGGAGGCTCGTGCCCATCCAAAGTGCTGGCACTTGTTCCCGTGATATCAAGGTTGATGCACAATATTGCTGCCACTGCATTCTGGTCGTCACGCAGAACAAGTGCATTGCACTCCAAGTCCTTACCTGCGCTGGTTCTGCTGTGGTAAACCCCTGACTCATCCTTGCCTCTCTTCGCGTCCCGGAGCATCAAGAAGCCAAGGTCGGTCAATGGCGCTCCAACTTCCCGGCCCGTCACATGACCGTTCCTTATATACACAATGGACCGATCGGGATGACGAACATCGTGTAGTACAACTTCTGCGCGCGGCCCCAACAAATCCGCAATACAGTCAGCAAGAACTTTCCAACGCTCTCGCACGGAAAAACCACCGCGTCTTGCAGTATGCATCCCACCTCAGCTCTGAAGCTTAATCACCCAGCGTGGATAAATATTTCCACCTAGATAGAAACTTTTACATCTAGATCGATGCCGCTGTCAAGTAATTTTTTTATGGCTGGGAGCGTTCGTTTATCGCGACCTCGCCCCCTGGCCGCATGCTCAGAGTGGGTCAAAGTGGCTGATTTATGGTGCTCGGCGCTAACGTTGGGGATTGTGAGCCAATTGGTGAGACAGATGATCGAGGCTCAAACGAGCCGTCGTTCTCCTTGACTGAAGTGTAGAAAGATTTATACCGCTTGTAGAACAAATTGTTTGACACGATTGACTACTCTCTTTTAAATTTCAGAATGTGACGTGACCGGGGATTTCCGAACAGTCTGGAGGTGATCGACATCCTGGCGTACGTGATGCTGGGGTGCGGGATCCCCGAGCACCTGAAAGACCTGATTGAGTTTCAGTTTATGCGGGTCAGGCAAAAACAAGCCGTCGGATACAGATTGAGCCGCACGATCCCGACGCTGTCCGGAAAACCGAGGGCACGCAGCACGTCAGTACCTGCTCTGGGCCAACACACACGTGAAGCACTGGCATGGGCAGGTCTTTCAGTTTCCCGGATTGATTGTCTCGCCAGTCGCAAGGTCATCGAGACTGGAGGGACCGATGTATAGGCCGGAACTCGCGACCAGGATCTGTGCGATCAACGAAGATCAGGTGAGGAAGTATCTTGAGCCCAGGAAGCTGATACAGGCATTGGAAGTGGCTTTTGGGCGTGATTTCAGAAACACCGTCAGCGCTCCTCCCAGGATGCGTCTTGACCTCCCATCGGGAGCCGTGTTCTTCACCATGCCTTGCCATGACGCAGCCATTCCCGCATTCGGAGTTAAACTTGTGAGCATCGGGGAAAGTGTCAACGGCGGAGACCGAGTACAGGCTGATTATGTACTATTCAATCCTGCCACTCGCAGAATTGCCGCCACCATTGCGGCCAATTATCTGACCGACATCAGAACAGCCGCGATCTCGGCCATTGCGACCAAATTACTGGCTAGAGATGAATTGACAACTCTCGGAATCTACGGAACTGGGCGCCAGGCACTGGCACATATTCTTGTGTTTAGCGCAATCCTGCCCTTCACCACTATTTTGTGTTGTGGCACGCAGGAACAAAAAACTCGTGCATTTGCGAGTCGGGTTGGGGAGGAACATGCGATCGAAGTGCAGGCAACGACCGCAGAAGAGTGCGCGACTCGGTCGGACGTGCTTTGTACCTGTACAACTTCGGTTCGACCTTTGTTTAAAGGATCACTGCTTAGGCCGGGGACACACTTGAACCTGGTCGGCACCTTTCAGAGGGACGCTACCGAAGTAGACTCTGAGACCGTCAGACGTGCGCGTGTCGTGGTTGACACCTATGAAGGCGCCTTCTCCGAAGCAGGCGACATCCTGATGCCGATCGCTCAGGGAATCATCCGCAAGGAGCACGTAACCGCCGATCTGCATGAATTACTCTCCGGGGAAAAGCCGGGTCGTCAAAATTCCGAAGAAATCACTCTATTTAAGAGCGTTGGGCACGCGTACGAGGACTTGATCGCCGCTAACCTGGTATACGAGCGCGCGGCAGAAAGGTGAGTTTGGGTCATGGCTGGAACTACCGTTTATTTTCCAGTTTTCGTGCCGGGAGCACTCTTTTCTGCGGGGGACGCACACTCTCTGCGCAGGGTGATTGCGAGAGTTGCGGCACGGCTATTGAGGTCGGCGCTTCGCTCACAGTTCAACTGAACATACTCAAACGTTTTCAGTCAGGCGGGAACACATTCTATTTCCTCGGTGCGCCATTGCTCACGATGTCGATGTTTGCCCCTGCACTTCGACCCTAGCCCGCGTCGTAAAGTCCAGTTTGCACCTTGAATTCCTTTTTTACCGTTCGGGAATGCGTGAACGAGTTAACTGAGCCCAGCTTCGGCTGTTACAGATACTTCTAGGCGATGTAGACGTGCGGCATTTTCGCCTAAAATAAGTGCTTTATTTCGCTCTGACATGCCGGGTGTCTTTTCAAACTTTTCGAGATGCAATTTTGCAAAATCGAAAAGGAGTATTGGATCCGAACATAATGCGGTGAGCACCCACTGCTTTGATGGTGTCTGATTTGATGGTGTCTGATCTGATAGGTAGTAAATGTTTCCCGATGCGGTCGAGAATGCGGTTTGAAGCCCTCCTCGCTACAATGATGGCATTCCCCGGTCAACCGTCCACCCGTGTGCGACCCCGCTGCCTCACAATATGGGACACGTGCCCTTTAAAGGGGGGACACCTTTCGGAAGATAGTTGTCCAAATAGAACAGGACACTTGTCAAGATAAAAATTTGAGCTTATAAGTTTAGACGATTCGCGAGGGCCCATGGTCAGCACACCTGGTCGAGCGATTGTCGGTAAGCACTGCATGGTCTCCAGTGGTCATCCGCTAGCGACTCTGGCTGGCGTTGAAGTTCTGCGCGCGGGTGGTAACGCAGTCGACGCGGCGGTCGCCGCTGGAGCTGTCTCATGTGTTGTTCTTCCTCATGCGTGCGGTGTTGGAGGCGATCTATTTGCAATCGGCTATGACGCTTCTCAGAGGCAACTGTGGGCAATCAATGGCAGTGGTAGAGCGCCGGCCCTGGCAACCCTGGACCTCTTCCGCCACGGCATTCCTGAAGACGAGATCACCTCCACGACCGTCCCCGGTGCGGTTCATGCTTGGTCGGAACTAGTTGCGCGCTACGGTCACAGACAACTTGGAGAACTCCTGCACTGGGCTATCAACTGGGCTCATGAAGGCTTTGTAGTAGATGCAGCGCTTTCTACTTTCATATCCGCTAACGAACGCAAGCTGCGCAAGCATGCGGAATCTGCGCGGGTGTTCATGCCCGACGGCCGTCTGTTGAAGCAGGGAGACTACCTTCGACAGGTTTCTTTGGCCTCCACGCTTAAGCGCATTGCCGTGAAGGGTGCTGAAGACTTTTACAGTGGCGACATTGCGAGGAGAGTGTCTTCTCACGCAGAATCGGTCGGGGGACTACTCCGAACCAGTGACCTTAGTGCGCACGCATCACGGTGGGAGAATCCGATCGGGCGAAAGTACTACGGTTATGACGTTCTTGTGCCTCCGCCTAATTCGATTGGAATACTCCTGCTCGTTCAGCTGGGTCTTCTCAACCCGGATGAACTGAAGGCATTGGCGCACAACTCTGCCCAATACATCGAGAAGATGCTACGAGCCAAACGCACCGCATTTGCTCAAGTTCTTCCTCTGTTAACGGACCCAGACTCGCTACCGATTCCTGCCGCGCAAATGGTCTCCGAGGATTTTCTCTCTCATTTACGAAACACTGGTCGCGCCGGAGTTCTTGCACGTGAAGTCTCAGACACCACAGCAATCATAACGGCGGATGATCAGGGAAATGTTGTGTCACTCATACAGAGCGTCTATTTCCATTTCGGCTGTGGAGTGGTCGCTGGAGACACTGGCATCCTTCTGAACAATCGAATGATGGGCTTTTCCACCGAGGCCAGCCACCCGAACGTTGTCGCCGGCAACAAACGGCCGGCCCACACGCTGGCCCCCGCCCTCGTGCTGCGCGATAGACAACCCGTACTGGGTATAGCGACACCCGGTGCTTTTGCACAAACTCAGTCCTTATGTCAGTTGCTCAACAACGTTCTGGTCTTCGGATTTGAACTTCAGCAGGCCCTGGAAGCACCGCGATGGTTCGATGATGTCGATAACACAACGTTGATAGAGAGCCGCATTCCACTGGAGGTTGTTGCGACCCTCTCGAGTTCGGGTCACAAGATAAATGTTGGTGGGCCGTGGGAGCCGAACACCGGCAATGCTCAGGCTGTACAAATCGACGATAGGCCGGCGGGCCGAATCATCTATGGAGCAGCAGACCTGCGCCGGAACGGTTGTGCGCTCGGCTGGTGACGGTCTAGCGGATCAAGCAGGGCGAAAAGCCGCAACCTGGGAACAAACAACGAATCCTTATAAGTCGGGTATCCAGCAACAGAGCCACCTGCGAACTTGTACAACGAACATAATGGAAAAAAGACGGATCGGTTCGCTGGAAGTATCAGTCGTGGGACTCGGCTGCAACAATTGTGGGTGGCGTATCAACGAGAAGGCCACGTCAGATGTGGTCCACGCAGCTTTGGATGCCGGCATCAATTTTTTCGACACCGCCGATATCTACGGCGGAACCAAGAGTGAGGAGTTTCTCGGACGTGCCCTGGGGCGGCGGCGCGATGAAATAATCATTGCCACCAAGTACGGCATGGCGGTGGACCAGCAACGACGCGGAGCCAAGCCGGATTACGTGTGTCGCGCGTCGGAAGATAGTCTGCGCCGCCTTGGAACTGATCACATCGACCTGTATCAGCTGCATCAGCCGGATCCGGAGACGCCAATTGCAGACACTCTCGCCGCGCTGGACGAGTTGGTGCGGGCCGGCAAGGTGCGCGAAATCGGCTGCTCCAACTTTTCGACTGACCAACTTCGCGAGGCGGAGGCGGCGGTGCGCGATGGCGCGGCGCGATTCGTAAGCGTCCAGAACCAGTACAGCCTGCTGCACCGCGAGCCGGAGCGCGACGTCATCCCAGAATGCGAGCGCATAGGCATCGCGTTTCTTCCCTATTTCCCTCTGGCCAGCGGACTGCTCACGGGGAAGTATCGGCGTGGTGAACCCGCTCCCCAGGGAACGCGCATTGCGTCGGACGATAGGTTTAGCAAGCTGCTCTCAGACCAGAACCTTTCGATCGTCGAGTCGCTCATCCAGTTCGCGATTTCGCGGGGACACACGATTCTGGAACTTGCTTTCTCGTGGCTGGCCTCGCGGCAGGTCGTTGCCTCGGTAATCGGTGGAGCGACATCGGTTCAGCAAGTAAGGGCCAACGCCGCTGCGGTCGGTTGGCGGTTGACCGAGACAGAACTCCGTGTAGTCAATGCGATCACGTCACAGCCAGCGATCTCCAGAGCTTCATAAGCGATCCGACGATTCCAGTGGAGATGACGAAAGCAGTTCGGATTCACTTGTATGACGGTCCGGAAGCACTGAAGTACGGATCTCGATCAGCAAGTCAGCGAGCAGGTCTTGCAACATCCAGAGGCTCACCGGCTGATGACGCATCCAGGGGTTGGACCGATCACTGCACTAGCCACCGAAGTGTTCTTGGGTGACCCGACGCGGTTCGCCGACGGCAAAGCGGTGGCCAGCTACATCGGGATGATCCCAAGTGAACATTCTAGTGGCGGGAGACTGCGGCTCGGAAACTCGGAATCCGGCTCTGGATCATGTTGCGCGACCAGATTGATTACGAAGAGTTCTGCCGCCGCGCGGACTTAAATCTCTTGCGCCCGCTACACCCGCGTCGCCGCTACCTGTTTGGACCCAAGCCAAGTATGGTTCCCCCGCGCGTCTATGAGGCGCTGTCGAGGCCAATTGTCGGGCACCTCGATCAACACTGTATCCAGGTGATGGGAGACGTTCAGCAATTGCTCAAAATGGGGTTTCGGCACGAACGACGGTACCACGATAGTGATTTCCGGCACTGGCAGCGCCGGGATGGAAGCAGTTGCCAACTTCGTTGAACTCGAAACGAAGTTCGCCGTGTTCGCCAATGGGTCCTTCTCCGATCGCCTCACCGAGATGGGTAAGCGCCAGGGCGCAAACGTCGTACGGCTTGAGAAGCTCTGGGGTGCAACTTTCACCGATGATCAGGCAGCAGAGTTTATCCACCGCGCAAAGCCGAAGGTTGTGGGCTTCGTTCATGCGGAGACATCGTACCCGTCCGGTGAACGCATCTTCCGTAAGTGAAAGTCAGGAGTAATACTTCCCCGACAGCGGCGAACGTGGGCGCGGTGCGCCTGGGCTGCGCGAGGGAGGAAGTGTCGGATGAACGGAAGGAAGCGCGATATGGAGAAGCAGCGTTACTGGCAGAGAACCATCGGAGAGGCGGCGCGGAGTGGGATGTCGATTCGAGAGTTTTGTCCAGTTCTACTGGTGGCAGCGCAAACTGAAAGCGGGTCGGGAGGAACGGAAGACGGTGAGGCCCATCGACCGAGGGGCGGCGAGCTTTGCCCTGGTCAGCGACGAAGCAGGAAACATACCGGCTGGTCTGGAGTGAAGTGGGCACGTTTCAGTTTCCACCCGACGAGTTCTTGCAAGCCTATCGAGGTTACCTGCAGGCCGATGCCTACCCGGGCTATGACGCGATGTTCAAGAATCGCAACCGGGAGCTGATCGAGGTCGCGTGTTGGGCGCACACGAGGAGGTACTTTTATGAGGCCCAGACATCGGACGTATGTCGCGCCACGGTCGTGCTGGCCTACGTGGGATTGTTGTACAAGATCGAGCGCGAAGCTCGGGATCGCAAACTGAATGCTGACCATCGC
>Ga0187891_1000638_pt1 | contig 33884 bp, 31 predicted proteins | sample June2016WEW_21_4_FD_132990 | JGI IMG/M metagenome (GOLD analysis project Ga0187891, IMG submission 132990) | Peatland microbial communities from SPRUCE experiment site at the Marcell Experimental Forest, Minnesota, USA - June2016WEW_21_40 | ecosystem: Environmental > Terrestrial > Soil >... | reverse complement strand
CGAAGCCCATAGGACGGGATAGGAGGGAGCAGAAGATGGAAATGATCCGTAGAGGTCGGTCAGAAAGACCAGGCTCTGCGGCCGAATGCTGCGCTCGTCGAGCCACTCGAAACACGGACCGAACTCCGTGCCCCCGCCGCCTACCGGGTTGAGGTCAATGCGCTGTCCCGTCTCGTAGGTGTCCACTTTGTGAACCGCTGCGTCGAAGTAGAGAACGTAGACCCGCTCGGGGCGCTGGCCTTCGAGGATCGAGCGGGCCTCGGCCTCAAAGAGCCGCAACTGCCGTGCGCTGACTGAGCCGGAGCAGTCGACGGCAATCGCGATCTCCCCGACGCCCTCGCGTATCACTCCCGGCAAGTAGAGACCTGCCCAAACATGGCGGCGGTTGGGGCGCATCCAGCTATAGTCAGCCGGGGTCGTATCCGACCAGAGCCGCCGCAGAAGTTCTCGCCAATTAACCGCGGCCTCTGCCGCCCCTCCCAGCGTTCGGTTGAGGCCCGCCGAAACTTTGCCCGCCTGCCGCGCCACTGTCATGGCCTGATTGACAGCGACATTCCACTCCCTCTCCTGTTCCTCAATGTTCGGGGTCTCATCGTCCGGGAGAGGCGCATCGAGAACTTGGCCGATTCCTCCCTCTGTCTCGGGGGCGGACGGCTCATCGATATCGCCTTGAGACGACGGCTCATTGCTCGAACCGTCTGCTCCGGTCCCGCCTTCTCCGTCCTCGCTGCCGGCGCCTGGCTTTTGCTCCGACTCCGTTTCAAGAAGGTTGTATATCTGTTCTGCGCTCATCCCCCGGAAGCGGTTATCGAGAAGGATGCCCTCGGGCAGGCTGAGCCCAGCGTCGACGAGCAAGGGATTGATGGCGTAGTCGCAGGCCTCGTTCCATCGTCTGGGATCACGCCCAGAACGCCGCAAATGATGGTGGAGCGCCGGGTGCATAACCTCGTGAGCCAAGGTGCCGGCCAGCGTGGCCGCATTCAGAGTCTCAACGAACTCGGGGTTGTAGTAGAGCGACACGCCGTCGGTAGCCATCGTCTTGACGGATCGGCTCTCCCGTCCCTTCAAACGGAACAGCAACGAGCCGAAGAAGGGATGGTCCAGCACTAGGGCGGTGCGCGCCTTTTGAACTCGAAGCGAGGTTGGCGTGTCCTGTTTCATGCGGCCGCGGGCGCCTCCATGTACGCGGACATGCGGGCGAAGATGTCGTCGGCGGTCGGCCCCGCAGCGCCTTCCGTCGCTGCTTCGCGGTCGCGCAGCACGCCGTCCATCTCCGCAACGATGTTGGCTGCGTCGGCCGCTGTGGTGACACGTAGCAGGCCGTGCTTCTTGAGGTCCTGAGCCGAGTAGTTGCACAGCCGCTCCTTGACCTGCTCCGCAAAGCGGTTGAGGTCCGTGTCGTCATTGACGTTGAGCCGCGGCAGGATCTCCACCAGGTCCAGGACATTGGTGACCAGCGAGCCGTGGAAGTGCGACTCCGGTTCGTTCAGCCGGTCGACCATATGGGAGACTACTTCCCGGAGCCGCCTCCACAGGTCTTCGGTTCCGCGCATCAAAGACTCGCGAACGTTGGCGTCGATCTCACGTGAAACCCGCGCCTGCTCCTCAGCCGACATCTGAACACGGAAGTCGGAGCCGGAGGGGATGGGCAGGACTTCAAGCTTGACCCCGAACTTCGTCCGCAACTTCTCCGCAGCCGGATAGTCTTCCTCGCGGAAGAGCCCGTTCAACTCCGGCCGCACCTGCTCGATGTACTGCGGATAAACCCGGAGAAAGTCCTCGACTCCCTGCTCGAAGCCGGCCTCGAACTCGCGCATCCGCGCCATGAGATCGAAGTAGAAGTTCGCCGGGAGGAGTCGAAATCCTTCGTCAGACCAGGGCAGGGTGATCTTGTAGAAGTACTGCCGGATCTGCCCGGCGAGTGTGCGCAGCTCATCCAGCTTGTCCGCGCCACGCAACAGTTGCTTGTTGTAGCGGCCCGCGCCCTGGTGCGCACCGTGTTGATCTGCGACATCCCGGCTGACCTTGCGATCGTGTTTGACGGCCGTCCAGATGCTGATGTGGACGGCGGCGAGCATTGCCCGTTCCGTAATCATTGAATGACCTCCTGTTATGTGGTGAGCAACATAACGGGAGTTATGTTGCGTTTGAAGTTATGTTGTGTAGAAGGCGACCACAAGCTCTCCTATGGTTCTGGTGGCATTTTGCTCGCAACATAACTGGACTCGATACTTGGAGAATCACCACTTTCAAAGGAGATTCACCATGTTCGAGAGAATTCTGTTCCGTCGATCTGATCTCAGTCGCCACCGCAACGGCCCATATGCAAAAGAACGAGAACGCTATCTGACATTGCTGATGGAAGAAGGCCGCGCCCTGCCAACCTTGAGACAAATTGCAAATCTGCTCTACCATATGGCAGAGCAACTTCCGCTCAATCTCCCATCAGTCACGCCTACCCAAATTGAAGCTGCTGCCAGACAATGGAGTACCGGGCTTGTTCGCTGTCGTAGCAGTCGGCACCGTATGGAAACAAAATTTGTATTTCATGCGACAAACTGGCTGCGCATGTTGGGGCGGTTACAGAAACCGGCGTTCCAACTTCCGTTCACCACTGAGCAGGATGCGTTCCTTCATTTCGAAGAACAAGAGCGCGGTCTAGCAGATGCTTCCTTGATAACGCATAAGAGACACTTGCGCCCATTCCTTAATTGGGCTGCAGACCACGTAAAGACGCTGCGCAAGATAACTCCCGAGGATCTATCTCGTTACTTTGCTTGGCAGGCCGCTCAGCGACGATGGAAGCGGACAACCATTTCCAATCATGTCAAGGCACTGCGCAACTTTTTCCGTTTTGCTCAATCGATGAATTGGTGTGCTCCAGGCCTTGCCAACACCATCGATGCGCCTCGTATTTACAAATTCGAACGGTTACCACGAGGACCGCTGTGGAGTGATGTGCAACGTCTTTTAGTTGCATCTTCCGGTGACACTCCGAGCGATATTCGCGATCACGCCATGTTGTTACTGTTGGCAGTTTATGGGTTTCGTAGCAGTGAAGTGCGCCATCTCTGTCTGGACGACATTGACTGGGAACAGGAAGTGATGCATGTTCGCTGTTCTAAGCAGCGCAAAACTCAACATTATCCTTTGCTCCGCAATGTGGGCGATGCAATCCTGCGGTACCTTCGCGAAGTGCGTCCACAATGTCCGTATCGTGAGGTGTTCGTCACACTAATTCAGCCATTTCGACCTTTAACGGCAACCTGTCTCGCGATTACGGTACGTAATCGTTTATTCCAGTTGGGTCTCACACTACCATGCTATGGGCCCCATGCTCTTCGGCATTCCTGCGCCACCCATTTGTTGGCGGAAAGATTCACGCTCAAGGATATTGCCGAACATCTCGGCCACGTCTCCTTGGAATCTACACAGATATATGCCAAGACCAACCTGGTCGCGTTGCAAGAAGTTGGTCAGCTCGATCTAAGTGCCCTGGTTTCCCATACCGAGCACAGTGCTCATATTGCCACACCGATCTATCCCAGAGGCAGCATCGAAGCGCTTCAGGCCGTAGCTGTGATCAGCCTTGGAGGACTACTATGACACTGTCACAGGTCGTTGAGTCCTATATTGCATATAAGCGTTCTCTCGGAAAGGACTTCAAGACAAAGACTGCCAAGCTGCGTGCCTTTGTGAAGAGCGTAGGCGACGGCGATATAAGGCGAGTAAACCCACGTTTTGTTCGACGTTTCCTGGACGGCAGCGGTCCAGTGACCGCTAATTGGTTTTACAAGTATCAGACTCTGGCAACGTTCTACCGTTATGCACAGGCCCATCATTACGTTCAAAACATCCCCCTACCACGCAGCAAACCGCAATCGCCAGAGAAGTTTCAACCCTACATCTACACCAACGCCGACATGCGCAAGCTCATTGATGCTGCCGAATCGCGGCATCGGTGCACGTGGTTTCTTACACCCAATACCATCCGTACGCTCTTGTTGTTACTTTATGGAACCGGCCTCCGGATCAGTGAAGCGCTGCGGTTGAATATTGAGGATTTTGACCGCAATTCTGGCGTGCTCACTATTCGCGAGACCAAGTTCTTTAAGAGCCGCCTCGTTCCCGTTGGACCTGACTTGCGGCGCGTCTTAGAAGCCTATATCGATCAGCAGTGGCCATCGGTCCATCACACAGAGAACACACCACTGCTGGGAACAGTAAAGCTTCAGAGGATCACTCGCAATACTGCCGAAGATGTTTTCCAGAAGTTGCGCGAAGAAGCCGGGGTCCATCGTTCCAGGGAGGCGAGATACCAGCCGCGACTTCATGATTTTCGTCACAGCTTTGCCCTGGTACGGATCGTTACGTGGTATCGAGAGGGTAAGAACGTGCAGCGTTTGCTGCCCCACCTCACGACCTACCTTGGACATGGCAGTATTCAGGACACTGCGCACTACCTGACGATGGCAACAGAACTACTCACAGAGGCCAGCCTTTGCTTCGAGCGCTATGCCCGACCGGGGGTGAGCCTTGTCTAGTGCGAACTTGCTTGGCAGTTGGGTACGGCGCTTTCTTCTGGAGCATGTGATCGCAGAGCGAAACCTCTCCAAGAACACGCAACGCAGCTATCGTGACACCTTCTCCATTTTACTTCCGTGGATCAGCAAACGTAGCCGACACCCCATTGACCATCTTTGTATCGCTGATCTCTCCAGGGATGTTTTGAAGGACTTCCTCGACCACCTTGAACATGAGCGTCACTGTAAAATCCGCACACGCAATCAACGCTTGGCCGCTATTCATGCAATGGCTCGCTTCGTGGCTGAGCACAGCCCTGAGGATGTCGCATGGTGCACTACGATTCGTGCAGTACCTTTCAAGCGTTTTCATCGTTCTCAACTCACTTACCTGGAAAAGCCCGAGATGGATGCATTATTAGCCGCTCCGGATCGTAACACGGGACTGGGTCGGCGTGATTACACATTGCTCCTCTTTCTCTACAATTCCGGCGCCCGCATCTCAGAAGCATCAAACTTGCCGATCAACAAACTGTATCTCAGGCCCAACGCTATGAGCCATGTCGAAATATTTGGTAAGGGAGGTAAAACTTGTCGTTGTCCCTTATGGGCTACCACAGCAGGGGAATTACTTGCGCTCACCCGCAACCGTTCGTCTGACGAGCCGGTCTTCGTAAACCGTCACGGGCAGGCTATTACTCGTCACGGTGTTCATCGCCTCATCGGGAAATATGTTCACAAGGCCATGGACAGTTGCCCATCTCTGGCCAACAAATGCATCAGCCCCCACACCATTCGGCACACCACCGGTACGCACCTACTACGTGCCGGCGTGGACATCAACACTATTCGTGCATGGCTCGGTCATGTCTCCATCGACACCACCAACATCTATGTTGAGGTCGATCTCGAACGGAAGGCTCAGATGCTGGAAAAGACCAACGCTCTCCGCTCCAACCCTGTATCTAAACGGCCATGGAAGGAGAATCCATCTCTGATGGCATTCCTCCGTTCTCTGTGATTACTTATGTTGCGTCAGCAGCTCTTCATGACCGCATGATTACTGCGCATTGACACTGCTACGCAACATAACTTTAAACACCACATAACTCCCGGTATTCCACTCCGAAGCGAACAAACTCCGGAGTATGAGTTATGGCGGTGTCCCGTGCCGCCGCGTCGCGCATCGCCATCACGCGCATCTCGGTCGGCATCCGGTCGAGATAGGTGAGTCCTCTCCCGACCGAGCTGTCGCTCATGACCCTGCCCAAAGCTGTAGCGATTGCGATCTGCGCGGAAGGCTCCGCCGGAACCGCAGCTATTGCGGGATTGAGAAGGATTTCGTCGATCGATGGCAATTGGCGGAACAGCCGCAGGAACGCGACGAATTCCGAGGCCGCGGCCGGCCCCACTGTTCCATCCAGCAGTTGCGCCTCGAATTCGCTGGTTCCCGTGAGCAGGCGCGTTTTCTGGCGCTGGGCGATTCCGGACAAAACATAAGACGCCATCTCCCAAGAACGCGGAGTTGGCCACGCATTGGCATCTGCGGTCGCATCAGCCGTGTGCAGAAGCTCTGGCTTGAACCGGAGAAACGCGATGATCTCCGGACGAACTTGAGCCTTGACCGCCCACCGGCACCAGTCATCGAGATCCGGTTCAAGGTCCAGATGCACGAACCGGTTGCGCAACGGCCGCGGCATGGCGAAGTGAACGCCGCGCTCCGATGCTGGATTTCCGGCGGCGATGACAACCCAGCCATCGGGCAGCGAATACTCGCCAAGCCTGCGATCTAGCACCAGTTGGTAGCAGCCCGCCTGGGTCATCTGCGGCGCAGAGGTCAGCTCGTCAAGAAAGAGAATTCCCTTGCCTGTGGTGGGGAGAAACTTGGGTGGAACCCATTCCGTCTGTTCTTCGGCGATCCGCGGCAGACCCCGGAGATCGACCGGGTCAAGCTGTACGGCCCGCACGTCGAGAAAGTCGTAGTCCAGATCGCTGGCGACCTGGGAAACTATCTGCGACTTGCCTACACCGCATGCGCCCCAGATGTGCAGAGGCACACGCTCGCCGATCAGCGCGTGAAGCGCCTCATAAAGTTTTGATGGTTTCATGGAGTTTCCTCGATTGGTTGGAAATGTGCGGGAATGAACTTCTGGTCAAGTACGATAGCGAGCTGGAATTTGATGAGCTTCTGGATCGGACGCCTGGCGGACAAAAGACATGGACCCGGTGGAACTCGAGACATGACTTCCGCCCGGCAAGCACACGAAAGCCGGGGCGGAGCGCGTGGATCGGTCACTCGTCACTTGCCCCCGCCATTGCGCCGGAGTAAGCTAGGAAGCAAGATGCATTTCGCGCCGGGCCAGCCCTTTGCTTTCATAGCTCGCTACTGGTGGTTCCCAGGAGCGGCTCCGGCAGCGTGCGCGCATCGAAGATTTTGATTCTCTGATCCGAGAGCGCATGACCACCCAGGGGGCCGCGACCAAAGTCGCGGCCCTTTTGTTTCCAGCAGCAGCGGTCGCATTCTCACAGGTACCGAAATCGCTGAGACTATTTTGGAGGTTGAATAATGACTGTACGAACCATTCTGACACCGCCCGCGACGGGCGACACCGTTGATGAGGTTGTCGACTACTATTACCGCTATCTGGCGCGGAACAGCGACCTCGCTGTCCTTTTTGGACAGTTCAAGAAGCGTCTGAACAGCGACCCGCAGGCGGCCACGGCCGAAGCGATTGTGTTCTCACTCCTGCGGGCAGAAAAGTTGCATCCTGAGCTGTTTGAAGATCCCGGGAGCGGTGGGCCGGACTTCCGCTGTAACCCAAATGCGCCGTTTCTGGTCGAAGTCACTTCGCTCGATTCTGCGGTGGTCTCGAAGCGCTCCGGACTCCCCGCGACCATCAGTGGCCCAGGCGGTGGAGCCTTCGGCCAGATCACCGATCGGCTGCTTTCGGAGGCCAAGAGCAAAGCCCCGCAGCTTGGGCGCTACCCGCTGCCCGGCGTTCTCGCGATCACCTCTGACCACGCCTTCTCTAGCATTCTTCTCGACCGGCTAGCCGCTGAGTACCTGATGACCTCGGCGCCCCAGTTCAATGTGCCTCTCGGCGGCGGGCCACACTACATGACCACGAACCTCAAGCACGCCGTCTTCTACCGGCCGCTCGGAGTTCTCGACGCTTCAGGCACGCCGATCATCGCGCCCTGTCGGCAGAGCATCGCGGCTATCCTGTTGATCGCAACCCACCGCCGCGAAGTCCAGGTTGTGGGGCTGCTTCACCCCGAAGCCGCCTATCCGTTCAACCCAGCCTGGCTGCCCAAAGTCCCGTTCGTGCAGTTCGAAGGGAAGTGCACGCCAACCCACATCGCCACGGAGTGGATTCAAGCCGAGTCAGGCGAACGCGTCGCCACCTTCCCCCACCGCCGCATTCGGTACTTCTCCTGACCGCTTCGCGGGCTACAGTTCGAAGTGAATTTGGACATCGATCGCATGTAAGCTGATCCTGTGCCCGGTCATCAGCCCAAAGCGCAGCATTTTGTTCAACAGGCCTATCTCGAGGCCTTCTGCGACCCTGTGCCGAATGAGAAGACAGGCACACCATTTCTCTGGGTGCACGCCGCTCGCCAGCCGGTGCGCCGGCAGGTACCCAAAGAATGCGCAGTCGAGAACTACTTCTATTGCCACGAGGACGAAAGCAGCGAGCGCAGCTTTCTGGGCGAGACCTTTCTGGCTGATCTGGAGAGTGCGTCACGCAAAGTATTGAGAGCGGCGCAGAGCGGCATCCTGCCGACGACGTTGCGCGACCGCTTTACGCTGACTGGATATATAGCGATGTCCTTGGTCAGGACCCCGGCGGCCAAAAGACTCTTAGATGAGGCCACCATCGACCACTCGGTCCAGCAGATCCGCGATCTCATCAACGATCCAGTGCGGCACGCGGAGTTCTGCGAGGCAATAGAAAAGGAAACCGGTGAGCGATGGGATCCCGAGGAGTCAAAACGGAAACTCAAGGCCGGGAGAGTGCGCGCCGTCCAGACCAGCCGTGCCTGGTCGTTGCGGCAAATGGCGGAAATGATGCTGGAATTTCAAAAGATGTTCATGCAGATGCGCCTGCTCGTCGTACACGCGAATGGAGCGTTCTTTCTGACCTCCGATTCTCCAGTCCGGGTCCATGATCCGGCGACCGCGCCGCTGTTGCCAGACGGCTTCCAATCCTTCGAAATGCTCTTTCCCCTGAGCCGCGAGTATTGCTTGGCCGGCGTTTACTCCTCCGGTCCGACTCGCCTCGAACTCAAGGCCGATCAGGTGCACAGGCTGAACCGGACACTGGTGCGTCAGTCCGACCGCTTCGTCTACGCGCCCTTCGACGACGCCTACATCCAAGAAGAACTACAGGAATCCCAACGAATCAAGAATTTAATCAAACGCGATGATGTGATCCAGTTTTGATCTCCCGCGCAAAATGCTGACCGAGTCGCCTCATACGCCGGCACTGCGAGCCTCGCGAGTCAGACAAACTTCTAGTGATCTTCATGGCACGGTTGGATCACTCATCGAGCCAGACAGAATATCCTTGGGAGATAAGAGGGCGTCGCGGTGGGGCGTGGCCCGCGCTTCGCGGCTCCGCAAATTCCAACGGTGGCAGTGATGGCAAGCAAGAGCAAAACCGACGAGATCAGGGTGTTTTTCGCATGGCAAAGCGATCTGCCGGCCAAGTTCACTCGCAACGCGATTCGCGGCGCATTAGGCGCCGCTGTAACCCGCATCGCCAACGACGAGGAGGGCCCGGCTTACGGGAAAACCATCGTCCCCGATGAAGCGACCCGGGATGTGCCCGGCAGTCCCAATATTCCTGAGGAGATCAAGAAGAAGATCCTCGCTTCGGACATCTTCGTCGCCGACGTCTCCATCGTAAAGAACCGCTCGGAGGAGCCGGGAGAAGGAATGCCCAACTCCAACGTCGTCTTCGAACTGGGATTCGCGGCGGCCACGCTGGGATGGGAGCGGATCATTCTGCTGCTCAATGAAACCTACGGAAACGTGCGATCCTTGCCCTTCGATTTCGATCGCAATCGTGCCACTCCGTACACGCTCAGCGAATCTGCTGGGACTAGGACCGACCTCACCAAGAAAGTGCTTGAAGCGTTGTCCCTGATTATCAGGAAAGACCCGAAACGACCCTCGGCGGATAAATTCAACGTGGAGGAAGCCCAGCGGCAGAGGGATATCACCAATCTGCGCTGGCTTCTTGGGTCCCTGCACTGGCCGACGATCGACCACTACATTCGATCCGGGCCTGAATATATCACGCATCAATCCGACGACTTCTTCGAAGAGGCTCGGGACATTCTCAGTTCGCCCCTCTTCCACATTTACGACAGAGTGGCTGCAGAGAAGATCAAAACGTTCTTTACACGCTGGGTCAACAGCGGTCGATTCGATCACTACACGCCATCGGTCCATACCCATCTCTACAAGTTCACCTGGTCGCATTCGTATCGGGAGAGGGAACGTGAAAAGAAACACTGGGACTACATGCAGGCCGAGAGGTTGAAGATGCATGTGGCCATGCTCGAGCTTCTCGATGTGATCCGAGAGAAGTATCCGGAAATCGACCTTCAGGAAGAATGTGACGCAGCGGGCAGACGGTACGACGAGCAGGTAGAAGCAGACCGCAAGCGATTCGAACAATTGCTACCGCGGAATCGGGGCACGAAGGCCCGATCCAACGGGACTGGCCGGAAGAAGGGCCCAGCGATCAAAAAGAGCGCCCCCAAGACCAGCGCAAAGTCCTAGCCGAGAGCTCAGGAAAGCTGACCGCCGGAGGCTCCCGCTATGGTACCTTTGGGATCGCATGTAGAGATTGGGGCTCGGTTCATGCCAAATCGCCAATGCTCATTTCGAGCGCTTTCGGTCTTGAAAACGTGCAGCGACCTGTTCGCAACCGGAACTTGTGGCGTGGACTTCAGCCTCTCTGACAATAAATGATTGACTGCGACGAGGCATTGGTCAACGCGGTTTCGATGAAAGCAGTTCCCGAAGGGCGGAAAGGCTAGCTGGACTTGGATTGGCGCTTACGCGGCCGCGTCAAAGTCGTCGGATTCATCCGTTGGCTCGTCTTCAGCGATTTCTGCAAGAATCTCTTCATCTTCATCCGCATCTGATGCGGAGACGGGAGCCGCCGCTGTTGCCGGTCCCGTATCAAACAGGCTGGCATTGCGCGCTTCTTGTTTCTGCGGTTCGGCGGGCCTGGGCGCTTGGTCAGCGGGCTTCCTTGTCTCAACCGCTGACGTCTCCGTCTTGGCCGTCGCGGTCTTCGCTGCCGTCTTCGACCGGGCCTCCGCTTTTGCGGCCTTGGCTGCCTCGGCCATCTGCTCCTTGGCGGTTTCGAGCGTATTCCTCAGTTCGAGATGGGCGCCGACAAACTGGACCAGTGCGGAAGGCAGGTCGGCGTCCAATTCTTCCGCTGTGCCGGCCACGCTAAGCGGAGTGGTGAGAGCGTCGTTTTCGCTTTCGTTGAGCTTTCGGGGAATGACGTTGACGCGTATGGTGTCGTCCTCCAGACGCGTAAGGATCATGACGACGGTCCTCTGCCGAAGCAGCGGACCCAGTTCTTTGAACATGGATTCACCTTCCTGTGAAAATGAAAGCGAGAGCTATTTGAACCCCCATCGTAAGCGGTTCAGCACCCGCTCTGAAAAGCGGTTAGTTTATTGTTTCTGTTTTCGGATGACCGCAATATACCGTGACTGCTCACCCTCAAAAGCCGTATCTTCGATAATCCAGTTAGTGCCTTCAAGAATTGATCCCATTTCCTGAACGGAAACAAGAAGGAAATCCATCCATGGATCAATCAAGTCGCGGTAGCGAATTCTAATTCTCTCTTGGCCGCTCAACCTGTCGCGCTCGCGGTTCCACTTCTGGTAGGAGAGGTCACTCTCATCGAGGGTTCTGTAGGGATCCCGTGTGGTCGTGATAATTCTCGCTCCCGCTGTTGTGATCTTGGCGAGATTGGAGAGTACCCTTCTTGCACTCTCACAGCCGCCCAGAATCCCAAAAGTGTCTCCCAGGAGCAAGACGAAGTCGAATGTCGCGGGATGGAGTGTCGAGATGTCCTCCAACGAAAGCGTTTGCACGTTTGATAATCCGCGTAGCTTGCAGACCTCAATGGCCAGTGGCGAACGATCAATGCCTAGCAGTTCATCACACTGACTCCTGTAATGTAGGAGATGGCGCCCGGCTCCGCACCCGACATCAAGAACGCGACCTTGGACCTTTGCTGACAGTTCAATTGGCGACGGCTCACCAAAATAGTGATTCAAATTCTCCGCCGCTAGGAAGCCGTCGTCGCGCTCGATGAAGCAGTGTTTCGCAAGGCCGCCATAATAATCCATCAATGCATGGCCAAATGCATCATCGAGTTCATCCTGTTGGGGCCGAGGATCGCGGTGGTTGAAGAGATTACAAGACATTATGTTTAACGACTGGAAAAAGTGCGGGCGCTCGGTAATCTGCGCCATGATCTCGAATCCGTCCGCCGAGGACCGACGGTGCGAAGTCGTGCAACATGACGTGGCCGGGTTTTACAAAGCCTGCGAGGAGTCCTTGAGCTGGTTAGGGGACGCAGCCGATCATCAGGCCCACGCCTCGCTTTTGTCTGGCCTTTTCTACTAGCGGAGAGGCGGGACAGCCCTTGTCCTCCGAGCTATCTGAAAATATGCCACGAGACCACCACTTAAGCCTCTCGGCGTCCAAGCTCATGGTGCCGTCGCTATTAAGTAGGCCCACGATATTACTCTCATCTTCCAATACCAAGAGACATTTACTAATTCGGCCGTCGGGTCGAATTGCAAATGAATTGAGCGCAGAGGCGGCGCACATACCTTCGTGCCAATATCCGTTGGCGTGGATTCCAAGTCCAAGGTCGTGCGCGAAGTCTGTCAATTTCTCCACAACATCGCTCCCGGTTGGAAGTGTGGGGAGACTGGCGTAATTAGGGCCAATTCCATTCGCCAAGCGCCTGACATAAATCTCAAATCTCGGGTCACCACTGAAGACGCGTCCTAAGCGTTCGATGAGCCTTCTCATGCTCTCCGCGTTATCCAGATTTGCGTGTAGGCGAATAATGATCTTGAAATTCTCATCCACTTTGCGAGCATCCACCAGATTCTTCAAAATGGTATCGAAGGTCGGCACGCCGTTCACTGCGAGCCGCAGTGCGTTATGTTCATTTTCGTCACCATCGAAAGTCACTTGAAATTCTTGAACTCCGAGGGCTGCCAGCATCCGAAGCCGTTCAGGCGTCAACAAATACCCATTCGTCGTCATCCCGGACTTAAGGCTAGGCCCGTCGTTTGCTCTAATCTTCGCGGAAATGAACTCCATGATCTCGATGATCGTAGAGTAACCGAGGAGCGGTTCACCTCCAAACCAACTGACAATCAATCGTTTGAGGTCTTGTTTCCTATTGAGAAGCAATTGCTTTATCCCCTCGACAGTCTCGGGTCTCATCGCTCCAGCTAAGAACGATTGGTTGCAATACAAACAATGAAAATTGCATTTCTCGGTGGGAAGAATCGAAAGATGTAGAATGGCAGGAGTCGTAAAGTACTGTGTCGACAGAGGAGTAACAGTCATTAGTTCTCCCTCATCAGTGTTGCCGAAAATTCAACAGTAATGGGCTGCGGCAGGACAAACTTTAGCAAGCCCCTCCGCTACAGTTTTCCTTCATGTATGTCATTCCCGTGAACACTTCGTCGACCCGTTCAGAAAGCACTAGAGATTCGGTGTCGGAAGATGGATCCGGGGCATTCATACACATGAGCCTTCCATAAGTGTCGAAGCGGAAATCCGTATCTCTTCCGCTGCCTTGTCCAACAGCATCGTTAAGCTCTTTCATTCGTGCTCGCCCTTTCCTCGTCATGAAGATCCCCTGCACACATGGCATATCTGGGGGTTATCTCAATTAGGACTTCATTTCGCATCCCAGGAAAGGCATCATAGTGCTCGCGCAAGACCCGACCTGTGACCTGGGTCACAATTCGTTGTTCACCTCGGGCCCCGTCCAACGATCACGGATAAGCTGCTCCTTCCAGCGACACCAGAAACCACGAAAACTGAATGAAACTATGGATTGGATTCCTATTGTTTCCTTTGTCCGGCCAACGAATGTTTGCGAGTACGCTTCTGAATCTTTTTCCAGAGATCGGGATCGACCCCTAACACGCTGAGCCTGCCCGTTGAAGCGTTGAAGAATGCTCCGTGATGGGTGAGCCTGCCGTATCGAAGGAGCCGCGCCAGAAGGGCCAGCGCGCTCGTAGCAAGCACCTGATTGATGAACGGCTCCTGCCGTTCCAGTGCCTCCGCCGCGCTGCAACTGGGCAGCGGGTCCTCGCCCGCCTCCGCATCCGCAATCTCCGGATAGAGCTCCGCCACGGTTCGCAGTCGGACGGCATTGCGCCGGTTTGCAGCGTTCAAGGGCTGCCCCAGCACGTACTGGCCGGTGCTTGCGTTATTGCCGAGGTCGAGCCAATAGACGGTGCTGTCATTCGCTCGGGTGACCGCGGACAGGATGGCCTGCCGCGCCGCCCGCGTATCGACACAGCCAATAATCAGGTGAGGGCCTGCCGAATTGGTTCTCAGGGAATCCTTGCGAAAGTGCTCGGGATGCGCCTGCCATCTCAGGCCCCAGAAGAGATTGACACGATTGATCAGGACAACTGCCTTGTTCAGTCCGACATCGGCTGCCGCGAACGGTTGCCGGACGCAGTTGGTTTCCGAGACCAGATCTCCGTCCACCAGCATGACGTGGAGACCTCCGGCATGACCCCACACTCTCATCGCCTGGTGAAGATAGGGAAGGCCGAGCAGCACTGCGCTGCCATTGCCTCCCGCACCGACAACCAGCACCCTGAGCGGCTGCCCTCTGCGACACAATGATTTCGGGAGAGTGTGTTCAGCGATCATGACCGCGCCTCTTTCCGGAAAGAAACTCCTCCACCGTTTCCGGCAGGTCGATCAGCGAGCCGATGGGAAACTGCTTTTTGCCGGCGAGTTCCTTCCACAATCCCTCAAAGCCGCCAGCATGGCGCGTCAGCCTCCCTACGTTGCCGTGCGTGAACTCGCTCTCATAGAAGCTCCGCTCCCATTGGGGGATGGAGGCGACGGTGGAGGCGTCGGGAGCCCGCATTGATCCAATGCAGACGCTCCCTGTGTCGTACACATTCCAGTAGGGAGCCACACAGAGCTTGGTATCGGCCGCGGGGCGGCGATTCTCCTTGAGCGCCCGGATCGAGAGCGAGTGATCCATCGCCAGCCAGACCAGAGCGGGCTGGGGAAAGATTTCGCCGTTGATTCCGCCCAAATCGCCCTGCGTTGTTCCAAAGAACATCTGGCGTTTTTGACACGGCGTCCACCACGCGATCAGCCGTTCGGTGCGCGCGATCACGTTTTCGGGAAGAAACTCGACCGCGACTCGACCTCCCAGGGCCTGAACCAGCGCGTGAACAAACTCGATGGTTAACGGTTTCGCCGGACCCAGTGTCGGCTGCTTGGCACGATTCTCTGCGTTCACTTCATGGTGACTGATGAATGTGTCTCCGAAATGGCCGTACTGATGTTCACTGGAACGGTAGATCAGGAGAGCTTCACGCAGCGCGAAGTGATGGTTCTGTCCGATGCTCACGTTGACTTGCATGCTTAGCCTCCTCCCAGTCGTTGAGCAGCGTAATCAGGTCCGCCAATTCGATGTTGATCCTGAGAAAGACCGCCATCGTGCGAAGCGCCGCGTCGAACTCCTCCGCGATCTCCGGGTGAAAACAGACCGCGCAGGACGGCTCATTGGTTGTCTCGTTGTAACGGTCCGACTCATGATCGAAACAGGCTTGAATTGCATCGTTCTCGCGGAAGACCAGCAAGAGGCTTGGTACGGGCGCATCGTCGTACTCTCCTTGGAAGCGCATAACCGGCCCCTTCAACCGTGACAGCCGATGAAGACTCAGCAGCTTCCGAATCCATATCGAATGAGGCCCATCGAGATGCCTTCGCAGCAACCTGCGGGCGTTAGGATACGTCCAGTCTTCGGCGGTTCGAACGGGCTCCGGGATGGCCTCTTCGACCGGCGGGAACTCGTACGCATCCCGGTTCTGAGGGTCGTCCTGCTCCATCCACTCATGCAGTTGCTCGTTGTAGAACCCGGCGTCTGTGTGGTCGTAGATGCGAATCCAGCGGTAGAGCGATCTCCGCAACAGGAAGTAGAACGCCGCCCCGAGGAATCGCTCCTGCTCTTCGAGCGCGTCCAGCGCAGCTCCGATCTTGAGGTAGCCGCAGGCCTGGAGTTCGAACGCGGCCATCAGCTTGCCTTCGCCAAGGGCTCCGCCCCGCCAATAACCAGTCCCGAATTCGTCCCTGACTTCACAGCAATACTCGACCTTGCCTTCGAGCGCGCCGCCGGAGAACTCCTCAATCAGCTTCTGGATGGCGCTTCGCGCGAAGACCACGGCGACTTTTCCGGCCTGCTTCCAGAGCTTCTCGTCGGCGAGATTCCGCTCCACCAGCGCCAGGCACAGCCGGTAAAGGCGCTCGCCGTTTGTCTCCAGGCGGTAGCTTTGCGGAATGCGGCGGAGGGACGGAAGGGTTTCACCGCAACCCCGGCCCAGCAGCGTTAGATCAGGGGTGGCAGCAGTTCGCTCGGGGCTTCGAGAGCCGGCATCGTGCCGGACGACGATCTCCTGGCTGCTTCCGCGACGGCGTGCGCCAGGCTTTGTGACTCTTCGCATTTCAGATGCCTCGCGACGAGCCGGTCGGCTCTTTTGGGCGGCTTACACTCAAGCCGACGGAGTTCCGCGATAAGGTGGGTCTGGTCGGCTTTCCTGGTCTCCATGATGTGCCGCCTTGCTTCGATGATTCGGGCAGCGAGCAACTCCCTTGCAAAGCAGACGCCGAACAGGGGCGCGGGAGAAGATCGCAACCGGACACTGCTTGGAGTCTCAGGATCAGCCCTTGCTGCCGATAGCGCGGCTGAACGTGTAGCGAAGGGCGTCTCCCGTGTCCTCCGGCCCCGCCAGTGATGCCGTGGCAATTTCGGGGTAGGACGGCGTCAGTACTTCTCTCACTTGTTCGACGGTCAAGTTGGGTGCGGGATCGGGGATGCGGGTTCCGTTGTAAAAGAACTCGCGGTGCAGGGCGTTCACTGTCAGGCTGCTCATGAATTAGCCTCTCCTTGGAGGAATTGAATTGAAGGTGGAATGGGAATATGGGGCGCAAGTGAAGCGCTGACCTGCGTTCGATCAACTCTTGCGGACTAACGGTCGAGGCGGTCTAAGCGCATTCAGTGACACATATTCAAAGGTCGGCGTTCCAGCTAAAGATGGCCAGTCACCGCATTGGCGCTCAACGCTTGGGTTAGCGACTTCGTATTGACGACGCGCGGCAGCTTATCCGGGCCACACTAGATTGTCAGGTACCCCAAATATCTTTGACGACCCTGTGTTTCGCTTCATCGCTCACAGGAATGAGGTTTCTTCCCCAAGGAGTAGACTAACGAATAATTCTCGGAATTAGATCAGCAGGAGCACATGTCGGGAAAGCAGGCAAAGAAGAAGAGGAAGGAAAGCAGGCCATACTCCCGGCTAGAGCAACACGTGCGTGCGGGAACTGTCTTGACGCCCCCTTGGCTCACACTACCGAATCTGCAAAAAACTTCGTGGATGAATGATCGATTACCAGAGCTCCTTTGGGCCGTGCTACTGGCCACACAAATGGAACGAATGGCAGCTCTGGAGATTTTCCGTTCTGTCGCTCGGGTCGGTGAGGACTATCGCGGCATAGGGAAAATTCCCGTCACACTGTCTGGCATCGCCTCAATGCCACAGGACGCTCGCAATGCAATTATCACGGCTATCACAGCCCACCCAACCAGCCGGGCAATCCTCAATTGCTTAACTCTTTTCGAGGACCTCCCATCTCACGAGACATGGCTGGCAAAGCTGGGTACCAGGACTTCACCCATTGACTGGATGCCGTTGATGAACGGCGTGGCTCGAACTCTCGACCACCAAAGCCAGGAGTCAACCGACTGTCAATGGATGTCCTTTTATTTTCGGATTACCTCGGGACAATTCAAATTGCCGACAGATGAGCTTAATCGGCAGATCACCGAATATCCAGATTTTGGCGATCAACGAACGGTGCGACCGTCCATACGGGCTAACGAGATCACTCTGGACAATCGCTACAGAGTTGAAACAGGTTGGAGCGAGAAATTCTGGGATCAATGCTTCCGCGAAACGCTGTGTGAGTTTGGTTTGCCCCAGACAAATTCATCCCCATCAGATGTCGGGGCAACTCTTGAAAATATGGACCGGTTGGCTGCCTGCCTCGCGGAACACGCCATATCTAGCCTTAAAACCACGAGAGTTGATTCCAAACACGATACGATTTTCGGCACAGCGTTCTATTGCTTGAATATTCTGCGTGAGCTCATTGAATTCTGCTCTAATGGGGCGATTCTAGCCAGAATGGGACTGCGGACTGTTCTTGAGTGCTACGTCGCGCTTGCTTATTTGATGAAGAAGAACGACGAAACACTTTGGAAATCCTACCGCGTCTATGGTGCAGGACAGGGAAAGCTAGCTTTCCTCAAAATTGATGAATCAGATGAATCGAACGAGCGCCCGGCGTTTGTCTCGGTTGATGCCCTCAAGACATTAATTAACGAGGACCAGTGGCAGGAATTCCTGTCGATCGACATCGGGCACTGGGACAAGAGCGATCTTCGGAAGATGAGTGAGTTCGCAGGCGTGAAAGCGGATTATGATCGCTATTACTCATGGACTTCGGCTTATTCTCACGGAAACTGGGGAGCAATCAGGGAAACCGTCTTAACAACCTGTCTTAATCCTCTTCACCGTTTACATCGCATACCGTTGGTGCATGCGAGGCGGTTGGGTGGTGTAATACCCGATATGATCTGTTTGCTCAATAAAATCCTTGCGATCGTAGATGGCGCGTATCCAACCTTCGAGCCACGGTTATTTCTAGACGCATCTGAACCGGCGTCCAAGTGAACACAGCGGAAGCCCCGTTCAGGTGAATTGGCTGTGACGGAAATCCGGCCAATCATCACTCATATCATCTGCAACTGGATCACTTGGGCGTGAGGCTGCCCGCGAACAAGCGACGTCTCACCCTTAAACGGCGACTTCAGCATGAGTCCTGTTTTTAATTCTCACGCAATTTTGATCGCAGGATCCCGCCGATATTGGTTAGAACCCGGTCCCTCACGAACAGCCGCTGGTTTGGCCACAATTGACGCAGGTATAGCAGGTTCCGCTGGGCTTCATCAGGCCGCCGCAGGCCACACACGGCGGACCGTCGCCCATGTCATAAAGGAATTGTGAGCCGTGGACCGGTCGGGGCGACGGTTCACCACCATCGCCAATCTCGCCATTGCCTTGACCGAATAGCGGGAGTTGGTTCCCGGACAGAAACCGTAGTTCCAGCCAGCGGAAGATGTAATCCATGACGGACTTTGCGTATCCGATCTCCGCGTTGCCGGTCCAGCCAGAAGGCTCAAACCGTGTATGCGAGAGCTTGTCGCATAGCACTTTCAATGGCACACCATGCTGAAGGCTGACCGAAACCACGGTGCCGAAACACTCCATCAATCCTGCAATGGTCGATCCGGCCTTCGCCATGCGGATGAATATCTCGCCCGGCTGACCATTCGGGTAGAACCCGACCGTCAGATAGCCTTCATGTCCCCCGAAGGCGAAGTGATGTGTGATGGACGAACGCTCATTCTGCAACCGGTGGCGGTTCGCCGCCGGCGGACCCAAGGGGTCAGACGCGGACTCCGGCGCACCCTCTGCCGACTTGCTTCGATCATCAGCACAGGTCGGGGCGGTTGATTTCAAACCCTCTCCACTGGAGCCTTGGGTCGTTGGTCCTAGGGTTTCCATGGCTCGCCTCCTGGCTTGGCGGGGAAACTTGCGCCGCTCGTTCCTACACGTCATTGAGGGGCTTGTACCCCCAGACAGAAAACCGGTCAAATGACCCGGAAGGCGCTCGGCTGGAGTTCGAGACGGCTTCAGAACAACGAGCCCTGAACAGGCGTGACAGGAGTTTGATCCGCTGGTTGAACAGCAAATTGAGGTTCCCGGCCCCGTTCTTCCACGGGCGTCCTGTACTTGCTTTCCAATTGCCTGAGCAACGCAAGATCGGCTGCCTGTTGCTCTTCCGCCAGGCGCAGCTCATACCGGGCAAGGTAGTTGCGGTTGACTATTTCTCGCTGGATCGCCCGCTCGACATCGCAAAACGTGTATTCCGGATCTCCGTAGCAGGGGAATCGCAGTGTGTGCTTCAGGAACCGTACCTGAGCGGCAAGAGATGAAAACCACTCCTCGTAGAATTGAGTGCGGTTGTAATGAGCAATGTGCGAGAAGCACATGGAGAGGCGATTGTAGAATCGCTTGGTGAAGAGTGCCGGCGCCCACTCCGATTCAATAAAGCGCAGCAAGGTATTTCCGAACTCCGCCTTGTCCGCAGCCGTTGAAAACTTCGTGGCGGTGAAGTCCGATGGGAGAAATGGCCCTTTCGGCATGGTGATCTCCATGCAAATGAAAAGGGCCAGCCGCAGCCGACCCTCTTCCTTGCCTTGGTTGAGACCGTAACGGCCTCGCTGGAACAATCTCCCAATGGATACGCTATCACCCCAACATGCAGATAATTAGCGGCTCCATGGAAGAATCAGGACCCCGCCGACATCAAGCCGCCACTTCACCCATCGCCCTCAGCTTGCGGTATACGGTGGTCTTGCCGATTCCGAGCAACCGCGCAGCTTCAAGAGGTCTGCGATTCGATCTCTCGTAGGCTGCCACGATCATTGCTCGCTCCACCTCCGCCATCGTCGGAAAGGTTCCCGACTCTGGAACCTGCGCTAAGACGAGTGGAGCTACTGACTCCGCGCACTGCTGCGTCAGCCGCTCGGTTGCCGTGGAGATCAATCTGGAAGCCTGTTCGAGCTTCTGAAGGCATTGCGGATCCTGCCGGATCACGACCTTCTCCACCACCCGTTCAACAATCCTCAGGATCGGCTCAGGCAGAGTTGTCCCACAACGCCGGCAACGGGCTCGATCACTCCATTGGACGAGTTCGCAACCGCGACAACGAACCTTCTCCCGTTCCTCGCTCATGATGTCACCTCTCAAGTTGAAAGCGTGCTGGTTCAGTCGAAGAGACTGAGCTGCACATTGGTTTCTGTGGCGGTCGGCCAAATGCCGGGCTTCTTCCGCTTCTTTGGTGGTGAGCTCGGCTCCAACAAATGGATGCCGAATGGCGCCAGGGTCGGCTCTGCGCCGAACACGACTGGAAGATCGAGAACAGGGGTGGATTCCTCTTCGGATTCAGGTTCCACAGCAGCCGGGCGCGGCAGCACTTTCTCGCGTTCGTGGCCGAGATCTCGCCACACGGCGTCGGCGGATTCTCCGACACCGGCCTTTTCGACCAGTTCCCGCGCCATCGCGCTCATCAGGTCTTCGTCGGTGTCGAGCGCCTGGAGGCCCTCGCCCGAGAACTTGCCCTCCATCATGAGCGCGACGAGCATCTTCTTGCCCATCAAACGAAGGCAGGTCTCCTGCATCGTGCCGGAGTAAGTAACGAACTTCACCCGCACCGGAAATCTCTGGCCGATGCGCCACGATCTGCGGCTCGCCTGACGCAATGTATGTAGCGAGTACCCGGTCTCGTAGAAGTAGAGCGTCGGAAATGCAAGCAGGTCCAATCCCGTCTCGACCAGCTTGGGATGACAGATCACCGCCTCGACTCCGGCCTTCAGCTGCCGGTCGTACCAATCTTCGCGTTTATCGGTGGCAACGGATGAACGGAGGACGGCCACGCGAATGCCCTCCTGCCGCAGCACAGACTCCAACCGCAGCGTGACGTCTTTTTCGCCCGTATAGGTGGCATAGACCTGGCAGCGCCTTCCCTGTCGCAGCTCCTCTTTGACGTCGGCGATCAGCGCACGCTCCTTCGCATAAAGAGCCTCCCGCGCGAGGTTCTCGGGTTCAGTCACGAGAAACTTCACATACTCCTTCGTCTCGGGATCGAAGGCCCGCGCCCAGATCTGATCAAAGTCGTAGGGATGATCGGGATAGAGCAGGAGCGTGTTGAGCAGGATGCTCATCAGGCTCTTGTTGCCGCGATGCGCTTTCATCGCGGAGCGAATGTCCTCCTCAAGCTGTTCGTAAGCCTGCTGCAAGGCGTCGTCCATATCGACCGAAATGACGCTTTCGTCGTAGCGCGGCAGATTGTCCGAGATGTCTTCAAGCGACAGAAACGCCGTGGTGGTCATCAGGAACTTGCCGAAGAGCATTGGCGAGGCTCCGGGCTTGCGCAGAACCCGGACCGTCTTTTTGGTCGTCCTGGAACAGGCGTTGTCCGCCTCTTCCACCTTCTCGATGGTTTCGAGAACTCCGTACTGCTCCTGGAAGTCCCGGCGCCCTTGCCCTCCGTAGGCGAAACCCTCCCGCACCATCGCGTGCGGCTCCATGCGGTAGAAGATGTTGAACAGGTCGTCGGCGTAGCCGCCCATCAGTGTCCCAGTGAGCGCGATCAATCTCTGCGCTGCGCGTCCGAGCACGCCAAGCCCGTTGCCTTGCGCCGTGTCGCCGGCCAACTGGTGCAGTTCATCGGCGATGGCGAAGTCGAACCAGCCCTGCATATAGCGCCCGATGTACTCAATGGGCGCCATGCGTTGGATTCGCGACCGATCGGCCTGCCACAGCGCAGAGAAACGCGTCGTGCCGCCGCGCGGCGCGGCTAGCGCCTCGGAAACCTTCACCTTGTCACGGAAGTCGAGCGCCGTGAGCTTCTCCATCTCGGAGTCGAGAATCGCGAGTCCTGAATCCGGATTTACGACGCCACCGAGGTTCGGTCCCGACTTCGCTTTGAGAAAGACGTGGTCCCAGAAGTAGCTTAGCTTGCCTTTGTCCTTGCCGGTTATGAAGAACGTCGGTCCAGGAAAGCGCTTGCGCCACTCCTTGCGGCCCATGCGCCGCATTTCGACCAGGCTGAGACGCTTGCCCTCGTAAACCGTCTTGCCTTTGCTCAGCTTCACTTCGCAGATGCCGTGCGCCCGGCTGGGATCGCCGCCATTGCGCATGTCCTCAATGAGGAAGGCGCGGGCGCGCGGGATCGTCAGCAGGACCTCGCGCGCCCACTTGTGCGTAATGTGGGAGGGGCACATGACCAGCGTCGCGCTGGGGCGTCCCTCCGCGAGAACATAGATCGTCCCTAGCGCCATGTAGGTCTTGCCGGCGCCGCACTCGGCGACAATGCGCGCCGCCTTGGCTTGGCGGAGATACTTGGCTGTTCCGGTGATGGCGAGCGCCTGAGCTGGGAGTGCTCTGCGCAGAAGAGTTCCGAGGGACGGGGCGACGGGGTCTTTCGTGCTCTGCAGTGGGGGATAGGTTTCGAGAATGCGCGAGCCCAATTCAACTGCGTGGGCGCGCAGGTAATCGAACGAGGATTCCATGCGAACACCTCACAATGGAACACTTTGCGGAGAACTCAGTCGATACTTTGGAAAGGAGACGGGAGGTGCTGGTGAAAATGCGGGAACAGGAGACAAGTTGCCGACGATTCGACAACATACCAGGAACTCGGAAACACAGAGCAACAGGATTCTTCAATGAGCGTCACTGTCTGTCGGGGCCCTTCTGCTCAGGATTTCTTTAGCGATGCCGACTCCTTAGAAACTTGTCTTATGCAGCAGCGGGATTCAGGGTGACTTGCAGTCCCAGCTCTTTTGCTTTTTTCTGAATGCTGCGGATTTCGTGGGCCCGGTACTTCTCCTCGTAGTAGGTCATCCCTTTGTCGACGTATTGTTCTCCGTACTTGAGCATGCGATAAACGAGCCGCGCCAGCATGTGCGCCATGGCCGTGATCGCTTTGGGTGCACCCAGACGTGCTCGCAAGCGGCGGAACTTGGCTCCCAAATAGGTTTTGCTGCGCGACAAGCTGGTTGCGGCCATGCGCAGGGCGGTGGCTGCACGGTTCTCGACACGTCGCGTGCCCCGGCGGAGCACCTTGCCGCCGGTAATCTGATTGTCCGGACACAAGCCCAGAAAGGAAGCAAAGTGTGCCTCACTGGGGAATCGGCTCATATCGACACCCACCTCGGAGATGATGGTTTGTGCGTTCATAATGTTGATGCCTTCGATTTGAGTCAGGTCGGCGCCGCTGATACGGTATAGCTCACCACGCAGATCGAAACCGGTTGGAGCATTGCTGCCGGCTCTCTTGCTGGCCCTTGTTGCAGGTGGTTGGGAACCGGGTTTCGACTTGTTGTCGAGATTCTTTAAATGGGCTGCCAAGGCGGCATCACACTCAGCAATCTGCTGCTGATAAATCAAATAGAGATTCCGCTCTTGTTGCAAGATGAACAGAAGTTCCTTCCGCCAGTTGCCTTCCAGGCTGCGAGCGATTTCCTCCCGGGTTGCATGAATCCGTGCATGGGCCAGATCGGCCAGCCTATACCGGTCTCGCTCTCCATCCAGAATCGCCTGGATGATAGCCATACCCGTCAGGCCGCTGATATCGCTGATCACATTGGCCAACTGCACGTTCATCTCGGTGAGCACCTTCTGCATCCTTTGAATGCACGCGCTCGCCGAGGATACGTGCTCGGCTCGTTGCCGCCAATAGGCCCGCAGTACGCAGATCTCCTCCGGCGGGCGAAAGGAATTGTTCAGCAGACCGAAGGTGTGCAGTTGTAGCAACCACTGGCATTCCTGCACATCGGTCTTACGTCCGGGCAGGTTCTTGGTATGCCTTGCATTCACCAGAAACACCTCCAGGCCTTCCTCCGTCAAGATCTCGTAGACCGGCAACCAGTACACTCCTGTAGATTGCATCGCCACGGTAACGATGCCACAGCTTTTCAGCCAGTCCGCCAAGCGGTGCAGATCCTCCGTGAAGCAGGCAAACTGCCGGACCGGTGTAGGATCTCGATCCGAAGACACGGCCACGTAATGGGACTCATTGCCGATATCAATTCCCGCCGCGTTCGGATGTACTACCTCCAAATTTAAGCTCCAGTCTCGGGGCTCATTCACAGCCTTGTTCCTATGCGTGCGGCTCATGGGTTTATGCTCCTGCCTGATTTGGCAGCACTCGGCCCGGTTGCGATTGGTTTGTAAGTCTCCTTAACGGGGTCGAAATCGCCATGCTACGGCAACCTCGCCACCATGCGAGCGATCGCCTAAACCGGAACCACGCTCCCAATCGGGCATTGAAGCACCATCTCAGCCACGGTCCTGTTTGCCGAGTGCTGCATCTGGCAGCATGGCAGAATCTTCATGCCTGATGCCAGTTTCTTCTTCGCGCGACGACCTGCAAAAGGCCGTCCATCGCTCCCAAGGAACAAACAGTGTTCCTTTTCATCCTGTCTGGCCAAGGCCAGTTGCACGCTTCACAGTACAAATGGCACGCGTGATTTGTTATGGATCACTCGTTGATGCGACTCGGTGCGTCCCGTCCCGGCCACAGCAGTCGAAACGATGGACGCACCGGATCGATTTCTATTCCTTTTTGTTACTCGGCAGCCTGCCGGATGACCGCAGCAACTGCCTCGGGATGCGAAACATAGATGGCATGGCTGCCTGCCGCCTCTGTCACATGGGCGCCTGCGCGGCTCGCCATCATGCGCTGCGCCGGAGGCGGAATCATGCCGTCATCCTTTGCCACGAGATACCAGCTTGGCTTCGAGCGCCACGCCGGTTCGCTGACCGCGCCCTGCAATGCCTCCACACCCCACGGAACCTGGGAATCGGCCATGAATGCGGCGAGGTCCGGGCGAACGTCGGCAGCGAACGAAGCCGCAAATTTTCCCCGGTCGAGAAACAGGAAACCGTCTACCGGAGGAAGAATCGGTGGCACCGGAGCGCCTGGGGCAGGGTTGGCAATCAGCGACGAGACCGACTCGCCCTTGTCTGGAGCAAAGGCGGTGATATAGACCAGCGACTTGACCTTCGGATCGTTACCAGCCTCCGATACGACAACGCCGCCGTAGGAGTGGCCAACGAGAACGACGTCTCCCTTGGCGGTCGCGATTGCGCGCTTTGTCACGGCAACGTCGTCTGCCAATGAGGTGGTGGGATTCTGTGCAACGATGACATCAAAGCCGTCTTTCTTGAGGGTCTGATAGACACCTTCCCAGCCAGAGCCATCTACGAATCCACCGTGCACGAGAACAACTGACTTGGACCTGGACATAATCTTCTCCTTTTCTGATTTTGGTTTCGGCTCGCTTAGGCCGCCGTCGAACATGTGCTAGTTGTATCCCGTGCTACTATGAACAACAAGTTCTGAATATTCATCATTTATTGAGGAATAGTCAACAATGGAATTTTCTTCAAGACAGCTCAGAGCTTTCCACCTGGTTGCGCGTCATCGTAGCTTTGCTCGCGCAGCCGAGGCGCTTCTGATCACGCCGTCCGGATTGAGCGTACTCATCCGCGAGTTGGAGCGCCAGGTTGGATTTCGATTGTTCGACCGCACCACGCGGCAGGTGAGCCTAACTGCGCTTGGAAGCGACCTGCTGGCAGTAACGGAACCTAGCCTGGCGGCTCTGGATGCGGCCATGTCCAGAATTGAGAGGACAGCAAAAGGCCGGGAACGATGGGTCTCCATTGGGACGACTCCCTGGCTCGCGGCCAATGTTCTTTCCCCGGCCATCAGGCAGTTTCGAGAGCGCCGTCCTGACCTGCGCGTTCGGTTATTCGACGGCGCACTCAATGAGATTGAGCAATTTGTTCAGGCTGGAAAACTGGATATGGGAGTTGGGCTTTTCAAAAATACTCCAGGCTTAAGAAGAGCCCCATTTTTCAGCTTCACTCTGATGCTTGTATCGCCGGATCAGGGATTTGTGATCAACAACGTTCCTACGCGCTGGTCGTCACTAGGCAGACGCAGAATGATTTCGCTCACCAACGATTATCCGCATCAGTTGCTCATTGATAAGCAACTCGAAAAGGCAGGTGTGACCGTGGTGCGCGGGCAGGTGGTCAAGCTGCTGGAGACACAGATTGCCCTGGTGGAGGCTAACGAAGGGATCGCCGTGATTCCCTCATTTGGCATGCTTGCCTGCCGCAATCGCAAGGTCACAATGAGCGAACTGATTGACCCGGTCATGACTCTGGATTTCTATCAGATTACGAGCAGAGGAAGCCGCCTGTCAGACGAAGCGAAGGAATTCAGCGCCTTCGTGAAGACATACTTAGCTGGTTGGGCAGGCACATCGAGAGTCAAGTAGGCCCGCGCGGATCTGTACTGACAAACGTTGTCGCCGGGAGGGATTTCGGATTGATGCGTGATCGCTGCGTCGCTCAGGGAGCGGCTCTGAGTCTATTTTCGGCGAAATTCAAACCTTTTGCAATTAAGGAACGGACTATTCGGAAGCTGGCAGACCAGAGCCTATCAATCGCGCTGTCGAAAGGGCCGGAAACAGTGATGCTGACAGGGCGAATCGAGGCCAAACTATTGGTCCATTCTTCTCCGGAAAGCTGAGAACGAGAGATCGCAGACATTCCCCGATCCACTCCAGCATCTCTTCGGTGGTCGCCGAGATCAGTACCGGTTGGCAGCCGATGCCGTCGATCTCCTCGATCCTCCTTTTTCCCTCGACGATCCCAAGGATGTGGTCTGCCCATGACGGATCGGCAGGCAGGCCCAAGAAGCTCACCAGCGTGGCCCACGCCTCGTCGCGCCGGTATCGCAACAGGATCGTTCGCCCCGCGCTCCCGTTGGCATGGAGTTCCTGGGACACCGCCAGCAGATGACGCACAGGATGTTTCCGGCCGGGTAGAGTCACGGCTCCCTTGTAGCAGGAGGCATGTTCGCCCAGCGTCACGTCCCTTGTCTCGCCGTCCGGAAAAGTCAGGCTGAAGGCGGCCTTCTCGTGAACTGCCGCCGTGATCGCACCGACATCCGAGTCGTTGCCGAAGACGCTCAGAAGATGCGCCTGCCGATCTTCCCCTATATAGCGATCGACACGCAAGCGAATGCGGGTCGAGGCCTTTTCCGTGATGCGCACATACTCAAGCAGCCCGAGCCTCAGGTGTGCATTCTCCATCGGCTTCGCCCTCCTTCTTCGCCGGCGTCTCAGTGAGCTTCAGCGTCCTCCCATCGGCGTAGACCAAGTACAATTCATTGGCCCACCGTTCTCGGTGGTGGATGATCTCGGTGTCTCCGTCCTGCTCAACAAACGTCGTCACATGCTTGACCGAGCGCCAGCGGGCGATGTGCCGGTCGTCCCCCTGGCCGAAGACCCCGTTCAGCAGCCCAGCGGTACACAGGAGCCCAACGTGGCCGCCGTGCAGTGGCGTGATGGGCCGGCCAGTCGCAACGTCCTCATGCGGCATCAGTAGCGGCGCTGCCTGTTTCCATGCACCCGATTGCGGCAGCAGGTCTTCCAACAAGTCGTAGGGAAGGCCGCGATAGCTCAGAGCGACTTCGCCAGAAGGGGGTACCGAATAGGGCGGGCACGCGCCTGGCTGCAACTCAGCCAACCCCAGGAAGCTGCCATAGAGGCCAATGCTCAAGAGCTGCCGCTTATTGTTCTCAACGGCCGCTCCCCTGACGTCGCGCCGCAAGCCAAGCACCGCGATCTGCCGGTACCGGACCGAATCTGGATCGGTCATCCGAAAGACGTTCAATGCGGCGAAGTGAGAACTGAGGATGCCCGAGCAATCATGCAATCGCTCGAAGGGGACCACCAGGATCAGAACTCCGTCCATTGCCAGCCAGCGGTAGGTATGTTCCAGGAACACGGCCTCCATGCGACGATTGGCGATGGAACCGATCTCGGAGTCATAGGGTGGGTTCAAGTACAAGAGCGAGAAGGATTCGGGCCGTGCAATAGCGTCGAAGGCATTGCCCTGGATCGTATCTATGCCGTTAGCGTTGGCAATCCGCGCACGTTCAGCGTCGAGTTCGACGCCGTAGCGGCGAACCATCGCGTCACTGGTGACTAATTGGAGCGCGGTGCCCTGACCGACGCACGGGTCGATCACCGAAGCTGGTTGGGAGAAATGCAGGAGAGTTCGAAGCTTCTTTCCTTCGCTCTCAGGCAATGGGTAGTAACCCATCTTGAGGCGCGCAGCGTTCCTCATCGATCCACCTTACCTGTTGGAATGGAATTCTCTGTGATTTAACCCATAAAGTGGCTGTGGCTGCCACTTTATGGTTCCCAAGGCCAGCGGTTTCGTGGGCTGATCGCGAGTACGTCAGGCTTGGCATTCAACGACGACTTTGAAATGTATCGCGGTGACTCTGACCAAGACAGTTGGCTGCCCCCTCGCGCACTTGAACTCACTGCCACCTTTTGCTTCCCATCTGTACGGACTGCCACTTTATGGTTCAAAGTGATCTGACTCGTCCGGAAGGCGGGGACCGAAACAAACGACTTCCCAAACGCCGCTGCCACTTTATGCTTCCTCTTCACTGCCACTTTATGGGTGAAGTGACATTCTCAGTAAAATACGCCCTAAGAACTTGTTGAAATAGATACCGTTCAGCATCGAGGGCATGAGGTTGTTCGTCTAACAGACATGCGTGGAGACGAGCGGGTTCAGGATGGGATGTTCAGCTATGTTTCGTTGGAGCAGCGTGTGCCCCAGGATCATCCGTTGCGAGCGATTCGCAAGCTGACGGATTCGGTGTTGCGGACGTTGAGCCCTGAGTTCGATGCGTTGTATGCGGAGTCGGGGCGTCCGTCGATTGCGCCGGAGTACATACTGCGGGCGCTTTTGTTGCAGGTGTTCTACTCAGTGCCCTCGGAACGGCTGCTGGTTGAGCAGATCGACTACAACCTTCTGTTCCGTTGGTTCGTGGGTCTTGGCATGGACGATGCGGTGTGGAACCACGCGGTGTTCTCGAAGAACCGCGACCGGTTGCTGACCAGCGATGTGGCACAGTAGTTCTTTGCGGAAGTGAACAAGCAGGCCAAGCGGTTCATGAGCGACGAGCACTTCACCGTGGATGGCACATTGATTCAGGCCTGGGCCTCGCAGAAGAGTTTTCGCTCGAAGGACGGCTCCGACGACGGCGACGGCACGGATTTTCACGGCCAGAAGCGCTCCAACCAGACGCATGAATCGAGTACCGATCGCGACGCGCGGCTGTACAAGAAGAGCTACGGGAAAGAGTCGAAGTTGAGTTATCTGGGCCACGCTCTGGTGGAGAACCGCAACGGCTTGATTGCTGCCGCGATGGTGACGCACGCTGATGGATACGCCGAGCGAGACGCCGCGCTGTTGATGCTTGCGCAAAAGCAAGAGGGCCGCTCACACCGCATCACCTTGGGCGCGGACAAGGCTTACGATAGCGAGGATTTCGTGCGCACGGTGCGGGAGTTGAACGTGACGCCGCATGTTGCAAAGAACGACAAGGGCCGCAGCAGCAACCTGGACCGAAGAACGACACGGCAGTCTGGCTATGCAGTCAGCCTGAGTCGGCGATGGCTGATCGAAAAGGGCTTCGGATGGCTCAAGCAAACCGGTCCGCTGCGCCAGGTCAAGCTACGAGGCTTGGAGAAAGTGGACTGGCTTTTCGTCTTCAGTTGCGCCGCGCACAACCTGATCCGACTGCCGAGACTGATGGCTCAACCTCCGGGAACACTCATGGAGCAATGTGCCTGAACGACGGGTGTGGGCCTCGGGATCGCTTCCGAGAGGCCCGCAACGCCCTATAAACACCGACCAGACGCGCATTTCAAACAGATTTCAGCCACGAAGAAATGAAGATCACAAGGAAAGACGCCGCAGTCAGGCGAATTTCAACAAGTTCCTAAAGCGAGCTGCTCGTTTCCGACACCGCTCCTGAACCCGAACTATTTCACGCTACGAATGCTGATCTGAGGCAGATCTGATGGCCAGCTCGCTCTGGACGAGCGGGTTGATCTGTTCTCGTCAAGCAAGACTGGAGAAAATATTGCTTGCCGGTCTTCCAGAAATTGGAAGCCAAATCACTGATGCACGCAGTGCGAGCCCTTAACCGAGGTGGAGTGAGATGGGTCGATGCTTTGGTGCCCGCTGTCGAGTACCGGAGCGTCTATGGAGTACAATTGCTCCCATCACCAGCTAAACGCTTTGTTTTCATTCGCTGGTTGGCAATGGGGGAAGCTATGGCGAAACGTCAGCGTGTGTTCAAGGGTGGCGTGGAATATGAAGTGATAGGACCGACCAAGCGGAAGCGCCGCCTGGTTTTTGTGAACACCTTGAATATTGAGAAGAAGGAATTTCTTCTGTTCCGCCCTGTGAGGAAAATTGCGAAGCAAGTCGAATCCTAGATACCTAACCTGAAGCAGAAAGCTGCTCGTTCTTGGCAGTCCGAATCGCTTCAGGGGAAGGCAGAAGTGTATTTTGGGCGAACCAGCCTGGGGAGCTATGCCTAATTCTGCGCCGTTGCCCGGGAAATCCGGTGGCACTGTGGTGACTAAGTGGAATCCAAACGGGCGACAACCGGTGCAAACGTCTGCAAAGATAAAAGGGATTCATACCCTTGTCATTGCTGGCGATAAACAGGTGTTTCGTAGGGAGCCGGTATGCAAATCCAACCTATCTATCTGTCAATGAGCACGTTCCTCGCCGGGCGCCTTTTTCGCATACCGGAGTACCAGCGTGCGTATAGCTGGCAGACGAAGCAGCGAAACGACCTTTTCGAAGATCTACGGAAAGTCGCCGGACAAGGACAAAACAGCGAACATTTCATGGCAGCAATTGTCGGTTTGCGCCGACAGCGGATTCGAATCCAAGCTGATCAATTCGCCGTGATTGAGGTCGTGGACGGACAGCAGCGGTTGACAACGATCGCCATGTTACTCAAAGCGATTGCGAAAGGACTTGATCGTGACGATTCCGTTCAACTCAGGCTTGCTGAAGACCTCGAGTCGCTACTGGTGAAGCGCGATCAGGCCAGCCCGTTATTGATACAGACGAACCAAGATCTGAGTAATATTTTCAGCGAGTACATTCGATCCGGCAAACACCCAGCTGCTGCTAAAACGACAACAGCGGCAGATCGAAATCTTGTTGAGGGCATCACTGAATGTGAAGCGTTCGTGACCGCCTGGAAAGTAATGGGACGGGAGGCATTAATCGAACTCTTGGACATTGTGCGAAACCGCTTGACACTGATTTTCCATGAGATCGATGATGAAGGACTCGTCTATACGGTTTTTGAGGTACTGAACAGTCGCGGTCTCGATGTCACCTGGTTCGACAAACTGAAGAGCTTGTTGATGGCGATAGTCTTTGAGACCGGTGGCGGGAACAAAGCTGCAATAATCGATGAACTCCACCAAATTTGGCGGGAGATTTACAGAACCATCGGACTCAAGCAGACACTAAACCGTGAAACGGTACGGTTTGCGGGCACTTTGCGATCCGAGGACCGCCCCAGCAGACCCTTAGACGAGGAAACAGCTGTCTCAGTACTCACTGCAAGTTGTCGCCAGAGCGCCCGGAAGGTTGTTGAACTGAGCAAATGGCTCCATATGGTCACGCGAGCGGAGGATCGAGTTCTTTCAAACCATCGGTGGCGAGCAGTAAGCAGGATTGTTCAAGCTCGGCTCTTGGCAATAGCAGTATTTCTACGCGGATTTGCTGAAGATCAGGAGAGAGAGATTCTGCGTCTGTGGGAGAGCGTAGCGTTTCGTATATACGGTTTGGGTGGCAAAGATGCACGAGCACATGTTGGCGATTTCGTGCGCCTTGCTTGGAGTATTACAAATGAGAAACTCACCGCGGCCGACATACTCAATGCCTTGGGGAAGATTGGCAAGGATTACCCAATTTCACAAGCAGTCAAGATGTTAGGAAATTCAAATTGCTATGACGGGTGGACAGAGGAATTAAGGTACTTTTTCTATCGATACGAAGAATACATCGCTGAAAAGCAGGGTCAACAACTCAGTGACGCAGAGTGGAACCGGATTTGGGAGGCGGAGCCGTCACGATCAATTGAACACATCAGGCCCCAAAGCAAGGGGCCGTGGAGCCCAACAACATCCGGAATCTACGTGCACCGACTCGGTAATCTTGTCTTGCTCCCGCCCGGCGTCAATTCACGATTGCAGGACAACGAACCTAAAGTAAAGGCAAAGACGTACGAGTCCTGTGGACTCCTTGCGGCAACTGAATTGGCTAAAATTCTGAAGCGAAATAGGGGGAAGTGGGATCGCGCGATAGTTGAACGGAGAGAGCGAGGGCTGATTCGGTGGGCAAGTAAAGAGTGGGGTAGTTAGTCTCAACGCAGATCGGAAGCAGCAACACCAAATGCGCACGGCCACCGATATCTTCGCCTTGTTCTCCATCTCTCCTGCTCAACCCGTTTCCGCCTTCTTCGCGAATGCCCGATCCCGGATCTGCGAATTATCGCCGGGCATCGAATCGAGGCTCGCTGCGGCCCGATCGCTATGCGGCTAAGATGAAGGATGGAGCTGGACCCGGGTCCAGCGGCTCGGGGATCAGCGCAGCCAATCGAGCGATCTGCTCCGACCCGCAGAGTCCACAGCGCCGCTCCGCGGACGTCGAGACCGTCGCACAGTTGTCGCAATAGATTGCCTTCTCTACCGGAATGGAAACCAGGCCCGGTTCCTTCCGGATCATCGTTACGTTACGCATAAGACCTCCGGTGTGGGCATGGAAAATTGAGGTCAAGCTGCGAGTCGCTCTGCTTCGCGTTCCAACTCCACAACAAGGTTCTTCAGGGTTTCGAGCCTCGGAATTGTAGTCATGGACCTGATCTGAAGTCTGTCGAGGATCGAAATGAATCCGGTGTCCCCGATCTGTTCGGCCAGTAAGTTGGCTTTGTGGAAGCCGCGGGAAGCACGCTCCATCGCCTCAGTAACGTTAGTCTGAAGCTGAGCGTTCGGCATATCGTTCGCCCTCCGCACGCGTGCGACGCGCCAGAGGATTTCCCCGTAAATGGGGTCGCCCAGGGTACGCCGGAACCCCTCGATTCTCGCCGTCGTCTCCTGGTCGATGGGGCCGCGTTGCACTACCGGCGGCCGTGGACCGCAGGCCGGGTTGGTCTTGCCGCTCGCCGGATTCGCCTTGGAAAGCGCCCAGTCGGGAAGTGCCGGAAGCCTGATCGGCTTGCCTTGCCCGTCGAGCGGTACCCAGGTCTCCGGCAGGTTGTACAGATAACGGCCCAGACCAAAACAACTGCCGGCGCGCTTGAAGGCTTGCGCTTCCGCTGCCGTCATCGCATTCTGCTCATCCGCCCACTGCTCTCCGCTTCCTGCGTGAGTTCCAACTCGCGCGATCGTAAGCGTGCACGTAACCAACACTTTGCCGGTCTGGATG
>Ga0187891_1000629_pt1 | contig 34110 bp, 35 predicted proteins | sample June2016WEW_21_4_FD_132990 | JGI IMG/M metagenome (GOLD analysis project Ga0187891, IMG submission 132990) | Peatland microbial communities from SPRUCE experiment site at the Marcell Experimental Forest, Minnesota, USA - June2016WEW_21_40 | ecosystem: Environmental > Terrestrial > Soil >... | reverse complement strand
GCCGATCGAAAAGAAATTAATCGTCTGGAGCCTTTCGCTAGGCGTCGTGCTTTTGGTGGTGCTGGTGCTCATCAGTCGGGCGCTCATCCAGGCATAGTGTGGTGATCCGACACTTGATCCGCAGTCATGCCGTCGCATCCATGAATACGAATGTGAGGCGATGTCGATATTGCCTAAGCCGTTTCGCCACATAATGTAGCGACTTCATCAACATAACTCCGTGCGAGCGGAGCGCGATCCTCGCAATGGCGCAATGGGCCGCCGCTGGTTCGGCCACAAGCCCCTCAACCGTCGCCCGGGCGGCAATCTTCGTTCGCGTAACCGCCATCATGTTGGCTCGATGGTGCCTAGAAAGACGACGCAGAGTGCCGCCAACTGCATGGCGAACGGTGACGGCATTGATCTAGATCAAACATAACGTTCCGCAAGGCGCTTAATTTTTTAATATCGAACAAAGGGCGAAAATGTCGAAGAGAGAGCCAGCGATCTCGCGCGCTCACGGGTGCATTACTCGTGTCTGCTTCGGATGAAAAATGATTCCGTGTCCCAGTGAAATGCAAGCGAGGCGGTAGGCCATGTGTATCCAATCTGGCGGATCGTGACGCTTCTGGTCTCCGAATGAGAACAACAGCCATGGCGATGCTTATGGCTCAGGAAAATACGCGGGAGAACGTCCATGGAACTGCTACACCAAAGACGAAAGCCTTCTGATGACCGGGCAGAGCAACGAGCGGCGAATGAACTCGTCAAACTGATCCGCAAATTGCGTTGGATGAGGATGGAGGAGGAAGCGAAGAAGGCGGAGAACCAACTGCTCCTATGCAACGTCCCGGCCGCGGACAGTGTCGTCGCAAGGTCGCGCGAGACTGACTAACACCTTACGTCACAGAACGGATGAAGTGAAACCTGATCCGGTTTTTGAGGCGCCACCGTTGAAATCCGCGCCCGGATGATGTGTCTGGGTTTCCTGGCGCTATGGCCAAGTGGGAACACAGCGGCGGCGGCAGGACGCACAGAAGTGGAGTAAAAAGAAATCGAAGGCGTGGCTTCGAGATAGGGCAGGCTCGAAGAAGTTGAGTTTAAGTAACCGGGCGACGTGCATCTCGTCAGGACTGTGAAATGAGCAAGGTCGGCGGCAGCGATTCGAAGAACACCCTCTACTGCTCGTTCTGCGGCAAGAGCCAGCACGAGGTGCGCAAGCCCATCGCCGGGCCGACCGTCTTCATTTGCGACGAATGCGTCGAGCTGTGCATGGACATCATCCGCGAGGAGAACAAGTCCTCGCTGCTGAAGTCGCGTGACGGCATTCCGACGCCGCGGGAAATCCGAAAGGTTCTCGACGATTATGTGATCGGCCAGGATCACGCCAAGAAGGTGTTGTCGGTCGCGGTTCACAATCACTACAAGCGGCTCAATCACCAGAGCAAGCACAATGACGTCGAGCTGGCCAAATCGAACATTCTGCTGATCGGGCCGACTGGCTCCGGCAAGACACTGCTGGCGCAGACGCTGGCGCGCATCCTCGACGTGCCCTTCACAATGGCGGATGCGACGACACTGACCGAAGCTGGCTATGTCGGTGAGGACGTCGAGAACATCATCCTCAAGCTACTGCAGTCGGCCGACTACAACGTCGAGCGCGCCCAGCGCGGCATCGTCTACATCGACGAAATCGACAAGATCACCCGCAAATCTGACAGTGCCTCGATCACCCGCGACGTGTCGGGGGAGGGCGTCCAGCAGGCGCTGCTCAAGATCATGGAGGGCACGATCGCCAGCGTGCCGCCGCAGGGCGGCCGCAAGTATCCGCAACAGGAATTCCTCCAAGTCGATACCACCAACATCCTATTCGTATGCGGCGGTTCTTTCACCGGCCTTGAGAAGATCATTTCGGCGCGCAGCCGGCCGGGCTCGATCGGCTTCGGCGCCAAGGTGATGGCGCCCGAGGATAGAAAGCAGGGGGAGATCTTCCGCGACGTCGAGCCGGAGGACTTGCTTAAGTTCGGCCTGATCCCTGAATTCGTCGGACGGCTTCCTGTGGTTGCGACGTTGGAGGATCTCGACGAGACCTCGCTCAAGCTCATCCTGACCCAGCCCAAGAACGCCCTGGTGAAGCAGTATCAGCAGCTATTCGAGATGGAGGGGGTCGATCTCAGTGTGGCGGAGGAAGCACTCGGCGCCATCGCCAGGAAAGCGATCGATCGCAAGACCGGGGCGCGCGGGCTGCGTTCTATCATGGAGGCTATACTTCTTGACACCATGTTCGACCTGCCAAGCCTCGAAGGCGTTGAGGAGGTCATGATCTCTCTGCAGGTCGTGGAGGGCACCGCAGGACCGCTCTACATGTACGCCGCTCGCGCCGGTGGCGCGAGGGCGACCTAATAGCGCTTACGTCGGATGGACGAAGCTGCCGAATTGTTGCGACGCGGCGAAACGACGCGATAAGCCAATTTCAGGAAATGTGAGGACATTCTGTCGGCGCAATCATTCCGCCTGAGCCGACGGCGACCGACAGGTAGCGTTAGTTTAATAGACACTCAGATTGGCGAAAGTCTCACCTGCGTTGAAACTCGTGGAGAGATGGACAATACAGTTATAATTTTCACTTCCGACCATGGCGAAACGAACGGTGTTCAGGGGTTGATCTACAAATCGATTTTTCTCGATCAAGCCCTCAAGGTCCCACTCATTATTGTTCCCCCTGCCTCCAGTAATGGGCATGAAAACTGCCACGGAGTAATTAAATCCCTTGTCGAGTTGATGGATGTCGGTGCCACGATCAACGATTACGCAGATGGTAAACAATCACACCTTTCCCAAGCACGAACTTTACGTCCGCTCATGGAATGCCAGCTCAACCGGTCGACGCAACACGAGGGGCCAGTTGGCAATAAATAACGATGAGGGCTTGCCAAACGCTCGCCCAAACGCTTTCAGCGAGTCCATCCGCAACCAGCTATACCATAACGTGATTTGCTCTGCCGCCCTCGCACCACCACGAGATCCATGACTTATCGGCCTAAAATCGATCTTTTTCCTCTAAGACAAAGTGTTGCGTCGACCGATTGAGATCGCCGAATATAAAGAACAGAATGATCGTGATTTTGTTGTCAGTGAGTTCGCTGAGTATTCAATGATACTAACCGAGCGATGGAAAGCTGAATTTGATAAGCATTCGTGACCCCGGCAGCAGCGATCAGAAATATCCGCCTGGGGCGTTCGCGCCAGCCGCTCCAGTTCATTACTTTCTGCTTCCGATAAGGCAATCGCTGCTGCCGCTTTGCCACGAGCTCATTGCCCCCATCATCGGAGGCAACAACATGATCAAAACTTGCCGATCAAGGCACTAGCAGCGAGGGACCTCTTCGCTGTATTCCGCGATGGGTACGACTGTTGTCCGGTCCTTCAACAGCTCCCGGTAAGCGCCGCGCCCGAACTCGGTGTTGAGGTCGGCCCGATAGGCGTCGAAGAACTGGTCGAACAGCACGGTGCCGAGGAGGCCGACCGCAGTCAGCTCGTCAGTGTCGCCGTCATGTTCGAGTTGAACCGCGGCCAACGGAAACTCTGCCGGTCCCGACACGGCGTTGCCACCGTCGGCCGGGTCGTAGGTGGCCGCATGGGCGCAGCAGGTGATCGCGCGCTGGTGCTCTGAAAGCTCGGTACGTGCGTTGTGATAGGTCAGGAAGCTCGCGTGCTTGCTGTCATAGGAGAGCAGATGGGCGCAGATTGCCGAATAGGCGACGACGGCGCCGTCCTTGCCGACGCCGCCCGGCCACGTGTAGGACGCCTTCTCAGCGTTAATCCTTTCGACGTCGCGCGGGGTGGCCGCGTCCAGCCTCAGGAGCAGGCAAGGCGTGCTGACATAGGGGTAGGGGAAAATGTAATTGGCATGCACCTCCAGCGCGCTTGCCTTGATCGGCTTGCCGGCCTTGTCGACGAGCTTGAGCCGGGGCGCCTCGTCGAGCGCGAAGGTCGGCTCGACCAGCCGGCCGGAAGCCGCCGCCGCGAGCGCCGCAGTGGCGCCGCAGGCCTTTACGAATTTGCGGCGACTGATATTGGGCCGATCCATCGAGCATACCTCCGTCACCATGGCGGGAGGCATCGCAGGATGGGGTTAGCCCTCCTGCGACGCAACCCAAACCTGATCAGTTCGCATTCCCGCCGACCTCAGAACATGTCGCGGTAAAGCCCGGCGCCCCACTCGTGGGTGGCAAGGCCGAGCGCCGCCGAGCGCTTGTTGTCGAGTTCGACGTCGGTGAAGCCGAATTTCTGCTTGTCGTACTTGGCCTTCACCATAATGGCCTCCTCCGGCTTGCCGTTGACCATCGAGTAGCAAATAGTATAGGGGCTCACCCAGTCGATGTCCTTGCCGGCCGCGGCCGCAGCGATCACCTTGGCGACATAATGCGCCTCGCTGTTGGCGGTGTTGGCCGACTTGGAGAAAGGCATCGGCCGGCAGTCGCCGGCGGCGTAGCAGGTCTTGTCACCCTTGACGAAGTACTTGTAGACGTCGATGTCCGCCTCGAACTGCGGGCTCTTCGGGTCGCTGAGGCCCAGTTCCTCGATCAGCTTGGCGGCGCGTACGCGCGGATAGATCGCGGCGTCGTCGAACGAGATGGTCTCGAACTCGGTGGTGACCGTCTTCTTGATCGGGTCGACCGACTTGATATTCGTCGACGGCCGATAGTCGATGATGTCCTTGTAGAGCTCTTTGAAGGCGGCGAGAAAGCCCGGCGCTTTGGGCGCGAACGGCTGTTCGCCGGGGTCAAGCAGCACCACTTTGCCCTTGATTTTGTTCTTTTTGAAATAGTCGGCGAGCAGGCAGGCGCGCTCGTAAGGCGCCGGCAAGCAGCGGTAGTTGCCGCTCGGCACGGTGGTCAGGAACACACCCTTCTCGAAATTGGCGAGCTTGCCTTTGATCGAGAGGTTTTCCGATCCCGGCTTGAAGCCGGCGGGGAAATTCTGCGCGCAAGCTACGGCCAACACGGGATCGGTGATGCCGATAGAGGCGTAGTTGTAGTCGAGGCCGGGCGCCAGCGCGATGTACTGGTAGTCAATGTAGCCTTCGCTGGTGAAGGCGCGCTTCGCTTCCCGGTCGAGGTCGATCAGCTTGCCCTGCAGCCACACGTAACCGCCCTTGCGGGCGGCATCGCAGTACGAGTGCTGGAGCGTCTTGAGATCGATGAGGTCGTCGAGCCACAGATTGCTGAGGAAGCACGACATGTACAAGGCGTTGGGCTCGACCATGACCACGTCGAATTTCGGATTCTCTTTCTTGAGATACTTAGCCAGCGTGGTGCCCGAGACACCGCCGCCGACGACCACGCAGCGCGGCCCGCTGGCCGCCGGAAGATCGGCCGGCTTGTTGGTTCGTCCGCTGATCGCCGCGGAAGCCGGTCCCGTGGCACTTACCACCGTTGTCCCAGCGGCGACAGCGGCTAATGCCGAACCGCCGGAAAGCTTCAGGAACTGACGCCGCCCGAATCCTTTGGACCTGTTGCCCAAACGTGATGTCATTGCCCCGTTCCTTCCCCAGAGTGGAATTTTCTACTTTTCATGTGATATTCTGCCAAAGTTTATACCCCTCGTCCATAGGTATGCCGACCGCGAATCAGGGATTCGCAAAGCTTGGCTGGCATGGCGATGAATGACCGGGAGCCGCACGGACTAAAAAGGCGCCGCACCGGGACGCGCCGCAAGTCAAACTGCGCCGGACCCGCTGCGCGCTGTCGAGGGAGACCTCGTCAGTTCACTGTAATGTTGGCTTGACCGAAAATATTGGAACCGTCGTCATCGATCCACGTCAGGATGACCGGGCCGGATTCGGCGGCCTTGAATTTGAATCGAATGTAAGGGTTCGCCGAAATCGCCGTGTCGAAATCGGCGGAGAAAACCTGCCTGCCGGCCACCGTGCAAACGAACTTGTTCAGAATCTTACGCGGAATCGGATTCCCGTTCTTATCCTTGCGTAACCCGGTCTCCATAGGATGGTAGACGAGCGCCTTCACCTCGACGAGGTCACCTTTCTGAGCTTCCGTCTTGTCGAGCTTGATCTTCACTTGAGCGGCCATGACCCTATTCCATCAGGTTTCAGAGTTGTCAGTATCGTTTCCATTTACGAAGTACCGCAGCCGCCGACGGTGACGGTGACCTCTTTCTTGGCCATATAGACCGATCCGTCGTTCATCTTGGCGAGAGCAATGATGGTTTCGGTCTTGGCCAAGCGAATGCGCGTCGAGACCTCGGCGACGCCGTTGGCCGGCGAAAAATGGAACGTCACAACGATTGGACGCGGATTTCCTTCAGCCACGACGAGAACGTCAGTCACATGCGATTCCTCGGTCATCGGACTATCAACCGTGATCGTCATCGGCACGGAGCCCCCGTCTTCGGCAAGCTTGGGCAGGTCAAGGTTGACGCGACCTTCCGCTGGCGTCCGACCGCCGCTGAACTGCTTGATGGTCTCCTCGAAGCCATTGGTTTCCGCCAGGGCAGGCAGATCGGACCAGGCCAACGCGCTTACCGCCAGGGCACCGGCACCCATTGTCAAAGCCTGCCGACGATTCATCGTGAGTGTCATTGCGCGGTCTCCCAAGACTTCGGTCAAGACTTCATATAGTCGTTCATGCATATGTTTGCAATGTTAAGGCCATGCCGATCAGGAAAGACTCGTCTCTGCTATATGCATCTTACTCGGCCGCCGCCGCCATCGCCGGCTCCTCTGCCATCGTGCACTTGGTATCGCTCGCCTGCGCCTCCGGCACAAACCAGTCGAGTTTCTCGCGCAGGCGCACGACGGATCCGATGATGAGGATCGCCGGACCCTTGACGCCAGCCTTGGCCGCCCTGTCCGCGATGGTGCCGAGCGTTCCGCTCAATACTCGCTGATTGGGGCGCGTGCCATTCTCGATCAGCACAACCGGCGAAGCGGGGGCTGCGCCATGGTCGATGAAGGCGCAGCTGAGTTCGGCGAGGAGCGTAAGACCCATGTAGACAGCGACCGTCTGGTGCGGCTGCAGCAACATGTTCCAGTCGAGATCAAGTCTGCCATGCTTAGTGTGGCCGGTGACGAACACGCAGGCTTGGGCATGGTCGCGGTGGGTCAAGGGAATTCCGGCGTATGCGGCGCAGCCGGATGCAGCCGTGATGCCGGGTACCACCTGGAACGGAATGCCGGCCGCGGCGAGAAGTTCGATCTCCTCGCCACCGCGACCGAAGATGAACGGATCGCCGCCTTTGAGGCGAAGCACGCGCTTGCCTTCTTGCGCCAGCCTCAGCAGCAGTTCGCTGATCTCATACTGCGCTATTGTATGATCCTGCGGCAGCTTGCCAACATAGATGCGCTCGGCATCGCGGCGGACCAGATTCAAGATGCCTTTGCCGATGAGTCTGTCGTAGAGCACGACATCGGCGCGCTGCATGAGCCGCAACGCCTTGAACGTCAGCAGGTCGGGATCGCCCGGGCCTGCGCCGACGAGATACACTTCGCCCTTTTGACGATATTCGGCGCCTCGGGCTGCGGCCTGGAGCTGCGCATCGAACTCCGCCGCCGCTTCGGCATCGTGGCCGGCGAGTACCAGATCGACGACCGGTCCATCCAAGATCCGCTCCCAGAAGCGCCGCCGCTGTTGGAAGTCCTTGAGGGCGATTGCGACCCTCTTGCGGTAGCGACCGACGAAACCCGCGACCCGACCATAGGCGCTGGGAAGCAATGTCTCGAGCCTCGCTTTAATCATGCGGCCGAGGATCGGTGACGTCCCGGCCGTCGAGATGGCGATCACGACAGGCGAGCGGTCCACGATAGACGGTAACGTAAAATCGCACAGCTCGGGCGTGTCGACGACGTTGCAAGGAATGCGGGCTGCTCTTGCGAGCGCGTGCGCCTTGCGGTTTTGCTTCATGTCCTCAGAGGCGCAGTAGAGGAGCGCGCAACCGTCGAGATCTTGGGCAAGAGGTCCGCGCGGAAAGATGCTCAAGCGCGCGTCGGCCTTGAGCTCATTGAACGCCTCGCAAAGCTGCGCGGCGAAGACTTTGACCCGGGCACCCGCCTGCAAGGCCATTTCCGCCTTGCCTGCAGCCGAAAGGCCGCCGCCTATAACCGCAACGCATCGACCCTTGACGTTGAAGAAGACAGGAAGCTGATCCATCACCCTATCTCCACCCGCCGCAGCCTACACGCCCGCAACCCGGCAGCCTGAGGGTTTGGGTGCGGAGAGCCGTTGGCATCAACCGCGGAAGCCGCGTCGGATATGCAGGGCAAGAGCATCATTGCAAGCCGCCCTCTCGCGCGCAGTGTGCCCAGCTCAACATGGTTCGGCCCCACTGATCGGCCGTTGCTTCGTCGAGATCGAGTTGCGTGAAGCGTCGGCCCTCCTTGATCGTCACACGCAGCAGCCGCATACCGCTTTCAAACTGCATGTCGTCTAGCCAGATCTCGCGGCGGTAGGGCGCCTCCAAGGTGGAGATGCGAGTCTTTATGTCTCCGCTCACGATTCGGTCCTTTCGCCCCGATAAAACTCGCTCTCGAGGATGAAATCCCAGTCGCGCGGCGTGTCGACGAATTCCGGCTTCACGTCGAACTGCAGGAACCGATAGCCGCTCTTGGCGGCCGCCGTCACCAACCGCTTGAGGTCCTGGAAGGACCGGACTTCCGGGTGTTCGATGACGAGATCGCTGACCTTGATCAGGCAGTCGCCGACGCTCTCATCGCTCATCCGGCGCCCTCTCGCGAACCGTCATTTTCCACCGCATCGCGACAGAGCCGCCCCAAGCCACGCGGAATGCGCTGTTTAAAAAGACGATTTTCCGCGGCTGAGGTCTTATGCATCTGTTCAGCCCCGAGTACCCGGCACACTTAGCCTCAGGCGCCAGCAACGGCATGAACACATGCTGCCCTGCCATGGTACTCGCTTCGCATCCCCGTGCTCGTCCTCGCGGCGCGGTCCGATATTTTGGAACCTTTGCAACCGCCGGATTCGGCTTCAAAATATTCTAATATATGAATATTACGATGCTTTTGATCTATATCAACATGCGGCGATTCGGTAGAGGCAATTATTTCGTTTGTCCAGAAGGTGGGAATGAGGTCCCCCGGAGGGACAAATCTCAGACGCTCTTCGCCGCAAAGGGTCCTTGGCGACGCAAGTGACAATCCGAGCGAGGCGTAGGAGCGAGGAGAGGGTCATGCAGAGCAGGGGTATGCCGCACGGGGACACAGCAGTCGCGCTACGCGAACAATAAATTTGGTCGCGGCGCGAATTCGTCACTGGCCGACAATGCACCCAAGAAGCAAGCGGCGAAGGGAAGGAGCAGGAGGGCGGATATGGCGGATGACGCAGACAAGATTCATGCCACGCCTAACCTTGATCAGCTCGAATCGGGCCCCTGGCCGAGTTTCGTGAGCGGTCTGAAGCGGCTGCGTGATTCTAAAGACAAGCCATACGCGCCGATGATGAACGATCTGCTGGGCCAGCTCGAGCACTCGTACACAAACCGACTGGGCTATTGGAAGGGCGGCACGGTTTCCGTGTTCGGCTACGGCGGCGGCATCATCCCGCGCTTTTCAGAGGTGGCCGACAAGTTTCCGGCCTCGAAGGAGTTCCACACGCTCCGTGTCCAGCCGCCCGCGGGCTACCATTACACCACCGATATACTCCGCAAAATTTGCGACATCTGGGAGCAGTATGGCTCCGGTCTCATTGCGCTCCACGGTCAGTCCGGGGACATCATGTTCCAGGGCTGCTCGACCGAGAATACACAGAAGGCATTCGATGCCCTCAATGCCGTCGGCTTTGACCTCGGCGGCGCTGGGCCGGCGTTGCGCTCTTCCATGAGCTGCGTCGGTCATGCACGCTGCGAAAAGTCCTGCTATGACGAGATCAAGGCGCACCGTTTGCTCATTAATAACTTTCTTGACGAGATGCATCGACCAGCCTTGCCTTACAAGTTCAAGTTCAAATTCTCCGGCTGTCCCAACGACTGCGTGAACGCGGTCCACCGCTCCGACTTCGCGGTGGTCGGCACGTGGCGCGACGACATGAAAGTCGACCAGGACGAGGTCAAGACCTATGTCGCCAAGGTGGGTCGCAAATACATGATCGATTCCGTGATTTCTATGTGCCCGACTCGCGCCTTGAGCCTTAACGACGACGACACGCTCGAGGTCGACAACAAATCTTGCGTGCGCTGCATGCACTGCCTTAACGTCATGACCAAAGCGCTCAAGCCTGGCGATGACAGGGGCGTATCAATCCTGATCGGCGGCAAGCGCACCCTCAAGGTCGGCGACCTGATGGGCATAATGATTGTGCCCTTCATGAAGCTCGAGACCGAGGAGGACTACGAAAAGCTCCTCGAGTTCGCCGGCAAGATCCTCGAGTTCTTCGCCGAGAACGCGCTCGAGCATGAGAGAATCGGCGAGACCATGGATCGGATCGGCTTGCCCGCCTTCCTCGAAGCGGTCGGGGTCGATCCGGATCCGAACATGGTTAAGCATCCGCGGACATCCAGTTACGTACGCACGGACGACTTTACCGAGGAAGCCGAGAAATATTTCGCACGCAAAAAATTCGATCGGGCGGCGAAAATGGCAAAGGGGAATTCCGAGGCGGCCGAATAACGACGATTCCCGCCGCGTCGCGCGACGAACTCGCGTCCGACGCCCCCGGCCAGCTTAGGAGCCCTTGAGAGGAAATGCGATGAGCGAAGCTAAAGCGATGCCGCGTCGTCCGGACGAAGTCGGAGTGCCCGACCCGTTTCCCTTCATGCACCCGGTCCTCAAGAAGAACTACGGCCAGTGGGCGTGGCACGATCGGCCGCGGCCGGGCGTGTTGCACCACGTCGCCAAGAGCGGCGATGAGGTATGGACGGTGCGCGCCGGCACGCAGCGGCAGATGGATGTCCTCACCATTCGCAAACTCTGCGCCATCGCGGATGAGTACGCCGAGGGTCACGTTCGCTTCACGACCCGTTCGAACATCGAATTCATGGTGAGCAGTTTCGAAAAAGTCCCGGCGCTGATCCATAAGCTACAGTCGGAGGGCTTCCCGGTCGGCGGCACCGGCAACTCGGTGTCGATGATCTCCCACACCCAGGGCTGGTTGCATTGCGACATCCCGGGCACGGACGCCTCGGGCGTCGTGAAGAGTCTGATGGACTTGCTGCACAAGGAGTTCATTTCGGAGGAAATGCCGAACCGCGTGCACATCACCACCTCCTGCTGCCAAGTCAACTGCGGTGGCCAGGGCGACATTTCCATCAACGTTCAGTACACCAAGCCGCCGAAGATCAATCACGACCTGATTGCTAACATCTGCGAACGCCCCACCGTGGTCGCGCGCTGCCCCGTCGCTGCCATCCGGCCCGCTATGGTCAACGGCAAGCCGTCGCTCGAAGTGGACGAGAAGAAGTGCATTTGCTGCGGCGCCTGCTATCCGCCATGCCCGCCCATGCAGATCAACGGCGCCGATTCCACGAAGCTCGCCATTTGGGTCGGCGGCAAGCACTCGAATGCGCGCTCGCGGCCGGCCTTCCATAAGCTCGTCGTCGCCAACCTGCCCAACAATCCGCCGCGCTGGCCCGAGGTGGCGGAGGTGGTCCGCAAGGTTCTCTACGCCTACAAAGAGAATGCCAAGGACTGGGAGCGAATGGGCGAGTGGATCGAGCGCATCGGCTGGCCGCGGTTCTTCGAGTTGACTGGGCTGGCGTTCACCAAGCACCACCTCGATACCTGGATCGGCGCGCGCCATACCATGAACATGTCAACGCATGTCCATTTTTAAGGGCGGCACAAGCGGCCCCACGCAGAGACGTGTCTGGTCTGTGAGCTAAGGTCTAACGACCGACGTAGCGAAGAAAGGGAGGATCGGATTGAAGTTCGGCATTCTAGTAAACGAGGGCCCGTACACGCACCAGGCTTCTGACAGCGCCTATCAGTTCACCAAGGCGGCGCTGGAGAAGGGCCATGAGATCTTTCGCGTCTTCTTTTACAACGACGGGGTCAACAACGGTTCGCGGCTCACGGTGCCGCCGCAGGACGACCGCAACCTGCAAAAGGCGTGGACCGACTTGGCGCAGAAACACAAGCTCGACCTGGTGGTGTGCATCGCAGCTGCCCAGCGCCGCGGCATCCTGGACGAGGGCGAGGCCAAGCGCCACGGGAAGGATGCTAACAACATCGCGCCAGGCTTTCGCATCTCGGGTCTTGGCCAACTGGTCGAGGCCGGGATTGTTGCCGATCGGCTGGTCGTGTTCGGGGATTGAAAGGCGCCACGCATGACAGACGTCAACGCACCGCAAGTCAACACCGACGTCAAGAAGAAGTTCATGTTCGTCAACCGCAAGGCGCCGTATGGGACCATCTATGCGCTCGAGGCGCTCGAAGTGGTGTTGATCTCGGCGGCCTTCGAGCAGGACGTGAGCCTCGCCTTCCTGGATGACGGCGTCTATCAGCTCATGAAGGGGCAGGACACTATCGGCATTGGCATGAAGAACTTCTCGCCGACTTACCGGGCGCTTGGCGACTACGACGTTACCAAGCTCTATGTCGAGCGCGAGTCGCTCGATGAGCGTGGCTTGAAGCCCGAGGTGCTGATGGAAATCACTTACGAGGACGAGAACGAGGATTTCGCGCAGAAGCCGTCTGTCCACTTCGTGAGCCGGTCCGAGTTGACCGAGATCATGGCACAACAAGACGTCTTGCTGAATTTTTGACCAGGAGCCTCTCGTGAACAAGTCGACGCTGCACACGGTTAACAAATCGCCCTTCGAGCGATCCGCCTTCATCAGCGCGCTCAACCACCTCAAACCCGGTGACGCGCTGCTCATGACGGAGGATGGCGTCGTGGGCGCGCGCAAGGGCAGTGCGTTTGCAGGGCAGCTCGACAAGGTGACGAAAAGCTGTGGCGTTTACGTTCTAGGGCCCGATCTTGCCGCTCGCGGCATGGCAGAAAATGACGTGATTCAAGGCGTCAAACTCGTGGACTACGGCGGGTTCGTCGATCTAGTTACCACCCATCATCGAACACAGGCCTGGCTGTGAAAACCGACGCGCCAACCAATTTACCCGAAAGCACCTGGAGAAACGGAAATGGATGCGGCTACGAGCGCCTATGTTCTGAATAGCAGCACTTACGAGCACGACGAGGAAGGATACCTCAAGAACCTCTCCGACTGGAGCAAGGAGCTGGCCGAGCTCATCGCCAAGGATGAGAAGATCGAAATGGCGCCCGAACACTGGGAGGTCATCAATTTTCTTCGCGATTACTACGATGAGTATCAGGTCGCACCGGCCATCCGCGTCCTCATGAAGGCGATGAAGAAGACTTTCGGACCCGAGAAGGGCGACCAGAAATACCTTTATCAGCTCTTCCCTTACGGGCCGGCAAAGCAGGCTTGCAAGATCGCCGGTCTGCCGAAGCCGACCGGCTGCATCTGAGACGGGAGCGAGGGAATTTGGCAATCCGCTGTCGCGGGCGCTTGGCGAGTTCTGAGCCGCGGCGTTACGGCGTAGCGCTGGTACGAGCCAGCCATCGTAAGGAAGGACCGTGCTGACCGTCGCTTATGCATCGCTGTTCTATATAGCCACGGCAGTTCTGGTCAGCGGGCTTGCGTTCCGCATTTGGGAGTATGCGACAACGCCGGCCCCGCTGAAAATCCCGACGACACCTGCTCCCACGACCCACGGCGGCGTCGTTTTGCGCCTGGGCCGCGAGGTGGTGTTGTTCGAGAGCCTGTTCAAGGCGAACAAATGGATCTGGCTGTTCGGCTGGTTGTTCCACGCAGCGCTTCTGGTTGTTCTTCTTCGTCATCTGCGCTATTTCACTTTGCCCGTCTGGTGGTGGGTGGCGTTGATTCAGCCATTCGGCATCTATGCCGGCTTCGCCATGGTGGCGGGCCTCGTTGGATTGTGGGCCCGCCGCGTTCTGGTGCCGCGAATCCGCTACATTAGCGCCCCGTCGGACCATTTGATGCTCGCTCTGCTGATCGGCATCGCGGTCTCCGGCCTAATGATGAAATACGTCGCCCATACCGACGTCGTCGCCCTTAAATCATTCGTCCTTGGGCTCATGTACTTCAATACGCAGCCGATCCCCGCAGATCCCGCGCTGCTGGTGCATTTGGCATTGGTCGCGGCGCTGATGATCATCTTTCCGTTCTCCAAGCTTCTGCATGCGCCGGGGGTGTTTTTTAGCCCTACCCGTAACCAGATCGACAATCCGCGCGAGCGACGTCACTTGGCAAATTGGGCGCGCGCAATGGAGGCCGGCCGGTCGTAGATGGCCGGAAAGTGCGAGGAACACGCGATGGAGCAGTTGAAAGCACCAGATAGAGACGGCGAGTTCCCTGACCCGCTTGCGATTCCCGATCTTATCCCGGGCTGCATGGCTGCCAGCAAGCCCTACGTCGCAGCCTCCGAGCTGCAGAAGCCACTCGGCTTTCCTGGGGAGCTCGTGGAGAACTGGCAGGACAGGGCTATTGAGAAGATGGCCGAGCTGCGCAGCAAGTATCGGTCGTTCCGCGTCTTCCTTGACTGCTGCGTCAGATGCGGCGCCTGCACCGACAAGTGCCATTACTTCCTCGGCACAGGCGATCCCAAAAACATGCCGGTCGCCCGCCAGGACCTGCTGCGCCAAGTCTATCGACGGTACTTCACCATCACCGGAAAATATTTGCCGTGGCTGGTCGGGGCTCGCGATCTCACTGACGAGGTGTTGGACGACTGGTACAGCTACTTCCATCAATGCTCGCAATGCCGCCGCTGCTCGGTCTATTGCCCCTACGGCATCGATACCGCCGAAATCTCCATGGCCGGGCGCGAGATCATGGACTCGATCGGCAAGGGGCAGAAGTACTGCAACGAAATCATCGGCAAAGTCCACAGCATCGGCAACAACCTTGGGCTTCCGAAAAAAGCGCTCAAGTCGACGCTCGAGGATCTTGAGGAGGAGGTACTTGAGGACACCGGCGTTCCCGTGCGTTTTCCGCTCGACGAGGAAGGTGCTGAGGTTCTGCTGGTGGCACCGTCGGCCGATTACTTTGCGGAGCCGCACGTCGCCGGCCTCATCGGCTACGCCAAGGTTTTTCATCAGGCGGGCGTGACCTGGACCATCAGCTCCCACGGCTTGGAGGCCGCCAATTTCGGGATGTTCATCGGCTCCTACGAGAATATGCGGGAGATCGCGCTCAGAATCCGCAAGGCGGCGCTTGATCTTGGCGTGAAGCGCCTCGTGTTCGGCGAATGCGGCCATGCATGGCGCGCGGCCTACAACTTTCTCAATACGCTCGCCGGCCCATTCGATTTTCTGGACCAGCGCTACCCGATTCCGCAGCACATCTGCGAATTCACCTACGACCTGATGCAGGCGGGAAAACTCAAGTTCGATAAGTCCAAAAATGACCACCTGCGGCTGACATTCCACGACAGCTGCAACATCGCGCGCGCCTCGCGGCTCGGCAATGTGCCGGGCGGTCAGTTTGAGATCCCCCGTGCGATCCTCAAAGCATGCTGCAATCACTTCTACGACATGGCGCCGGATACGATTAAGGAAAGCACGGTTTGCTGCGGCGGCGGCGGCGGGCTCTTGACCGACGAACTCATTGATATCCGCAAGGCGGGCGCGCAGCCGCGCATGCGGGCGCTCCGGCAGGTCGCGGAGGAGCACGGGGTTACCCACATGGCCGCCATGTGTGCGATCTGCAAAGCACAGTTTTCGAAGGTGTTGCCGATGTATGGCTTCGACAGGGAGGCGATCCTCAGCCTTCATCAGCTGGTGTCGAACGCCATCATCCTCGAAGGCGGTTCGCAACAAAGCGATGGCAATGAGGGATAGCCGGCTCTGCGGCGTAATTCTCGGGCCGAGAAAGGACGACAATGAGTAATATAGCCGACACCGTGAACAAGCTGCACACGTTCCGCCGGTTCAAGGACGGCGAGAGCGTCTGGGGCGTCGAGGAGCTTAGCAAAAAGATCCTTCAGGCGAACCGCTCCTATAAATGCCCCGTTTACGTGCAACGGACGCCGCCGTGCCAGGGAAGCTGTCCGTCGGGCCACGACGTGCGCGGCTGGCTTTCAATCGCGCGCGGCATGGACAAGCCTCCGGTCGCCGGAATGGCATGGCAGGAATACGCTTTCGAAAGGATGGTGTCAGCAAATCCTTTCCCAGCAATCATGGGCCGGGTGTGTCCTGCGCCGTGTGAACACGCCTGCAACCGCAACGAGGTGGACGAGTTCGTCGGCATCAACTCGCTGGAGCAATACGTCGGCGATTGGGCGATCGAGCGAGGATTGAGGCTGCCGCCAGCGGCCACCGCAACCGGCAAGAAGATCGCGGTCGTGGGTGGCGGACCGGCCGGACTGGCGTGCGCCTACTTCCTGCGGCGCCAGGGCCACGCGGTCAGCGTCTTCGAGGCGCGCGCGGAGCTCGGCGGGATGGTGCGATACGGTATTCCAGGCTATCGGACGCCGCGCCATGTGCTCGATGCCGAGATCCAGCGCATCCTCGACTTGGGGGTAACGGTCGTCACCGGCAAGAAGATCGGCGTCGATATCCCGCTCGCTCAGCTTGAGCATGAGTTCGACGCGGCATTCATGGGGCTGGGGGCCCAGAATGGCTCGCCCTTGCCCGTGCCGGGAGCGGACAAGGCGCCGAACTGCATCAGCGGCATCGCCTTCCTTAATGCGTTCAACGACGGCCGGCTCAAACACACGGCCGCGCGAGTTCTCATCGTTGGCGGCGGCGATACGGCGATGGACGTGGCCGCGGTGGCGCGCCGGCTTGGTCACATCGCCAAAGCGCCCGAACGCGACCGTCCTGAACACGTCGTGCTCGGCCAAACCGAGCATGATGTTGCCACGATAGCCAAGCGCGAAGGCGCCGACGTGACGGTGGTCTACCGGCGGCCAATCGAGAAAATGCCGGCGGCGCGCCAGGAGATCGAGAACGTGCTGCAGGAAGGCGTGAAGATCCGCGGATCGCTTGCGCCCGTCGAGGTGGTTCTCGGAACCGACGGTCGCGCTAAGGCCCTCCGCGTGATCGAGGTCGATTGGATATCCGGCAAGATGCAGCCGCGTATAGGCACCCAATTCGACATCGAATGCGACCTTATCGTTGCCGCGGTCGGCCAGACCGGCGATTTTACCGGTATGGAGGAGTTCGACAACGGCCGTGGGCTGATGAATTCCGAGGCGACCTATCGGTGGCCGGGCCGTGCCGGTATCTTCGTAGGCGGCGACGTCCTGCGCCCGCACCTCATGACTACGGCGATCGGTCACGCCCGCATCGCAGCCGCATCCATCGATCATTTCGTCTCCGGTCAGCCCGCGGACAAACGGCCGAAGATCGACGCCTTTCAGTTCAGCCTGCTCAACGAGCTACATCAGCGCGGGCTTGAACCCGAGCCGTATGACCATCGGCAAAGTAGTGGAACGGCGGAGTCCAATTTCGCTATTCACAACTTTGACGACCGCTCCTCGACGAAGATCGTTGCGCACGATGATCTGTTCAAAGGACATTTTCCGCGCGTCGCGCGCAATAAACGCAGCGAGCGCCGAATCGCGGCTGATGCGGTTCTAGGCGATTTGGCCGAGCGCATGCGCGGGCTCACGGAGGACCAGGCGATTGCCGAAGGTCAGCGCTGCATGAGTTGCGGGATGTGCTTCGAGTGCGACAACTGCGTGATCTACTGCCCACAGACCGCCGTCAAGCGCTTCCCTAAGAAGGAGCGGGCGGTTGGGCACTACGTCTATACCGACTACAGCAGGTGCATCGGCTGCCACATCTGCGCAGACGTTTGCCCTGCCGGCTACATTCAGATGGGGCTGGGCGATTAGGGTGAAGACTGCCATGAGGCACGCTGTCGTGCGACACATAAGGACGATCGCGACTCTCCTGCTCGCGGCGGCCCTCATGTTGTCGGTTGCGACGGCCCGCGCTGGCCCCCCGGATTGGCTACCAAAGCCCGCGCGCGGCAAGGGGGAAAAATGCGTCGCCGACACGGGGTGGATGCGTCGCAACCATATGACCGCGCTGATGCATCAGCGTGACGCCACGGTCCATGAAGGCATTCACACCGGGCGCTTCAGCCTCGAACGGTGCATTGAGTGCCATGCAGTGAATGGCGCCGATGGCAAGCCGGTGACGATCGCAAACCCAAAACACTTCTGCCGCACCTGCCACGATTACGCCGCGGTACAAATCGACTGCTTTGATTGCCACGCGTCACGGCCCGGCCCCAAGGCCGCCACGACCAACAACGCGGCGCCCGAACGCTTTGCAAAAACGGACGCGGCGGTGCTCGCGCAATATTTGAGGAGCTTGGAGCGGTGAGCTGTCGATCAAATAGCGGCGCAGGCTGCGGAAGGAGCGGCGAGTGCGAGTGCGCCACCGCCACCTCCGACGCAGTAGACAATGCACGGCGAACCTTCTTGCGCGGTGCGGCGGCGATGACGGTGACGACACTTGCGGCCGGCGTCACGCTCTACGGATTCGGCGCGGAGCCGGCCGCCGCCCGCGCGACCGGCGAGAAAGCGAGCTCGAAGGTGCGCTGGGGCCTGCTCATCGATGCCTCGAAATGCAGCGATGGCTGCACGGCGTGCGTCAGCGCGTGCCAGAGCGAGAACGGGTGGCACGATACCGGGCATCCCACGACCGATGCCCAATGGATTCGCAAGCTGACGGTGAAGGACCCGAATACCGGCGCGACCTTCTCGCTACCCATGATGTGTCAGCACTGCGCCAAGCCGCCGTGTGTGGATGTTTGTCCGACCGGCGCCTCGTTCAGGCGAGCGGATGGCATCGTCCTCGTCGACAAGCACATCTGCATTGGCTGTCGCTACTGCATGATGGCGTGTCCCTACAAAGCGCGCTCGTTCATCCACGAGCCGGTCGACGACCAGAAGCCGTATGCGCCACGCGGCCGAGGCACGGTGGAAAGCTGCACATTGTGCGTTCATCGCGTCGACGAGGGACGTACGCCAGCATGCGTGGAGGCATGCAACGACACGGGCGGCGGGGCGATGCTGTTTGGCGACCTCAACGATTCCTCGAGTGAAATCGCCAAGCGTGTCGCTGCATATCGTACGACACGTATTCGCGATGATCTCGGCACCGATCCGGGCGTCCGATACGTGAACATCTAGGCTGCGAGAACGACGGGCGCACCTCTGGAGAAGGCGATGGCGAAGGTCTCCTATCAGAAGCTCGAGAATCACAGCCCCTTTTTCTGGGGTCTCGTTGCGCTCAACGGGGCGATTATCCTTGCCGGGCTCGGCGCCGCCTATGTCATGGAGCATCGTGGCCACATCATTAGCGGAATGAACAACCAGATCGTCTGGGGCTTACCGCACGTATTCGCAGTCTTTCTTATCGTCGCGGCTTCAGGCGCACTCAACGTCGCGTCAGTGTCTTCGGTGTTCAACCGGCCAGAATACAAGCCATACGCACGATTGTCCGGGCTATTGGCCATTACGCTGCTTGTCGGCGGGCTGTCTGTACTGGTACTCGATCTCGGCCGGCCTGACCGGTTGATCGTGGCCATGACGACCTACAATTTCAAATCCATCTTCGCCTGGAACATCTATCTCTACATCGGTTTCCTGGCGATCGTCGCAGCCTACCTCTTCGCCATGATGGACCGCCGCGCATCCGGCACAACTCTACCCGGCAGGGCCATTGGCTGGTTCGCCTTCGTCTGGCGGCTCGTGCTAACGACCGGCACGGGCTCCATCTTCGGCTGGCTGGTCGCGCGTCAGTCCTACGATGCTGCCATCATGGCGCCACTGTTCATTGCTGCTTCGCTCCTTTACGGTTTGGCCTTCGTCGTGCTGGCGCTTGCGACCGCGGGCCGGCAGTTGCGCCAAGATCTTGTGGCTGACGAGATGCTGGGCAAGATCCGCGGTCTGCTCGTGATCTTCGCGCTGGCGGTTCTCTACTTCACCGCCGCGCAACATCTGAAGAGCCTCTACGCCAGCGAGTATCGTGGGGCCGAGCGCTTCCTTCTGCTCGAAGGCGCCATCTACACCGGGGTGTTCTGGGTCGGACAGATCCTGGTCGGCAGCGTTCTGCCGCTAGCGATCCTTGCCCCACCGATATTCGGTCGCAGTCCGGCGGCGATCACTGTCGCTTCAGCCCTGTTCCTCGTTGGCGGCCTTGCGCAGATGTTTGTCATCATCATTGGCGGGCAGGCCTATCCGCTCAATCTCTTCCCGGGCATGGACGTGTCAAGCTTGTTCCAGGATGGTCAGGTGGCGCACTACAGCGGTTCGCTGGCCGAGGTTCTTCTTGGCCTGAGCGGAGTCTCGATTGCTATGCTCTTGACCGGCATTGCGTCCAGACTGCTACCGTTCCTGCCGAGGTTAGCCAGCGGGCAAGGCGGCGGCCGAACTGCCGCGGCTTGATTCGCTGCGGCTGGCAAATGCGAATGTGGCAGACCGTCAGCATGAGCGCACTTGCAACAGAATACACGAGAGTCCGCTTCAACGCGGTACTGTGACTGACATGGGTCGTCTCTTCATCTCCGCGGCGCACAAGTCGTCAGGCAAGACGACGATAAGCGTCGGGCTCGCCGCAGCGCTCGGCGCGCGCGGTCTATGCGTGCAGCCTTTCAAGAAGGGCCCCGACTACATCGATCCCTTGTGGCTCTCCCGCGCCAGCGGCCGGCCCTGCTACAATCTCGACTTCAACACACAGACCGAGCCGGAGATTGGCGCTCTGTTCGGCCGCCATGCCCGGAGTGCCGATCTTGCGCTCATCGAGGGCAACAAGGGGCTTTACGACGGGCTTGACCCGGAGGGCTGCGACTCCAGCGCGGCGCTCGCCAAACTCCTCGGAGCGCCGGTTGTTCTTGTTGTCGACGCGACCGGAATCACCCGCGGCGTGGCGCCGCTCGTGCTTGGTTACCGGATCTTCGACCGCGACGTGGCGATCCGCGGCGTGATCCTGAACCGGGTGGCGTCGGTGCGGCAGGAGCAAAAACTACGGCAGGCGCTCGAGCGCTACACTGACGTTTCGGTGATCGGGGTCATCGGTCGCGATCCGCAGCTGATCATCAGGGAGCGCCATCTGGGGCTGACGGCACCTGACGAGGCCCAAGCTCTTTACCGGACTATCGGCCGGTTGCGGATGGCAGTGGAGCAAGGCCTCGACCTCGATCGCATCTTGGAGCTTGCTAATAGCGCGCCTGTGGCACGACTTCCACTGGCGAATTCGGACCCCGGCTTTTCCCCCCTAGGCGAACGAGCTGCCACCATAAAGCCAGACGTACGCATTGCGGTGGCCCGCGATTCAGCATTCAGCTTCTACTACCCTGATGATCTGGAGGCGTTGGAGCAGGCCGGGGCCGAGCTCGTTTTTTTCAACGCGCTTTGCGACGCACGCCTGCCGGAAGCCGATGGGCTCTTCATCGGCGGTGGATTCCCAGAGACCCAGATGGCGACGCTTGCAGCAAATCGACAACTGGCGGCCGGGATTCGGCAGGCGGCTGAGAATGGCTTGCCGATCTATGCCGAATGCGGCGGGCTCATGTATCTCACCAGATCGATCACCTGGGGTTCAGAAATGCATGAGATGGTCGGCTTTATTCCGGCCGATACAGTGATGCACTCAGCTCCCGAGGGCCGCGGCCTCGTCGTGTTGGAAGAAACTGGCGTGTCGCCCTGGCCGATGAACACCGCGCCGGCCACGGGCAATGGGCGTCGCATCCCTCGCATCCCCGCCCATGAGTTCCACTATGCTGCGCTCGAGAGGCTGGATCCCTTGACCAAGTTCGCCTACCGGGTCGTTCGCGGCCGCGGCATCGACGGGCAGCATGACGGCATCGTGAAGGGCAACGTCGTCGCCGGCTTTTGCCATCTGCGCTCGACCCAACGCAGCGGCTGCTGGGCGCAACGCTTTGTCGGCTTCGTGCGCGCCCGCAAGCAAGCCGACCGTTCACGCAGTGCTTTTAAAAAAGAGCGCAGTCTGAGTTCCGCCTAGCCGCCAACCAAAGATAATCAAGGATTGGGAGGACGCCGCAGATGGGCGAACTTACTACAACGACGATCGTCGGCATCGGAGGCTTTATCATCGGCCTCGTCTTCGGAGCGGTCGTTCAGCGCACCAATTTCTGTACCATGGGCGCGATATCGGACCTCGTCCTGATGGGTGACGGGCGCCGCTTCCGCGCCTGGACACTGGCGATTGCCGTGGCGATCATCGGAACCCAAGCACTGCATTTCAGCGGCGCTATCGACATTAACAAGTCTATTTATCTCACCCCGAATCTCGGCTGGCTCGGTGCAATCATCGGCGGCGCCATGTTTGGTTTCGGCATGACTCTAACCGGGGGCTGCGGTAGCAAGACGGTAGTGCGACTGGGAGCCGGTAATCTGAAATCTCTGGTGGTTGCGATTGTGCTCGGCATCGTCGCCTATATGACGCTGCGTGGGCTGTTCGCACTGGCGCGGTTGCAGCTTGAAGCTGCATCTAACATTGACCTCAAGGCGCACGGCCTTGGCAATCAGAACATTGGCGAGATGGCGGGCGCTTTGCTAGGCTTACCGGCCAGTACGGCGCGGGTTGCCGCTGCGGTGATAGTCGCGGCCGCCTTCCTGGTCTTCAGTTTCAAGGACGGGGCCTTCCGCCGCAGTTCCGCCAACATCGCCGCCGGTCTGATTATCGGCCTCACCGCCGTTGCCGGCTGGGCCGTGACCGGCATTCTTGGCGCCGACGACTTCAATCCCGTACCGCTCGGTTCCATAACCTTCGTCGCGCCGGTCGCCGAAAGCTTGCAATACCTGATGACCTTCACCGGCTCCACCATCAATTTCGGCATCGCTGTCGTCGGCGGCGTTATCGCCGGAAGCTTCCTTATGGCGGTGGCGACCGGCACGTTCCAGATCGAAGGCTTCACCGACCGCGGCGACTTCGTGCACCATATTGGCGGCGCAACACTGATGGGCGCTGGCGGGGTTCTGGCGCTTGGTTGTACGATCGGCCAAGGCATTACCGGCATGTCGACGCTGGCGCTCGGCAGCGCGCTCGCATGGCTATCGATCCTCGCCGGCGGCTACCTTGGCATAAAATACCTGGAGGAAGGATCCTTCGGCGGCGCCGTCCGCGCGGTCTTTGCGCGTGGCTGACGCAAATCCTATCGAGCGCCCGGCGCGGACCGCCTCACGGGGGCGGAACGGACGCGGCGTCCGGCCTGTTTGGCGCGCGCTGCAGCGCGCGCGACTGTACGCTTATTTGCTACCCGACCGGGCGACGGCGACCCTCGGCAAAAAGCTGGGTAGAGCACGCCAATAACATCGCGAACCTCCGGACGCGCGAGTGAATAGAAGATGTTTTGGCCTTCGCGCCGCGTCTCAACCAGGCCGTCGGCACGTAGCCGTGCGAGCAGCTGCGAAACCGCCGGCTGACGCAGATTGAGTAGCTTCTCGATATCGGTGACGGTTCTCTCGCCCCCAATCAACCGGCAAAGAATCCGCAACCGGCCCTCGTGCGCCAAAGCCTTGAGGAATTCGCTGGCCTCCCGCGCGCCGGCACTCAGCGCGTCGAAGTCAGGGCCGAAATTGGGCCGATCAATCGAATGCTGCAGCGTCATCTGGTATTACTCACGAATAACTGGGCGACACGCCCCCACGCTCGCGGTCTTTTCCAAGAGGATGACTTCGTATCCGGTCTCAGCCGCCTCAAGGGCGGCGGTAATGCCGGCGATGCCGCCGCCGACAACAAGAATCATTTGGCTCTCAGTCGTTTGCCTAGGCATCGGTCTCACGGCTCAGCCGCCAACGCTTTGGACGATCAACGGCCTCATCCAACTTCGCTCTGGGCAACTGTCTCGGAGGGGAAAAGACCGAAGCGAAGCCGATAGTTGACGTAGATCAATGACGATGGCCTCACATTGATATAAATCAACATCGTAATATTCATATATTAGAATATTTCTTCGAATCGGCGGTTGCCGAGGTTGCAAAAAAATCGTAACCGCTTCGCGGGGAACGAGCAGGGAGTATGAAGTTAACACCACCGCACGGCAGCGACGCGCTCATGCCATTGCTGGCGCCCGTGCCGAGCGTGCCGGGTACCTGGAGCGCGCTCGACGGCTCACGCGGGTAGACCGACGATGAGGCGCTAATGCAACTCGGCTTCAACTGGCTCAATAGCGTGCTGTTCAAACATCCGGCCATCGCGCTAAGGCCCGAGGTGCCGCAGAACGCGATCACGGTAGCATGCACTCCGGCGCAACCGGAGGCAGGCGGGATGCCGTCCGAGCGGGAAGCCGCGAGCAACGCGGCGGCCCGCGGTCGCTCCAACGGCATGGACGATCCCGAGCAGCGCTGGCCCGAATCGAGAACAATCCTCATCCGGTTGCTGGGCGGTCTCGGCCTGTTGGCGTTCGTAGCCGCCTGCGTCTGGGGCGGACCGGCGATTGCTGCTCAGGCTAACCTGCCGTGGTGGGCCTGGATTGCGCTTTTGTTCGTCTTCTGCTTCTGCATCGGAATCGTGTCCGTGCTCGCGGGGGTAGGCGGCGGCGTGCTCTTCGTGCCGATCGTAGCCAGCTTTTTTCCGTTTCATCTCGATTTTGTTCGTGGTGCGGGCCTGCTGGTAGCGCTCGCGACCGGTCTCGCATCCAGTCCAGGGTTGCTTAGAACCGGGCTGGCGAGTTTCCGACTGGCTCTGCCGCTCGGTCTCGTCGCCTCGACCTCCGCGATTTTCGGGGCCGCGCTCGGGGTCTCGTTGCCGACGAATCTGGTGCAGATCGCGCTCGGCCTTGCCATCTTCGGCATCGTCTTCCTTCAGTGGCGAGCGAAGAAGTCCGAGCATCCCGATGTGCCGAAGGCGGATGCGCTGTCGGCAGCCTTGCAAATTAGTGGGATCTATATCGATGTCGCTGCGCGCAAGAAGATCGAGTGGAAGGTGTATCGAACGCCTGAAGCGCTGCTGGTGTTCGCCGGTATCGGTGTCGTGGCTGGCATGTTCGGGTTGGGCGCCGGGTGGGCGAACGTGCCGGCGCTCAACCTCTTGATGGGCGCTCCGCTCAAGGTAGCGGTGGCGACGAGCATGTTGCTTTCGACCGTCGTCGGCACGTCGGCCGCATGGGTCTATCTCAACCAGGGCGCCGTTCTTGCCATGGTGACGGTGCCGTCGATTGTCGGTGCGATGCTCGGCGCCTTTATCGGCGTCCGGCTGCTGCACGTCGTTTCCGCCAACGTCGTCCGCAAAGTGATAATCTTGACATTGATCGCGGCGGGATTCCGAGCGCTCCTCACCGGCCTCGGTATTTAGCGCTCAGGAGCGGAGATTTATCATGGCCAAGGTTAGACGCTTCGTCTCCCCGGAACAGTCGGCCTACGCGCGTTGGCTCGAACTCGGTGTACGCATCGGCATGGCCGGCCTGCTCATTGTTTTCGTACTCTATCTCATCGGCTATCCTGCCCCGCATGTTCCTCCCGATGCGCTGCCGCGGTACTGGGGGCTGTCGGCCGCCCGGTATCTCGCCGCAGTCGGTGTGCAACCCGGCTGGGGCTGGCTGCAACTCGTCGGTAAGGGGGATTATCTGAACTTGGTGGGCATCTCCTTCCTCATCTCGTTGACAATGGTTTGTTATCTCCGCGTCTTACCGGAAACGTGGAGGAAAGGCGACATGATCTCTGCCGCCATCATCCTGCTCCAGGTGGCGGTGCTGCTGTTTGCCGCTTCCGGCGTGGCGGTGTTCGGTCATAGCTAGAGTTATTGGTCTCAAGCGCATGGACACACTGGCGCATTCCGAGTATTTCCGCCGATTCCTGCTTGCGACTGGTCGCTCCGACTTCAGCTCCGGCGCTGAGCGCGTATCGATTGCCATGGCGGAGAAGTGCGGCGCCACCTTGATTGGCATGACAATGGTGTTCTCGAACCCGGAACTGGATGCCATTGCGCCCGAACGCGCCGAAGTAGCCGACGAGGACGCATGCAACTATCTCGACCGACTCGCGGCAGATTGTGCACAGCGCAACGTCGCCTTCGAACCGCTGGTCCGTCATGGCAGCGAACCCGCTGATGAGATCGTTGCTGCGGCCGATGAGGTCGACGCCGACATTATAGTCATGGGCCGGCGCGGCCAGAGAGGGCTCGCGCGCCTCATGGTCGGCCACGCTACTGCGAGGGTGGTCGGATACGCCCATTGCAGCGTACTGGTCGTCCCGCGCGCGGGACAGATGTGGCAGAGGCGCATCCTGCTGGCCACGGATGGCTCGCGTTTCTCCGACGCCGCTGCGGAAATTGCCCAGATGATGGCGCGCGAGTGCAACCTGCCGGTGACAGTGATCTCAACAATTCGCGAGGTCTTCAGCCCGGAGCGCGGGCGCGAGGCGGTCGAGGCTGCCGAACGCACGACCGCGGCTTTTCGGCAGGCCGGCATCGAGACCGAAACCACGGTGCTGCAGGGAGATCCCGAAGAGCGAATCGTCGAGATCGCTGCGGCGCGGGATGTTGACCTCATCATCATGGGGACGCACGGGCGGACCGGCTTCCAGAGGGCGCTGCTCGGCAGCGTCACAGAACGCGTCATCGGCGCCACCCGGTGGCCGGTCCTGGCCGTTAAGCTGCAATCGCGTGCAGAGGCGCGAGACTAGGAGCGCAGTCTCGCGGGCAAGCGGCGGCGCCCTGGCGGGTTCTCCCGATCCCTGGCACGACCCTATCCGCATATGCCGCCGGCAACAAATCCTGACCGATTTGGATCCGTCACTGCGGCTTGCCATTCATATCCAGCGGCTTGCCTTGCGCAAGCGACGCAAGATAACTGACAAGCTGCGTCAATTGCTCGCTGCCGTAAGCGGGCGGCTGCCCTTGAAGGGCGCGTGCGATACAGTTCCTGACCTGATCGTCCAGTGTGACCACCTTGTTCGCCCTCGGATTGAAACGCGGAAAGATCGCCGCGGCGTTGGCAAGGCTCGGGATTGCAGTGCCATTGGGCAATTTGCCCGGCGCTACCCCACCATCAACATGGCAAGATTGACAGGTCATGCCGTTGCCGCCGAAAGTTTCATGAGCAAAGAGCGCTTGCCCGCCTTGGATGACTTTTTCCAGGTGTGGCTCAGTGGCGGCAGCTTGCGGAGTGCCCAACGCGCAAAGACCTGAGCTTAAAAGAAGCGCTGCCCCGAGAGTTATGGTCTTACGGCCGTGTCTTCTGACCAATTTCATTTTGTATCCTTTGTGACCAGGGTTTGTTTGGATCATAGTGAAAGAACGAAGCTATGGTCAAATGTTGGATTGCGGGAGCTTACGCAAATAACGTGGCGTCGATATCGGAGGTTGGCGGGGATTTCGTCGCTCTATCGAGCCGTGGAAGCCGGGCTGGTAATTTGGGGCTGTTGATTATTTGTCGGCTGTCATTCTCCGGCATCAGCGGCAAGAAACGCTACGGGCCCCTTCTCGTCGAGAGGATAGTAATCGCCTGTCGATGCCGCCGATGGCCCTGGTCCGACAATCCGTGTTTCGGTAGCAAAACCCCAAACCGGATCAAACCGGTGGACCTGATAGACCGGACGAGTCTTCATTTGAGCCGGATACTTACCTTTGCGCAGTGCCGTTGCGATGCACGGCATCACTATCGCCGGGATGTTTCCGACATGACCCACAGCAGCGCGGTGCACATGGCCGCTGAAAATGGCGACGACCCGCCCGGAGTGTTGCAAAGCCCGGCGGAGCCCCGACATGACAGCCGGGGTTTCGAAGTGGAGCGGGTCCGGGCCTACCGTAACCTCAAATGGCGGATGGTGCGTGAAAACGGCAATAGGTTTGCTGGTCTCGGCATCGATCATGTCAATCAAACGCCTGACCCGCTCGCGGCAAAAGCCACCCTTGTTGCTGCCCGAGCTCAGGGTATCCAGCGCGATCAGTCTTACCGGAAAATCGTCAATCGCATAGTGGATAAAGTCGGAATCGGGCGCGAGATATCCTTCCTCCGAAAATGCCTCCCGCAAATTCGCCCTGCTATCCTTATTGCCAGCCAAGACATAGACCGGCGCACGCGCCTTCGCGAGTATGGCCACGGCCTGAGCGTATTCGTCTCGCCGTCCGTTATGAACGATATCGCCGGTGTGAACGATCACATCGGGGGCTGGATCAAGTGCGTTTATGTCCGCGATCGTGAGTGCGAAATCCCGTATTCTCTGCTCGGCATCGGGGCTATCGACGGCTAAATGCGTATCTGAGATTTGCGCGATGATCATTATGTATTCCGATTGGCTCGATCCAAACTCCACTCATTCCCGCGCCAGCGGGGACTCCAGGACCCAATTCGTAACACCTGCAGCTTTCGCTTCTGCTCCCCGCTTTCGCGGGGACGAGCGCATAAACTACGCGATCGAAGTCCGATCTAGCCCGCCGATTGCAGGCCTGCGTAATACTCCGTGAGGATCGCCACCACCTCCGGCCGGCTGAATTCCTCCGGGATCTTCTCGCGCTTCGAGAACATTTCGCGCAGGCGGGTGCCGGAGATTTGCAGCCGGTGCTTGTCGCCGTGCGGGCAGGTGCGCGCTGTCGCCATGCCGCTGCACGTGTAGCAGTAGAAGGTGACATCGATCTTGAGCGGCTGGATTTCAAGGCTGCCGAGCGGCAGCGTGTCGAAAACGTGCTGGGCGTCGAACGGGCCGTAATAGCTGCCGACACCGGCATGGTCGCGCCCGATGACCAGATGGGAACAGCCGAAATTCTGCCGGAACACCGCGTGCAGCAGCGCCTCGCGCGGACCGGCATAGCGCATTTCAATCGGATATCCGGCCCGGATATAGGTGCCCGGCACGAAATAATGCTCGGTGAGCGTGTCGATCGCCTTGACTCGCACCTCGGCCGGGATATCGCCAGCCTTGAGCGCGCCCAGCACCTGGTGGATGAGCACGCCGTCGCAAATTTCGATGGCGATCTTGGCGAGATACTCATGGCTGCGGTGCATCGGGTTGCGCGTCTGGAACGCCGCCACCCGGCTCCAGCCCTTGTCGGTGAACAGCGCGCGCGTCTCGGCCGGGCGGTAATAAAGGCCCTTATATTGCTGCGGATAGATGCCTTCGCTCAGCGCCGTGACCCGGCCGGCGAGATTGACCTCGCCCTGCCCCATCACCTTGGCCACGCCCGGATGTTTGGGATCGGTCGTGCGGAACACGTGTTCGCACTCGAAAGTGTTGTCGATCTTGTATTTTTCCGCGACCTGCAGCGTGCCCATCACCTCGCCTGATTCCGCGTCGACCAGCGCCACTTTTTCCTCGATGGCGATGCTGTCGGCGAGCTCCTGCGTGCAGGACAGCGTGATCGGAATCGGCCAGAACAAACCGTTGATCAGCTGCATGTCGGCGCAACAGCCGCGCCAGTCGGCGTGCCCCATGAAGCCGGTGAGCGGCGTGTAGGCGCCCATTGCCAGCATGAGGAAGTCCGAGGTCTCGCGGCTGGTCATCGGCACCTGTTTGAGGCCCTTGGCCCGGCGCAGCGTTTCGGCGCGCTCGGTTTCCGGCAACAGGAGCGGCATCAATTCATCGCTGCCGTGCGGCGGTACCAACTTTGACATGAACCTGGCCTGTTCGTTCCGCTCTCGTCTTCACGGGTGCAAAGAAGAGGCCCCGCGCGCATTCCGTGCCCAATGTGCAGCTGCGGCGGATCGCTTTGCGAATGCCGCGCCGATAAGACCGTGACCACGGGAAACAACCGGGCAATCCGATGTCCGGGGTAGAGGGGCGGAACCGCATTCCCCGACGCGTCGCTGCGCCGGCACGTTGAGGAGAGTTCGGTTGTCCTTGGATCACCCCGCTCAGTCGACGATGTGATGCACCGGAGCCTTCTCCATCCCCCACTTCCCGGACTCCCGGTCATAGCGGGACAGGGTGAAGCAATGCCAATCCTTGTCGTCCAGCTTCGGATGATCGCCGCGGTAGTAATACCCCGGCCACCGCGTTTCCTTCCGGAACAAGGTGTGCTGGGTGACACATTCCGAGGCCAGGACCCGGTGCTGTAGCTCCCATGCGCGCTGAAGTTGGTGCAGGTCTTCGGCGCCGAGATGGGCGAGATCTTCCTTCAGCATTCCTAGCAGCTCGAGCGCACGAGTGAGTAGCGGCTCGTTGGTCATATAGTGGGCGCTGATGCCGCCGACATATTCGTCCATGAGCTTCTCGAGACGCTGAAGTCCATGAATCGGCAAGAGATAGCTCGGCGAAACGGTCCCGGCGACGATTTCGTTGCGATAGACCTCGTAATGCTCCATCGGCCGGTAGACGGTCTTCTTGAGGTCGGCGATTTCTGCTTCGCTCGCCTGCGGCTGTTGGCCCTTCAGGTCATTCACGTACTTGACCGCTGCCTTGCCGGCGATCCGGCCTTCGGTGAAAGATCCCGACGAGAACTTGTGGGCGCTACCGCCAATGGTGTCGCCGGCGCCGAAGAGACCCTCGACGGTCATCATCCGGTTGTAGCCCCACTGGTATTCCGACGGTGCACAGTCCTCCGGACCGCTCGCCCAGGCGCCCGAACAGGTCGCGTGGGAGCCCATGACGTAAGGCTCGGACGTGGTCAGCTCGGGGTTTATGTGCTTGGGATCGATGTTTTGCGACGCCCAGACCACCGCCTGCCCGATCGTCATGCCGAGGAAGTTCTCCCAACCGACGGTCTCCTTGTGCGGATCCTGGAAGGCCTCCTTCGTCACCATGCGGATGGGCCCCCTGCCGGCCTTGACCTCCTCGAGGAAGGCGTGGTTACGCAGGCAGGTCGGCACCGGATGGTGATCAACGTAATCCCCGACCAATTGCCTCGTGTGATCTTGCCATTTGGACTCGTATTCTTCTCCATAGGCGTTTTGGGTGTAGGTCTTGAGATGCAGGAAGTACGCACCGACCGGCCCATAGCCGTCCTTGAATCGAGTGAGGACGATTCGGTTCTCCATCTGCGTCATCTTGGCGCCGACCAGGATCGGCAGCGCGTAAGCAGAGGCGCTGCTCCACGGCGCGTACCAGGTACGTCCCATGCCTTCGCCGACCGCGCGGGGCTTGTAGATGTGCGACGCGCCGCCGGCGGCAACGATGACTGCCTTGGCGCGGAAGACGTAGAAATCCCCAGTACGGACGTTAAAACCGACGGCCCCGGCGACCCTGTTCGGCCGCGCCTTGTCCATCAGCAGGTGGGTCACCATGATCCGGTTGTAGACTTCGGTGGCGGCCTTACGCGCGGCCTCGGCGACGATCGGCTTGTAGCTCTCGCCGTGGATCATGATCTGCCACTTGCCTTCGCGCTGGTACCTCCCGGTTTTCGGGTCCCTCATCATTGGGAGGCCCCACTCCTCGAACTTGTGTACCGTGGCGTCGACATGCCGGGCGATATCGTAGCCCAGATCCTCGCGCACCAGACCCATGAGGTCATTGCGTGCGTAGCGGACGTGGTCTTCGGGCTGGTTCTCGTTCCACTGCATGCCCATGTAGCAGTTGATGGCATACAGGCCTTGCGCGACCGCGCCGCTGCGCTCGATGTTCGCTTTCTCGACGCAGACAATCTTCAGGTCGCGACCCCAGTACCTGGATTCGTAGGTCGCCCCACACCCGCCCATGCCGCCACCGATGACAAGGATATCCGAATCCACGAACACGGTTTTTCGGCGGCGCATCACACCACTCCCTGCTTGAGTTGACCCGGCTTGAGCGCCGGCAGCGCAGCGATGTTGAGTGACTCAGGTTCGTGCGCGAGTTCCTGGGATTTCATCGCATCCGCAGTGGGCGCCGCATAATCGGACGGTGACTTGATCGACCCCCATGGCGTGGTCCTGATCGGGGAAACGAAGTTCTTTTCACGGCCGTCCCGGAACTTGATCTTCCACGAAATGGTTGCCTTCTCCTCTTCCCGCAGAACCCTGACGCTATGGCCAAGCGGCGCGAAGTCCGCATAGCCCCGGACGTCGATCGCATGCTGCGGACATGCCTTCACGCACGAGTAGCATTCCCAACAGAAATTGGGCTCGATGTTGAGGGCGCGGCGGTAAGTCTTGTCGATGTGCATGATGTCGGACGGGCAGATATCCACGCATTGTCCGCAGCCGTCGCAACGCGTCATGTAAACGAAGGTTGGCATGATGTCCTTAGCTCCTGGATCGACGTGCGACCGATCAATAATGGTTCGAGTGCTTGGCGACGCTGCCGAACTTTGCCGCCGCGTCGGCTGGCGCTGGCAGGTTACGGCGTGTGCCGTTGGTTTCCTCGACTCTCTTCTCCAGCGCTGCGGCCGGCTTAAAGAACATGTGTGCGAACTTGGACCACGGTATCGATGCGAACAGCACCGTGGTGTCGATGAGATAAAGGGCCAGGAAAATCGTGGCCCACATTGTGTTGCCCGCCGTCTGCAGCCAAGCCCAGATCAGCCCAAAAGTCGTGCCCAGCACGAGCGTAACGACGAATAGATCGGCGCGCACAAAACGGAACGGTGAATTGCCCTCCGCGGCGACGTCGACGCGAATGAAAAACCAGAACCAGTAGCCGCCGAGACAAACCATCAGCGCCCCGACGTACCACAGCGTCGCGACAGCATTGGGCGTCGGCGTCGCCGGCGTCGGATAAGCAAAGACCATCATTGCCGTAGTGATGACGTAGATCACAAAGCCGTACATACCTAGGAGATGGGCGAGTCTGCGCCGCGCGTTGCAGAACTCGCCCGACGCCAGGACGTCAACCACGGCTGTCTGCACGGCGATCGACACCATCTGTCCAGCGCCGACCGGTTGTTTTGCTTTATTCTGGGATGCCCGCCAGTTTTCGAAGAAGTACCTGGCGCTTTTCTTATGCACGACTTCGATCAGCGTGCCGGCCACGACCAAGAGCGCCATAACGACCACATACGTCTGCATAACGGCGGGTGGTACGGACGCGGAAAGTTCGGCAAACGGATTGGTGGTGAACATTGGCCGTCATTTCCCCCGATCAGTTCTAATTTTGAGTGTGACATTAGCCGACAGGGCTGCCGCCCGCAATAAAATGTTTTCATTTATCTATTGTACGGGTCGTTTTAATAGATAGAATTTATCAATTCGACCATGACACTCGATCAGTTGCGCATCTTCATTGAGGTCGCCGAACGCGGACATATGACGCGTGCCGCCGAGGCCCTCGGCCTGAGTCAATCGGCGGCATCGGCTGCCATTAGCACTTTGGAATCCTGCTATCAGATCAAGCTGTTCGACCGCGTCGGTCGCGGAATCCAGCTAACTGAGACCGGCCGAATATTCTTGCGCGAGGCACGCGCCGTGCTCGACCGCGCTTCGATGGCGCGTTTAGTGCTGCAGGATCTCGCTGGCGGCCCCGCCGGCCCGGTCGCCATCGCAGCCAGCCAGACGATTGCGACCTACTGGCTGCCCCGTCGGCTCGCGGCCTTCCATGCCGCCAATCTGCGAGTGCGGCTCAATGTCATGATCCGCAATACCCATGAGGTCGAGAGCGCCGTCGTCGAAGGCGAGGTGAATGTCGGTCTGGTCGAAGGGCCGACCCAGCATCCAGCGTTGATCCGGCAGCAAATCGATCAGGACCACATTGTGCTCGTGGTCGCTGCGGACCGGCCACCTCTGCCGGTCGATGCCTCGGGCCGGCTCGACCTTCGCGCCATAACCTGGGTGATCCGCGAGGCTGGCTCCGGCACCCGCCGCGGGCTCGAGGACCTGGCCGCCCGCGAGGGGCTATCGCTCGACGACCTTAACATCTTCCTAGTCTTACCCAGCAACGAGGCTGTGCGCGAAGCAATCGAGGCGGGAGCCGGCGCCACGATTATCTCGCGCCACGTCGTTGCCTCCGCCATAGCCGCCGGTAAGCTGACTGAAATCCCGATCGAATTGCCGCAACGCGAATACGCGCTGGTCCTCCACCGCGACCGTCATGCGACGCTGGCGCAGCAGGCTCTGGTCGCGCACTTGACCGGCGTCACGGACGCGGCATCACGGTAGCTTATTGGCCGTATACTGCAAATTCCGGTCCGCAAAGATGTCGTTCGACGCACTTCTATTTTTTCCTACCAAGTCCCTAGTCTTACTGAGTCAGAAAGTCGCACGCGACGCGCGATCCGACTCTTGTAAGGGGAGAGATTCAGACATCAGCAGATGGGGGTTGATATGGGTCTCCGAGCGGCAGACGACAGTGAATCG
>Ga0187891_1000621_pt1 | contig 34525 bp, 25 predicted proteins | sample June2016WEW_21_4_FD_132990 | JGI IMG/M metagenome (GOLD analysis project Ga0187891, IMG submission 132990) | Peatland microbial communities from SPRUCE experiment site at the Marcell Experimental Forest, Minnesota, USA - June2016WEW_21_40 | ecosystem: Environmental > Terrestrial > Soil >... | reverse complement strand
GTCACGCTGAAAGCACTCGACCATGTCGTCTTCAACGACGACAAGGACGGCTTGCTGGGCCTGCGTGTCGCGCGCTGGCTCGAGTCGCCTGAAGAAAAGGGTGGAACCTTCACCGATGCGAACGGCATCGCGACGACCGTTGCAGCGGCTGCGAACCTTCCGGGCGTGGCTCTGCCGACGGGCGAGTACCTGACCAGCGAGAGCGTGCGAGGAGAAGCGGTGTGGTCGACGCGCGGGCGATGGTGCTCGCTCACCGGCCACGACGATGCGCGACATACGGTAACCGTGGCGATCTTCGACCATCCCGGCAACATCGGCTATCCGACCTACTGGCACGCGCGAGGCTACGGGCTTTTCGCCGCCAATCCGCTGGGGCGGCACATGTTCGACGTCAAGCATCCGCCGCTCGACTACACGCTCGAAAAGGGGAAAGCGACGACCTTCCGCTATCGCCTCGTGTTCTACACGCACGCGGCGACGATAGACGAGTTGGACCGCGAAGCCGACGCGTTTGCCGCGGAGAAGAAATAGAGAGCTAGAGCGGTTCCGCAGTTGATATAGCCGTTTCCAGCTCTAGTGCAAGGTGGATTTTTCTTGAGGAAGAATCCACTTGGCGTTCAAGGCTTCGGGACACGGTAACTGCGGAGCCGCTGTAACCAGTGCATCCATTCCCGATGCAAAACGCCCCGCCTTCCCAACCGGAAGACGGAGCGTTTGAGGTTTTCAACCCAGGAAGAGGGCCGGAATGCTGCGCGACTAGAAGTTGATGCGGCCCGAGAACTGGAAGTCGCGGCTGCCGCTATTGCTGGTCGCGCCGGTCACGGTTCCGAAGTTGCTGCTATCGACGGCTGTCTGGATCCCGCTGAAGTTAACCTTACTCGGAAGGTTCTGGCAATCCGCGCCGAAGACGAATTTCCATCGCTCCGTAATGTCGAAAGTACGCCGGACACTGGCGTCGAGTTCATAGGCGCTCGGGTTGCGCAGGCCGTCGTAGCGCATCGTGCGTGGCGCATCGTACGCGCCACCGTTGTAGCCTGTGGTCTGGCCGGGAAGGGGTGATTCGGCGGTGAGGATCGCTGAGCCTTCTTCGAGATGAAGATGCACGTTGCTCTTGAGATGGATGGAAAAGCAGAGATAAGTGCCGGGAGAAAAGAGGACCACGCCACCACCCGCGGATGCAGCGCCATCAATGGCGCGATTGATGGCGTCGGTGTCAAGGGTTTTGCCGTCACCGGCGGCGCCGTATTGGCGGACGTTGAAGATGGCGGAGATGGGTTCGGTGTTCGGCGCGGGGCTCTGGCCGCTCGCTGCGGCGAAGGAGACAACGGGAATTGCGGCGCCGGCCACGCCGAGGCTTCCGACGCGGAGAAGATCGCAGCGCTTGGAATTGAATGAGTTCATCGGACATCCTCCGGGGTGATTGTCCTGGTTCCTTGATGGCCCATGCGCGTAGCCATCAGGCAATTAAAGCGCGCCGTACGCAGACGGTGAATTCGCGTTGCGATATGCCGGTCCTTTCAATCGAGGTGAAAAACCTCTTCAAGCGGAAACATCGTATCATCCGCGGAGTCGCCGTTGGGGGAGTCGAAAAGCGGAGCCATTTCGGTCTGCCAGCGCTGATTCACCGGGTGACGCTTCATGGCCGCGCGGCACTCGTCGAAGTCGTCCGCCTCACAATAGCCGACCACGAGACCGTCAGGTCGCAGAAATAGGGAGTAATTTCGCCAGCCAGTCTTGCGGAGCGCGGCGAGCATCTCCGGCCAAACCTGCGCATGGCGGGCCTTGTATTCTTCGATCTTTTCCGGGCGGACCTTAAGCAGAAAGCAGGCGCGCATTTCGTTCCTTTTCACATGTGAAACAATTTCAAATTCTCTGCGCAGAAATCGTAACATCAGTTGTCAGCGGGAAGGCAGAGAAAAATCGACGAAAAGCGCAGGTGAGAAAAACGGCTCACCGGGGCGACGAGGCTCGTGAAAAGGGGATATAGGCAAGGAGTAAGATACAGATTCCGGAGAGGTTCCTGTCCAAGTGCTGGCGGAAAAGGATCGAGTTTCGTTCCGCATTCTATTTCCATTTTGTATCCCGCCAGATTACGATGGACCGCCGAGGGGTTCCGTCGTGCGATTCTGCTGGACTACGCTATCTTTTCGTCCCTGTGCCCGCCTTCTTCTCGCCCCAATCCTGCTGGCTCTGTGTGCGCCAGCGCCTGCAGTGGCTCAAGCACTGAGTCATGCGGACTCTCTGGCGGCGGTTCGCGTCGGATTTGCCACGCCGCCTGCCGACGCGCGGCCCATGATGCGCTGGTGGTGGTTCGGGCCCGCCGTGGAAAGGACCGAGCTTGCCCGCGAACTACGCGCCATGAATGCTGGCGGCATCGGAGGCGTCGAAATTCAACCGGTGTATGCGCTCGAGCTCGACGATCCGGCCAAGGACTTCCGCAATTTGCCTTATCTCTCCAAAGATTTTCTCGACATGGTGAGTTTCGCTGCACAGACAGCGCACAATCTTGGCATGCGCCTCAATCTGACGCTGGGCAGCGGCTGGCCGTACGGTGGATCCAATGTTCCGGTGACGGATGCGGCAGGCCGCCTGCGCATTGTCGTCGACGCTGTGCCAGCCGATACCACCTCTCTTCCGGTTCCCTCCATGGGCAATGGAGAGAAATTACTGGCCACGTTCCTCACCTCAGGAACTCCGAGCCAATACGATGCGGAACACACACAACAGTTGGAGACCATTGGCGCCTACAGGCTGACCCTGCCTGCTGGCCTCTCTGGCCCGCATGTCGTGCTCTTCTTCATCTCTAGCCGCACCGGGCAACAGGTGAAACGTGCAGCCGTCGGTGCGGAGGGATTTGTCCTCGATCACTTCAGCATGGAGGCGATTCAGGACCACTTGAAGACCGTCGCCGATCCGCTGATCCAGGCTTGCGGGAAGAACGCCCCCTACTCACTCTTCAGCGACAGCCTGGAGGTATACGAGTCCGACTGGACGCCCGACTTCCTCGACGAGTTCCGCACGCGCCGCGGGTACGACCTGACGCCGCACCTGCCGGAGCTCGTGGCCGGGACCACGCCTGAGGCCGCCGACATGCGCTACGACTGGGGCCGCACGCTGGCCGAGCTGATCGACGAGCACTATTTGACGCCACTGAACACTTGGGCGCGCGAGCATCACACGCGGTTCCGCTCGCAGAGCTACGGAACACCCGCCGTCACGCTCTCGAGCAACGCACTCGTCGATCTGCCTGAGGGCGAAGGCTCGCAATGGCACGGACCGTTCTCGTATACGCGATGGGCGACATCGGCAAGCCACGTGTATGGGCGGCCCATCACATCGTCGGAGACGTGGACGTGGCTACATTCACCGTCCTTCCGCGCCACACCGCTCGACATGAAGGCCGAGGCAGACACGTTCTTTTTGCAGGGAATCAATCAGCTCGTGGGCCACGGTTGGCCCTATTCGCCGCCCTCGGCCGGCAATCCCGGCTGGTCGTTTTACGCTGCGGCAGTCTTCAACGATCACAATCCCTGGTGGATTGTGATGCCGGACGTGACGAGTTATCTCGCGCGCATGAGCTATCTGCTGCGCCAGGGCGAGCCAGCCAACGACATTGCGGTGCTGCTCCCCGAAGAAGACGCACAGGCCCGGTTCCACCCGGGCCACGTCTCTGTTACAGACAAGATGCCTCAACTGCTGGGGCCCGATCTGGTTCCAGCGATTCTCGATGCGGGCTACAACTTCGACTTCATTGACTCGGCGGCCATCGATCGCGAGGGCATTCGTTATCCGGTGCTGATCCTGCCCAGCGTGGAGCGATTGCCGGTCGCGACCTATCGGCGCATCGAGGACTTCGCGCGGCGTGGCGGCCTGGTGATCGCCATGAAGAGCCTTCCGTCGCGCGCGCCGGGCTTCAAAGAAGCTCCACGCAATTCGGCTGCCGTGGAACAAGTCTCACGGGAGTTGTTTGCGGCCGGCGCGAAGAATGCCAGACTTGTTGCCAGCCCTGCCGCGCTGAGAGGGGCCATCGGCGCGGTGCTCCCGCCGGATGTGGCGATCTCCCCGGCAACGCCAACGATCGGCTTCATCCATCGCAAGCTGCCGGATGCGGACATTTATTTTTTGGCCAACACCGATAACCACGCGCATACGTTCTACGCCACCTTCCGTACCGCGAGAACCGGCGCGGAGTGGTGGGATCCGTTTAGCTGCAAGGTCACCGGCGCGGGAGCAAACCGCGCGCTGTCTATGCATCTCGAGCCCTATGAATCGAGGGTGGTGGTCTTCACCGATCATGCCGCGCCCGCATTAAATCAGCAGCCCCCCGCGCAGTTTGCGCCGGTCGACCTGACCCACGATTGGAAGGTGACGTTTGACAAGACCGGCGCGACGGAGACAATGAAGACGCTGCATTCGTGGGCCGACGACGAAGTGCAGAAATACTACTCCGGGACGGCGACCTATGAGCGCGAAGTCGAGATTTCCGATTCGGTGGCCCGTGCCGGCACCGTGTTTCTAAGTTTTGGCGAGGGAACGCCTCTAGAGCGCACGCAGCTTCATCAAGCGGGAATGCGCACGTGGTACGACCCGCCACTGCGCGATGCGGCCCTGGTTTTCGTGAACGGAAAATTGGCAGGAGCGGTGTGGCATCCGCCGTTCAACCTGGATGTTGCGCCCCTGCTGCACCCGGGCACGAACGAACTGAAGCTTGTTGTGGCCAACACCGCCATCAACGAGCTCTCAGGGCGCGCCGCGCCGGATTACCGCTTGCTCAACCTGCGCTACGGAGAGAAGTTCACGCCGCAGGACATGGATCATCTGCAACCGCTACCCTCGGGGATTCTGGGCCCCTTGCGACTGATTTCCGAGAGGGATGCAGAACTGGAGGAGGATCCGCAATGAGCACGGAATCCGCGGCCAACAAGCAGGCACGCTGGAGTGGCCTGCCCGGTAATTTGTACGAGTGGAAGTGTTAGTGTAGCGCGGCGTGATCGGCCCCGGTATTTCTGAGCCAGATTGAATGTTAGTTCTCGGCCTGTTTCTGTTTCAGCCAGATCGCGGCTAGCCGCGATCTGGCAGGCGAACTTGGTCGGCATACCTAGCTGCGAGATCGACCCGGCGGAGTTCATCTAGGGCTTTATCTGTGACCTCTGTCCCACTCGCCGCGGGCGCGCAACTGCGCGATCTCCTTCAGAGCTATTTCGTGGGCGCGGCCGTAGTCCGGCTTGACCACCCGGTTCAGCGGCATCCGACCGGGCTCGAGAATGATCCAATGGCGCGGCCGCATGTAGGATGGCAATGAACGCGCGTGCCGATCCAGTTCCTGCCGGTTCAGTTCAACCCCGGGTCGCTTCTCCACCACTGCCACGACCGCTTCCGAAACGACGGCATGCGCCACGCCTACCACGACGCAGTTGGCTATAGCCGATACAAAAACCGGACCTCGGGTGATCGGGTCAGAGAAAAGGCCTATTTGGAGGCTAGATTTCGGTGGCTGGAGAAATTCTCTAGTGGAAGAAACTTCCAGAAATGGCCCGAATGGCGGGGCTTTTCTCTATGTACGTTATACAAAATCGAACAGTCTAGACTGCGTGGCGGAGAGAGGGATTCTCGGATTTGTACACTTAACTTATTTGTTTTCAGTATTAATATTTCCGTGTTAATACGGTGGTAATACAATTGAGCCATGGCAGACCGAAAAGCCGCTCTGGTCATCAGGTACAAAACCGCGAAGGGCTGGCCCAGGGCCTCGGTTGTCCGCGACGCGAACGGGAGAATCCGGCCCGGGTATGCGCTGATCGACAACATGCCGGTGCACGTTGATGACTTCAGGTATGAGGTCCGCTATTACGAGAAGCGAAAGCTCAAGTACAAGAACGCGGGAAGGAATCCCGTCCAGGCTGAGGGGTTGCGGCACCGCATCGAAAGCCAGTCGACCGCGAAGGCAATTGCTGAGCGGGCTGGCATCAGAGTCGAGATCGCGGAAGAGCGAAGGACGCTCCGCGGCACATCTCAGCAGTACATCGACGACGCCGTCGCGCGTCAGGCGATCGAGGCTGCCGAGCAGGCCAGGAATGTCACAGAAGAATTCATAGGACTGGTGCGCAAGACCTACATCGATGAACTGACTCGCCAGGATGTTCTCCAATTCCATGAGGCGCTGCGCAAGCGAGGATGCGAAGACCGCACCGTAGCTAACAAGCACGTACGCCTGGCGTCGTGGCTGCGCTTCGCTGGGTTCGACAAAAAGGAGCTGCCGCCGAAACCGAAGTGCGAGCTTGAACTGCCCACTGTCTACACGCCGGATGAGGTCAGCAGTATTCTGGGTGCCGCCGACCCCTACATGCATCTCGTGATTTTGTTGGCTCTCAAATGCGGACTCCGAGACCAGGAGATTGTGCATCTGACCTGGACTTCGGTCGATCTGGAAAGAAAAATGCTTCGGGTTCAGGGCAATCCGAAGTGGCAGTTCAAGGTGAAGGATTACGAGCAGCGTGATTTACCAATCCCTGTCGATCTGCTCATTGCGCTTAAGGCGCGCAAGCGCGCCAAGCCAAACACGACACTCGTAGTCGGGACAGCGCGCGATCACCCGAACAGGAAGCTGCTGAGACTGCTGAAAAGAATCGTCAAGAGAGAGAAGCTGGGCTGCGGCCATTGTGAAGGATGCCAGCCGGGTCACACCGGCTGCTCTGGGTGGGAGCTTCATAAATTCAGGAGAACGTTCGCAACTCGAGCCCTGCAGACTCCCGGCATGGACTTGCGAACGGTTCAGATGCTCATGGGACACAAAGACATCAAATCGACTATGCGTTACCTGCGGCCGGCGGAGAGCGAGAGTCTGCATGACCTGATAAGCAAGGTCAAGTGGTAGCCGGGATAGGAGACAGGGGCCGGGAAAAGTGCACCCCCTGTTTGAGACGCTGCAATGTTTACTGAATAGTAATTTCCGTATGGCCGGTTGACCGCCCCGAACGCGCCTAAGAGCATCAGAAAATGCCGAACCTCTTCAGGATTGCTTTGCCACCTTTAGAATCAGCACTCAGGCTGGCACCTCTGGCCTGACCTTTTCCATAAACGATCAAGTCTCCTTTGCTCTTCTCAATTTTCCAGCTCTCCGTCTGGCGAGTCACGATCACGGTCCGCTTACCTTCAATTGCATCTGGCTTCAGGTGTTTTTGAAAAAATGACTGGGCCTGTAACGCGGAAGGAAGACTTTTCCTCAGTCCGTGATGAGCAAAAGATGTGGAATGGTAGGGAAAGAGTTCAAGACACGCTAAATTCTGTGCCATGAAACGGAGTGCCTCTAGGTAACTCCCGGAAAAACGCAAGTCGGCGATCCGCCGGATTACATCTCGAAGCTTTCCTTCCCACCACCTGAATCCTCCCCACCAGCAGAATTGCGGGTTAAGGCATAGAAAGGGATATCCAGTGTGATCGAATGATTGGTAAAGGTTGCGTTCAAGGCTTCTACGGAACTCAGGCACCTCGAATTCTGCCCAATAGTCGCCAAATTCGAGGCCCGGATTGAGCGTGAGGATGACAACCTTCGCGCGTCTCACGTCTCCCACGTAGGGGACCGGGCGGAGCGAGAGGTGAAAGTGCTTGTCCTTTCGATTTCCGAAACGCGGACAGGACAAAAAATCACCGAAACTGGTCGGGTGTTGGGACTCTATGTCTTTCTTGAGGAATGGTAAATCGTCGGGGTGCACGAAGAGAGGCGCATCTAAATGGCAGCGACTCCAAAACTGGATCAAGTCTTCGGGCATAGTACGGTGTGGCCCAAGACTACCACGACGAGTGACTCCCCATCGGTTAAAAGGTCTCATTCCATCGGAGACGGGAACAGCGCCGAGATTTATCAAAGAGCGACATTTGAAGTGTGGAAGGAAACCCGTTCTATTCCCGTTTGTCTCATCACTACAGGCATAGAATTGGCCGTGTACTCCACCAAATAGCTCTCAACCTTTCGAGTCCCATCCAACAACCATGCCATCATCTAGCGTTATCCGAAGACCATATCGATTGACCCCGCGAGGATAGTACTTCCATATTTCTCGTGTTCTTGTTGCGAGAAGCTTTCGATCTACACTCGACGGGCTCCCAAGCGAATCGGCAAGTTCAGTAGAAGTCTGACCCTGCCAGACTCGTTCGCTGATCATGCGTTGGACAACCGTTTCCGGGTATTTGGTTCTGAGATGCGCTGCGTGTTTCTTCTCATCGACTTTGCTTTTGAATGCCCTCGTAATTGATGTGACAGAGGTTCCGAGAAGTGCAAGGGACCGCGCGCGCCAATCATTTCGGTTCTTCGCCATTGCCCTGTTATCCCTTTAGGTGGAATTGAAAGCCTGTTTCTTACTGAAGTCGGCTTGCTTCATCAACAATGGCCTGCCTGCGTGATTTTGCTGCTGCCTGAAAAGATTTCAGATCGGCTCTCTGTCCGATGATGCTGTCGAACGCTGGCTCGAACTTCATGCGCTCAATCAGCATTTGTTGGCAAGCATTCTGCCATTCTTCTGCGTTCTGTAAGGTTGCGCCTCGCCCCTGGAGTTCGGTCAAAGTAAAGCAATTCGACGGATAATTGGCAAACTGCTTGATGAGACTTTGTCCCGAATTTACAATTGTTTGATCCCAAAGCTGACTCACCTGCACATCCGACTGGGTCCCCGTTACGTCCACTTGAATCACCGCTACTGAGATTTGAGTCCTAGCCACGGAGTTTGGTGTCGCGCGTTCCTGCGCAATAAGCGAACGCATTCTATTTTCGAGCTTTTGGTAATAATCCCTTACAGCCGATATTCTCTGGGCGTGCACCTCAGAGTTCGATATCCACGCTTCAGCATTCAAAACTGTCTGACGAACCTCTTGAGCAGAACTCATGAGCTTTGAGTTAAGAACTATCGCAGCACCTTCAGACTTGAGGCGATCTGCGTAGGTTTTGAATTCTTCAAGAGAGGCCCGCTGGAATTCCCACGTTAGCACTGAACCATCTTTTCCGGTTGACTGAAGTCGAATCGTGCTTCCGCTCACCGTTCCCGCGATGTTTTCCCCAAAGACTGCCAACTCTGAGATGTGCAACGTAAGCTGATCGCCGTCAATTGTTCCGCTGGTTATAGAAGCTTCATCTGTATCGATACTGCCATCGTTCTTCAGTTCCATTGTGTTAAGGACACCGGTAATCTGTCCGTCTTGCGATTCCGTCAATTGCAATATCTCGACGAACCGCTCGCCGTGAGCAACGTATGTTCCCCCAATTCGCGAAGAAGCACATGCTGTGTTGACAGAGAGAAGCAGCGCACACAACAACGGAACTGAATTCAATTTCGCAATGGTGTTAAGCACCTTGGAAGCTCGCATGGAATATCTCCCCCTTCACAGTCGGGCAGAAATGTAGACCATTGTCCGTGGGACTATCGTCGCCAAGTATATCAGCATTCCGTATGTGGGATCACATCCGCGCAAGCAAATCCAGCCCAACTCTGGCCCGGCAAAGGCTTTCGGTCAAGCTCTCCGGGAAATCCGCTTGAGTCGCGAGATGTCCCAAGAAGAGCTTGCGTTCGAGTGCGAATTTGACAGGACATATATCAGTCTTGTGGAGAGAGGTGTCCGCAGCCCAACGATTCGCTCCCTCGTGAAGTTGGCCGGGGTGTTGAAAGTGCGTCCATCAGAGGTTGTATTGCGAATGGAAGCTCTGCTCAAAACGTCGAGAACGCCGAAAACCTAGCCTATAGGCGGGCATGATGAATCAAGCAGTGCCCGAATCAGGTGATTTCTCATCCATCACCCTGTCCAGCGAGTTCTGCCAACGCCCTCCAGTGCCTTGGATGGGGCATTCGCCCCTTTCGAATATCGTCTGCATAGCTGTACGACACGCTGAGGCGCCTCGCTATCGAAGCACTAGAAACGGAGGCAAGACTAGGCAGAATCTTCGTAGAGTAGAAATCGCTCGTGAGCCAAACGGGTTGATCTGATGAATTCCAATCGTATCGCGCCCGCGCGTTGGTTTTTTGGGTAGCCGCTCGCTTGATCTGAGCACTGGGAGACAGAGCCGCAACCCTTCCGGCTTTTGCAGCAATCTTCGTGATGTTTGCGGACAGAATTCCCCTCACGCACGATTTGCAATGAGAGGCCCGATACTCAATCTCTCTCCCGCAACCGCGACAGAGCCTCTTTGGTTTGAACGGTGAATTCGCTACGGGAATCGGATTTCCGCCCCTCACTTCCCGCTTGTGCCGTTGCGTGAGCCGCGCGGGAATATTGTATGGACGCTTACTTCCCGAAATGCTGATCTCGCGCGCGAACCACTCGGCAATAGGCGCAACCAGTCGCGCCCACGTCGGAGCGGTTTGAGAAAGAGTTGATGTAAAGTCTGCCATCAAACGGCAGTTTCCGTCGCGTTGCTCAAAGAAGTTGCTGCGCGGGAAAGGATCACGTCTCAGCCATTTCAGCACGAATGCATCGACATCGGGCCGAATCGGTTCCATCAAGTCACATGCCAAGCTGTCGCGATAGTGCGTATCGACGTGCAGAACTCCGATTCCAGGATCAAGCCCTAATGTCGCGGCGGCGAGTCGCGTCTCTGCTTCAAGCACGGCATAGAGATAGTTCAAAATTGCATTCGCCGGATTCGTGGCAAGTCGCGGCGATCCAGTCAGCGCTGAGACGCGCGATCCGAACGCGCGCCAATGCTCGGGGACATTGCGCAGATCACTCTTCGGGAACATGATCGGCAGTGTGCGCCATGCCGACCAATAAACTCTAGCGGCTTGTGATTCGATGAGCCGAACTGTATCGATTGACTGGGCACCGGCCAGATCGGAACGGAGTCGGCGTATCGCAGAGGCTGCGGGCTCATTGGCGAGCCCGTCACTTGCTACCCTCTCTTGGCCCACGAGTTTCCGGTCGATCAGATCGCGGCTGATCCGCAACGCGGAACCATTTTCCAGAGCCATCGCCTGAGCCCGTCGGAGCTTCGCATCGGAGGAACGTACTGGCCCGGTTGCTATCAGCACTGACCCGTCTCGGTCCAGCATTACGAATGAAGCGTTTTGATCGGCCATCCATCGCAAGGCACCTAATGAGACCATGCCATCGGACCCAATCACGACCAACCGCCTGAGCCCGTGATCGACTCGCGGCAATCGGCAGTGACTTCGTTCAGTGCCAATCCCATCTTCGAGAATCAGGTGTCCACGATCCACGCGAACGCCGATGCCGTAGCCAGATAGAGTGATTACTCCATGACTGGGTTTCAGGGTTGAAGATTTCAGATGGGAAGATTCGTGAATGCTAACTGCATTCACTTTGCGCAAGTCGGGTAGCTGCGCTACGGTTTGAGTAGCTGCCATTGGAGTGCACTCTCCTTTGGTGGTCAGGGCCTGTTGCCTGCTCGTAACAGGTGCAGGCCCGTACTTATATTTTAGTACCCTTCCTGCTTTTCTACACGTCTTTTTTCTCCTCTAAAGAGTCTTTGAACTGACGATAAGCTGACGCCTTTTTGGCGCGCATACTTTCTTTTCGCGGCGGGGAAATTCAAACCTTCATCGGTCATTAGCCGAGTCACTTCTGCGCGCGCTTTGCGTTCGACTTCCGGCGTTCGGAATATTCTATTCCGGCCCCCCGCCGGTTGGGGAAGCTGCTGACTGAACTCACTTAATAACCTTCGGACTTCAGACGGGAACCTTGAGGCTTCTTTTAGCGCCCATTGAAGCAACTTTGGATTTGGGTCTGGTAATTGGGACAACACAAATTCTGCTTTTTCGCGGGTTTCCATCGCTTGCACGAATCCTTGAATCGTGTCGGATGTCAATGTGTGCTCGCTTCCCGCAACAGGTGCGATCTTCCTAAGAAACTCTGAGACAACTTCAAACACCGTTTTGTTTCCGTATTCGCCAAGGACGCGAACGCCCTGTTCATAGCCCGGAGACTCGGCGCCTAGAGCTTTGCCTATATCTGTGAAAATTCTCATGGCTGTGTTAAGGATTGCCGTTTGGGTTTCTGGTTTCAATCGAAATGCCCCCTTTGGTCCCGTGCGCTTCAAGACTACCAAAACCACTCTTTTGGGTTCTGGTGCATTGAGTCAAAACCCTCCTACCGTTTTGACTTGGGCCAGTCAGAACATCCCATCTGATTTGGAGCGCTGAAAGCAATACGGAACCACTTGTTGAGACTCAAACGATATTCCACAATTCCCATCGTGGTTCAAAATCTCAACCCCGAAAGGAAATCGAAATGGCAAAGAAGAAAAGCCTGAAGCGCAAGTCCACGAAGTCGCCGAGTCATGTGACCATGAACAAAAAGACAACAAACGGCAAACTGACAATTCCTAAGCGACTGAGCCAGCGAACAGCCGCGCCAAAGAAAGGCACTAGCAAGAGGGCAACGAAAAGCAAAAGCAAGAAATCGGATCAGAAATCGCCGACTGTCGCCAAAAGGAGAGTCCAGCGGCCTAGAACGTCAAAGCAATTCTTTGCCCTTCCTGATAACCAACAAGAGACCTGGAACAGAGTGGTTCACGTGATCGCAAAGATGCGATCTGAAGGTGTCTCACTCACCAAAGCCTCGCACGAGTTTGGCCTTGATCCCCGCGCAGTTCGTGCACGCGCAGGATCATCGCTGCGGAAAACAAAGAGTGGGCGATACGTCGCAAAGCCCAGCGACAAATTACTCCGAGTGCTTGTGATTCCGAGCCCGGAAGGTCTGATAGAGGTTGCCGTGCGCGGCTCAGACATCGCCAGCAAGATTGCTGAGTACAGTGATGCTGTCCAGAAATTTCTTCGGACGGGAGATTCTTCCAAGCTCAAGAAATTCCGTCGCTTGAAACTTCTAGACGAAAAAGGCAACCGGATCAAGCTCGTGACGGACCTAGCGGTACTACAGAAGCTTGGATCAGCCGGAGTTCTGTCATTTGAATCTCTATACAGGAGCGCAGCCTAATGCAAAACAAAATACCTACACGTGATCCGATAGGAAAAGAACAGCGCCGAATCCGCGCGCAACGTCGCGTAGGAGTCGGCAGCAAGTGTGCATACTGCGGGGAGTCGCGGCTTGAAGCGCTGATTACTGGTACAAACCCTGTCATTTGCGCGGAATGTCAACGGAAGAAAAAGGGGTTCTCTATCATGGATCACCATCACGTCGCAGGGCGGGCAAACCACTGTTTGACAATTCAGGTGCCTGCAAATGACCATCGCGCAATCTTAACTCCGGCTATGTACGACTGGCCGCAAAAGACTCGCGAGAATCCGACTGGCTCACCTGTTCTGGCTGCTGCTGCGTGCATTCGGAGTCTCTGCGATTACGTCATCTACCTAATCGAGAACCTTGTTTACTGGATAGCTGAATTCTTGGAGACGTTACACGACAAATTGGTCTGTGAGTTCGGAGAGCAATACTGGCTGATCTTGAGAATTGGTTTCACAGCACCACGGCGATAGGGAGCTTTAAGTGTGCGAAGCCAGTCCCCTGGACGTTGCAGTTCGCGTTTACCCTGAAGTTGATGGAGAAACACGCAGACCGAGAGTGCATCCGCCGTGGCATCGCCCCAGTGCAATGCTCGTCTTTGACACAGAGACGCGGACAGATGCGACGCAAAGTCTGCTGTTCGGATGCTTCCGGTTCATTGTTGAGGGGCAGTGTGTCCGCGAAGCTCTTTTTCACGCGCGCGATTTATCCAAGGCTGAAATCACTGCGCTGAAAAAGTATGCAGGAAATCATTCAGCAAACGTTGCGCAGCATGGCCGACGCACACTTGACGTGTTGTCGCTAGACGAATTTCTTGATGATCTTTTTCGCGCCGCATACAAGGCCAGGTGTTTGGTCGTTGGCTTTAACCTTCCTTTTGATCTGTCACGCATCGGTTTCGATGTCGCACCATCCAGAGGAGAATTCTCAGGAGGATTCTCGATTGGGCTCTGGTCATATGTTGACAAGAAGGGACGCCGGAAGAGAAATGCATTCCGGCCTCGAATCGGGATCAGGCATATTGACAGCAAACGCGCCCTGATCGGTTTCACGGCCAGAAAGAGCCCGGACAGCTATGATCTGGACACCGACAAAAACACTGGAAAAGCGAGAACATTTCGGGGAAACTTCCTTGATCTCAGGACGCTCGCGTTTGCATTGGACAGAAGCCACTCCCTCAAATCTGCGTGCGATGCGTTTGGCGTTGAGCACGGAAAATTAGCCGCATCGGAACACGGCAAGATCACCGAACAATACATTGACTATTGCCGAAGGGATGTTGAAGCAACTTCGGAACTGGCTGAAAAGTTGCTGCAAGAATTTGACCGGCATCCAATTCAACTTCGGGCAACAAGTGCGTTTTCGCCTGCGTCAAACGGCAAAGCATATTTGCGAGCAATGGGCATTTCTCCCGTGCTGGACAGACAGCAGAATTTGCAGCCATTTATCGGCTATGCGCAATCGGCATTTTTCGGAGGCCGAACAAGTGCTCACATCAGAAAGTTCGCTGTGCCCGTTGTCTACACAGATTTTCTATCAATGTACTCCACCGTCAATAGTCTGCTAAATCTTTGGCAATTCGTAATTTCAAATGAAATCAAAATACGAACAGGCTGCAACAACGAGATTGAATCACTTCTGAAACGGATAACAGTCGATGGCTTATTCAAGCAAAGCACATGGGAACGATTGACAGCCTTTGTTCGTGTCGTGCCACAGGGGGATATTTTGCCGTCACGCTGCAAATACAACCCTGCAACAAACGATTGGCAAGTCGGCATCAATCACCTTTATGCCAACGATTCAAAAGATGCTCTCTGGTTTTCCCTGCCCGATGTTGTTGCATCTGTCATCCTGACCGGGCGCATTCCGCAAGTTGTTGATTCGTTCATTCTTGAGCCTCATGGGATAGTACCGAATTTGCGACCAACTAAACTGCGCGGGAAGATCAAAGTTGATCCGCGAAAACAAGATTTCTTTAGGGTTGTAATTGAAGAACGGAAGCGACTCTCTCTCAGAACGGACCTTTCAGGCATAGAACGGGAACGGCTTGATAAAGCTCTGAAGGTGCTAGCGAATTCGGCGAGCTATGGCATTTACGCCGAAATGAATCGCCAGGACTCAAGTGACAGAGTGTTGGTTCATTGTCACGGTTTGGATGCAGAACCGCTTTCGTGTCGAGTGCAAAATCCAGAGATTCCCGGAGAATTCTGCTTTTCGCCGTTTGCCTCTCTAATCACTGGCGCGGCACGGCTGATGCTCGCACTACTCGAAAGATGTGTTACCGATCTCGGCGGTACATATGCAATGGAGGATACTGACTCAATGGCGATTGTTGCCACCGAGTGCGGTGGGCTTGTCGATTGTCCGGGAGGGTACCAACGCAAGAGAGATGGAACGAAAGCTGTCAAGGCTCTTTCCTGGAGACAAGTAGAGGGAATTGCCAATCGGTTCAGATTACTAAACCCGTACGACAAATCTGCTGTGCTGGGGTCAATTCTCAAGATTGAAGAGGACAACTTTAGCCCTGAGACTGGAGATCAGCGGCAACTTTGGTGCTACGCAATTTCAGCAAAGCGCTATGCGCTTTTTCTCCGCAACAATCGAGGTGCATCGGAACTACTTAGGAAAGGAAAAAACAGCAGCGAAAATCATTGGTCTGAACACGGGCTCGGTCATCTACTGAATCCCATCGATCCGGAGCGGGAAGACAGAGAGTGGATTGCGCATGTGTGGCAGGGAATATTAAATCCAGCGACCGCCAAGCGAACGCGCCCAATTCCATTTCAAAACACTCCAGCCATAGGGCGTGTTACTGTGAGCAATCCGGCGATTCTTCGTGCGCTGGAAAACCTGAACTCAAAAGCGGACTACTCGCAGCAAATCAAGCCCTTCAATTTCTTGCTGAGTTGCCACGTGGGACCGATGGGCCATCCTGTCGGTACTGATCCAACGCGCTTCCATCTGATCGCGCCCTATGAAACAGACCCTACAAAGTGGCCTCAATTGAAATGGATTGACCAGTATTCAGGGAAATCATTTCGAATTTCCGCTTCACAGCATTTTTCGAGCAGGCAAACAGCGAGTGTAAAGACATTTGGAGATGTGATCTCCGAGTATGAATTTCACGCAGAGCCCAAATGCCTGGACTCGAAAGGAACAATTTGCGAGAAAGACACACGTGGATTGCTCCAGCGCCGACACGTCGCTATCGACCGAATCCGATTTATCGGAAAGGAATCGAATGAGCTTGAGGAAATCGGTGCGGGGTTAATCCATTCCGCAGCAGATGCTTACACCGAATTCGTTGACCCAAGCCGTGATGATTGGGAACGCAAGATCAGGCCAGCATTGAAGAAAATGTCGTTGCCGAAATTGTGCAAAGAGACGGGGTTTTCGCGCAGGGCGCTAATTAATTGGAGAACAGGAAAATCGCGGCCACATCCGCGCAACCAGAGGTTATTGATCGATTCCCTGCGGCGAATTGGTTAGGCACCTTTGAGCCCTCAGACTGCGCAACCCGGCTAACTGGCATCGAACTTGCCTATGATTTTGGTCAACGCTTTCGTGCTGAACAGTCCTTCCGTGGTTGTGGGACGCACCTTGTTGTATCTGGGTAGCTGAAAATATCTATTCCGGAAGACATCAAGCAATGCCGACTCAAGTCGTTTCCACGTCTGCATTGCTCTGCGCGGGGAGCACGTCACAATATGGACATCAATTGTTTTGACGCCGCGCAGCTTGTAGAAAGCCGCACTTGCTTTATTTACCGCCGAAGCTGCTGGTCTATCGGCACCCCTTTTCGTCGTGCCAATATAAAGGATTTGGGAACGCCCATTTCTGTATTTGTGTGGCTTATTGGCCGCCAGAATGTAGACCATTTTGTCGGTCCATTGGCGGCTACGGGTTATCGTCAGCAGTGCCTGCTTTGGTGGTTTAACCTTCAATTTGCGCACGAGACTTTCCCTGGAAGTTTCTTTTTGAACTCGAAAACGTCAAATTATACGCCTCACTCGCCAGGTTCTTGAAATTGGGGATTCATTCCCGTGGCGCGGATAGTAGCGGCTACGCGTCCTCTCTTCAGCCATCCAAACTGTTACGCTTATCAGCGGAGCCTCTAGTCATGCCCAAATCAAAGAAGCCGAGCCAAGCGCCCGCTACGCCGTTTCCCGCCGCCGCCGATTCACTCCACCAATCGGGGAATTGGCTCTGGATTCCGCTCAGGAAGGAATGGCGGGACATAACCGCGAAGCCTGAAGAGATCGTCCGGCAGAAGTTCATCCGTACTCTGGTGCAGGACTACGAATATTCGCTGGAGCAGATGGATCAGGAACGCCGGACCCAGCACGGTCACAAAAGCCCTCGCGCCGATATTGTTGTTTGGGATTCCGCCTCAGATAAGCAGCACAACGCCAGCCCCGTGCTTGTGGTGGAGTGCAAAACCGACGCAATCCAGATTCAAGAAGGCGACTACTATCAAGGCGAGACCTATGCTCGTGCGGTAGGCTGTACTTTCTTCGTTGCTGCGAACGTCCGACATACGACGCCATTCAAGTTGGTGCCAGGCTTGCCGGGGGAATTCGTTGCGATCAATGAAATTCCCAAGGCGACTGACTGGGGCAATGCAAAGCGCCTAAAAGAAATTCTGGAATCGTTGCGGACGTTCAACCGCAAAGAGTTTCAGGACCTACTCTTTGATTGCCACTGCATCCTTAGAGATGTGCACAAGATGGACCCAGGGCGTGCCTTCGATGCAATTTCCAAGATTCTCTTTATCAAGATGTACGTGGAAAGGACTGGACGGCACGGGACTTTCACTACAGAGTACCTGGACAGAAGGAACAAGGATCGAATGCCAAATGAGCCATCCGTTCACGATGCCTTGTTCGATCTGACCAAGAAGTATTACAAAGCAGACGATCTTTTCTCGGATACAGATAAGCTGGAAATCTCGGAAGAGACTTTCCGGCGCATCGTGAAAAAGCTGGAGCGGTTTGACCTATCCAAAACTGGAGATGACATCAAGGGGATTGCTTTTGAAAAGTTCCTTGGAACGACGTTCCGGGGTGAGTTGGGTCAATTCTTCACACCTCGCCCCATCGTCGATTTCATGGTGAACTTGCTCAACCCGCAAGAGGGGCAACTGATTTGCGATCCGGCCTCCGGTTCAGGTGGATTCTTGATTCGCGCCTTTGAGCATGTGCGCGCGCAGATTATGGCAGATATTCAGGCGCAGAAGGACAAAGAACGCGAGCGGATTGAGGCTTTGAAGCTCCAAGCAGAGGAAGAAGACCGTCAAATTGCAGATGCGTTCTCAAACCTCAATCGTGAGCTTCTGCCGAGTGATGAAGAAAATAGGCCGATCAACACCCGCGTTGGGCGTTTGGCTTGGCAATGCATTTTCGGTACAGACGCCGAACCGCGCGCCGCGCGCACGGCGAAGATGAACATGATTATGCACGGTGACGGGCACGGCGGGATTCACTATCATGATGGCCTGCTCGATATAAACGGTATCTTCACCGGGCGCTTTGATCTGGTTTTCACGAATCCGCCGTTTGGGGCAAATGTAGGTTCCGATCAAAAGGTGGGCGGAACTGAGGAAACGCGGGTTCCTACTGATCAGGCGTATGTCAAAGAATGCAAGAAGCGGTACGGCTCAGATTGGGAACAAGCGCACGACAGGCTGGTGCAGGCAACCACGGAAAAGGCCACCATCCTTGATTTGTTTGAAATCGGCAAGAACAAGAAGAATCGGCCGACTGAACTTATCTTTGTTGAGAGGTGCCTGAGCCTTTTGAAGCCGGGCGGGCGGATGGGCATTGTCCTTCCCGATGGGAACCTGAACAACCCTTCGCTGGCATGGCTTCGCCGCTGGGCAGAGGGCCGCGCCAAACTGTTAGCAGTTGTAAGCCTTCCGGAGGAAACATTTCGCTCTAGCAATGCAACGGTGAAGGCATCCCTCGTATTCATGCGGAGATTCACTGAGCAAGAGAGCGCCACATGGGAAGCCTCATGGACAAAGGCTTTTTCCGAACTACATTCCAAATTCGACAAACAGCGGATCGCGCTGCATTCGGAATATGCTCCACGCATTGTGAGCGGTGACAGTGACAAAGCATCCAAGCTCTTGGCCCAACTGAAACCGCTTGGAGTCAGCCGGACACTTCCGGCTTGGGAACATGGCGAAGCGCCAGCCTATCCGCGCGGTATCGGACCAACGATACAGGGGAAGCCCTCATGGGTTGAGAAGGTTTCGGAAAAGAACCGCAAGGCCGCCGCCGGGCTCAAGAAACAAGCATTCTCTGCAATCGTGGCGGCACAAAAGGCCGGCGACGCCCTACTGTCAGAACTCAGGGCAAAGTATCGGGCCGTCGATGAAGCGCAGAATGCGGCTCTCTGGGCGCGCGTGCGCGAACTTTTCAATTACCCGGTTTTCATTGCCGCTCCTAAGGTGGTTGGTATCACGTCCACCGGAGAGACCGGGGATCAAGTTCCGAACGACTTTCCGGCCCTCCTGTCCGAGTACCGCAATTTCGAGACGTGGATTGCCAATGGTGCCAAGCCAGAGGATGCGCCAAATTTTCCGCTGCCCTCCGCTGCGTAATCCGGCAGTGGAGGGATATTGAGCGATGAATTGAGACAAATGGCGGTGAGCAGCGATCAAGCCAATTCCCGGTTGCGCTCTTGAGCGATGTGCTTGAGCTGCGGAAAGAACCTGTCACGCTGAAAGGCAAGCTCGGAGACTGGCAGGCAATTACTATCAAGTTCTCTGGTGCGGTGATTCCGCGTGAGCGGGAGGTTTCATTCAAGGGCGCTATGTTCGCTGCATATCCTGGCGATTTGGTTTTCTCAAAAATCGATGCGCGCAATGGAGCCATCGGCCTGATTCCAGATGAAATCCCAAAAGCGATTGTCACCAGTGAATACCCGATTTTCATTCCGAAGCCGGACAAGCTGCGCCCCGTCTACCTTCGCCGTCTGCTCCAAGCCACACATTTCCGCGCCGATTTGCAAAGCAAAGCTTCGGGCACGAGCGGACGCAAACGAATTACTCCCGAAGGTTTCCTATCCCTGTCCGTTCCTGTCCCATCCTTGCCTGAACAGGATGAACTCGTTGCTCGCTACTCTGCCGCGCTGAATGAGGCGGCAAGCAAGGAGCATGAAGCTCATGCACTAGAGCAAGCAGGCTGGCAGGCGTTCGAATCCGAGTTGGGCGTTGCGCCTCCGCCGCTGCTGCCGGATCGGCCCGTGTTCATCGCACAGTTCGCCGAGATCGAGAGGTGGAGTCATGCAGGTGTGCTGAGTGACATCAATCAGGTTGAATCCGCATCTGGGCCGTGGCCTTTGGTAGCACTGGGCAAGATTGGCAAGGTGAGTTATGGAATCCAGAAATGCCCGACAAACCGGCCCACCACTCATGCACGGCCATACCTCCGGGTAGCAAACGTGCAACGCGGATTCCTCGACTTGAGAAAAATCAAATTCATCAACGTTCCCGAGGAGGAGATGCCAAAACTCCGCTTGGAGTATGGAGATGTTCTGCTGTGCGAAGGCAACAGCCCTGAGCTAGTGGGCAGATGCGCGATTTGGAGAGATGAAATTGAGGACTGCGTTCACCAAAACCATGTGCTCCGGGTTCGCCTTGACCAATCCCAACTTCTCCCGGAGTTTGTACTTTCCGTAATAAACAGTGGGCACGGACAGGCATACTTTCGTTCCAAGGCAAAGCGAACGACCAATCTTGCCTCCATCAACAGCAAGGAAGTTGCCGGACTTCCAGTCCCAGTTCCTTCCATTCCACAACAGAGCGAACTGCTAGAAGAATTGAACGCCTCATTGGACTCTTCACGGCAGAAGAGAGCAGAAGCGGATGGAATTCGTTTGTCGGCGTGGAATGAGTTTGAATCCGCGCTGTTTGAAACGCCTGAGCTGGTTGTGGGTTAGGTTGCGCGCAACAATATTCTGAGCATTCTGAGCTGCGCAATATTACTATTTGGTAAACAACCGAATGGTGTCGGAGGGGGGTGCACTTTTCCCGGCCCCTGTCTCCTATCCCGTCAAGTGGTAGCCCTCTTCGGTAAGGGCTGTGACCTTCCCGTGGGAAACAGCAGGTACTGAACCCCCGTCAGTCTTCCCTTCGCTGATTCATCAATAAAAACCAACCCTAAACAGCGGCCACGTGTGCCACACGTGTGCCGCATTTCCGTCTTAGGAGACAAAAATTGTACGCAAGATTGGCCAAATCATTCGCCGCGGATCCGGCACATGGCTGGTCCACATTTATTTCGGCCGCGATCCGGAAACCCTCCTCTTACATCCGGACTAATACGGCGAGCGTGATTTCGGGCGCAGTGCCCACTGAGGCCGCAGCGGTCTGCTGCCAACCGTATGCAGCTTGCTTGACAGCTGCACAATTCGCGTCGAGTTTTTCTCCAAGTAAGCAGACGGCCGCAAGCCGCCGAACGACATCACGCACATGATCCACCTCAGCAACCGTAATGGGGCGATCGATGATCTTGGTCTCACGATAGCTCAACCATTTCTTGATTACCTGATATGGCACAGTCGCTCCTACTCACTTGTTGCCACGAACAGACGGCTCTTGGGACATCTTCATCCTGAGAACATCAATTGCTCCGCCCGGCCCAAACAGGGACTTCGGCAATCGCACTACGCTCCTGCCGCTATGTTTCAAACTCCTCAGTGGCTCGGAGAAGATGACTGCTTCGATGGCATCACCGTCCACCGAACAGGCTCACTCGCTCTGGAACTGCCCACTCTGCGTCGCAACCATGCGTATCGTCGAACGGCTCTCCGCCGCGCAACTCCCGCCTCGCTCGCCGCCTCAACCAGACAGATGCGCAGCATGAAGATCTATCCACATCCTCGGCCACTGCCCGTGCTTCGGCGCGTTCGCAGATTCCTTCTCTCGTCTGATTCAAGATCCTTGATCGGCTATCTTTTAAGCCCTTTCCTGATGCCTCATCGCGCCTCCACGGCGCTTCATCAGGACCTCGAAACCGCAGATCGTGCCCAGCGAAGCGACTTGGTCAAACCTCTGCATCCGATCGGCCCCATTCAAAGTACATAGCCTTCCATGAGGCGGCTTCCTTCAAGTCGCTGTGTCAGAAGCGCCCTCTAACACCATGCACCTGCGCACTGTCGCGTGGCGGGGCGCTCCAGATACAGCACTAAGACATATCAGTACCAATCCTCTGATTTTGCGACAAGTGGCAGGTTTTGATTGACTTGATGTTTTCGCTGATAAAACGCGGGGTGCTTCAGTTTCCAATTCAAGCAGCGCCGAGTTAGATCGATCTTTTTTGTGGCTGGCGAGGCGACCGTTTGCAGCGATGCGCGGTCGCTGGCGCATAGGAATTGCTCGGATCGACTTTGTGGGCGCTACCGCAGCGCAGCAGAAGTGGTTTGCGAGGGTGCGTCCTATTCGCCGCATGGCTTTTCGGAACATAACGCGCCGGTGATCCCCTTGCCCTCCGTGATCGTATAGATACGGTCCACTGCAGGCAATTTGATGGTTTCTTTGGTGCCTGACGGCCAGTGAATTTCGAGAGATCCAGCGCCGGTCGCGTTGCCCAGACCGAAATGAAGGCGCCGGTCGTTCGCGGAGATGTAGCTTCCGCTGGCCAGCACATCCTGCCGTTGACGCATGCCGTTGGCGATCAGATAGGCAGTGGCACAGGTCGCGTCGCGAGGGCTTTTGGGTCCGCCCACAAGCTGGATCTCCACCCAGTGGTGGTGGTCGGGATTCACATTGCGCAGGAGAACCGGAGGGCCATCGATGGGATTGATGACCACATCGATCTTGCCATCGTTGAAGAGATCGCCGAAGGCCGCGCCGCGCGCTGGAGTGATCACAGCAAGCCCCGAACCCGCCACCGGGGGAACGTATTCAAACCTGCGCCCTTTACCGCTTGCCTCGGGCACGTTGTGAAACAAAAGCGGGCGCTCGGCGAATGTGGTGCCCCAGTCGTGCTGATCGACCTGCGGGTAGACGTGGCCGTTGACCATGAACAGATCAAGCCAGCCATCATTGTCGTAGTCGATGAAGCCATCACCCCACCCGACGAACGGGATGGTGGTTTGCGCGATGCCCGTTTTGTAGCTCACATCGGAAAAGCTGGCGTCACCGTCGTTGTGGAACAGCACCTTGTAGTCGTCGCCGAAATCGGTGACGAAGAAATCTATCAGGCCGTTGTTTTCGTAGTCGCCCACGGCGATGCCCATCGAGGCAAACTCGCGGCCGTCAGCGTTGAGTGCGAAACCCGACAAGTAGCTGTCATCCTCGAAGGTCCCATCTCCCTTGTTGATGTAAAGGTAGTTGGGATCCGAGTCATTGCCCACTATTAAATCCGGCTTGCCGTTCCCGCTGAGAGAAATGAAGATCGGAGTGAATCCGTAATAACGATTCTTATCCTCAACCTTCGCCTTTACGGTTACATCGGTGAAGGTTCCGTCGCCGTTGTTATGGAAGAGATGATCTGGCTCGCCTTGCAAGCCGCGCGGGCCGCAATTGACAGAGACACCTCGATATTGGCAGTACGCGTAGCCTACAGCTTTGCTTCCACCGACGGGCAGGTTGTCGCGGTCGAAGTGCACATAGCCGGCAACGTACAGGTCCAGCAGGCCATCACCATCGTAGTCTCCCCAAGCGGAGCCCGACGACCAATTGCCCAGTTGCACGCCGGCTTTTTCGGCAACGTCAGTGAATGTTCCATCGTGGTTGTTGTGGTAGAGCCGGTTCTTGCCGTAGTTGCCCACGAAAAGATCGGGCCAGCCGTCGTTGTCGTAGTCGGCCACCGAGCAGCCGTATCCCCAGCGGTCGTTGGCCACGCCGGCCTGCCCGGTCACATCGGTAAAGGTGCCGTCGTGGTTGTTGTGGAACAGGGCTGCGTGCGGAGACTGCTCTTTTCCGTCAAGCGCATCGAATGTTGAGCCATTGACGAGGTAGATGTCGAGCCAGCCATCGTTGTCGTAGTCCAGCAAGCAGACGCCGGAGCCGTTGGTCTCGACAATGAAGTTCTTCTCCGGAACGCCCATCTTGTGGCGCCAACCAGCAAGGCCCGCCTGCTTTGTGATGTCTTCGAAGATCACGGGCCCTTTGTCGACGAATCCGCCGGCGGTGATTGGGCGCTTCTGCGCATCATACACGGGGGCGGCAGCTACACCTGAGGCAATGCCCCCGCTCATGCCCGCTTGCTGTGCGCGATCAACTACGGGACAGCACAATGCCGCAAAGAGAATGACAAGGAAAAGACCGCGACAACGAAACAAATAAGACCTCCGACCTAGAACGGTTTCGTGCATTGAGTCCGCCGGAAATGAGCGATCAGATCAATCAATCCCCATCGTAGACTTTAGCAAATCAAAGGCAACGCTTGGCTGATTAGCCTGGACCGAGCCGCCACCTTCGTTACTCCTGAAAGTCGCGGGAATTCCCGGACGCGAACTTCCTCATCTCTTGCAAGTCGAAGAGCCGCCTCCGCCTTGAAGGCAAATGATTCAAATTCCCGGAAAACGCGCGTCCTACTACCTTGCGACTCTTAGCGTCTTGATCTCTCATGGCATCATGTGAAAGTGAATGGTTTGGCCCTCGCTGGACCATCCCTAAAATACATCCTCAAGCAAATTGGACTCAGTGGCGCGAATCGGCCGAGGAAGCTCGACGGTTACGTCGCCGTCGAGCCCTTCGGTCTCAAAGAAGCGCACAATAGCGTCCTTGTCGTAGAAGCCCTCCATTTGCCTCATGGCGTACAGAATCACGTGGTCGCTGAGCGTCTTGATAAACAAATAGGAATAGGAACCCAACTCCGCAATAAGTTCAGTCACTTCCTTCAGCTACCTGCCCGAATTCCCGCTCATCGATCCCCCGCTGTCGGCTCCTTCTCGCTCCCGAATGCGTCCGTCAACGAGATGACTTTCATCTGTGCTCGTAAATTCTCGATCGAAGTAGGACTCGTAACGGTTATCATCGCCGATTCTCCGGGAAGCAAGTCAAAATAGTTATCCGAAACTTTCGCATCAAGATCCCCAAAAGAGAGATACACATCGCGCGCCAGTACCGGCGACGTAATGCGAATCTTGAAACTGCCGCTCTCCCCTGAAAATTGTGCAGTAAGGGGTGCTTGGGGGAGCTGCACGTTCTTTACCGGGACGAGGTAGGTGAGGTTTCGCGAGATTTCGACCCCGTCAACGGTCAGGTTGACAACGGCTATGACTCGGGCGGCGTCGGCAACGCCGACATCGGCGAGTTTGTCGAGCGGCCACGCGATGGCAACGTTGCTCGACTGCGGCGCAATCTCAACGCTCTGCGTCTTGTCCAATAATACTTTGCCCTGAAAATCCATCAGTCGCAGGCGCAGCGTTCCCTGTTCGGCTCGCGTTTTGTCGGAGACGATGTAGACCTTCAGCGCGCCGTCTTCAACATGAGGCGAGACCAGGATGGGAGCATAAAAGCGGCGAGCATAGTATTGGAGGGCCTTCCAGCGGCCGAAGTAGTCGATGCTCGACCACGACGCCACAGGCCAGCAGTCGTTGAGTTGCCAGAAGATGGAGCCCATGGTCTGAGGGCGGCTGCGGCGGAAGTGCTCGGCTCCAATCTTGATTCCTTCAGCTTGCAGCACCTGGCTCACATAGAGAAAGCTCGCGAAGTCTTTTGGCTTCGGGTAGTCCCTGGCGATGTAGTCCTGGATGATTGAATTGCCTTCGTTGTTCTTCTGGTGGGCGAGCATCACCGCGGTGAAGATGCCGTTACGATCTTCGGGTAGAGTGAAGCTTTCCACCGTACGCATTTCAGGGAAAGACTGGAATCCGTATTCGGTGACGAAGCGCCAATGGTGCTGCTCGTATTCGCTGAACGGAGCGCGGCCATGCCAGACGCTCCAATCGTGCGCGTCGCCCGATTGGAAGCGGTCGCTCAGAGGCTCGTAATCGGCGCTTGGCGAGCTGGGCCAGTACGGTATCTCAGGCTCAAGACGCGCAACCACGCGCGGCAGGATTCCGCTGAACTCGGTGAGGTAATCCTGCCACATCTGGAACTTTACATCTGCCGGCAGCGTGTTGCGTGGGGGCCAGTTGAATCCCATCTCGGTTTCATTGTTGCCGGACCACAGCACGAGGCTCGGGTGATTACGCAGGCGGCGCACCTGGTCCTCGGCTTCGGCTTCAATGTCCTGCTTGAACGCATACGTGCCAGGCTGCCAATCGTTGCCGAACATGAAGTCCTGCCACACCATGATGCCGAGTTCGTCGCAGATGGAGTAGAACTCGTCGGTTTCGTAGTATCCTCCGCCCCAATGGCGGATCATGTTCATGTTGGCATCCCGTGCGGACTCGAGGATGCGGCGATACTCCGCCGTGGTTACTCGGCTGGGAAAGCTGTCGAAAGGGATGACGTCAGCGCCCTTGGCGAAGACGGGAATGCCATTGACGATGAATTCAAAGGAGCGGCCCCATTGATCCAGTTGCCGGCGCAGTTCGATAGAGCGAAGGCCGGTCTTGACGGTATGCTCGGCGGCAACATGCCCGTCTTGGCTCAACTGTGCGGTGAACTGGTAAAGGAAGGGTTCGCCGTAACCGTTAGGATACCAGAGGCTGGGGTGCTGAATCTCGATGGGAATCTCGACCTGGTTGTGCCCGGCGTGCACGTTCACGGTTGAATCAAGCTCGACGGGCTTGCCCTCGTCGAGAAAGTGCACGGTCAGTTTTGTGGCGCCTTCGATGGAAGACTCGATATCGAATTCAGCGTCGAGATGGGCGACGTCGCTGCTTACGTCGCGCTGGCGAATGGCGAAATCCGCAAAGCGCACCTTGTCCCAGGCATCGACGTGGACCGGCCGCCAGATGCCGCTGGTCACGAAGCGAGGCCCCCAATCCCAGCCGTACTCATAGGCAGCTTTGCGGATATAGGTTTTGTCCGCGGTCTTCGATTGCAAGCGGAACGGATCGCCGGTGGCCACCTGCTCGGCGGCTCTGATCGGCGAGGGGAAGGCGACGCGCAAGAGGTTCCTTCCGGTGTGCAAGTGCGCCCTCACCGGCACGCGCCAGATACGAAACATATTGTTCGCGTCAAGCACTGGTGCGTCATTGACGAAGATCTGTGCCGCCGCATCGATCCCATCAAAAACCAGATCGACGTTGGATCGGGCCAAAACCTCGGGAGCGACGTCGAAGCTCACGCGGTACTCCCAACTCGCGTTCTCAATCCATTGCAGCTCGGCTTCGTTATCGCGGTAGAAAGGATCCGGGATCTTCTTGTTCGCCAGCAGATCGAGATGAACGTCTCCCGGCACGGTAGCAGGAAGCCATCCGCCATCGTCCTGCTCTTCCGGGGTGACTTGCCGGAATTCCCAGCCCTTGTCCAGACTCAAACTGACGTTTTCATCGAGCTTTGCCTGAGCGGACGAAAGGACGGCGCAAAGTGCAAATGCAGTAGCGATGGTGAAGCTCTTCACAATCTTCAGAACATGGAGGCGGTTCATGCGAACTCCCGGTGGACAAGTTTAATGCAGGATCTCAATCACGCGAGCTTCCTCAGGGCCGAGCTTCAGCTCGACCCGGCTTTGATGAGCCGGCAGGATTCGGTCGCGCGCCAGATCGCGCACCTGGCCCGCCGCCTCGACGGTGATGCTTTTCGCCGTCGAAAACGGATTGTAGTAAAGAAACGTCGGTGGAACGCCGCGATCAAGAAAATTCGTCCTGGTCAAATCCCACTGAAGGAGCGAGGGGTGACCTAGCGGCTTGACCATCTTGTCGAGCCACATCACGTATGCACCGCCGTATACAGAACGATGGCCCGCAAAGTCACCTTCCGCGTAGGGCGTTTTTCCGTGGGCTTCACGGTTCAGCCGTTCGTAGGGAACCGATGGAGTCAGATCGGGGCGGCTCTGATTCTCCCGGGGAAGGTACGCAGGGTAGAACCAACGCAGGTTCGCAGCGGCATTCAAGGCGTACCGTGCCACCTCGCCGGCCAGGTCCGGGCGGAATCGCAACGCCGGCATGAGATACGGGAAGGTGACCATCGACTCCATGCTGTAAGCCTGGCCTGGAGGTTCGGTGCAGAATCCCGCCATCAGGCCGTCGACCGGCACCGATCCCCATTTGCCGGTGGCCATGAGCCCAATCTTCGCATCGAGCACGAATCCGAGCGCCTTTCGGGTGTCGGCGGGGTAGCCCATTGCCTCGAGGCGTGCGGCAGCCAGCACGGCCATTGCGCCGGAGGGAATCTCGTACCACGGATTCTTTTGGAATGCCGTGTAGCGATCAATTGCCGTCTTGGCCTCGGCAAGACAGTACTCCTTGCCGGTGATCCTCCACGCCAGCAGCATGACGTAGCTGTAGCCGCCCACTGCATCGGGTTGACGGTAAATATTCTGCCGGGTAAATGGCTTGCCCGCAGCGTAGTCGTAACCCTGGCCGTTGAAGTCGTATCCAATCTGATGCGCCATTTGTCTCAGACTCGCGGCAGAGCGCTCAACCCGGGCAAGCCACTCGGGGTCGTGCGCGAAACGCGTTTGAATAAGCGCGAAGGCCAGCGAGTTCACATTCATCAGGTACCAGTACTCGCACAGGGTCTTCCCCGGGCCGTCGAGGAACAGCCCATACGGTTCGCTGAAGTAGGCCTTCAGCGAGCGCGCGAGTTCATCAAGGCCGCTGCCCCGCAGTTCCTTTCCCATGGCCACGGGCCCGTAGCATGTCAACCCGCCCTCGTCGGTGGTCTCAAGCGCTGAAGCAAAATACTGGCGGCCAGTCTTGTCGCGGAGGTTTACTCCGTGTGCGGGGTCCATGACGTAGGAATCAAACGCGTCGGCCATCTCGCCAAAATCCAGCGGCTTCTGGTCCGGTCGTGGCGGCAATCCGCGCCATCCGGCGGGCTCCGCCGGCATGGAGAACATGGTTCGCGTAAAGCTGGCGAGACCCGCTGCCGCCACACCGGCAAGGAACTTTCTGCGGCTGATCTGCCACCGCTCTATGGCGGATTGCGGCGTTTGTACGGCCATTTCATCTCCTCTAAAGTTGCACATGTTCACAGCACACATGCGGCGCTCCGGGGGCAGCGCAGAAAGGGGTATTTGAGCAAAACCCATTGTTCATGCCGATGCACGGGGTGGCAAGGGCCTAACACGGCTTATCATTAGCCAACAACCGCATTACATGTGAATCGCATGGCACTACCGCAGTGCTCTCACTCCAGGAAGCCGCAGCGTATAGCTGATCACCGCCGCGACAAGGTACATGAACGCAAAGATCCAGATGACGCCAGAGACGCCCAGCACGGGCAAAAACACGCCGGCAACCGCCGGGCCAATGAAGGTGCTCATACCCGAGCCAAGGTTCATGATGGACATGGCCGCGCCGCGTGACTCAGGGGCCAGCGTGGCCATGATGGCGCCGATGGGAACAAACCCGGCTAGGGTCGTGCCATAGGCCATGCCGGCGGCAACCGCAAGCGCGTAGTTCGCCCCAAATGCGTGCGGCACGTAATACAAGCCCAGCGTGGTGACGGCGCATCCGCACGCGCCGATGAACGTGATGGTGCGGCGCCAGCCGATGCGATCGCCGACCCAGCCCCAGATGAGATTGGCGACAACATTGGTGGCGAACATGATGCTCAGGATCTGCAGCCACTGCTGGAGCGTGAAGCCAACCACGCGAGTGAAGAAGATGGGAAGAAAGACCAGGAATCCGAACTCCGATGTGGTCGTGATAGTGGCAACAATGCCTCCGAGGCCCACCTTGGGATGCCTCCATACGACGGAGACGCTGGACAAGAGCAGCCTGACCGGATTGTGGCCAGTCCTTGAGAGAGGTACCATTCCGCGCTTCTCGCGCACCCCGAGCAGGGTGATGAGCCCGCCCGCCAACACCATGGCGACGGAGATCCAAAGCGTCTTGTATGCGCCTGCCCAGGGAACGGAGTAACTGGCGAATAGCGCTCCCAGCGTGGGCAGTCCGCCGGTCCGGGCCGACCAGAACCACCCCACCGCAGTCCCCATGTAGCGCTCTGGAGTTACCGCAGTGATCCACACCAGGAACCCGTAGGCGAACAGGGGATAGCCAAAACCGCGCAACGCATAGCTGGCTAGGATGGCGAAGTAACTTGCATGGGCGATGCCGAGGGTCAGGAAGGGCATTTCGAAAGCAAGCCAGATAAGATACCCGGCCCACATCACTTTCTTGGGACCGAAGATGTCAGACAAGGCGCCGCTGAGCCACGAGGCCAGCGCCGCGGCGATTCCGTAAGCGGTGAATACGATGGCTACCTGGGATGGTGTGAAGTGAAGATCGATGAGCATCGGCGACAGAAAGCCCGCTTCCACGCCGTCACCGATCATGAACAGCAGCAACCCAAAATAGCCGATCACCATCTCTGGGTGCATGCCGAGGCGCTCAGGGAGTGACGGCCTGGCGAGAGGTGGCGCGAAAATGTCGTCCGACATCATGAATGGTTCTGTCCAAGAGTTGCCGCGAGCGTGGCCCGCGCGCCGTGACTCCGCAATTGATTGAGTTGGTGCTGCACTTCGCTAACGATGCTCGGATGAGCGACCGCCAACCCGCCGAAGAGCGTGCGTGTGGATAGAGCGAGCGCCGCGTCCGATCCGCCTGAAGCGAGGAAGGGCCGCAGCGATTCGATCGCGGGGTCGTCGATGGTTGAGGGAGTCTCGCGATCGCGGATGGCAGCATAGTGCAGCCAGCAGGCGAGTACAAGAGGGATCATCCGCGGACGAATGCCGGCCTTGAGCAGGGCCTTGAGCGAAGGCAGAATAAAGCGCGCGATCTTGGCGCAGCCGTTGGAGCAAATGCGCGAAACCTGGTCGCGAATTGCCGGATTGGAAAAGCGTTTCACGATAGTTGCGGAATAAGAATCCAAATCAATCCCGGGAAGCTGTTCGAGCGTCTGCCGGACTTCGGCCATGAATTCAATCAGCAACTGTTTGAGGAGCGGATCGCCCAACGCTTCGGAGATGTAGGAGTAGCCGAGCAGGTCCGCTGGGTAGCCGATCGAGGAATGGCCGCCGTTGAGCAGCCGCATCTTGGTCTCTTCGTACGGCGCGACGTTGGTCGTGATCTGCGCGCCGGCCAACTCCCATGCGGGACGTCCAGACGCGAAATCGTCTTCGAGCACCCATTGCCGAAAACTCTCGCAAACAACCGGCGACAGGTCGTGTACCCCGAACTTCCTTGCAACCAACTCGCGATGGGCCTCTGTCGTCTTCGGAGTGATGCGATCGACCATGCTGTTGGGAAACGTGACGTTGCTTTCAATCCAGCGGCGCATTTCCGCGCTCCTCTCATCCGCAAAGGCGAGAAGTGCCTTCCGGGCTGTCGCGCCATTTGACTGCACATTATCGCAGGACAGCAGGGTGAAGGGCGCATGGCCGAGCTGTATGCGTCGATGGGCCGCTTCGGCGACGAAACCAAGCCAGGTTCGCGGTGAATCAGGATGCGCCAGATCGTGCTGGACGTCCGGGTGTTCGCTTAGGAATCGACCGGTTCCATCTTCGAGGAAATATCCGCCTTCGGTGACGGTAAGCGAAACGATCAGGCAATCGGGCGAAGAGAGACGTTCCAGAACGCCGGCTGTGGTTTCGGGCGCGAAGAGGTGTCCGACGAGAGAGCCAATCACGCGATAGTTTCCCCTGTCGCTTTCGAGCTCCAGTACGCCATACAGGAAATCCTGAGTTGCCAGCGCATCGTGGACGTGCTTGTCAGGTGGGAGCAGGCCGATGCCGAACTCGCCCCAGTGCTCTGATGCTCCGCTCGAGAGCAAGTCATCGAGATAAACACAAAGGTGGGACCGATTGAATCCGCCCACTCCGATATGTGCGAGCGCGGGACGCGTGAGGCTGCGGTCGTAGCGAGGACGCGCAACCCGCTGCGGAATGCAGTCAAGCGTAGAATTGCGAAGTAACTGCGCCGGCTCAATCGCCATGGGGAATCATTCGTGATATTGCAGAAGCATTACGGAGGTTCACGAAATGCGAGTCTGAGCGAAAGTGAGCGAAATTGTCAAGTGACTGAGGCGCACCTCACTTCTGGATCAAGCGAGTGGCCACGATGTAGGTCGCGTCGGGTGCGCCGGCAACAGCCTGCGTCCGGATGAGGGCTTCAAAATAGACCGGCTGCGGTGTCGAACTTGTAATTCCCAGGGCCTGAGCGAGCTTTTGGCGATTTCCAGCGTCAGCCAAAAAGATTCCTGCCGCTTCGGTGCCTTCCTGCTGTAGGCCTTGCAGGATCAGTACACTTCCTTGTCCATCAGGTACGGGGAGCAACGAGATGGTGGCGTAGTCCTCCCCTGAACTTCCTGTAAAGCTCAATCCGAGATACTTTTCTTCTTCGCCTGGCTTCGGATGAAGATTCTGAAAGAACTTGAGGCTCTCGCCCACTACACCTTCGCGTTCCTGGAAATTCAGCTTGTCCTGAAAGTAGAAGACCCAGGGGTTAGAGCTGGGGCTACCGACGAAAACATAGCTGCCCTCCTGCAGGTCACGTGGCCGTAGTTCCCGAGCTGAACGAATTACCAGGCGATCACCTTCGCTCCCGCATATGCGGAGAAGGTTGCTGACCACGACAACGTCGGCATACGACGTAAGTAACGACCCCGATAAGTACTTCATCATCCGGGTCTCTCGTTCGGTGGGGTGGGCATTTAATAGATCCTGGCCGCTACGGTAGGAAGGAGCAAGATAGGTATCCAGCGTGAGAGGCCGCTCATCGAGAAGACGCGTCATGCCATAGTTGGCGTCGGCGACTACAACCTGAACAGGCGCACTTCCCGGCCTGAACAGCGAGGATAGTGGCCACGGAGCCTGGGGCTGCGGGCTCTGTCTATGATGAAAGAACCACGCAGCAATGGTGGTGCCCAGAAACAGCGCGGCCAGAGTCCAGGGAACCACACCATGCAGCAGACTGAAGCGAGTCGTCGTGGAATCCTTTGCCGGCGCCGACTGGTCTACCGCCCGAAAAACGGTGGTATAGGACCCCTTGGGAATCTCAACCACGAGCGTTTCATTGCGGCCGTCGCCATCAAAGTACTCGTGTAAGCGCAGACGCAACTGGCGTACGTGCACGCGAACCGAACTGTCCTCGACCACACTATAGTCTTGCGGTTTGCCGAATACGGCGCTTCCGATGCGGTGCTCGGTGAGGTCCTGCGCCTGGTCGTGAAGCGTTCTTTCGGCCATATACCGCAGAAGTTCCCGGATGCGCGCCGATTTTTGGAACGCAGGGCTGGCTGTAATTCTCTCGATCAACTGCCAGCGGGCATCCGCCTTAAGTTCCTGTTCACCTTCCATCGCCCTCGTCCCATCCCGTCCTCTGCAGTGCGCAGAGCCTCCCCCTGACGGGGCGAATGAATGATAGCACGGCGTTTATCTGTATGAAAAAGAGGACGTAACTGGGAAGAGCCTGGAAACTACCCGAAGGAAATCCACCATTCCCGCGCCTGCAGTAAATTGCGATTCACATGTAGATCGCATTGATTTTCATTGTTTTTCGGCGTGAGTACCTTTTCAAACGCGTAGGCGCTCCCTCATCCTTTTGGTTGATTTGCGGCCAATCCCTGAGGCTTATACGCGGTCGCAATGCCTGTATGCTTCCTCCTCGCGTAACCCATGATTTTAGAGGCGTTTCCAACTACGGCTTCAAAAAGGGTGAATGAGACACGACCTGGCAGATCGCTCTGAAAAGAACCCCATCCTGCGGCCGGAGGACCTGCGCCCCAGTCTGGCGGGAATGGAGGTAACCTGTCTGCTCAATCCGGGAGTGTTCGAGTTCGAGGGCAAGACCTGGCTGATCGTCCGCGTGGCTGAGCGTCCAAAACAAACGCCGGGCAAGACATCTTTGCCCGTCCTTACACCCCACGGTCAGGTGGAAATCCTGGAATTCGATTCCAGCGATCCGCGACTCGATTTGAGCGATCCCCGCGTTATCAGTTTTGAAGGTCAGGACTACCTCACGACGCTCTCCCATCTGCGCTTGTTGTCGAGCGACGACGGAATCGACTTCTCCGAAGCGGAACCCTGCAGGCCCCTGACCGGAACGGGCGAATTGGAGACCTTCGGCATCGAGGACTGCCGGGTGGCGAAGATCGACGCGACCTTTTATCTGACCTATACCCAGGTTTCCAGGCATGGCGTAGGGGTGGGCCTGAGGACGACCCGCGATTGGAAGGAATTCGTGCACGAAGGCATGATCTTTCCACCTCACAACAAGGATTGCGCGCTCTTCGAAGAGCGGATCGGGGGCAAATACTACGCCCTGCACCGGCCCAGCAGTCCCGAGCTGGGCGGCAACTACATCTGGCTGGCAGAGTCCCCCGACCTCGTTCATTGGGGCCATCACCGCTGTTTGGCCCACACCCGGCAAGGCTACTGGGACAGCGCACGCGTGGGAGCCGGAGCCTCACCGATCCGAACCGCAGAGGGGTGGCTGGAGATTTATCACGGCGCCACGAAAGACAACCGCTATTGCCTGGGCGCGTTACTTCTCGACCTGAACGAACCGTGGAAGGTTCTGGCGCGTTCAGAGGCGCCGATCATGG
>Ga0187891_1000610_pt1 | contig 34890 bp, 25 predicted proteins | sample June2016WEW_21_4_FD_132990 | JGI IMG/M metagenome (GOLD analysis project Ga0187891, IMG submission 132990) | Peatland microbial communities from SPRUCE experiment site at the Marcell Experimental Forest, Minnesota, USA - June2016WEW_21_40 | ecosystem: Environmental > Terrestrial > Soil >... | reverse complement strand
TCACCACCTGGTCGGCGATCATCTTCATGTGCACGTCCATCAGCCTGGTGGTTCTCTTTGTGCGCTCCACTAACGCGCACTCCGTGCTGGATACCGGTCACTCCGCGCCGGCCAGCGCTCCCACAAAACCGGGCAAGTAACCTCACTGGCCGCTGCCGTCATCACTCATTTTGCCGGTGGCGCTGGCTGTGCGGGCTCCGACGTATCGGCCGGCGTACCGCTCTTGTTTTCGCCGGTATTCGCGGGCTTGGTAGGATGCAGCTTGCGCATCTCCTTGGCGCCGACCTCTGGATCCATCAGCTTCACCTTGATGTCGGTGGCGAACATTCCGGAGCTCCATTTCATGTAATAAATCTTCCCCGCCTCGGCTTGGACTCGAATTCTCTCGGCCTGGCCCCTTGTCTGGTTGACCGCCGCGGCGCTGGACATAATGATGCTGGGTCCGTAGTACATTTTCGCCATCCCGGCAACGACGACCGTGCCCGGATCCACCTCAGTCCAGGCATATTCGCCATTGAGCAACGTGGCCAGATAGACGCCATTGACATAAAGATGGTCATGAGAGGCAGAACCGACGGCTCCACCTGGCCGGTAAATGCAGATGATCGTCTTGCCCTCGGAAGGCGCTGCCGGCATGGGCGGCATCTCCTTGGCAGGCGAAGCGGCTTGCGGCTGACCCTGAGCGGCTGGCACGGCTTGTTGCTGATCCTGCGCAGCCGCAACAAAAGAACCGCAGAAAAGCAACAGCGCGCAGCAGGCCAGGGGAAGCGACAAGAGCGTCGCAAACAGGCAACTCGTTTTCTTCATGGCAAGTCTCCTCGCACGAACGTGCGTTTCAGTGTGTTGAGTAACTGAACAGGGACCCGGTAACAGACACGGGAAGGATAGTCGCGTCCAAGGCGAAGTCAGTGTTGCAAATCACCTTTGCGAGTGACGAGCCTCAATCGAAATGGACCGGAAATTAGGCACCCAGCTAGGGATCTAGGCCAATCCGCCCCAAGGTCGGTTCCAGGAAAAGGCACAGACGTCGATTCCGCGGCGAAAAGCTGATCCCTGATCTCTGACCCCTGATCCCTGTTCTCACACCGGAGGCATCGCGTCCACCACTGGCACGCCCGCCGGCGGCGTGAAGTGAAAGGTCTGCGCCGGAATCTCCGCCCCAGGCTGCTCGCCGGTGAACGCGAACCGGGTGATCGCCCCGTCGGCCTCCTCCACCTCAATCGCGGTAATCGCTCCTGCAGCCGTCACCGTCAGTGCCAGCCGCGTCACGCGTTTCTCCTGGCCTTTGGGCTGGCCGGTCAGCGTAAAGCAGCCATTGGACGCCTCGGCCACGGTCAGGCCTGTCAGCTCCTTTTCGAGCTGCGTGTGGCCCAGCAGAAAACGCAGCGGCGAGCGCAGGTCGTCCAACTCACTTGCCGGAATGCGCTGCACCTGGGCATCGCCCGTTGTGTAGAACCACGCATATTTGCCGTCAAGAAGGAAGATCTTCCCCGGCGGAGTGCTGTATTGCCACATCATGCGGCCCGGCTTGCGCAGGAAAAGAGTGCCGCTTTCGGTCCGCGTCATGCCCAGTCCCGCATAGCTTTCGCTGAACCCGGCCTTCAGTGATTGCAACTGATCGTAGCGGCGGTCGACACGCTGCGCCAGTTCATGCGCCGAAGGAATGTTTTGCTGTGCGGGAATGGTTGTAACAGAAAACAAAACGGCGGCCACAACAAGGCCGCCGCTCAGCATAAACACTCGTCTCTTCATTGGCCAAGCGTCTGCGTGCAGTTCACGCCGCCGGCAGGGTCGAACTTGATTTGCCCCGATTCATCGGTGCAGTAGCCGCGGTCGCCTGTCTTTCCCACGCTCTGCGGCTTGGCCGTTACGGTAAAGCTATTGAAGCGATCCACATTGTTCGCCGTCACCTTGTCCCCGCACGCAATCGTGAACTCGTATCCCTGCTTGAAACCTGAAGCCAGGTCCGACGGCAGCAGTTGCGAGCTCGCCGGGGTCGGCGGGCCGGAGTGCGGATCTCCCCCAAGCGCCTCCAGAGTGCAGGCATATCCAGTCGCGGGATACGACTCCGCATACATCATCTGCGCTTGGACGATCTTCTGCAGGGAGTTCACCGCGGACAGAGAATTCGCTCGTTTCGTATAGACGCCGATACTTGCGATCGCCAGCAGAGAAAGAATCGCGATGATCGCCATCACGATGAGCAACTCCATCAGGGTGAATCCATTGGTCGTGGTAAGACGGTGCGCGCGATTGCGGCAAAAGAGCGAAGACCTGCGATTCATGGAATTCCCAAAGCCTCGTGAAACAGGCCGGCTTTCCCCGGCCATCTGTCAAGATGCTACAACGTACAGACGCGATTGGGAAATGGATCGCTCGAAGAGCAGCCCCTAGCCGTTAGCTATTAGCCTTTTGCTCTTGGTGCCTATTCGAGCGGATCGAATGAGCCCGGGGAGGGCTGAGTAAGATGAGCCTTCAATGTACGGCACAAATGTCAACTCTCAACTGACGAAGCTAAAAGCTAAGAGCTAATAGCTATTAGCTGTTCTCAGCACACCAGCCGTGTGCGGCTCAGCTTTACGCCATCCAGACGGCCCAGCAGCGTTACGGCGATGTTCTCCGGCTTGAAGAGCTGCTGCGCCTTCGTCTGCACCTCGCCAGCATCCACCGCTTCAATCCGCGCAATCACCTCGTCGGCCGAGAAGAACTGGTGGAAATACATCTCCTGCCGGGCCAGGTTGGCCATGCGTGCACTCGAGCTCTCCAGGCCCAGCAGAATGTTGCCCTTCAGTTGGTCCTTCGCGCGGGTCAGTTCCTCAGCCCCAATCGGGCTCTCCTTCAGGTTGCGGAACTCCGCCAGAATCAGGTCCACCACTTCCAGCGCTTTGCCTGCGGATGTGCCGGCGTAAACGCAGAGGTTTCCCGTGTCGCGGTAGGGGTTCATGTCGGAGTAAACCGAGTAGGCCAGTCCCCGCTCCTCGCGGATGTTCTGGAACAGCCTGCTGCTCATGCCGCCGCCCAGTACCGTGTTCAGGATCGATGTCGCGTACCGGCTCTCATCCGTGACCGGCGGCGCGGGAACGCCCAGGCAGATCTGCACCTGCTCTAGCGCCTTCTTGTTGCGCAGAATAATCCGCGCGCTTGGCTCGGGCGCTGACAGTTCACTGAGCGTTTGGCCACCGGCCAGAATGGAGAACTTTTCTGCCACAGCCTCCACAAACCGGTCGTGGTCCAGATTCCCCGCCGCGGAGAACACCATATTCCCGCCGTGGAACCGGTCGCCATGGTAACCCAAAAGCTGTTCCTGGCCAAGCCGTCCCACCGTTTCCGTCGTTCCCAGAATCGGCTTGCCCAGCGGATGCCCCTTCCAGAAGCTTTGTGTGAACAGCTCGTGCACCAGCACGTCCGGATTGTCCTCGTCGATCTTGATCTCTTCCAGAATCACGCCGCGCTCGCGTTCGATGTCCGGCAGAGCAAACGTCGGATTCAGAACCATATCCGTCAACACGTCCAGCGCAATGGGCACATGGTCCGAAAGCGACTTCACATTGAAGCAGATGGTTTCCTTGCTCGTGAACGCGTCCAGGTTGCCGCCAATCGAGTCCATCTCGCGGGCAATCTTCTGCGCCGAACGCAACTTGGTGCCCTTGAAAAGCATGTGCTCCACAAAGTGCGAGATGCCGTTCATCTCCGCGCTTTCGCACCGCGACCCCGACTTGATCCACACCCCCATGGCCACCGAATGCAGGTGGTCCATGCGCTCGGTCAGCACAATCAGGCCGTTCGGCAGCTCGGTGCGGCGAAGATTTCGCTCAGTGTTCATGGGCATCCAGTCGAACCTCGATTGTAGGCCATCTGCCACGGCTCTGCGCCCACCCGGGAGATTCGAGCCGGGTTCGAGCATCGTGCTGCGCGAGCGGCTATCATGCTCAGAGTTGTGCCCGAGAATCCTGACCAACTCGTTCCCTTAGGCCCTGCCGTCCCTGGCGATGAAAGCTGCGTTCCTCTATTTGGATTGGATGCCGCAGCTCTTGCCGCGGTTCTGGCAATGGAAGGGGAGCCGCCTTGGCGCGCTAATCAGATCGTTGAAGCTATTTATTGTCAATATATTACAGAGTTGTCCTCTATTACTACATTATCTTTGGAATTACGCCGAAAACTCGCCGATCAGGGTTGGCGAATCGGCCGTCCGGAGATCGTGAAGGCCTTTCAATCCGTCGACGGAACAGAGCGTTATTTGATCCACTGCTCTGGTCCAAAGGCTGAAACCGTAGAAACGGTCTGGATGCCCGACGGTGACGATGGCGAAGCTGGCGATGGATCCGACGAATCCAGCGCCGGTGGCCAGACAAAAGACTGGCGCCGCGCCACAATTTGCGTCTCCTCGCAGGTCGGCTGCGCCGTCAATTGCCAGTTCTGCCTCACCGCGAAGCTGGGTCTTCAACGCAATCTGACACCGGGCGAGATCGCCGGCCAGGTGGTTACCGTCCTCGATCGCCACGCCGTCCGCATGGGCCGCGACCGAGTCAACCTGGTTTTCATGGGGATGGGCGAGCCGTTCCTCAACTATGACAACCTCATGGCCGCGGTGCGCCTGCTTGTGCATGAAGTCAGCCTGAGCCCCCAGCGCATGACCGTCTCGACCTCCGGAATCGTACCAGGCATCGAACGCTTCGCCGAAGAGCCATCCGATCTTCGCCCCAAATTGGCCATCAGCCTCAACGCGCCCAACGACCAAATCCGCGCCGAGATCATGCCCATCAACCGCAAGTGGCCCATCTCGGAAGTGATTGACGCCGTGCGCCGCGTCCGCTTCCGCCCGCACGAACGCATCACCTTCGAATACGTCCTGCTCGGCGGCGTCACTGACCGCCCGGAGCACGCGCGTGAACTCGCCCGCCTTGTGCGCCGCACCGGCCTGCCCGCCAAAGTGAATTTGATCGCCTGGAATCCCGGGCCGGACTTCCACTACACGACCCCAAAACCCGAAACAGCGGAGCTGTTCAAACAAGCTCTCACCGCCGACGGCATTCCCGCCTACATCCGCCAGCCGCGCGGCCGCGACATCTTCGCCGCCTGCGGCCAGCTCAAGCGCACCGTCGAGGGGTAGGTTCGGTTCGCCCCCGCTGGAGTGAGCTTGTTTACTGACTCGCCGGCATCGCGAGAGGCTTCACGCTCCCGCAGTCCGGGCCTTCGTAAGTCGAGGTCGACTGCGTCGTCATGTCAAACGGGCTGGTGGTCGATCCCGTCTGCATGGTTCCCGTCAAGTGCACGGTCGTCTTGGTGGTGTTGGCGTCGACAAACGTTGTCTGCACCGTGCCCGTCGCGTTCATCTGGCCGGTACAGACCATGTTCGCGGTCATGCCGGTCGGCGTCATCACGACATTGGTCATCGTGCAGTTTCCCTTGGACGGACGGGAGTACGGGCCGCCGTACTTGTCGATCATCGCTTGGGTCACGCACACCTGCATCGTTTGCGGCGGGATCTGCGGCATCTGCATCCCCGGCGGCAATTGCACTCCCGGAGGCAACTGCGGCGCGCTGGCCCCGCCCATGCTCATGGTGACCGTCTCTTCCCACAGACCCGGCTTCTGCTTTCCCTGGCCCTGACCAACTGCCGAAAGTGCAATAAGACAAACTGCCAACATAAGCGAAACTTGCATCTTGCTCATACATCCTCCTCGTCGCGCAGGTGAGGGAAGCGCGCACCTCGACTCTATCCCATGCCGTCTTGGGCTGAAAAGAATTTCTTATTGAGGATTTCGTGTCCGACCGATGCGTTTCCGGGCCAACTCCAGGACGGCGTCGGCCAAGCGGCTCGCGGTGTGGCGCACCACGTTCTCTTCACTCGCAAAGTTGCCCGCGACGCAGCGCACTCCCAGCGCTTCGATGCGCTTTATGTCGGGCTCGATCGGTGCCGCGCCCTCTGCCGCGTACCGTGCAACCGTCGCGGGCGAAAACTGCCCGGTATTCACGATGGCGTAATCGAAGATTTGCGTCCGCGTGTGCTCGTGGATGCGCTCGATGTGCTCTGAAGCGGTCAAGTTCAGGCTCTCGTTGGCTTGCGTCATTAGGTTACAGATGTAGACACGCACGCCGCGCGCCGCTCCCAGCGCCGCGGGGATTCCGTCCACCAGCAAATTGGTGATGAGCGAGGTGTATAACGAGCCCGGCCCGACCGTGATCACATCGGCGCGCTCGATCGCCTCCAGCGTCTCCGGCAATGGCGCAGGACGTGGTGGATCGAGCGTCAGCTCCACGATGCGCCGCTTGCTCGCCGTGATATTCGTCTCGCCGCGCACCACCGTGCCGTCATCCATGCTCGCCACCAGCGTGGCATTCGCCGTCGTGGCCGGATAAATCCTGCCCCGCGTTGCCAGAATCTTCGAAGCCAGTTGCACGGCCTGCGCAAAGTCCCCCGTGATCTCCGTCAGTGCCGCCACAAACAGGTTGCCGAAGTTGTGTCCTTTCAGCCCATTCCCGCCGCGAAACCGATGCGTAAACAGCTTCGCCAGAAGATCCTCTTCTTCACTCAGCGCAACCATGCAGTTGCGCAAATCACCCGGTGGCAGCATGTTGAAGTCCTGCCGCAGCCGGCCCGACGACCCTCCGTCGTCGGTCACTGTAACCACAGCGGCCAAGTCGGCAATGGCGCAGCCGGTGTCAAAATTCTGGCCCGGCGCGGAAACATGCCGGCGCAGTCCGCGCAGCAGAGTGGAAAGGCCCGTTCCGCCGCCAATGGCCACAACGCGCACCCCCGGCGCGAGAGACCGAGCGGCATGCTCGGGATTCGGCGCCCGTGCGCGCTCACTTTTTCCTTTGGGAGAGTTCAAGGCACGACCTACGGGATTTCAGGATAAAGCAATTCGGTGAAGCGCGGATCGTCCACCATGTTCTGGAAGTCGTTATCGACGCGTGCCTGCAGCCGGTTCTTCGGATTCAGCTCAATCGCTCGGGCCAGGTTGTTCAGGCAGTCCTGCACGCGCCCGGTAATGGCTTCCAGCACCGCCAACCCGTAGAACGCATAGTCTGCGTCGGGATGGCCGGTTAGAATGGTGTTGAACTGCTCGCGCGCTTCCTCGTAGTAGCCGGTGTTCAATTGCGATATGGCATAGTCGTAGTGCTCCTCGGGCGTCAGAAACGAGAGGCTGCCTTTCTCCATCTGCCGCCGGCAGGTGACGATATACACCCGGCAGCGGTCCTGCAGCTCTGCAGGCGCTTCAGGAAGCAGCTTCTCCAGCGCGACGAGCGCCTTCTCGTACTTGCCTTGCTGCAGCAGTTGCACTGCGGCCTGGTAGTGCTGAACGGCAGCCTCATTGCCCGTGCGGCCGCGGCCATCCGGCTGGCCGGCCGCTGCTGAAGTTTTCTTGCGGCTGGGGGCCGCGGATCGTGCCTCTTGCGTCATGAGTTTTCCAGAAGCGCGCATTCCTTTCCCTTTGACGCCGCTTAATCGGCGGGCAGGGAACTGCTCTCGGGGAACAACGCTACTTAGGCCATGTTTATACGCAGAACCCCGCGTTCCGTCAATGGGTCATCCTCGACGTTGGGTTAGCCGCGCTTCGTGGCTGCTGATTTGCCGTAGATCGCCGGGTTCAGTGTGGGATCGTTGTACATTTTCAATTGCCGGTAAAGTTTAAAGCGCCGTGTGCCGCCAAGTGTCTCCTGCCACAGCGCATCGAGACATCCGGCAAGGTCAGTTCGCTGCTCTTCGAGAATCTTGAGCCGCTCGCGATTGCGTTCCGCATGCCCCGGCGGCGCATCCCCCCGCTCCGCCTCTTCTCGCGTGTGGTAGATCTTCAGCGCCAGGATCGAAAGCCGGTCGATCATCAGACCCGGCGACTCGGAATGGAGCAGCGCAGCGGGATTCGGTAGGCCGCGCTGTTCCAGACAGCTCTGCGTCGCGCGGTCCAACTCCTCCACCAGATCGTTGCGCAGTTGGTTGGCCCGGTCGATCCGCCGCTTCACCTCGGCAATCTCCGCGTCGCTCGCGCCGGGCGCACGCGCCTCGTCTTCGATGTGCCACAGATCGAAGTTCGCACGGTGCTGGCGTGCGACAAGGCTCAGCCAGTCGCCTTCCACGCTGCTCAGCTTGCCGCCTGGCGCGGCAGGGGCGGGGAAGGGTCCATCGCCTCCCGCATTCAGCGGCCCGTGCCACTCCCGCGTCAGCCGATCCTCAAGCGCCACAATCTCCGTCGCCGAAACCATCTCTCGCTGTCCTTCTTGTTGCGCGGTTCCCGGGGGCCGCAGGCTTCATCCTAGATCGACGGTGATCGCGGCTCCAAGTCAAGCGTCTCCCGCGCGGGCATTGCTAGCCGGCGCGTTCACCAAAATTCAGTTGTGGCGGGGTTGTTGCAGCCACGGGGTGGTGAGCTCGCTGGGAATCGAACCCAGGACCCACGCCTTAAAAGGGCGTTGCTCTACCAACTGAGCTACGAGCTCGCAATCGCGGTTCCAGGGTTCACGCAACCCCGAAGCCGCGCCAATCAAGTCAATGCGACCACCAGGAAGCAGCGACCCTGAACACGCTCTGCAACGGGTACGAATACCCTGGAACCGCCGTTCAGGCCGCTCTTTCCAAACTACCACAAAGTGAGTTACGTCCCAGGGCAGGGAATCCACACCTCATTGGGTGTACCCTTGCGCTCCGCAACCTGCCGCGAATCGCAACACCCCATCCTCCGCGGCGCCGTTCGGAAAACATTTTCAGCTTGGTAACTAAAACCGCTGGTACGATGGTACCCGTGGGCCGCGCAGAAGCGATTACAAACGGGGGATAAAAGCGCGCATCGCTTAGAAAATGAGGTAGTTCCGGCCTTTTCGATGGCTTGAAAGTGTTAGCTCGGTGGCCGTGCAAGTGTTATTGTTCTGGCGGCCGAGGCGACACTACGATTACCTCTAAGGATTCATCCGCCATCCGGGTTCGCGTTTCCGGTGTTCTGTATCGCAACAGCCGCATCTGGGCTCAGTAAAAATCGGGATTCGTGCATGGCGGAGTTGCAGCACTATACCTTGGGATAGATTATGACGGAACGCAAAGGGCAACTCGACCCGAACGAGCCCCCGGATGATGTGGCGTCGCTCTACTCTTGGGCGAACTTGCACGGGGCGAAGTACCGCGACTTTTCCGCCTCCCGTGCGCAAACCCGTGAGAAGGCCCGGCAACGCGTTGAGCAAGCCATGGAAGAGGAACATCAACGATCGCAGCAAAGCCAGGAACCAAAACAGGAGCCAAAGCGTGGCAACGGCGACACGCGCAAGGAGGAAACTGTGCCGCAGCAGGCCGCGCAACAGCCCCCCTCCCAGCCGCCTCGCTCCGCTCAACCTACCGCACCACCCCCCGATCGGCCGAATCCAGACCGCCCGAATATCGATCGGCCGCACACGGAGCACCCCATCCGCGAAGATCTTGCTTCCGCTCTCCGCGGCTTAGCCGTGCCGCCGTCATACCGGCAGCCAAGTCAGGCGCCGCACGCTCCCATGCGCGAAGAAAACTACATGCCGCCGCGCAACTCTTGGTCTGCCCCCGATCCCGCCGAAAATGCGGGCCGTCCGGCGTGGCTCATGCCCGAGCGGACAGAGGCCTCAATCCCCGCCGGCCTTCCGCCGGCTCCCGAGGATACGCTGCAGGGATCGCGCGAACGTCTCGCCACGCGCTGGTTCGCCCTGCGCGGCGTCCTTGAAGGCAGCGCGCCGCCCACGCAAGCTGCGCCGGCCCCGTTGCCCGCACGTCCTCCGGTGATGGCCGTCTTCTCGCTTGCCGGCGGCGTGGGCAAAACCAGCCTTGTGGCCACACTCGGCCGCGCACTCTCCGCCCGCGGCGAGCGCGTTTTGCTCGTCGACACCGCGGCCTATGGCCTGTTGCCCTTCTTCTTCGGCGCAGGCGATCAGCGCCCCGGAATGTTGCGCACCTTCAGCCCTCCGGCCGCGAGCGGCGACGCTCCCATTCAGATGATCACTCTCGACCCCGAAATGTTTGGACCCGAAACCGCGCCGCAAGAGGCTCTCACCGCCGAAATCTCTAAGCATGCGCGCGGAGTGGGCCGCGTCATTGTCGATCTGGCCACCGCGTCCGGAGCCACCACCCGCCGCATTATGCGCCTGGCGCCGCAGATCCTCGTGCCACTGATCCCCGACATGAATTCCGTGGTCAGCGTCAGCTCCATTGACGCCTTCTTCGATCACAACGGCGGCGCATCCGCCAACCCTTCGATGCCCCACTATGTGCTCAACCAGTTTGACGTCTCGCTTCCGCTCCATCTGGATGTGCGGGAGGTGCTCCGCGAACAACTGGGCGACCGCTTGCTTCCCTTTGTGCTCCGCCGCGCCCCCGCTGTCAGTGAAGCGCTCGCCGAGGGCATGACCATCATTGACTATGCACCCAACTCCGCCGTGGCCGAAGACTTTGCCAGCCTGGCCAGTTGGGTCAAGAGCCTTTCCGCAGCCGCGACCACAACCTTCCGCGGGGTACGCTGGAGCGAACGATGACCCCGACTGGGATCTGGCAGGACATTGGCGCAGGCGAGAATCTTCTTACCCGGATTCTCCGCCTCCTCTTTCTAATTCTGGCCGCAGTGATTCTCTGCTTTCTGGCTATAGTCCCCCTCAGCTGGCCGCAACAGGCGGTTCTTGGCTTGCTCAGCCTCCTCATGGCTCTCGCCTTGGCGCGTGGCTCTGACTCCTACCTCGTCACTCTCACCCTCATGATGCTGTCCATGTTCTGCACCTTCCGCTACGGATACTGGCGCATCTCTCAGGTCGTTCGCTTCTTTCAGGACCCCGCCAATCACTGGGGCGCCCTGGACGCATTTTTCATCCTCTGCCTGCTTCTTGCCGAGGCTTACGCCTTCGTCATTCTCTTTCTCGGCTACTTCCAGACCATCTGGCCGCTACGCCGAGCCCCCGTCTCGCTGCCTGAGAATCCTGACAACTGGCCCGAGATCGACGTCCTCATCCCGACCTTTAACGAGCCGCTCGACGTCGTCCGCTTCACCGCTCTCGGCGCATTGAACATGGACTGGCCCGCCGACAAGCTGCACGTCTACATCCTCGACGACGGCCGCCGCAAGGAATTCAAGCAATTCGCATTTGAGGCCGGCATCGGCTACAGAACACGCCCCGACAACAAGTACGCCAAGGCCGGCAACATCAACACCGCGCTCCAAACCATGTCTTCGCCGTTGGTGGCCGTTTTCGATTGCGATCACGTCCCCACGCGCAGCTTTCTTCAGATGACTGTCGGCTGGTTCTTGCGCGATCCCAAGCTGGCCGTCATGCAAACGCCTCACCACTTTTATTCGCCCGATCCCTTCGAGCGCAATCTTCAGCAGTTTCACATTATCCCCAACGAGGGCGAACTCTTCTACGGCGTAGTTCAGGACGGCAACGACTTCTGGAACGCCTCCTTCTTCTGCGGATCCTGCGCCATTCTCCGCCGCACGGCGCTCGACGAGATCGGCGGCATCGCCAAAGAGACCGTCACCGAGGACGCACACACCTCTCTGCGCATGCAGATGGCCGGATGGAATTCCGCCTACATCAACATTCCTCAAGCCGCCGGGCTCGCCACCGAGCGCCTCTCGGCCCACGTCGGCCAGCGCATCCGCTGGGCGCGCGGCATGATCCAGGTGCTGCGCACCGACAATCCGCTCTTCGCACCGGGGCTCAAATTCCCCCAGCGGCTCTGCTACTTCAACGCAGTGGGACACTTCCTCTACGCCGTGCCGCGTCTCATCTTTCTCACCGCGCCGCTCATCTATCTGCTCCTCAACCACACCAACATTCCCGGCTACTGGGCCGCCATTCTGGCCTACGCGCTGCCTCACCTCACGCTCTCCAACGTCACCAACGCGCGCATTCAGGGCGAGCACCGGCATTCCTTCTGGAATGAGATCTACGAGACTGTGCTCTCGCCCTACATTTTGTTGCCCACCATGATGGCGCTCATCAATCCCAGGCTGGGCAAGTTCAACGTCACCTCCAAAGGCGGCGTGGTCCGGCGCACATTCTTCGACTCGCGCATCGCTCAGCCGTTCCTCGTCATGCTCCTCTTTAACATCGCCGGCCTTCTGGTTGCCATTCCGCGCTTCTTCATCTGGGACACTTCGCGCCGCGGCACGGTGCTCATGAACGTCATGTGGTGCTGCTTCAATGTCGTCATTCTCGGCGTTTGCACGGCCGTCGCGCGCGAGCTCATGCAGCGCCGCACCACCGTCCGCATCAACTTCGTCACGCCACTCACCATCAAGTTGCCTGATGGAAGATCCGTCGCCGCCGAGACCGTCGACATGTCCAATGGCGGCGCCGGCATCCGCCTCAGCAAGCCCATCGCTCTCGCGCCCGACTCATTGGTGCACCTGACTTTTCTTGAAGCCCCGGCGGCCATCCCTCTGCATGCTACCGTTGTTTCCTTGGAGGAATCGGTGCTGCGTGTTCGTTTTGACAATCTGTCGATCGCAGAACAGGAAGTTCTGACCATTCAGCTCTACTCCCGCGCCGACTCCTGGCTCGGATGGGGCGAGTCCCGCGAGAGCGACAACGTACTGCGCAGCCTCGGCCGCATCTTCCAGATTTCCATGCGCGGCCTCAAGGCCACATTTCTCAGCATCTTTGGCCGCGAAGAGAAGGCTGCACGCAAATCCACCTCGCTCTCCATCGCTCAGTTGGGAATGCTCCTCCTGCTCGCCGCGGTGATTGTGGCTAACAATCCCAAGGCGCTGGCCCAGGCGCAACCGCCGACGGCCAACTCCGCCAGCCCCGTTAACACCGCTAACTCCGCTGTGCCCGCCGGCCAATACCGCGACTTCTTCACCCTCGCCGATGCCGGCTCGCCGCAGATCGAGCTGCACTCGATCGATCGCCAGCACAACGTCTACTTCACGCTGCCGCAGACTCACGTGGTTCGCACCGCTACCGTTCACCTCTACTACGCTTTTTCTCCCGCTCTCATTCCGCAGCTCAGTCATCTCAAGCTCATTCTGAATGGAACGCTCTTCGCCACCATCCAGCCCGTGGCGGGGAAGTTCGGCGGTTCTGACGGCAGCGACGCGGAGGCTGACTTCGACATTCCCCCGGAGCTGCTTGTTCACAACAACTCACTCACCATCGAGTTCATCGGCCACTACACCATGGGCTGCGAAGACCCAGCCAACACCTCGCTCTGGGCTCGCGTCCATCGCAACTCCTATCTCGACATCCGCGGCGATCTGCTGCCGCTCGCCGACGATCTTAAGCAGCTTCCCGTTCCGTTTGTTGATCCGGCCGTCATTCAGCCCCTCAGCATTCCTGTCGTCTTTCCCGCTCAACCTTCGCTCAAAGCCATTCAGGCTGCGGGCATCGTCACCAGCTACTTCGGCCTCGTCTCCGAGTCCCGCCCCGTGCGTTTCCCCGTGCGCATCGGAGCCATTCCGCAGGGCAATGCCATCGTCATCGCCGAGAACGCCGCCAGCCTTCCTGCCGGCTTGAATCTCTCCGCAGCCAGCGGGCCAACCGTGGCCATGCGCGCCAACCCCAACGATCCCTACGGCAAACTTCTCATCGTCACCGGCGCCAGCGCCGATGACGCCATCGTTGCCGCTCAGGCCATCGCGCTGCACAGCAACATGCTTAGCGGCGCGCAGGCGCCCATCAACAACCTCACGCTGCCCGCGAAGCAAGCTCCCGACGCCGCGCCGCGCTGGGCGCGCACCGATCAAAGCATCCCTCTGTGGGATTACTCGACCTCGGACCAGTTGCAGGGCGATGGAACCGCTCCGCTCAACGTCTACTTCCGCGTTCCTCCCGATCTCTATTACGAAACCGGCGGTCCAGACACCCGCCTGCATCTCGTCTATCGCTACAACTCCATTCCCATCGGCCCTATCTCCAGCATGCAGGTGCGCATCAACAACGCGTTCCTCGGCTCCACTCCGCTCGTTCCCGGGCAGGACACCTCCCGCACCACGCAGACCGACGTCGCCGTTCCCGTCGTCAATTTGCGCCCGTTCTCGAACACGCTTTCGTTCGATTACACCTTTCAGCTCGCCCGCAAACAGAACTGCGACGACACCACTCCCATCAATCTTCAGGGCGCCATTCTTCAAGACTCCTATCTCGATCTGCGCGCGTACCCGCACTGGGCGCCTCTGCCCAATCTCGAAATTTTCTCCAATGCCGGATTCCCCTTCACTCGCCTCGCTGACCTGAGCGGAACCACGGTGGTCCTGCCGCCCACGCCCACTGAGCAGGAGATCGAGACCTTCATTACTCTCATGGGCCACTTCGGCCGCCAGACCGGCTTTCCCGGCCTGCGCGTCACCGTGGCCGGCCCCGACGCGCTGCAAAGCGGCGCAGCCACTGACTTCCTTATCATTGGCGCCGGCGACGATCAGCCCGCCTTCTCGAAGCTCGGCACTCATCTTCCCGTCTCGCTCGGGAGCGGGCAGATTCAGGTTCACGATACGCAGGGCTTCTTCGTCTCGCTCCTCCATAACGCGTGGTGGAAGCTTCGCTCCAACGAACACGCCGAGTCCGGCGGACTCACCGCCGGAGGCACTCCAGACGCCGTCATGGAGGGCATCGAGTCTCCCTACGACATCGGCGGCAGCCGCAGCATCATCGCCATCCATCTCAAGGACTCATCCACCTTCGACCCCTTCATGGACACATTTCTCAATGTCCAGCAGTCCAGCGACGTCTCCGGCTCCGTTGCCGTCCTTCACGGAACCGAGTTTCAATCCTTCCGCGTCGGCTCGCAGGTCTATTATGTGGGAGTGTTGCCGTGGTGGACGCAATTGCGCCTGTGGGCCGCTGAGTACCCATGGCTGATTGCGGTCGTCGTCGTCGTTCTCGCGTTTCTGTTGGCAATCTGGACCCGCCAATGGTTGCGCTCCAGGGCCAGAGCGCGCCTAACGATGATGGAGGATTAGCCCTCCAACCGTTCGATTTCTTACCAATTGGGCACCCCAGGTCTCGCCTTTGAGACCTGGGGAAGCAGAATCTCCGCTATCCCACTCTCGGCCACCCGCCTTTGGCTTGACGAAGAATCCGCGGGAGTACCCAGAGATGGGCCAGTCCTTCGGGAAGTGGCGCACTGGCGCACTTGGGCCTGGGTGGGAAAATGCTGCCCGGTCCCGGCCATATATGACACACGAGATGTAGCGGCAAGCCCACTTATACAGGCTTGCCGCTGTGTTGAGTTAGTTGAGAATTACTGAGCCGGAGATCCGTTTGCACCAGTAGCTCCGTTGGCCCCATGTGGGCCGCCTGAACCGGAACTTGAATCTGTGGCAGTGCAAGGAAAGTGATTCTCGTGGCCTTCGCCGCCGGGCCCGCCATTTCCGCCTACTCCGCCAGGTCCGCCTGCGCCAGGAGCTCCTGAGACGACAATAGTTCCGGGATTATTGGCCAGCGCTGGCCGGGCGCTTGGCGATACTCCTGGAGCGTTCAATGGAGTGATCGTTTGACTTCCGAGAGTGAGAGTGACCTTGGATACATCACCACCTCGCCCGCCGTTGCCTCCGTTTCCGCCCGCTCCGCCATTTCCTCCATTCGGATTGCTCGTACAGGTGTGTGGACCAGAGGACCCCTTCCCGCCATTGCCTCCATCTCCGCCGGCGCCACCCGGCGACCCGTCTGTACGGATCCAGAGCGCTCCGTGCGTGTAATCGACCTGCTTGATGTTGAATGTCAGCCCGATCCCGTTCGTTCCGGGAGCACCAAGGGAGCCGTCCCCTCCTCTTTCGCCGTTTTGAGGGGCAGGATTATTGCCGGCCTGCCCTCGCGAGGCGCCGGTGCTCGCCTTATCGGGAGTGGGCACGTTCGGATAGAGGTCGATTTCTGAATTTCCCTTGAGAACCAACTTCTCCACCGTAATTTGGACGGTCCCGAGGTGCGGGTCGAAATTGATAACGCTTTTGTCGTTGAGTGTAAGTTGATGCCACACGATCCCAGGCTCATTCAAAGTGAGTGTCGAGTTGGGTGGAATCTCGAAATCCTGTGAGACGCCAAAAGCTGGCACGAGAGAAAAGGCAAACGCCAATCCGAGTGTTCTGGCGCAAGACGATACATTCATTCGCAACCTCCAGAGGAGATTCTGACGTTTCGCTATTGTGCGCTTGGAGGAAGTGTTCTGAGTCGGAATCTCCGATCGACCCAGAAACCTAGCAATTTTATCGCGCCTCAGCTAAATTTCAACGCAAAAAATTGGGGCCTTACCAGATAATCGTGGAAAGAGTCTGGCATGGCGGAACGCTACCGCAAAAGCCGGGTGCCCCAGAGCCTGCCCTGAGCGAAGTCGAAGGATCTCGGTTCTGAGACCTGGGAAAGCACGAACGCCTGCCCTGGGTAGAGAATAGTTGCAATGAGTCCCTCGAATCTCCGGCCAGGGAGTCGATCGTTCGTTATCCTTGCGCTTTGCATGCTTCTGTTCTCGCCCGGCTGCAAACAAGGCCCTTGGCAGCTTTGGCACTCCTATTCGGCGCGATACATCGACCCGGAAACCGGCCGCGTCCTAAGCGGCCCCGTTTCTGATCCCAGCGGAGATCAGCACACCACCTCTGAAGGACAGGCCTACGCCTTGTTCTTCGCCCTCGCCGCCAACGATCGCTCAACCTTCGATCGTGTCCTTTCCTGGACTCAGACCAATCTCGCCGCCGGCGATCTCTCCACTCATCTGCCCGCGTGGCTCTGGGGACAGGACAAGAACGGCGCGTGGACGGTTCTTGACCCAAACTCCGCCTCCGACGCCGACGTTTGGATCGCCTACTCGCTCGTCGAAGCGGGCCGCCTCTGGAACTCGCCAGCCGACGCCGCTCTCGGCCGCGCGCTCATGGCTTCGATTGCCAAAAACGAAGTCGTCAATCTCCCTGGTTTTGGCTCCATGCTGCTTCCCGGCCCAACCGGCTTTCAACACGGCGACACCTGGACGTTGAATCCAAGCTATCTTCCGCTCTTCCTCTTCAAGCGCCTTGCTGCAGTCGATCCCGCCGGCCCCTGGCACGCGATCGCTCTCAACATTCCCCGCCTTTTGCAACAAAGCTCGCGCCACGGCTATGCGATGGATTGGGTCGAGTACGTCCCCGGCGACGGCTTCTACCCAGCGCCGCCACCCGAAACCCCGGTCGCGACATTCGCACCACCATCGACGACGCCCACAGTCGCCGCCGGCAATCTTGACGCCGTCGGCAGTTACGACGCGATTCGTGTCTATCTCTGGGCCGGAATGATCTCACCGGCTGACCCCATGCGCGCATCGATCCTCAACGCCATTCCCGCCATGAGCGCCTGGCTCGCCAGTCACGACGCCCCTCCCGAAAAAGTCAGCCAGTACGGAATTCCTGTGCAAAACGAGGGCCCAATCGGCTTCTCCGCCGCTGTGCTGCCCTATCTCCACGCCTTTCCCGATCTCTCTCAGGCCAGCGCGCGGCAATTGGTTCGTCTGAACGCCCAGAAGAGCGCAAGTTCGGGATTGTATGGGAAAGACAAAGCATATTACGATCAGTGTCTTGCTCTATTTTCTACAGGTTTCCTCCAAGCCAGATTCCGGTTTGGTCCGGGTGGCGAATTAAACGTAGAATGGAAGCGCGAATGAGGGTAGGCTGGGGAGCTTGGAAAGCGGGTTTGATCGTAGCGGCCTGCCTGGTGCTGACGCTCCCGCCGGTTCGTGCCCAAAATTCCTCTGTCGCGAATGCTGCCGACGCCGCTCGTGCTAGCCTCGTTGAGAAAGCCCATGCCCTCGAGGCTCGCGGAAGGCCCGACATGGCCATCCAGCTCTGGCAACAGATTCTCCTCTCATCTCCCCAGAACACTGAAGCCTTGGCGGGTCTTGCCAAAGACTACAAGCTGATCGGTTCGAACGACTTAGCCAATCAGACCCTCGAGCGTCTGCGTGCCGTCAATCCCAACGACCCAAACATCGCTCGCATTGAATCCATGTCGAGCTCGAGCCAGGAGAGCCGGCAGCTCACGCAGGCCGGCCAGCTCACGCGCCAGGGCCGCAATGACGACGCGATGCGTATCTATCGCCAGCTCTATGGCGATCAGCCTCCCAACGGCGATATCGCTCTCGCTTACTACCAAACTCTCTACGGAACCGCGAGCGGCAAGCAGCAGGCCATCGCCGGGATGCGCGCCCTCGTCGATCACAACCCCGGAGATCCCCGCTACGCCATCGCACTCGGCGTGATGCTCACCTACGACCAGCACACCCGCGCCGAAGGCATTCGCATCCTTCAGGCCCATCCCTCCGATCCCGGCGCACAGTCCGCGTTGCGCCAGGCTCTCATTTGGGATTCCGCCAATCCCGCGTCCGCTGCCGAGCTTCGCGACTATTTGAAGTCCCACCCGCAGGACACTGAAGTCGCCGGCCACCTGAAAGAAAACGAAGCCCGCCTGGCGCAGATGAACTCCGGCATTGCGCGCACTCCCGCAGAGCGCGCGGCCTTCGCGGCCCTCAACGCTCGCCGACTCGACGAGGCTAACCAGCGCTTCACCGATCTCCTTGCAAAAGATCCAACGAACGGCCGCGCCGCCGCCGGAATGGGCTTCCTCCGCATGCGCCAGCAAGACTTCGCCGCAGCCATCACTTTTTTTACGCAAGCTGAGCAGAACGGATACAAAGCAAAAATCGTCCAGGACGCTCTCGCCACCTCACGCTTCTGGCTCACCATGGGCGAGGCCACGCAGGCCTTCAGCCAGAATCAGTTCGACGTCGCCGATGCAAAATATCGCGCCGCCCTCGCCATGAATCCCCGCAGCGTCGAGGCGCTCAACGGTCTCGCCGGTCTCTACATCAAGGAGCAGCAGTACTCGACCGCCGCCTCCGTTTACCAACTCCTCATCAAAGTGCAGCCCACCTCCTTCGACGGATGGCGCGGCCTGTTTCTCGCCAATGCGCGCGCCGATCAGAACTCCCAGGCTCTCGCCATCGCCGCTCGTTTTCCGCCCAGCGTTCGCGTTGCGCTCAACAAAGATCCCGAGTACCTGCGCACTCTCGCCGCCATTTACCAAGCCGAGGGCCGCACCGCCGACGCCGAACGCACTCTCGTTCTCGCTCTCGCGTTGCCGTTTCCCGGCAACGGCAGCACTCTCAAAGACGACACCAAGCTGCAATACGCCGGCATTCTCATGGAGGCGAAACGTTTCCCACAAGCCGCTGCGCTCTATGCGCAGGTCGTCGCGAGCGATCCAGCCACCGTCTCCGCCTGGATGGGCCTCGTCAGCGCGCATCACGAGCTGGGCCAGGACACGCAGGCTATCGACGACGTGCAGCGAATCCCCGCCGCCACTTACGAGACCGCGCTTGGCGATCCCGGCTTTCTCTCTGAGCTTGGCGCAATCTATCAGCAGGCCAACCAATTCGACGTTGCTCAGGGAATGCTCGAGCGCGCGGAAAAACTCGAGCTCGCCACCGGCCATCAACCCTCTGTCGCGCTCGAGTTGCAGTTAGCCGCCATTAATCTCCTGCGCAACAACACCGATCAGGCCTTCGCCATCTACCAGCAAATCCTCGCCGCGCATCCTGAAAACGCCGCTGCGTGGAAGGGCCTCATTTCCACGCTCGCTGTCACCAATCGCAACTCGCAGGCGCTTCAGGAGCTCGCTCAGATTCCCGCGTCCGTCCGCACCCAGCTCGAATCCGACATCGACTTCATCCAGACGGAAGCCGGCCTTTACGCCACCACCGGCGACACCAACACCGCCATCGCCTACATGGACCGCGTGCTCGCGAACTACGCCAAACTCAAGCAGCAGCCCCCGCCCAACATCGACATTCAGAACGCCTGGCTGCTCTATAACGTCGGCAACGACCGCGCCCTCTATGCTGCGCTCATGCGAATCGGTGGCCGAACTGACCTGACCCTCGCCCAGCGCCAGACCGTCCAGAACATCTGGGCCGAGTGGAGCGTGCGCCGCGCCGCAGCCGCCATGGAAAACGGCAACGCCCGCCGCGCCGTCGACATTCTCGACGCCGCATCGCAGGCATTCCCCAACAACCTCACCGTGATCAAAGCCGTTGCGGGCGGCTACGCGCGCGTCGGCCGCGCCAAAGAAGCACTCGCCATCTACAAGAATCTCCCCATGCAGGACGCATCAGCGGGCGACTTCGAAGGCGCCATCGGTGCAGCCCTCGCCGCCAACGACAAAAATCAGGCCGAGCTCTGGTTGCGTCAGGCCCTCGAGCGTTTCCCCCGCGATCCCGCCGTTCTCTCTCTCGCCGCCCGCTACGAGCAGGCCCGCGGTGACAACGAGCGCGCCGCCGACTACTATCGCGCTTCCATCGCGGCCATGCCCGCCGTCTCGCCCGTCGATCGCCTCGCTCACGAGCTCGTCTACCCCGACACGGATCTCCAGCCTCATCGCGCCGTCACTGCCGCCGACCTGCAGCACCTCCTCGACCCCGACTACACGCCCTTCGACAAGACCACCAAGCTTCCGCCGCTGCCCGCCTACGGTCCCGATCCCTACGAAGGCCGAACGCCCGTTGTCTCTCCTCAGGCGCGGCCCGCCTCGCAAGCTCCGTCTCCCGTCAACGCTCAGCCCGATTCGCATGACCTGCCACCGCCACCGGTTCCTCAGTCCTCACTCGAGCCCGACTCCTCGACCCCAAGCCGCACATCGGACGCGCCTCACCTCGTCCTCGCCTCATGGACCCTTGCCCACCCCCGCGTAAGCTCCTGGCGCTCTTCGCTTCGCAACGATTTCGCCCCCACCGCCGCGCTCCAATCCTCCGCTCCTGCCGCCCCGCTCGAAATCACTCTCAACCCGCCGCACTCTCTCGCCTCAGACGCGTGGAAGGGCCTCGTCTTCTCGCTAATGGCCGCCAATCGCAACGCTGAAGCGCTCGGTGAGCTCAACAAAATTCCCGCCGACACGCGCCGCCTTCTCGAAGCCGACATCGAGTGGGTGCAGGCCGTCGCCAGCCTCTACGTCGCTATCGGCGACGCGTCCCACGCCGACGCTTACGTCCATCGCGTCGAGACTTTTTATCTCCTCCACCGCGCCGCCGTCCCCGCCGCGCTCGAAATTCAGCACGCCTGGCTGCTCTACAACCTCCACAGCGACACCGCGCTCTATCCCGTCCTCACCGCCCTCGACTCGCGCCCCGACCTCATCGCTGACCAGCGCCAGCAGCTTCAAACTCTCTGGGCCGACTGGTCCGTACGCCACGCCAATCAGGACCTCGCCGCGGGCCATGCTTTTCGCGGCGTCCAGATCCTCGAAGCCGCCGCGCAAAGTTTTCCCGACAACCTCGACGTCCGCTTCGCCCTCGCCGGAGCCTACGCCCGCATCGGCCGCTTGCAGGACGCACTCGCTCTCTACAAATCCATCCCCATGAATCAAGCTGCCACAGGCGATTTTCAGGGAGCCATTTGGTCCGCCATCTCCGTCAAAGACATGGCCCAGGCCGAAGTCTGGCTTCGCTTCGCGCTCAACCGATTTCCCAACGATCCCAGCATTCTTTCGCTCGCTGCGCGCTTTGAGCAGGCCCGTGGCAACAAGCAACGCGCCACCGAGTTCTACCGCGCCGCCGTCGCCGCCGCTCCGCCCGGCTCCTCAATCAACAACCCCGGCAGCAGCCCCGTCTACCCTCCCGGCTCCTCGCCCTCATCTTCCCCCGGCGACATCAAGCGCCTCCTGAATCCGAGTCTCGATCCGAGCCTCAATGCCCAACCCTCGCCTGAAGAGCTCGCCCCGCTGCCCTCCTACAATTCGCTTTCTTCGTCGCAGGCCTCGCTTCCTCCGCTACCCACCCCACCCCCCAACGCGAACTTCGCAGCCACAGCGCCCTCTAACAATCCGCTGCCGCTTCCGTTCGCATCGAATCCATCTTCAGAGCAGGGAACTGTTCCGCCCACACCGCCTGTTTTCGTCTCGCCGCGCGCCGCCCGCAGCACAACTTCGTCCAACTCGCCGGCTCCTCCGCTCACCGGCCGCGTCCAACTTCCGCCGTCAGAAGAAGACATCAACTCCACCGGACAAACAGACGCGGAAGTTGAAACCGGAATCACCGCCGCGCCTCAGCCAACGTCGAACCCGTCCGCGCCTCCTCCCGGAAACCTTCGCATCAACACTCAGCCCATGAACATCCTCGCCGCGCAGGCTCAGGCTCGCTTCGCCGAGGAGACAGACAGCCAGCTCACTCGAAGGCCCGCTGCGCTCATCCACACCATTCCCAATGCCACGTCATCACCGACGAACCCCAACGCCTCGCCCGCGCAAACAACCGCATCCGCGCCCGTAAGCCCCAGCTCCACGTCCTCGCAATCAAACCCAACCACCCCCGCCGCCCCATCTGATCGCAGTGTCTACAACATCGCGCAATACACTCCCTCCGCGCAGGACGCAGCCTCCGGCGCTTACTCCGCGCCGCAGTCGCAGCAGCCAACTCCGCCCGCCTCCACGTCATCCTGCCAGCCCGCAGCGCCCCCTTGCCCACCCGCCAAGCCCGCGCCCACCATCGCCCCCACAAGGCACAAGCAGCCCCGCAAATCCTCCCAGCCCAGCAATCAGCAGCCCGCGCAAACTCTCGGCAATGCTCCCCTCGGCGCCGCGCCAGAAACCTCGACCCCCTCCACCCAACCCACCTCACCCGCCGAAGCCCAAACGCAATCCACACCAGCGCCGCAAACGCAACCCGAAACAACCACCGGCACCGGCCTCTCTGATGAAGAGCTGCAGCAGCGCAACCTGCCGCCGCTCCACGGCCCCTGGGTTCGCATCCAGCGCCAGGCCGGCCCGCCCAGCCCGCGCGACCAGGCCGAGCAGCAACTGCAGGCCATCGAGAGCGGTTACTCGGGCTGGCTGGGCGAAACAGCTCTGCTCAACTACCGCAACGGCGCGCCCGGCTACAACCAGCTCGCCGCCATCGACTCGCCCTTTGAGGCCTCAGCTCCCCTCGGCACCCACGCGCGCATCACCGCCATCGCCCGCCCCGTCTTCCTCGACTCCGGCCAGGCCAACGGCTCCGCCACCATGTCCGTCACCGAATCGCAATCCGGCGCAACCTGCCTCGTCACCATCCCGGAGCCAATCGGCACTTATGCCGCCGGCCAAAACTACACTCCCTGTACCTCGCCCTTGCTCAGCGCGCTCATCCCACCCGCTCAGCAAAATTCCTTCGGCCTCGGCGGCGAGCTCCAGCTCACATTCCCGCATCTCACCGTCGCCGGCGGTTACACTCCATTCGACTTCCTCGTCTCCACTTTCACCGGCCGCTTCCAGTGGCAGCCCGCCGGCGGCCCCTTCACCATCAGCTTCACGCGCGACTCCGTGAAGGACTCGCAGCTCTCCTACGCCGGCCTGCGCGATCCCGCCGGCAACACGCTCTCCACCCTCGGCCAAATCTGGGGCGGAGTCGTCGCCAATCAAGGTCTCGTTCAACTCGCCCACGGCGACGCCGAGTCCGGCTTCTACTTCGCCGCTGGCGGCCAATACCTCACCGGCTATAACGTCCGCTCCAACGACCGCGTCGACGGCACCGGAGGCGCTTATTGGCGCGTCTTCGCTTCGCCCGAGTTCGGCAACCTCACCCTCGGCGCAAACTTCTTCGCCATGCACTACGCCAACAACCAGAACGCCTTTACCCACGGCATGGGCGGATACTTCAGCCCGCAGGCCTACTTCCTCGCCAACGCTCCGCTCAGTTGGCAGGGAAACTACGGCACCCGCTGGCACTACAACATCGTTGGCGCATTCGGCGTGCAAGCTTTCCAGGAGGACTCCACTCCGCTCTGGCCTCTCGCGGGCGACAAGCCTCTCGAGACCAGCCAGAACAGTCCCATGCTCCCCAACGTCACCAGCGTCAGCCCCAACTACGACTTCCACAGCCAGGTCGCCTATCAAATCGGCACGCACTGGTTCACAGGCGCATATCTGGCAGCCAATAACACGCGCAACTACACCTTCACTTCCGTCGGGTTTTTCATCCGCTTCATGTTCCGCGAGCAGCCTTCCGCCGTCGCCGCTCCCACCGGCCTCTTCCCAGCCGACGGCCCGCGACCGTTCACCGTCCCGTAAGCCAGACGCCGCGAGTGTGTAGCGCCGGACTCCAGTCCGGCTGTCGTGCGGGCGACCACGCCAGCACCCGCAAATCGCCTCAACGATATGACCGGAGGGAGCAGGGGCCTTCATTCCTCATACTCAATCGTCGCGCCCAAATTGTGCCCATAAAGCTGCCCCTTAACAATCGCTTCGATGGCCTCAACGCTCCATGCGGGATGAGTCTCCATCGCATCCCAGTGAGTTCCGTCGGGCGTCGTTCCCCCACTGACGAAGCTCAATGAGGGCCCATCAAACAGCTCCCGGATCAGCTTCTCTCTGCTCCGATCGAGAAACTTGAAACTTCCTCTCCCTTCTTTGATCGCGATGACGCACTGCAGGCGGCTCTTATCCAATACGAACTCTCCTTCGCGGGACTTCACAAACCACCTGCGGCGGGGCTTGATCTCGTAGACTTTGACGCGCATCGCCTCACCCTCCGCAATCGCCGCAACCAGAACCTTCTTTATCCTAAAGCCGTGTCATCCTGAGCGGAGCGCGCTTGGGGCCCCGTGATCGAAACGCGATCATGGGGTAAGCGAAGTCGAAGGATCTGCGGTTGCCTTTTCGTCCCCGCGCCGTAGGCGCAGCGTTTGTTAGCCCCGCGCTTCGGCGTGGGGAACGCAGAATAGCAATGTCTCGGAGTCCCGTAGGGACGGCGCGCGAAAAACGCTCACGCGCGTCTCTAATTGCAACGGAGGGAGCAGGGGCCTTCAGGCCCCTGAATTCGGACGATTATGTCTCTGGCCTTTAGGCCCGGATTCAGTCCACCAGCCTGTCAACCCCCTCGCCGATCGCTCTGCGCCGCAACCCCCTGAAAACACTCTTTAAAATCTTTCGCCAAGTTTGCCGATTAATTCCCCAACCCTGCGCACAATGTCTGTATGAGTGCAGTCACCGCATCCACGCGAAAACCAGGGCAGGGAACCTGCGTCCGGCCCTCTTTCCGCCCTGGCGCAGAAACCGACGATCACAGAATCCTGATCGCTTATCCCGGATGGTGGAAGGATATCGGTCGAAAGGCCGAAAAAAGCGCTACTAAGCCTTTGGTTTCACGAATTTGGCCGGTAACTCCAATGTTCTCAAGCTGCTGGAGCAAATGATCGAGGGTACAAGTCACTCATTCTAAATCGCTTAACCCTAGAATAGGTGGGGGGCGGGTATCTCTCCGGCAGGCCCTACAACTCAGGCGGCCCTCTGCAGGGCCTCGAGAATAGGATTTTTAGGTCGAAAACCGAAGTACAATCAAGTTTATTAATTATTATTATTGACATTATTAAAAATATTGAGTACATTCGACAATGTACTTAAGAACTACGAGTTCAATCGATGACAAGCGGCCCAAAACACGCTTCCGACTGGCAAGACCTGCTCCGCATCGCGCAAGGCTCGCCCATCGTCATCGAGCGCGTGGGCGTTCCAGAGAAGCAGATCGCTATCGAAGGCCAATTCACTCTGCCCGAGCTCGCCCGCCTCAGCCTCGAAGACCAGGTCTTCGTCATCGCCTTCATTCGCTCCCACGGCACCATCAAGGAGATGGAGCAGACCTTCGGCGTGAGCTATCCCACCATCAAAGCGCGCCTCAATCGCATCTCCAGCCAACTTGAATTCGTCGAAATCAATCCTTCCTCATCGCGCACGGAAGTTCTGCAGCAGTTGAACAGCGGCGAAATCTCCGCCGCCGACGCCATCCGCGCACTGGAGGCCCTCAAATGATTCCCAACGTCGCGGTACTCCAGATTGAATCCCCGCATTGCCACATGCCCACGCTTTGGCTCCCGCTCTTTCTGCTCTGGATTCCGCTGATCCTGCTCTCGCCGCTCATCCTCTTCGTAATCCTTGCCGCGTGCATCGCCGGCCGCGTCAGTTTCTGGAAAGCCATCGCCACATTTTTGGGAATCTTGTGCGCCTTGCGCGGCCTGAACGTGCGCGTCACCACGTACGACAGCAAAGTTCTGGTGCGCATCTTGTAGTTGAAGGTGTCGCGCCGCTTATTCACTCTTTCACGAATTCACTCATTCACTTCCTGGGGAGAAACGCCATGAACGAAAATCGCCGTCAAATCCTGGAAATGCTAGCCGCGGGCAAGATCACCGCCGATGAGGCCGAGCGCCTAATCGCCGCGCTTGAGTCCGAGCCGGCAGCAACCGCCGGCGTCTTCACCGGTAACATCGCCGGCTCGAACGGCCGGAACGACGCAACGGTCAAGACCCACGCGAAGTACCTTCGCGTCCTGGTCGAGTCCACGGAAAAGGATGGTCCTACTACCGTCAACGTCCGCGTGCCCATGCAGCTTCTGCGCGCCGGCGTCCGCCTTGCCAGCCTCATTCCCGCGCAGGCGCAGGATCAGTTGGACGCCAAGCTCAGCAAGCACGGCATTCCGCTCACCGTCTCGCAGATCAAGCCCGAGAATCTCGAGGAGCTGATCGACCACCTCGAAGACCTGACCGTCGACGTCGACGCCAAAGAAGAAAAGGCCAAAGTTCGTGTCTTCTGCGAATGATGCAGGGAGTAGCGAGCTGCGAACAGGGAGCACGGAGAAGGGAACTGTCGTCAGCGTGTTTGTTTGGATGTTTGCCCAAACCCAAGGCAAGCCCGCGCACGACTGCTCACGCGGTTTTTCTGATCTCTGACCCCTGATCTCTGTTCTTCACTGCCGTCGCAGCGGCTTTTGCATCGGCACAACCTGCACGGTCACGTCGCGAACCTCGGAGAGAAACCGGTTGAGCACCGAGCCGCGCAGCAGAATGTCGAAGCGCGACCGCGCAGACTGGCCAAAGACCACGTGCGAGATGCTCTCCTGCTGCGCAAAGCGGATCAGCGCGTCAGCAACTTTGCGGTCGGTGAGCGTAACCACCCTTGCGCCCAGGTCTCGCGCCATGCGCATGTATTCTTCCACCCGGTGGAATGCTTCCGGGTCACCGTGGCCTTTATCGTCAGGCGGAGCCACATAGACTGCGTACCAGTTCGTCGCCAGGCGGCCGGCGATGCGCGAGCCCACGCGCAGCAGCCGCTCCGTTCCCGGCCGCGTGCTCAGGCAGACCATCACCTTTTCCGGGATCGGCGCCTGTTCCAGCCCTTGCGTGCGCCGATACTCTGCGGCGCGGTTGCCCACCTGTTCCGCCGTCGTGCGCAGCGCCAGCTCGCGCAGCATGTTCAGGTTGCCCTTGCGGAAGAAGTTGGCCAGCGACTGCTCCACCTTTTCCGGCACGTAGATCTTGCCCTGCCGCAGCCGGTTGCGCAGCTCCTCCACGGTGAGGTCGATGTTCACCACCTCATCGGCGCGCTTGATAAAGCTGTCGGGAATGGTCTCGCGGATGGTCGTGTTGGCCGACCGATTGACGGCGTCGTTCAGCGTTTCCAGATGCTGGATGTTCACCGCGGTCATCACGTTGATGCCCGCGTCCAGCAGCTCCATAACGTCTTCGTACCGCTTGCGGTTCTTGCTGCCGGGAACGTTGGTGTGGGCCAGCTCGTCCACGATCACCGTCTGTGGATGCCGCGCGATAATCGCGTCCACATCCATCTCTTTCAGGTTCACGCCGCGATAGGGAATCACCTTCAGCGGCACCACTTCAAGGTCCCTGACCTGCTCTTGCGTCTCCTTGCGCCCGTGAGGTTCGACTAGCCCAATCACCACATCCACGCCGCCCTGATGGCGCATCAGGTAAGCATCGTTTAGCATCTGGTAGGTCTTGCCGACACCCGGCGCCGCGCCAAGGTAGACGCGCAGTTTGGCAGGCTCCGGCTTCTTCTCGAGAACGATCTCCGCCATTGCTTAGCCCACCTCGACGGGATGATGAACTTCTTTGGTCACTGCTATGGGAAGCGTGAATCGAAACGTCGATCCGTGACCCAATCGGCTCTCGACCGCGATCTGGCCGCCCAGCGACTCCACCAGCCTGCGAACAAGTGCCAGTCCAAGTGCTGTCCCCTGTTCCGAGAACGTATTGAACCGGTCGAAGATCGAGCTCAACCGCTCAGCCTCGATGCCGCGGCCCGTATCCCGCACACTGAACTGCACAAAGCTCTTGATCTCCTCGGCGGCCAGCAGCACCTCGCCATCCTCCGGCGTGTAACGCAGCGCATTCGACAGCAGGTTGTCGAGAATCGATCGCAGCGCGCGGCGGTCGGCCTGCACCGTGGACAGGTCGGCATACGCGGTCACTTCCACCCGGATATGCTTCTTCGCGGCCTCGTCGCAGTACCTGTCCCGCGCATCGTTCAGGGCCTGCAGCGGCCGCAAGCGCTCCAGTTTCATCTCGCGCTTGCCAGTGTCCAGCTCCGCCACTTCAATCAGGTCGGCCATCAGATCGTCCAAGGTTTCGGCCTCTTTGCTGGCTGAAGCCACCAGCTCTGTCTGCAGCTGGGTCATCTCACCGCTGAATCCCTGCGCCAGCGCGTAGAGCCCGCGCCGCAATTGCAGCAGCGGGTCGCGCAGCTTGCGGCTGGCTACCGTAATGAACTGCGTCTTGAAACGGTCGGTATCCTGCAAGCTGGTCACGTCTTCAAGTGTCGTCACCGCGCCCAGCAGCCGTCCCTCCGAATCGCGCATCGGCGTCGTCCGCAGCCGGTAGCTGCGCTCCTGGTTGCCGATCCGCATCGGAAGCATCGATGCTTCGCCCTCGGCGGCCACTGCCTTCTGCATCGACACAGCGTCCTGTATGGCGCTCAGAATCTTCTCGCCTCCCGGCGTATTCGCCAGCGCCATGCGATCGCCCGCCGCTTCGCCCAGCAGCTCCGACGCCGATTGATTCAACTTCAATACGTGACCTTTGCCGTCCGTCACGATAATGGGTTCGAAAATCGACTGCAGCACCGCGTCGGACAGTTGAAACTCCATCTGCCGCCGGCCGGCCTCGGTATCGCGCACTTCGCGGAGCCGCACCGCCATCCGACTTAGCTCGCTCGCAATCACGCCAAAGCTGTCGCGGCTGCTCCACTCCACCCGGTGTTCCAGGTTGCCCTGTGCAATGCGGTGCGCGTCGCTCGCCAGGGTGTCAACCGGTCGCAGGACAAAGTAGATGGTCGCAGCCGCAACCAGCGAAGCAGCTCCCGCAATCGCGTAGGCCAGGTGCGTTTGTCCGCTGACCGCCAGCGCCCGATGCGCCACGGCCACCAGCACCACAGGCAGGCAGGCCAGGAGCACACAGCCGAGAATCAGTCGCTGGGTAAGGTTCAGCATGATCGTGGTCCGAAAACGGAGAATGGTGACTTATCCATTCTCGCGGATGCAGCCGCAACCTGCAAAGCCCGGATTTCGCACAGACAGACGGAAGCTCAGGGAATCTGGCATACGGCAAGCAGATTATTGTGCCACCGGCAGGCCAAGCCACCGGGCTGCGGGTAGTTCACCACCACCCAGTCAACTCCGAAGCTCGCCTTCAGCCGCTCGAAATCCGCCGGCTTAAAGTTGGGCCAGCCTTCCGTGGCCTCCACTTGGCGTACCCAATCCGGCCCGAGCTCAGGCACCAGCGAAACAACTGCCGCGTCTTTCACCGCGTCGGCAAGTTGGCTGCGCTCGGCCAACGCGAGAAAGCCGTGATAATCTTCGCCGGGAGCCTCCAGATAGTGCGGATCAAGCGCGAAATAGGCGCTCTCCGGCGTGTTCGTGCGGATCCATGCAAAGGCCTGCAGCCAGGGATTGGCTGGCTGGCGCTCCGGCAGCTCCAGGTGCTGGCTGCCGGCAAATTCAACCCGCTGCCATGCAAACATGCATCCGTTGGCCACCAGCAGCAGCACTGCCCAGCGCCACGCATTGCGCTTCAAAACAAGCTTCCCCAGCAGGCATCCTGCCGTAAGAACAAAAAGAAAATAGACCAGTTGAAGAAATCGCATGGGCTGCAGGGGCCTCAGCCGCGCCAGTGAGTCTGGCCAAAGAATGGCCATTGCCAACGCCTGGTGGAACACGCCGTACGCGAGCACCGCCGCGGCAAAACGCGCCAGCATCTTCACTTCACGTTTGCGCACCACCCGCCAGAGCACCCAGAAGAAAACCAGGGGCGCCAGTGCGCCCAACCATTCATACCAGGTCCATTTGTACAGGTAACAATACGCTCTCGTGTCCAGAGCTTTACGCCATCCAGGATTGGTTCCCTCGAAGACCCACCCCAGAGGCATAAACGCGACCATCGAATTCCGCCACACGCGGACCCGTGTGCGCACGGAGTCCCACAATGCCATGGTGAGAAAGAAGCAGAACGAAATCCCCATTGCCGCCATCAGCGGGTGCAGAAGAAAGGCCACAAGCAGCAACAAGGCAGCCTGCCAGAGTTGTTCATCCAGGATTCGCCAGATAGCCAGCAGAATCATCGCTGTCGCCAGGTTGCGCGGATGCAGATGCTGGTCCATCATGTAGAGCGCGGTTCCCGTCACCGGAAGCGTGAACATGACTGCGACCATCGCGACTCCACCCCATCGCGCAGCCTCTTCGGCAAACATTCGATTGGCTATCTTTTTCGCTGCCCACAGAATCAGAAACAGCGCGGCAAGTTGCCAGACCAACTCGGCCCACGCCAACGGTATCCGCGTCCAGCGCACAAAGTGCGCCATGCATCCATCGAAGACTGTCGCTTCCATCTGCAGCCGGAAGAATTTCGCGTTATAAGGAAAGAGGGCCGGATTCAGGTCGGCTTTGACTGCAGCTAAATAGATTCCATCGTCCTCAAGGCCCGGATGGTAGCCCATCACCAGAAACCCGAGCACCGTAAGAAGCGGAATTCCCAGAAGCTCAAATGGAATGCGCCTGCGCGCCCGCTGCGGAGTCCCGACCTCCTCTAATACAGGTGCAACGCAATACGCCACATTGCATAGCATATCGTGCGAAAGCGGTTCCACAATTGCTGTTCCTCGAAGCGGCAACAGCCAAGTGAGTTTTTCCTCAAGAAAAACTCGCCTTGCACGGCGGCCAAGTACAGCACATGAATTGTGGAACCGCCTTACAACTGCGGGAGCACCGAGCGCAGCAACAGGAACGCTGCCACTCCGGCAAAGAACACCAGCGCCATTCGGATCCCCGGTTCCCGGTTCACTTCGGGCACCAAATCCGTCGCCGCTACATAGATCGCAACTCCCGCCGAAATCGGCAGTCCAAACGGAACCCAGCGCGGCACGAGTTGAATCACCAGAACGCCCGCCAGCGTGGCGCCGGCCAGCGCCACTGCAGACCAGAAGGCCGTCGACCGGCTCCGCCCGCTGGCCATCATCACGCTGGCCATGGTGAACCCCTCCGGCGCTTTGTGCAGCAGGATGGCGAGAAAGATCAGCCAGCCGAGCCACTTGGAGAGCGCGAATCCCGATCCGATGGCTACGCCATCGAACAGCGCATGGACGCTCAGGCCGCCCAGCACCGAGTAGCCCGTATGCGCAGATACGAATTCGCCGCCGTGAGTCTCTTCGCCGTAGTGGAAATGCGCATTGATCGTGTGCTCAAGCAGGTGCATTGCGCAATAACCGGCCATGATCAGAACCGGTCCGGTCGTCGCATTCAGCCGCAGGCTCTCAGGCGTCATTTCCAGCAGCGCGGTTGCGATCAGGAATCCTGCTCCCAACGCCACGAAGTAGCGAAGATAGCGCTCAACGCCGCGCGCGCGCACCAGCACCAGTCCGCCGGCCACGTCGGCCAGCGCGGCAATGGTGCCGAGAACAAGTGAAATCTTCAGCATCGGCTTTATCCGCTGTGCCTGATGTGCAACACATCGCCGTCCTGCACCACGTACTCCTTGCCTTCCAGGCGCAGCGTGCCCTTGGCTCGAGCCGCAGCCTCTGAGCCAGCTTCCAGCAAATTGTCCCAGCGTATGGTTTCGGCGCGGATGAAATGATGCTCCAGGTCGGTATGGATCACACCAGCCGCTTGTGGCGCCTTGGAACCCGCCGGGACCGTCCACGCGCGGCACTCGTCCTCGCCTGCGGTGAAGAAACTGATGAGCCCTAGCAGCTCGTAGCTCTTCCGGATCAGCCGCACCAGTCCGCTCTCGTGCAGCCCGTAGCTCTCTAGAAAGTCCCGAGCCTCGTCGTCGTCCATTTCTGCCAGCTCCGCCTCCACCTTGCCGCAGATGGCCATCGCGCCGGCGTTGGGCCGGTGTGCGAGAGCACCGAGTTTGTGCAAGCTCACAGCGGATTCAAGATCGACGCCCAGCGTCGAACCTTCGCTGACGTTCAGAACGTACAGAATCGGTTTTTGCGACAGAAACATAAAACCGCGGATTAACTTTTTCTCTTCCGGCGTCATCTCGAGTTCGCGCAGCGGAATTTCCTTTTCAAGCGATTCTTTTGATCGCACGAGCAGCGCCTGTTCACGCTCCAACTCGCCGGTGCGCCCTTTCTTCATGTCCTTTTCCACGCGCTCCATGCGTTTTTCTACCTGGCCGAGGTCGCTCAACATCAAATCGAAGTCGACGTTCTTGGCATCGCGCAGCGGATCGATCGGCCCCTCATGTGGAACCGAGTCGTTCTCAAAGGCCCGCAGAACATGAATCAGCGCATCCACATTGCGCAGGTTCGTCAGGAATGCAGTCTCTTTCAGCGCCTCTTTCCCGATCGCCGCAACGTCCACGAATTCCACCGCGGCAAACGTCGTCTTCTTCGGGGAATAGAGGGCCGACAACTTCTCCAGACGCTCATCAGGAACGCGCGCCACGCCAATGTGCGCCTCGCGGGGATTCGCGCGCCCGTGTTCGTCAACTTTGGCTTTCGTCAGAATCTTGAACAGCGAAGTCTTGCCCACCTGCGGCAGGCCGATAATGCCGGTTTTCATAATCGTTCCATCGTCGCCCTTGCACAGCAGGAGCCGCGCGTTCGGGCCTTTCCGATGATACAGTAATTGCGCTGGCGAGCTATTTGCCGGGAGCAGGACCGGCAAAGGGCCGTCGCAGCCGCGTCAGCTGATGCCAGTCATGATCGCGATCGTAAAATCCATGGGCCAGTGCGCGAGGATAAAAGGCGCTAGCCGTCGCATGCGCAAATAGACCGGCATCCACACCAGGACCAGGGGAAGAAACATCAGAAACCGATACGCGAGGTAATGCCAATCGGCAACAAATGGAACCATGCAGTGCTGCGCTGCCCACCAGAACCCGACAATAGCGACGGCCATCCAAGTGCGGCCGGTAAGTGCCTGCAAGCGGGGCAGCGCATATCCCTGGTAAGTCATCTCTTCCGTGGCCGACTGGATGATCCACCAAACGGTGAGGGTGTACACCGTAGCCCACAGGGGCAGGGAGTGCCTTTGCAAAATGAACTCCATGGGGACCTTGGCTGTGGAGCCGTACACCACCGCGGTTGCGAGATAGCCGCCGCCAATCAGGAGCGGATAGGAGAGAACCAGAATCCCGAGCCCGAGGAACAAGTCGCGTCCATATCGCATCCGGATCGGCCCGATGAGATCACGCAGCCGAATGCCTTCCTTGCCCGTGAAATACCACATGCCGAGGAGACAGCACAGATCGCTGAGGGTGCCGTAGATCATCCACCAGTTGCCCGCGGCCCGGAACGGGGCCGGACGATGCAGGGCAAAGAGAATCAGCGCAAGCAGGGATTGCAATGTCAGCCACAACACTGACCGCGCTACGACCAGCAGCAGCGGCCCTGTCCACGAAATTAGTCCCGCTACCGCGCGGTCTCTTATCGCGGAAAACCCGTTCACAGGAATAGGATCTGAGGTTACAGTTTCGCCTCCAGGCGTCATGCCAATCCGCCTCCGGCGCAAAGCCTAACACGAGCCGGACGCAAGCCGCTGTGACGAACTCGGGAACCTCGGCGGCAGACCACGAATCCAACCCGGAAACTGATCCCTAGCCCTTCTCCGTCTCCGCCCGCGCCACCAGCACTACCGTCGCCAGCCCCATCAGCAGGATGGCCTCCTCCACGAACTCGCTTCTATTGTGCAGCTTGTTGAAGTGCGCGGTGATCGCGTCAGACGCATTGGCCGCTTCAATGGCGCCCCCGGCAGCAATGCGGTCGCGTTCCATGGCGGGAATGATGCCGAACTGCGAATAGACCGTGAAGGCAATCATCAGCACCACGAGCGCCATGGGGACCAGCACTGCGCGCGGCTTGTAGATGCCCCAGGCCGGCGCCAAAGCCATCACCGCCAGCGCCACCATTCCCGAAACCAATCCTATCCCATGCAGGATGCGAATCAGTTGACCAACGATCGTTCCGGCGGTATGCGTGTCTGGCTGCAGCGTGGTGAACGTGATTGCGGCAACGATCGGGAAAAAGACTTCAGCACCCAGCCAGACAATGAGCGACAAAGATAGCAGCGTACGAAGAAGAGTCTTCATAAAGGCAGCTTACAGTGCGCAGTGTACAGTGAACAGTTCTAACTCACGAGCCAGCCCGGCACGTCTTAAGGGTAGAGCCTCAGACTGTTCGCTGTTTACTGTCCACTGTTCACTGTTTTTTCAGCGCCCGCCTCAGCACGGTCTCCAACGCTGCTTTTTGCTCGGCGTACTCACTTGCCGCCAAGGTACCTGCGATCTTCTCGCTCTCCAGCGCGAACAGCTCTTCTTTGAGCGCATTCAGCAGTGCAGCGTTTTTCGCTGCCGGCGAGGCACCCGCTAAGCTCGGCACGGAGTCAGCCGACGAGGTTCCAGTGGATGCGATCGTGCCAGTAACCGCAGGCGCACCCGCTACCGCCCCTTCCGGTTTCCGCAGCAGAAACGCCGCCGCAGCCGCGAGCAGCACCGCCAGCGCGGCGAGAATCCACCATTTGTACTTTGACAGCGGATCGGGCGTATTGATGGGCTGGCCAATGCCGCCGCCTGGCTGATTCCCAGGAGCCCCGGCTTCCGGGCCATTATCACTTGGCTGGCCGCCCTGACCATTCTGGTCGTCGCGGGCGAACGAACCTGTGCCAGAAACCGAGAACTCAAT
>Ga0187891_1000606_pt1 | contig 35081 bp, 34 predicted proteins | sample June2016WEW_21_4_FD_132990 | JGI IMG/M metagenome (GOLD analysis project Ga0187891, IMG submission 132990) | Peatland microbial communities from SPRUCE experiment site at the Marcell Experimental Forest, Minnesota, USA - June2016WEW_21_40 | ecosystem: Environmental > Terrestrial > Soil >... | reverse complement strand
TTTGTTCCGGTCTGAACCGGCAAACGCGAATCCTGGTTGCGGTCAGCGACCCGCACCTCAGCAACGTGCGGTTCCGTTGTGTCGACCCGGGGCGCCGGTTTTAAAACTGGGACGCGGTCCAGGTCGCCGCGCATAAGGAAGATGCGGTCATGGCAAAACCGAACGGAAAAACGGCGTTGGTCACCGGCTCGACGGACGGCGTCGGCCGCATCGTGGTGAAACGGCTAGGCGAAGACGGCTGGCGGGTTCTCGTGCATGGCCGCGATCGCGGTCGCGGCGAGCGCCTCGTCGCTGAGATCAAGGACGCCGGCGGCGCCCGGACTTTTTGGCCGCGGACCTTTCCGCTCTGGCCGAGGTGCGGCGGTTGGCCGGCGCCGTGCAACAGGCGACCATGCGGCTCGATCTTCTCATCAACAATGCCGGCATCGGCAGCGGCGGGCCGCAAGGCACGCGGCAGACCAGCGCCGACGGCTACGAACTGCGCTTCGCCGTGAACTATCTCGCCGGCTTCCTGCTCACGCATCTGCTTTTGCCGCTGATCGGCAAGAGCACGCTCGCGCGCATCGTCAACGTCTCCTCGCTGGGGCAGCAGGCGATCGACTTTGCCGACGTGATGTTGACGCACGGCTACAGCGGCTCGCGCGCCTATTGCCAGAGCAAGCTTGCCCAGATCATGTTTACGATCGATCTCGCCCATGAGCTCGACGGTACCGGCGTCACGGTCAATGCCCTGCATCCCGCGACCTACATGAACACGACCATGGTGCGCCAATCCGGCGTCACGCCGATGAGTAGTGTCGAGCAAGGCGCCGACGCCATCCTTAATCTGGCGGTCTCCGCCGCGCTGGAGCGGCGCAGCGGGCTTTTCTTCAATGGACAGCGCGAGGCGCGGGCGGATGCCCAGGCTTATGATCCCGCCGCGCGGCAGCGTCTCAAGACGCTGAGCCTGGAGCTTTCCGGCTTGTCTTCCGCGTCGGCCGCGTCCGAAAAGAATAAACAAGGGCGCCGGGGCGAACGAGAATAGCCGCATAGGTTTATCTTGGCCTGAGGGCCTGGATGACCCTCTTGTCGCTTTGTATGATCGGACGATTACCAACCAAATTTATAGTTCACGCCGGCGCGGACGATGCTCTCGTTAAATTTGACGGCGATGTTGGGAATTAACGGCGGTCCATTTGGATTTTGGATTGCGCAGTCCGTCGTACATGACCCATTGGCAAGATCGACGAACAGATATTCCGCCTTAGCCGTCCAATTCGCGGCGAGCGCGACCTCGACCCCGGCGCCGACCGTCCAACCGGGTTCCGTCGCGCTGCTTACGGGGCCGTTGGAGAAATTGGCTTGCACATTGCCGAAGGCTGCGCCTGCGGTGCCGTAGGTGAGGAAACGACCGAATGCATAGCCCACGCGGCCGCGCACCGTGGCGAGCCAATTGCCGTGGGTCAGGCAACCTCCGGCGCACAGACTGGCGGCCGTGAAGGTACCGAAGCCGCTCGCTTCGGTCCAGTCGCCGTCGGCCTCGAGGCCAAAAACGAACGCGCCGATTTGATAATTGGCTCCAGCTGTTCCGCCGAACAGGAAGCCGGAGGCGCCGAAGTTGCCGGTCGATCCACCGGTCACGCTATCGGTCCAAGCGCTCCCGCCGAAGCCGTAACCGCCGTTGATGCCGAGATAAACGCCGGTCCAACTGAAGGCGGGCGACGGCGCTTTGGTGGCCACCGGCTGCGGGAGAGCGCCCGGGAATGCCTGTGCCCCGGCCGCCAGCGTCCCGCGCACTCCCACATAGGCGGCGAAGGGGATGCCCGGGAGGAAAGTGCGGGGGTCGGTGAGGTTCAAATACGGTGTGGTAGTGGTGTCGAAGAAGGTACCGTATGTGTAGTAGTGTTGATCGAACAGATTACGCACGAGTCCAAACAATTCTACCTGCTCCGAAAGCTTGTAGGACGAGTGCAGGTTCACCACCCAATAGGCCGGCAGCTTTGGATTCTGATTTGATTCATCGCCGACGAGCCATTGACTGCCGATGACGTTGAGATCCGCTCCGAACTTCCATGGGTCGGTGATCTGATACTCGCCGCCGAGCTTGAAGCGAAAATCCGGAATCCCGGTCAGGTGATCGCCGGGAACGACGTAGATGTTGCCGTTGGCGTCGGCGTAGGGATTGAACGGCGACGACAAAGTCAAGTAATCCCGGAACGTGGCATCGACGTAGGTGTAATTGGCATAAAGATTCCAGCGATCCCATTTGTAGGTCGCGTTGGCCTCGATGCCCTGGCGCAGGGTATCGCCGCCGTTCTGAAAATATGCGTGCCCGGGGATGGGACTGGCGACATTGATGATGTCGTCGGTGTTGAGCGCGTGGTAGGCGCCCACGGTCCAGTTCAACTGCCCTTTGGCGATGTCGAAATGCCCGCGTAGGCCGGCCTCGAAGGTGTAGGTAACAACCTGATTGAGTTTCGGATCGCCGACCAATGCGCTGTCGATCAGACAGGGCCGCAGCGGATCGGAGCAACCGAGTTCCAAGGGTGTCGGCGCCCGGTTCGCTACCGCAAAATCGCCATAGAGCGTGAGATTGGGCGTGAGCTTGTAGGTCGCGCCGACCATGGGGTTGAAATGGCTGTAATCGTGGCTGCCGTTGAGCAAGGGGTCGTTACCGAGCTGGTCCATCAAGTTGATCTGGGCGAAGTTGAAACGGGCGCCGGCGGTCATCGAAAGCCGCGGGGTGACGTCGAACGTGTCGGTGGTGTAGAGGCCCGTATAGAGGGTCGTGGCGCCCAATCCGACCGGCGCTACGTCGCCGGAGGGTTGGTCGATGAAGAGACCGACGCCCTGCACGAAGGGAAACTGGTTGGCATTGACAGTGCCCAGCTCGCTCGTGGTCGAGAATTGAACGAGCCCGCGATCGATGCTCAGCCCGACTACAAAATTGTTGTCGTGGCCGAACACCTTCTCTGAGGAGGCCGCCTGCACCGAGCCGCCGAAGCTGTTGGTCGTCGTCCAGGTGCGGTCGATTTCGCCCAAGACGCTCGTACCGAGCAAGCCGGCGGCCGGCACCGTCTGTCCCGTTGTGGTTATGAGATTGGACACAGTGCCATTGAGATTGGGAAAGCACAGCACCGTCGGGTCGGGGCATCCGGTGTTTTGCGTGTTGGTGCCGTTGCCGTCGACGTGCGCCTGGTTGAAGTTGCGGAAATAAGCATTCGCCTGGTACGTCCAGGTATCGCTCGGCTTCCAGCTCGCGCTCGCGGTCAAGAAAGCGAGTTGGTTCTGCGTCGTTTGTGGAATGGTATAGACGCTCGACCAATCCTGGGCGAGAAGCTGTACCGGGGTCGCGGTGGTGGCGCCGAAATTATTATCGGCGCCGGTGAAGGTGATGTGGAACTCGGTCTGATCGCCACGCGCGCCGAGATCGACGTAGACCCGCCGCAGCGACGACGCCGAGTAATCGCGCCAACCGGCATCGTCGATGGCGTCGGCCGCGATATAGCCGGAAAAATTTCCGACCTCGCCGCCGGCCTGCACCGACGTGCCAAGGCGGCCGTAAGAGCCGCCGTTCACTTCGCCTTCGACGCCGTGGTAAGTGAAGCCATTCTTCATTTGGATCGACAGCGCGCCGCCGATCGCGTTGAGCCCGTACACTGGATTACTGGGAACGAGCGTCATCCCGTTGATGGCATTTTGCGGGATCAAGTCCCAATTGACGGTGTCGCCGAACACTTCATTGACGCGCACCCCGTTTTGATAGACGGCGATCCCCTGCGGGGTACCGATCACCGGAGAGGCAATGAAGCCGCGGTAGTTGAGATCGAGCTGGAACTGATTGCCGGTCTGGTCGCTCAGCGCGACACCGGGCAGCGCTCGCTCCATAGCCTGGAGCAAGTCCGGCGTGGTCATATAGCTGAAATCGGCAGCCGAAAGCGTCTGGATATTGGACGGGATCTTATCCTGGTCGACCACGCCTGGCTGGGCGACCGCCGCGGTGCTTTCCGCGGTGGCAGCAGCCGCGGCAGCAGGCTTCGCCCTGGGCGGGGGCGCCACCGGGGTAGTCGCGATGACGCGGATTTCGGGAAGGGCGGCCGCGCTCGAATCCGCGGTCTGGCCCGCAGTTTGCTGCGTGGCTCCGATGCTTGGCGCCATTACGGCGGCAACAGCGGCTGCCCTGAGCAGGGCGCGACATGCCGCCCGAATCGCCGCCGCGCTGACGCTCCTAACGCTTTCAGCCCGCCGCATCGGCGATAGGTCCCCCCAACCCCGGGAGACTCTGACATCATCCGCGGGCTCGCGTCAGGGAAAGTTGTTCCAAATCGGACCGGGAAGTTTTGGCAATCGGCGCCGGCGGCAAAGCCGATCAAGAGGTCGCCGACAGCAACTGCACGGCGGTGCGGATCAGCTCCGGCAGATTGCGGACATCAAGCTTCTGCTTGAGCTGGGAGCTGACGTTGACCACGGTCTTGTAACTGACGTTGATTTCCTCTGCGATGCGGCCATAGGGCTTGCCCTCGGCCAAAAGCGCCAGCGTCTGCAGCTCCCGCGGCGTCAGCTCGGCGAGCGGATTCTGCCGCGCCGGCGTGTGCACCAAGGCGACCTGCATGGCGAGGTCGTTGCTCAAATAGGGCTTGCCGGCGCGGACCTTTTCGAAGGCGTCCAGCAAGTCCGCGGACGAGGTGTCCTTGAGCACATAGCCGGTGGCGCCGGCCTCGAGCGCGCGGGCGACGATAATGGGGTCGCTGTGCATGCTGAAGACGAGAATGCGCACGCGCCGATCATGGGCGCTGATGCGGCGGATCAGCGGCAGGCCGCCGAGCCCGCTGCCCTGCATGGCGAGGTCGATGATCACCACGTCGGGACGATGACGGCGGTAAAGCCGGTAGCCCGAGATGGCGTCGCGCGCCTCGAGCACGACGCCGACGCCGGCGTCCTCCAGCATGCGCCGGCAACCTTGCAACACGATCGGATGGTCGTCGATGATGAGGACGCTGGTCATGTCTTCGCACCGCTGCCGCCGTCGTCCGCCGCAGTGTTCCGCGGCTCGACCAGCGGAATGCTGATATGCACGCAGGTGCCGCCGCCCTTTTCGCTTTCGACACGATAACGGCCGCCCAGGCCTTCGACGCGTTCCTGCATGCCGCGAATGCCGAATCCCGCCGGCTTGTCGGGATGCATGCCGCAGCCGTCGTCGCGCACCGTCAGTACGAGCCGGCGCTTGGCGTCGACATCGCTGAGATCGATGCTGACGTGCTTCGCCTGCGCATGGCGGATGGCATTGGTCAGGCTCTCTTGGATGCAGCGATAGACGGTGAGGTCGATCGAATCGCCATAGCTGCGCTGCAGGCTCCCGACCGTGAACGAGAACGAAATCTGCGGATGTTGGCGTGAGCGCTCGCGCACGAGCTGGCCGAGCATCTCTTCGAGCGGGACGTGGCCGAGCGCCATCGGCCGCAGCCGATCGAGCATGCTGCGATTGATCGCCTGCAAATGCTCGATGATGGCCAGGATGTCGCGCAAGCGGGCGGACACGGTCTGCCTGGCTTGCTCGGGCAGGTCGCCGGTTGCGCTGGCAATCGACGATGCATTGGCCTTCAGCCCGAACAGACAGGGACCGACCTCATCATGCAATTCGAGCGCGGTGCGCCGGCGCTCGTCGTCCTGCGCCGTGATCAGTCGGCGATTGAGCCGCAGGTTTTCCGCGCGCACCGTCTCCAGCGCGAGAGCGAGCGCATTGAAGTGATCGGCGATGGCGGCCAATTCGCGGGCGTGCGGCGGCGGCAAGCGCACGTCATAAGTCTGGTGCTCGAGGTCGGAGAGGCCGGCTGCAAGCACGGTGAGCGGATCGAGCACACGGCCGAACAGGATATAGAGCAAGCCGATCATGGCGATGTTGAGCGCGACGGCCACGATCCCGATCGCGACCGCGTTGTCCCAGATCTCGGCGATCTCGTCGGCGGGCTCGCCGATGATGTCGACCGCACCGACGCGGCGGCCGTTGACGACCACCGGCACGTCGAGCGTCTCGATCGGCGAGGCAATCAGCGCGGTGAACCAGGCCGGCGCCGGCGTGCGCTCGTCCGCGCGTCGACCGTCAGTCGCCGGCAGCAACGGCGTGGCCGCAATCGCGTTGCCCGCCGCATCCTTCACCGCGATCCGCACATGGCGCATCGACCGCAACTGCGCCGGCAAGGCCGCCAGGAATTGCTCGGCCGGAAGCTGCTGATGCACGAGATTGACGGCATCGCCGACCAGGAGTTCCGCCAGCCGCATCGAGGCGGCCATTTCGACGCGCGTCTGCGTGCGGGCCCGTAAGATCGCGACACCGCCGGCGACGAACACAGCGATCAGATCGATCAGCACAAACACGAGCAGGAGCTGAACGCGGACCGAGCGGCCGCGCCAAAGCGCAGCCAAGCCCGGCCGCCGCAGTGGCGGCGGCAACGGCAGCGTTGCGAACGCGGATGCGGGCTGCGCGCTGATCGTCTTCCCCCCTCGCCCTTTTTCATAAGGCCGGCGGGATGTTAGCCGAACACGCGCCTTGCTGTCACTTTCCACCGGGCACCCTGCCGAAGCGTCAGTCGGCGCGCCTTGCCGAGCGGTTTTGACGCGCCATTTCGGTTGCGTTATTCAAGGACTTGATTCAAGCCCTTGCGCCGACGATCCGAAAGCTCTCCGAGGCGCGACACCGAGCCCTGCCGCAGCGCATCACCGAATGACCATCCGCCTGCATCGCGGCGATCTGCCGGACCTTTCGCGCTACACCGGCGCGGTCGCGATCGACACCGAGACTATGGGGCTCACGCTCGGCCGCGACCGGCTGTGCCTGGTTCAGCTTTCACCCGGCGACGGATCTGCGGACGTGGTGCAGATCCCGGCGCATGCCACCGACGCGCCCAATCTCAAGCGGCTCCTGGCCGACCCCGGGCTGCTCAAGATTTTTCACTTTGCGCGGTTCGACCTGGCCATGCTGTGCAATGCCTTTGGCGTGATGCCGGAGCCGGTCTACTGCACCAAGATCGCCTCGCGGCTCGCGCGCACCTATACCGACAAGCACGGCCTCAAGGACCTGGTGCGCGAGGTTTTGGGGCACGATCTGTCGAAACAGCAGCAATTATCGGATTGGGGCGCCGCGGAACTCACCGACGCACAGATTTCCTACGCCGCCGCCGACGTGCTCTATCTGCACGCGCTCAAAGAGCGGCTAGATGCCATGCTGGTGCGGGAGGGCCGCGACGAGTTGGCCGCGGCCTGTTTTCGCTTCCTGCCGCACCGGGTGCGACTCGATCTTGCGGGCTTTGCCGCCGAGGACATTTTCGCCCATTCCTAGAATCGCGAACTTCTAGGGTCGCGGATTTGCATGGTTTTTTCAGTCCGGCGGCCGACCGGACGGCAGTTCCGATCAAAAAACACCACTAGAATCATAAATTTGCTAGTATCGCTGCGGAATCGGGACGCCGAATATGTGCTTTCCGGGGGCCGCCCCGCCCGGTCCAAGCCACATTCACAGGCGACAGTTGGCAAGCGGGACCGCGATAAGCGGCCGCAACCCGCGTCGGGGCACGGTCTGAGGGGGAAAGCCACTGACCACGGTCTATCCTGTCCACACCGCGAGAACAGCCGGGTTTTCGGCGACGGCTCGCGGCGATGCCGAACAGACCTATCGCGCCGCGATGCGGCACAGCCGGCACGTGCATTGGCTTCGCATCAGCGTGCCTGCCGGCATTGCGGCAGCGCTACTCGCGGTTGTCGTCGCCAACTATATGCCGACGAGCGGGGGCCTTCGGCTCCCCGGAGAACTAAGCAAGCTGGTCATCAAGGGCAGCAAGATCACAATGGAGCAGCCGCGCCTCGCTGGCTTCACCGCCGCTTCCCGTCCCTATGAGTTCACTGCAAAGGCTGCGGCGCAGGAAATCACCAAGCCCGACGTAATGGAGCTCGAGCAGATTCAGGCCAAAATCGAGATGGAGGACGACAGCAGGGTCAACATCACGTCGAACTCGGGCATCTACGACCTGAAGGCCGATTTGCTGACCCTTACCGACAATGTCCATCTTGTCTCTTCGACCGGCTACGAGGTGCGCTTGAGCCAAGCCATGATCGATGTGCACAAAGGCCACGTCGTATCGGAGAAGCCGGTCTGGGTGAAGCTCACCAACGGGGTCATCAATGCCAAGCGGATGGAGGTCTCCGATAGTGGCGACGTGATCCGCTTCGGCGGCGGTGTCGCGATGACGTTGCACCCGGACCAGGATTCAACGCAGGTCAGTGATCGATGACGCGGTGGCTTACGCTTTGGGCTGTGGTTATGGCATTGGCTGCGCCGGGATCCGCTGCGGCGCAGGGACCGCACAGTGCTGCCGCGGCGCCCAGCCAAGGTATCGTTCAAGAGCAGAACCAGGATCAGCCGATCCAGATTGAATCCGCGACGCTCGAGGTGCGCGACAAGAATAAGATGGCGACCTTCTCCGGCGACGTGCAGGTGGTCCAGGGCGATACGACGATCAAATGCCAAACGCTCGTGGTCTTCTACGGAGCGGAGCATGGTTCCGGCGCGGCTCGGCCCGTGGCGGCCGCGGCTCAGTCAGGGGAGGGCACGACCGGGGGGACGCGCGCCCAGAAGGGGCCGGTTGTTCCCCAGGGCTCGCAGGATATCCGCCGGATAGAGGCGCGCGGCGGTGTCACCATCACCACCAGGGATCAGATTGCGACCGGCGACCTTGGCGTCTACGATCCGAAGAAGAAGACGATGACGCTGACCGGAAACGTGGTTGTCAGCCAGGGCAAGAACGTCCTCCACGGCGACAGTGTCGTCGTCGACACGGTGACCGGAGACGCCCACTTCGAGTCCGGCGCGAGCACCCAGAATCGCGTGCGCGCGCTTATTCTGCCGAAAAAGGATGCAAACGGCGGGGCCTCGAATGTCCTGTCCATCGGGCCGAACCGGCCTAACTAACGGGGCGGGCAAAGCATCGCCACGGGAAATCGGTTAAAGTCCTCCCAAAGCGGGACCATCCCCGAGTCGAGCCGAAGGTTCCGAGACCGAGTGTTGGATATTTTCTCATACTTTCGCCGGCGCCGTAGTCCGGTGTCGCGCCGCCCGGTTGCCGGCGGAGATGAGGCTATCGACCTCGCCAGCATCGGCGGTGCGATCAACGGCACCTATGTCGATATCGCGAGCCTGCCGGCGGCGGCAGGCAAAGCACGCAGCAAGCGTTCGCCGCGGCCGCAGGGCGGACCCCAACCAGAAAACGGACGGCAGCCCGAACCGCTGGCGGAAGACGTTTCCCAGCCGGCGGTCCGGCCGCGCCGCCGCGCGGACGGTAACGGCGCCGCGCCGTCCGGCCGCAAGGACGTGCTGTCCGTCCACAGCGTGGACAAGAGCTTCGTCGGCCGTCAGGTCGTCAAGGGCGTCAGTCTTTACGTGCGCAAGGGCGAGGCTGTGGGCCTTCTCGGCCCCAACGGCGCCGGCAAGACGACGGTCTTCTACATGATCACCGGACTCATCAAGGCCGATAAAGGGCGCATCGAACTCGACGGCTACAACGTGACGCCGCTGCCGATGTACCAGCGCGCCCGCCTCGGCATCGGCTATTTGCCGCAGGAAGCCTCCATTTTCCGCGGGCTGAGCGTCGAGGAGAATATCCGCGCCGTGCTCGAAGTGGTCGAGCCGGACGCCAAGCGGCGCCAGCGCGACCTCGACGGGCTGCTTGAGGAGTTCAACATCGCGCGGCTGCGCAAAACACCGGCGATCGCGCTGTCCGGCGGGGAACGTCGGCGCGTCGAAATCGCCCGCTCGCTGGCGACACGGCCGAACTACATGCTACTCGACGAGCCTTTCGCCGGCATCGATCCGATCGCCGTCGGCGACATCCAGTCGCTGGTGCGTCATCTCACCAATCGCGGCATCGGCGTGCTGATCACCGACCACAATGTGCGCGAGACGCTGGGCCTGACTGATCGCGCCTACATCATTTATTCCGGCGAAGTGCTGATGGAGGGCCGTGCAGCCGACATCGTCAACAACCCTGACGTGCGGCGGCTATACCTCGGCGAGGAATTCCACCTTTAAGCCTGTTCGAAATCGGTTGACGACACCCTGGCCGAATTGCTGTAGATGACCTACAAGCAAGAAACGGACCAATTCGGCCGACCCGTCAATGGCACTCACCCAAAGACTTCAAATCCGTCAGAGCCAGGCCCTGGTGATGACGCCGCAGCTGTTGCAGGCGATCAAACTGCTGCAGCTCTCCAATCTCGATCTGGTCGCCTATGTCGAAGCGGAACTCGAACGCAATCCGCTGCTCGACCACGGCGCGGACGACGAGCCCGCGGGCGAGCCCGAGACCGCGCAAGCGCCGGACAGCCCGCCTGCGGACGGTGAGACCTGGAACGCCGGCGAGCGTGAGCCGGCGGGCGAGACGATCGAAGAGCGGCTCGATACCCGCCTGGAGGATGTCTTCCCGGACGAGGCCGAGCCGATCCGCCCGCGCGCGAGCGAAGGCCCGGCGGGATACTCGGTATGGGCGGGGGTCGGCCCCGGCGGCCGCGACGACGGCGACTACAATCTCGAAGCCTTCGTTTCCGCCGAAACCACGCTTGCAGACCGGTTGCGCGAGCAGCTCACGCTCGCTGTTGCCGATCCCGTGCGGCGGATGATCGGGCGATATCTGATCGACCTGGTCGATGAGGCCGGATATCTCAGCGGCGATCTGACTGCGGCGGCGGAGAAGCTCGGCACCAGCGTCAAGGAGGCCGAGGCCGTGCTCGGCATTCTGCAGAGCCTGGATCCGCCCGGCGTGTGCGCGCGCGATCTGGCCGAATGCCTGGCGCTGCAGCTCAAGGAACTCGACCGCTTCGACCCCGCGATGCAGGCCTTGATCGGCCGCCTCGATCTCCTGGCCAAGCGCGATTTCGCCACCCTGAAAAAAATCTGCGGCGTCGGCGACGACGATCTCGCCGACATGATCGCGGAAATCCGCCGCCTCAATCCCAAGCCCGGTCTCGCTTTCGGGTCGACGATCGTGCAGCCGATCGTGCCGGATGTTTTCGTGCGGCCCGGTCCCGACGGCGGCTGGATCGTCGAGCTCAATTCCGACACCTTGCCGAAGGTCCTGGTCAATCAAAACTATTACGCCGAGGTTTCGGCCACGGCGCGGCAGGACGGCGAGAAGTCTTACCTGGCCGAATGCCTGCAAAACGCCACTTGGCTGGTGCGCGCGCTCGACCAGCGCGCGCGCACCATCCTCAAGGTCGCGAACGAAATCGTGCGCCAGCAGGACGGCTTCTTCGCCCATGGCGTCGAGCACTTGCGCCCGCTCAACCTCAAGACCGTCGCCGAGGCCATCGGCATGCACGAATCGACGGTCTCCCGCGTAACCGCCAACAAGTACATGGCCACCAACCGCGGCATCTTCGAGCTCAAATATTTCTTCACCTCGGCGATTGCCGCCGCCCACGGCGGTGAGGCGCATTCCGCCGAGGCGGTGCGCCACCGCATCAGGCAGCTGATCGACGCCGAGAGTGCCGGCGAGGTGCTGTCCGACGATACCATCGTCGACAAGCTGCGCGAGGCGGGCATCGACATCGCGCGGCGGACGGTGGCGAAATATCGCGAGGCCATGCGCATTCCGTCCTCGGTGCAGCGACGGCGGGAGAAGCAAGCCGCCGCTGTCACTTGATAGCGGCGGCGGCGGGCGGCTGCCGCGCACCGCGCCGCGTTGACTCCGCGCTTGCCAGCGCCTAGCTCGGATGAGCGGCTGAAGGAGCTTGTTGCGTGAGCATGATCTTGTCCGAAAACCGGGACCCATTTTTTCCGATCGTGCTCTAGGAGGCAGCCATGCCATTTCGCGTTTCAGGAAAAAATCTCGATGTCGGCGACGCGCTGCGAGAGCGCGTCAACGCGCGGATCGCCCAAGCCATGGATAAGTATTTCGACGGGGGCTATTCCGGGCACGTGACCGTCGCGCGGGAGGGTTTCGGCTTTCGCACCGAATGCGCCATCCACCTCGATTCGAAGGTCACGCTGCATGCCGAAGGCCGGGCGGCCGACGCCTATGCCAGCGCCGACCAGGCGGCGCTGCGGGTGGAGAAGCGACTGCGCCGCTATCATCGCCGGCTCAAGGATCACCACCCCGAACGTCTCGATGGTCGAGGCGCGGTTGATGCGGCCAGCTATGTCATCGCCGCCCCGGAACACGAGAGCGAGGCCGAACTGGACGGCTTTACGCCCGTCATCATCGCCGAATCCACTACACGGTTGAAGCAATTATCCGTCAGCGATGCGGTGATGGAACTCGACATGACCGGCGCTCCCGTGCTCGTCTTCCGCCACGCCGCGCATGGCGGCATCAATGTCGTCTATCGCCGCGCCGACGGACATTTCGGCTGGATCGATCCGGCCGCAACTGTTCCGCCGGATGCCCATTGACGCGGTTGCCCACGCTCCTTATGGTCCGCCGCCCTTGGGCATGATCCCGAAAAACAGGTACCGGTTTTCGGCAAAGAGCGTGCTCAAATAGAAAGCCAGCGCTAGGCTGTGGCCTCGCTTCCACAGGTCCCCACTCATGCCGCTCACCGATCTCGTCGCCCCGAACGCGATTCTCCCGGCGCTTAAGGTCAACAACAAGAAGCAGGCCCTGCAGGAGCTGGCCGCGCGTGCGGCGGTGCTCACCGGTCTGAACGAGCGGGCGATCTTCGAGATCCTGATGCAGCGGGAGAAGCTCGGCTCGACCGCGGTCGGCAACGGCATTGCCATTCCCCACGGCAAGATGCCCAATCTCTCTCGGCTGTTCGGACTGTTCGCGCGGCTCGACCGGCCGGTCGATTTCGAGGCGCTCGACGGCCAGTCGGTCGATCTCATTTTTCTCCTGCTGGCGCCGGAGGGCGCCGGCGCCGATCACTTGAAGGCGTTGGCGCGGGTGGCGCGGCTGCTGCGCGATTCCGCCGTCGCCCACAAGCTGCGCGCTTCGCAGGACGCCGAGGCGTTATACGCCGTGCTGGCGATGCCATCGGCAAGCGCAGCGTAGTGCACTTGCCAGGTGTCGGGCGTCAGTAATCAGTAGTTCAGGAGATGTCAGTAGCAAAAGGGGGCCGCGACGCAGTCGCGGCTCCTTCTGATTACTGATACCTGATTACTGATCCCCGGTCAGTGTACGCTCACCGTTTCGAGCTGCTGGCTCACGGCGTTGGCGATGGCGGCCTCGCGGCTGTCGGTGAGCATGATCGGCGTGCCGTCCGCCGCGTGCAGCGCGAACAGCTTCAGCCCGGGTTGGATCTCCGGCACCTGCGGGAACAGCGCGTGGACATCCTCGGAGCGGATCGTCTTCACATAGGCGATCTGTCCGTCGCCGAGATGGGCCAGCGCTTCGGGCGATATTTCGATCTGTGTCATTGCGGTACGGCTCAATTCCGATGCCATGGACCCTTGGCTCCTATTCCAATAACGCGGTGGAGTCCTATTCGGTTTCCTCACTCCGACTCCTTGATCGAGATCGACTTGACGACGCGATCGGGCTGCGGACGGACGAGATCGATCGACAGTAATCCGTTCTTGAGGTCCGCGCTGAGCACTTCCATCCCTTCCGCCAGCACGAAGCTGCGCTGGAACTGCCGCGCGGCGATGCCGCGGTGAAGATATTGCCGGCTTTTGTCGTCCTGCTGCCGACCGCGAATAACAAGTTGGCTCTCTTCCAGCGTCACGTCGAGTTGATCGCGGGTAAAGCCCGCCAGGGCCAGCGTGATACGCAGCCGTTCCGGGTTGTGGGCGTCACGCGCGATACGCTCGATGTTATAGGGCGGATAGCCGTCGGCGGCTTTGGCGACCCGATCGAGAACGCGCTCGATCTCATCGAAGCCGAGCAGGAACGGACTTGAAAGTGACGAAATCCTGGACATGGTTGCAAAGCCCTTGGTCAGCGACTTTGTGGAGCCCTTACGGCGCCCCTCGAGCATGATCCGGAAAACTGCAATGCAGGTTTCCGAAAAGCTCATGCTCCTTCAGACAAGCTTGTCGGTCGAAAATCGGTCCGTCCAATCAACTATATGGCGCCGCGAACTGAGGGCTGCAAGGCGGCGTCCGACGCGCCCGCGGCTTGCGAAGCGTTACGGCCACTTCAGCGGTCCGGGCAGGGCGCGTTCAGCTTTGGCGGTCAGTTGCGCTTCATGCCGGGCGGCGAAGATCGCACCGGCAACGATGACGACAACGGTCGCAACACCGAGGACGATGACCATCGGGCCGGCCAGCCGTTCGACCTGGCGTCCGAGCATATAGGCGGCGAAACCGAAGAAAGACGCCCAAATGACTGCGCCCACCACATTGGCAAGGAGGAACTGCCGCCACGGCATGCGATTGGCGCCGGCCAGGATGCCGGCGAGGCTGCGCAGCACCGGGATAAAGCGGGCGATAATGACGATCTTGCCGCCATGGCGCAGAAACAGATATTCGCCAAGCTTGATGCGGCTTTCGGTAATCCGCAGATAGGAGCCGTAGCGCAACAACAGCCAATAGCCGAATTCCCGGCCGATGACATAACCGATCATTTGACCGACGATCGCCCCGCCGGCCGCGGTCAGTACCACCGAAACGATGTTGAGATCGTGCTTGGTCCCGGCAAAAATCGAGGCCAGGATCAGCACGGTCTCTCCCGGAAAAGGCAGACCGATGGACTCGAGGCCGATGACCCCGGCGACGACGGCGAGGCCGTAAGCATGGATGAGATGGGCGATGGTGGGCATTAAGCTGGTAAGACCACAAGACCATGGAAGGACGGCGGCGCCGGGTGCCGACCCTTATAGGGGTTTTTCTGTTATGGCTACCCTCTGTGACGGGCAGTGGTGCTCCCGGCGATTCGACATTAACCCGGCTGGGTACCGGCGTAACGGGGGAGCGCGGCAATCAATGCAAGCGAAGGGTGTTCACCGCCGGCTCGCCGGCCTGATCTTAGGCGTAGGGCTCCTCCTCGGCGCTTGCACGCACAGCCACCCCGCAAGCGATGCGGCGGGCGGTGACGACGAGGGGATCAATGTCTATCCGACCAACTACAAGACCGAGATCCTCGCCGCCATGCACGTCTACCTCAACGATCCAACCGGTATCCGCGACGCCGGCATTTCCGACCCGGCGCTGAAGCCGGTGGGGAATGGCAAACGCTACGTGGTCTGTCTGCGGTTCAACGCCAAGACGCGGTTCGACGCCAAAAAGGGCAGCGCCGATTATGCCGGCGTGAAGGAGTCCGCGGCGATCTTTATGGCCGGCCGGTTCGACCGCTTCGCCGAGACGGCGCACGAAGCATGCGCGGGCGCGACCTATACGCCGTTCCCCGAGCTGGAAAAGCTGTCGCGCTGAAGCCGTTCATTGCGGCGCTCATGGGCTCGGGAGGCCCCACGCCGCCCACCGGCGCCGGAGGTCCGCCGCCCGGCGCATCCGCAGGAGGACCCTATCCGCCGGGCGTTCCGCCGGCCGTTACGATCAGACCGGTCACGCGCAAGGGGGCGCGCCACGTTCCCACGCTTGCACCCTATGACTTCGCCATGGTGCAGGGCAGGCTGCTGATTGTGAACCCGCGTGACATGATCGTCGCCGAGGTGATCAGAAGCCCGCGAAAAGCCGCGGCCTAACGCCCGCGTGGCTTCCAGCCGCCGCGCATCCCCGGCCGGCCGAGCGTCGAGCGCGGAGCAACGGCAAGCCAGGGCAATAGCACAACCGAAAAGCCAATCGCCGCCAGCGCGACCAGAATGATCGCGCGTTGCGGCCAAGGTCCCAGTGCGCCGACGAACGGCGGGATTTTAACGTCGGCTGCCGGATTGCCGATGAAGCCGTAGTCCGAGCCCAGCCACAGGTTCACCGGCGCGATCAAAGCGACATAGACCGCGCTCACGATAAGAGCGTAGCCGAGATCGTTCCAACCTGGACGAAAGCCCAACACGGCGAGGTCGTAGACGGCGCAGGCGGCGATGATCGTGTGCGCGGTCCAGAACGCCCAGAACACCAGCGAAGCCGGTCCGGCGGTCAGCGCCGGCTGCACGAATGCCTGCAGCGTCAGCGCGCTGGTCCAGAAATACAAGGTCGCTCGCGCCCAGCGCCAGCCGGTCAGCAGCGCCAGCGGCGCCATCAGCCCGTTGACGTCGCAAATGTGCAGCGGCAGCCCGGTGCGCAGATCGAGGCCGTGCCAGTTCCACCAGATATTGTAGGCAAGCCAATAGCAGACGGCGAGCGCGGCGAGCATCCGCCGCAATAGCGTCTCGGCATGCCGCGGCAATGCCCGGCCGAGCAAGGCCGGTGCGGCGATCAACAGCGCGCAGACGCCGAGAGCGAGCGCGTGCAACCAACTATAAGGAACGAAGACGTCCATCCCGCCCGGTGTGAGGTCGAGCGGCAAATTCATTTTGTCGGCTTGGCTTCGCTGATGCCGCGCATGCTACCGTCAAATGCGCTTGATCATGGTTTCTGATACGAAATCATTGTGACACTGACACGATAACGCCGTCGCAGCTTCGCGTTATTGGCCTGGCGGCTCCTTCGCCGCGTGCAGGCGCGTGATGCTGGCGACCACGCGCGCCACTTCCTCGTCGTCGAGCGGCGGCCGGCAGCGCTGGCGATTCCACGCCAGCATCAGCTCAAGCGCGACCTGCGGATCGACGCCGTGCCACAAGAGATGGCCGGTCAGCGAGGCGATGGTCGTGTTGCGCTCGCCTTCGCTGACACCGTCATGCACGAGCTGCCGCCAATCGCCGAGCGAACGCCGCACCCGCGGCCCACGCCCGGCGAACAAAAGCCAGCGCGGCAACGCGGCAGGCATCATCTGCTCGGGCGAGCGCCCGGGCGCCCACGTATAAAGTTGTCCGCTCGGATGCAGCGATGGCGGCGCCACGATGTAACCGCCGTCGCCGCGCAGGTCGATGCCCTGCGCGAGCCCGGCGCGATTGGGCACGAAGCCGCCGGGATGGGCGAAATAGAGATGGCGGCCGCCGCCGCCGGTGTGCGCCTCCACGGTTTCAGGCAACGGTTCGTAACGCCGCTCCAGCTCCGCCAACGAGTCGTCGCCGCCGTGCTTGGGGTCGACATCGAGAACGATCAGATTGGAGATTTCACCGGTGACGATCCCGACATTGACGTCGGGCCAGCGCGTGAACCATTGTGCCACGGTCTGCGCGTCGGCACGCGCCTGCTGCAGCATTTCCCAGCGGATCAGCGGCCGCTTCTCGCCATGCCGCAGCGGCAGCACCGACCAGCCGCGGGTCAGATAGAAGGCGGCGGCTTGCGCGATCGGCGTTTGTTGCAGCGGACGAATGCGCGCCATGCTCTGCCCCTACTGCTCCGTGCCGCGCGACGGAAGCCGGATGCGATTAGCGCCCACGCGGCTTCCAGCCGCCGCGCATACCCGGCCGGCCGAGTGTCGAGCGCGGGCCGGAGCGGCCGCCGGCGGGTTCGGCCGATTTGGCCGGAACAGATTCGACACCTGGGCCCATTTCGTCGAGTGTCGGTTTGCGCGGGGCGCGTTTTTGTCCGTCCGAGCGATGCGGGGCGACTTCGTGGTAGAGCGCGATACCCATCTCGTCGAGCGCGGGTTTGTGAATTTTGCTTTGCTGACCCTTTACCCCGCCGCGCGAAGCGCGGCGACCCTCTCCCGCAAGGGGAGAGGGTAGAATTTTCGCCGTGGGATCGTCGATCACGGCAAGCTCGGTGCTGCGTAAACGCTTGATCTCGTCGCGGAGCCGCGCCGCCTCCTCGAAGTCGAGATCGGCGGCGGCGGCGCGCATGCGGGTTTCCAGGTCGGCGATCACCGCCTCGAAATTGTGGCCGATGGTGGCGGCCTCCTCGAACTCGCCGCCCTCGCCGGTGCCGGTGGCAATGAGCACGTGATCGCGCTCATAGACGCTGTGCAGAATGTCGGCGATGCCCTTGCGCACGCTTTCCGGCGTAATGCCGTTGGCGGCATTGTACGCCTCCTGCTTCTCGCGTCGGCGATTGGTCTCGGCGATGGCGCGCTCCATCGAGCCGGTGACGGCATCGGCGTAGAGGATGACGCGGCCGTCGATGTTGCGCGCGGCGCGGCCGATGGTCTGAACGAGGCTCGTCTCGCTGCGCAAAAATCCTACCTTGTCGGCGTCGAGGATGGCGACCAGCGCGCATTCCGGAATGTCGAGACCCTCGCGCAACAGGTTGATGCCGACCAGCGCGTCGAAAGCGCCGAGCCGCAGATCGCGGATGATCTCGATGCGTTCGATGGTGTCGATGTCGGAATGCATGTAGCGGACGCGGATGCCCTGCTCGTGCAAATATTCGGTCAAATCCTCGGCCATGCGCTTGGTGAGCACGGTGACCAGACTGCGGTAACCCTTCTGCGCCACCGCGCGCACCTCGCCGACGAGATCGTCGACCTGCGTGCGTGCCGGCCGGATGTCGACCGGCGGATCGATCAGGCCGGTCGGCCGGATGACCTGTTCGGTGAACACGCCGCCGGCTTCGTTGATCTCCCAGGGGCCGGGGGTGGCGGAGACGGCCAGCGTCTGCGGCCGCATCGCGTCCCACTCCTCGAACCGCAGCGGCCGGTTGTCCATGCACGAGGGCAGCCGAAAGCCGTACTCGGCGAGCGTCGCCTTGCGGCGAAAATCGCCGCGATACATGCCGCCGAGCTGCGGCACCGTGACGTGGCTCTCGTCGATGAAGACCAGCGCGTTGTCGGGAACGTATTCAAACAGCGTCGGCGGCGGCTCGCCGGGCTTGCGGCCGGTGAGATAGCGCGAATAATTCTCGATGCCGGCGCAGGCGCCGGTCGCCTCCATCATTTCCAGATCGTACAGGGTGCGCTGCTCGAGCCGTTGCGCCTCAAGGAGACGGCCGGCGGCGTTGAGCTGGTCGAGGCGTTGCCGCAACTCGACCTTGATGCCGGCGATGGCCTGCAGCAGCGTCGGCCGCGGCGTCACGTAGTGCGAATTGGCGTAGATTTTCACGAATTCCAGCTCGTCGGTCTTTTGCCCGGTGAGCGGATCGAATTCGTGGATCGATTCCACCTCGTCGCCGAACAGCGACACCCGCCAGGCGCGGTCTTCATAGTGGGCGGGAAAAATCTCGATGGCGTCACCGCGCACGCGGAACGAGCCGCGGTAAAAATCGCCGGCCGTGCGTTTGTATTGCAAGGCAACCAGATCGGCGAGCAGCGCGCGCTGGTCGAGGCGTTCGCCGCGCTTGAGCGAAAACGTCATCGCCGAATAGGTCTCGACCGAGCCGATACCGTAGATGCAGGACACCGAGGCGACGATGATCACATCGTCGCGCTCCAATAGCGCGCGCGTCGCCGCATGCCGCATGCGGTCGATCTGCTCGTTGATCGAGGAATCCTTCTCGATATAGGTGTCGGTGCGCGGGATATAGGCTTCCGGCTGGTAGTAGTCGTAATAGGAGACGAAATACTCGACGGCATTATCGGGAAAGAAGCTTTTGAACTCGCCGTAGAGCTGCGCCGCCAGCGTCTTGTTGGGCGCGAGGATGAGCGCCGGCCGCTGCGTTGCCTCGATCACCTTGGCCATGGTGAAGGTCTTGCCCGAGCCGGTGACGCCGAGCAGCACCTGGGTGCGGTCGTGGCGGCGCACGCCTTCGACCAGTTCGGCGATCGCCTGCGGCTGATCGCCCTTCGGGTCGAAATCGGATTTGATGACGAGACGGCGGCCGCCTTCACTCTTTTCCGGCCGCTCCGGCCGGTGCGGAACCCAGATTTTGTTGGCGCCGTCGTGCTCGCGGAATTCCGGGCGGCCTTCGCGCAGCAATCTGTCCAGCGACTGCTGACTGGCGAGGCCGGCAACCGTTCCCACGTCGGCCGCGGCCCGCCGCGCTAAACGCAAGTGGGCAGGGCCCATGCCGGGCGTGATCACATTCCGGGCGTCTTCTTCGGTCTCGCCGTCTTGCTCCTCGATGCCAAGGGCGCGGGCGAGGTCGGGATCGAGTTCGCCCGGCGGCACCGGCGTTTTGCCGACATAGCCCTGCTGCGGCGCCTCGCCGAAGCCCCGCGTCACCGAGGCGCGCGCCCGGTGCGCATTGGCGAAGTCGGCGCGGCGGTCAAAGGAGTTGTCCGAGGGTGGCGAGAGCTTTGATGGCGGCTGATGATCGCTTGTTTCCCTTCCCCTCTCCCCATCGGGGAGAGGGTGACGACGTGGAGCGTCGTCGGGAGAGGGGGGGATAGCGGAGAGCTTGTTCCCCCTCTCCCGGCCGCCTTCGCTGTCGCTCAGGCGCCCGACCTCTCCCCGGTGGGGAGAGGTGATGGATTGCCCTCGCGATGGTTCGATTCCGGTCTGCGATCCGACCCCTGCGCGGCCCTGGCCGATGGCGGGATTGAGCAAATCCGCCAGCGCCGGATCGAGCGGCGGCGTGTGCGGGCGCGCCGCCTTGGCGCGCGTCGGCTTTGCCGGGTCTTTTTTCGAATGCTTTGCCGGATCGCGCCCTCTCGGGGCGTTCCCTCGATCGGGACTTTTCGCCATGGCCTCAATATGGGCCGAGTCCGGCAGTCAGGAAAGTACGGCCGTCCGCTCGACAGCGGCCGCCGCCTGAAAATGACGCGGCCTCTCCGTCATCCGCCGCAGCACCACGGCGAACAGCAGCGCCGCGGCGGCGATGACGGCGAGCCGCAGCGCGCTGTCGAACGGCGTGACCTTGAACAGGAAGGGGGCCAGAAAAGCTCCCACGAGAGCGACGGCCTCCCCACGTCGGAAGCCATCGCGTAAACCCTCACCCAGCAGCCAGGCCATCGGCACGGCCAGGACGACCAAGTCGTATTCCAGCATGAACGGCGAGCAGAACGGCACGCAGGCTGCGATCGCCGCTCCCTCCGCCCGGCCCGATCGCGCGCCCGGCGCACGCTGCCGCAGCGCGCGCACCAGCATGAATGCGGCCGCGACGCTCACGACCGCCTGCGCCCCATAGGCCAGCGCCAGCGACCCGCCATGCAGGCGCACGGCGCCGTAGATGGTGGTCAAATATTGCAGGTATTGCGGATTGGCCGACTCCAACCAATCGCGGCGCGCCACCGCCATGTCGGCCATGAATGCCGGCCAGATGTCCATCCCGAAAGCCAACGTCGCCGCGGCCGCCAAGATCGCCACGGTCACGGCCGCGACGGCGAAACAGCGCCATCGCCCCGCCGCGGCGAGGGCGAGCGGCACGATGATTCCGAGCTGCGGCTTGTAGGCAAGGCAACCGAGACACACGCCGGCGAGCGCCGGCCTGCGATCCAGCCAGACTGCTGCACCGCCCAGCAGCGCTGTGCTCAAAAATCCGTTCTGCCCGAAGCCGGCATTGATCATCACCGCGGGATAGCCCAGGAACAGCACCCAGATCGGCCCGCCGTCGCGCAGGTTTTTTGGCACCAGCGCGCGCAGTGCGGCGACATAGCCGGCGCAGGTCGTCGCCAACCACAGGCACAGCGCCGGAAAATAACCCAGCAGCGCGAAGCTGGCGCTCAGCAGCAGGAAGAACGGCGGATAGAAGAATGCCAGGTATCCCCATTCCGGATCGCCATGCAGAGCCAGCTGCGCCAAGAAATGCGGCTGCTCGCGATAGGCATCCGCGGCGCGGCCTTCCAGCGCCAGCTGACCGGCGGTCCAGAAGCTGACAAAATCGCCCGACACCTTGGAGATACCGGGCGTGGCCGCCTGCCACTGCGCCCACATCACGCAAAAGCTGAGAAAGGCCACCAGTGACAGCGCCTCGCCCAGGCGAAGCAAATAGAACACGAGACGTGATCGTTTCCCCGACCCTTGCACCTTGAGTGGTGACAGGGAGTCGACGCGTAAGGCAGGGCCGATCGTCGACATGCGTGCCGGGTTGATGGTTTTCGGCGCGCATCGTGGTCGGCTAGCTTTAACATTGATTTAACGAATCCGGGCCGCGGCAAGGCGCGGCCCGCCACTCAAAATCCGTGTACGACCTGCCGCACGTGCTCGACCTCCGGCGGTGCGGCAAAGCAATGGCCGACAAGCTTGCGCCATTCCTGGAAGTCCGGCGATCCGCGAAAGTCGATATTGTGGTTCTCGACGGTTTCCCAGGTAACGAACAGACGGTAACGGCTCGGCTTTTCGATCGAGCGACGCAGTTCCATGCCGTGGCAGCCTTTGGCGCGTCGGAAAATCGGCGCGGCTTTTTTCACGCCGCTTTCGAACTCCTCCTCCATGCCGGGCTTGACGTCGATTTGCGCGATTTCGGTGATCATGTTTCGCTCTTGGCAGAACGGTTTACGAAGCCGATGCCACGCAGTCTAGAGCGCAATCGAAATCGATTGCACTCTAGATTCTTTGGTGGAGCATGATCTTTTCGGAAAACCGTCTTCCACTTTTCCGGATCATGCTCTAGCCGAGCGGCGCGCCGAAAATGCGGAAGATCACCGGGCCGGCGATGAGGAATGCCAGCAATCCGGTGCGCCAGCGCGGCGCTTCGACTTCGGCGATGAGCGACAAGCCGGCGAGCGGCACGATTGCAGCGAGCGGCAGATAGTAGCGCGGATAGGCATCCAGGAGCCATCCGATCGCGAGATGGCGGCTGTAGCTGTAGCCGACATGGATCGCGAAGGTCGCCACCAACGCCAACGCGCCGGTGAGCACGACCACATCGAGCGGCGTTTCCCGCCGGCGGCACAGCCGGCGCAGGGACAGCGCGGCGCCGGCGGACGCGCAGATGAGCGCCGCCACCGGAACAGCAAGCATGGCGTAATTAAACGCACTCCTCGCATGCAGCGTCGGCATCCAACCGGCAATGAACTCAGCGATGAAAGTAGCAAGGTAGCTGGGAAAAGATTTGCGCGGAAGGTCGGCCCATCCGGCGGCGCGCGCGCCATCCTCAAGGAGTGCGAGCTGCGCGGGCGTTTCCGGTGTCGGGGTGCCGTATTGCAGGACGTAGATAACGTACGGCGCCGCTGCAAGCACGAAAGCGAATCCGGCGGCCATCATCCAGGTCCAGCGCATGCGCCCGCGCCACAGCAGATAGGCAAGCATGGCGCTCACCATCGCGGCCGTCAGCAATAGTCCTGTCAGCTTCGCCCATGAGGCGGCGACCATGCCGATAAGCGCGCAGGCGAGCCAGATGCCACGATCGGTCGCCACAAGTTGCCACACCCCGAGTGTCGCCAACGCGCCGCCGACGAAAGCAAGATTGTCGTTGTTTACCGCGGCGGCGAGCTGCACCAGAATTGGAATGCACGCCAGAGGTATCGCGTAAGCGTAAAATTCCGGGCGCGAAAACTGGGCTGTGAGTGCGAGTCCGAGCAGCGCCGCTAGGCCGATGGCGACGAACGCGACATCAAAGAGGCGATACGCCAACAGCGCTTGCGGGTGGCCTTCGAGCTTGGGGCCGAGTGCCGCCAGCAGTGCGTAGAATATCGGCGGGTGGTTGAGGAAATTGGGCTCTTCGGTGAACTGAAACGTTTGCGTGTCCATAAGCCGCATCTTTTCCAGCACTGGCCAGGCGTCGCCGGTGTGCTGGATGTGCGCGACGTAGGAGACATGCGCCGGCTCGTCGAACCCCGTGGTCACATCCTTGCGTGCAGCACTGGCAATGCAAGCAAGAACGAAAAGAGCAAGGATCACCACGGCGACCAGCCAATTGGCCGTTGTGGGCGCCGTCCATTCGCGTGCCGCGGCTGTGGTGACGGAAGTGGACACATGACAGAAATGCGCAGCTAGGGGTTAAATTTTCGCTAGGCGATGCCTAGACTCAGCTTGGTTTCACCCACCGTCAGCAGGGCTTGCCATGATCGATCTGTATTACTGGACGACGCCGAACGGTCACAAGGTCACGATTTTTCTCGAAGAAGCCGGACTGCAGTACAAGATCATCCCGATCAATATCGGCAAGGGTGAGCAGTTCCAGGCGGAATTCTTGGCGGTCTCGCCGAACAACCGCATTCCCGCCATCGTCGACAAGGCACCGGCCGACGGCGGTAAGCCGATCTCGGTGTTCGAGTCCGGCGCGATCCTGCTCTATCTCGCCGACAAGACCGGCAAGTTCATCGGCAAGGACCTGCGCGCGCGGATGGAAACTATCCAATGGCTGTTCTGGCAGATGGGTGGATTGGGACCCATGGCCGGCCAATACAACCATTTCGGCAATTACGCGCCGGAGAAAATCCCCTACGCCATCGATCGCTATCGCAACGAGGTCAACCGGCTGTTCGGCGTCATGAACAAGCGGCTTGCCGACCGCCAATATCTCGCCGGGGATTATTCCATCGCCGACATGGCGAGCTATCCCTGGGTCGTTCCCTGGGAGCGGCAAGGCCAGAACATCGCCGACTTTCCGCACCTCAAGCGTTGGCTGGAAGCGATCGCCGCGCGCGACGCCGTCAAACGCGCCTACGCCAAAGCCAAGGAAGTCAATCCGAACCCGGGCGGGATTCGCACTGCGGAAGAACGCGCTATCCTGTTCGGCCAGACCGCGCAGTCCATCGAGCGCATGGCGTCGCGGTAGCGATCCGTCCTGCTGCGCAGGACGGTCCCCCTTCCCCGCTCACGCGGGGCAGGAGGATTAATTCTGCCGCACGATGACCCGTGTGCCGAGCGGCACGCGATCGTAGAGGTCGACCACGTCGTCGTTGACCAGGCGGAAACAGCCGGACGAGACCGCATGCCCGATCGTCTCCGGCGCGTTGGTGCCGTGGATGCGGTAGACGGTCTTGCCGAGATACATGGCGCGGGCGCCGAGCGGATTGCCGGGGCCGCCGGCCATGAAGCGGGGAAGATAGGGCTGACGCTCGATCATCTCCGGCGGCGGCACCCAATCCGGCCACTCGGACTTGCGCGTGATCTGCAACAGACCAGCCCAGGTGAAGCCGTCGCGGCCGACGCCAATGCCGTACCGCAGGGCCCGCGTCTCGCTCTCGATCAGATAGAGATGGCGCTCGGCGGTTTCGATGATGATGGTGCCGACCGGATGTTGCGAGCGGTAGAACACCGCTTGGCGTTGAAATTGCTCGGCGAGATTGTCGTCGGCATTGCCGTGGTCGATGCCGGGGGCGACATCCTCGATCGTGGGCTGAAAAATGGAGGTGAGCAGCGATTGCGGCTGCCCCGGCGCCGGCGCGCACAACATCGCCAGGAACGCCGCGCCGATCCATGCCAGACCGCCGACACGCTTTGCTACGCTCTTCATCGTTCGCGCTCGTATCATGGCGATATTGTTGACCGGGAGCCGCGCGCTTTCAATAGCCGAAATGCACAGCCGCCCGCGGGGAAAAGAATCAAACCGTGATCTACTGCGCGGCGCCGCCGAAATAGCCGGCAATTTTCCAGCCGCTCGCCTCGTTAGCGTAACACATCTGATCGGCACCGAGGCCGGAGAACGAATCTGCAAGCACGAAGCCGGATTTGCCGGAAGGGGCCGCCACGTGCACGAATGCCGCCTGGCTGGGGTCTTGCGGCGGGGCGGTGTCAGGCAGCACGCGCACAAGGGTAAGGCCGAGCTTCTCGACAACCGGCGCGTTCGGCTTCGGCACACTGCGCATTTCAACTCCGTCAGTGATCGGATAGGCCCACTCGGGCGGCTCGGTCTGCGTTGCCTGCAGGAGGGCCTCGAACGCCTTCGGATCGATGCTCGGGTCCGCCGGCGCGCAGATCACGCCCGGATGGTCGGGCAAGGGCCCACCGGTCGGATCATTGGCATAGCCGGCCAAAGCGTCCCAGCCGGATCCGTCCTTGGCATCGAGATCGATCGCCGTAGCGAGATTGGCGATGCCGGATTTGTGCTTGTCCGCCAAGTCCTTGTCCTGCATCCAAAAGAAACCCTGCGCCACGACCAGCTTGGCGAGCGCGGCGCGGTCCTTGTGCTGCGCGATGTCGGCCAATTGCTTGCGGAAAGCCGCGAAGCTCGGATCGTCGTAGCGGCCCGGCGGCGTCACCGCGACCGCCTGGTAGGGCTTCACCGGCGGCATCGGCGGCGGTTTAAAGCCGCCCGGAGGCAGCGGTACTTGCGGAGACTGGCCTTGAGCGAGGCCGGGCGCGGGAACGAACGTCGCCGTCATCAGTGCGGTGAGCATCAGGCTTGTGGCGATAAAGAGGTGGCGCATCGCGTGGGGGCTCCGGATTGGACTTTGGCGCAAATGACGCGCCGCAATGGCTCAACGGATAGGGGTGAATTGCGACCGAGGTGCGGCAGTCCGCCGCAGGCTGCCCCCGAACTATTTCAAGCCGAAATAGGCGCGGCGCAGCGCGTCGTTTTCTTGCATCGCGGCGACCGTGCCGGCAAAGCCGATTTGACCGTTGTCGAGCGTATAGACGCGATCGGCCAGCACCAGGAATTTCACGTTCTGCTCGGCAATCAGCAGAGCGAGCTGCTTTTCGCGAAACTGCGCGAGCACCCCGATCACCTCCTTGACGTAGCGCGGCGACAGGCCGGCCGAAGGCTCATCCATGATGAGCAGGCGCGGATTGCCGACCAGCGCCTTGGCGATCCCCAGCATCTTGCGTTGGCCGCCGGACAGGCTGCCGGCGAGCGCGCGCCGGCGCTCGGCCAGGGCCGGGAACACCGCGTAGAGTTCGTCAATCCGTTCCCGCGCGCGGCTCTGCGGCAGGAACTGCGCGCCGATGAGGATATTCTCTTCAACGGTGAGACCGGGAAATCCGGATGCTTCCGACATGAAGACAATGCCGCGCCGCACCCGCTGATCGGTGCGCAGCCGCGTGATGTCTTCGCCGGCGAAATCGATGCGGCCCGCCCACACCTCGACCAGGCTCATGATCGCTTTCAACAAGGTCGTCTTGCCCGCGCCATTGGCGCCGAGCAGCACCACCGATTCGTGCTCGTGAATCAGCAGGCCGACGTCCCACAATACCTGCAGGCGCCGATAGCCGGCAGCGATCCCGGCGACCTCGAGCAGCGGTCGTGGCGTATCAGGCGGCATTCTCGTCTCCAAGGAACACCTCGACGACCTGCGGATTGCGCGAGGCGTCCGCCAGCCGGCCTTCGAAGATTTCCTTGCCTGCGTTCATGACGATGATGCGGTCGGTGATCTGATCGATGAATCCCATCAGGTGCTCGACGACGAGCAGCGCAATTCCGGAGCGCGCCAGCTCCTTCAGCTTGAGCGCCACGCGCTCGAGCTCCGCGGGATTAAGGCCCGCGGCAAGCTCGTCGACCAGCAAAAGCCGCGGCCCGGTCGCCAAGGCGCGCGCCAGGTCGAGCATCTTCTGATGCGCGCTGTTGAGCTGGCCGGCGGGCTGATCGGCGAACGCGGCAAGATCGAGCGAGGACAGCAACGTGTCGGCATCGCCAGGCCGTTCGCCGCTGGCTCCGTACGCGAGCGCGATCTCGACGTTCTCGCGCGCGGTCAAAGTGAGGAACGGCCGCGGCACCTGGAAGGTGCGATTGATGCCGGCATGGACGAGCCGGTGCGATGCCAAGCCGCCGATCGAGCGTCCCTCGAAACGGATCGAGCCGCCGTCGGGCCGATACAGCCCGGAGATGACATTGATGCAGGTGGTCTTGCCGGACCCGTTCGGTCCAACCAGGCCGAGAATTTCGCCGGCGCCGACGCGAAAGCTCAGCGCATCGAGCGCGCGAAAGCCGCCGAAGCGCTTGACCAGGCCGTCGACGGCGAGCAGCGGCGCGGGCTCAAGGGACATCGATCCCCCATCGTTGCAGCAACGAGGCGAGCCCGTTCGGCAGGAACAGCACCAGGCCCATGATCAAGGCGCCGTACAAGAGCTGGAAGTACTGCGGCGTCGAAATTCCGACGGCGTTGTAGATGCCATAGAGAATGACGACGCCGAGAATCGGCCCGGTCACCGTGGCATTGCCGCCGAACAGCGCGAACACGATGGCGAAAATCGTAAACTCGACGCTGAAGACCGTCTCCGGATAAAACACCGACACGTACCAGGCAAAGACGCCGCCGGCGAGGCCGGCGACCAGCGCGCTCAACAGCCAGGCGATGATGCGCTCGCGCACCACATTGATCCCGGCCATGCTGGCGCTGATCGGATCCTCGCGAATGGCCTTCAGCGCCATGCCGAAATGTGAATTGCGCAGGTAGATCACCAGACCGATGGTCGCCGCCATGACGGCCAGCGCCGTGCCGTAGGCGAGCGGTGGATCGAACACGCCGCTGAGGCTGATGCCATAAGGACCCTTGGTGACGCTTTCCAGATTGGGATTCGAGACCACCTGGAACACCGCCAGTGCGGCGGCGAGATTGGCGATCGAGAAATAAGCGCCCGACAGACGGAACAGCGGCGTCAACAACACCGCTAGTGCGACCGCGGCGCCGCCGCCGACCACGAGCGCGAGGAGCGGCGGCGCGTGCAGATGGATCACCATCAGCGAGAAGCCGTAGGCGCCGGCGCCGAAAAATCCGACATAGCCGAACGGCAGGTAGCCGGTAAAGCCGTAGATAATGTTGAGGCCCTGCGCCAGCGTCATGAAAATCATGAAATTGAACAGCAACAGCTGATTGCCGTAGACGCTCGGCAGGATCGCGAACGCGCCGACGACCGGCAGCAAAATCAGGAGCACGTGGCGCAAAATTTTAGGCACTGCGCACCCGCCGTCCGAGGAGGCCGCTGGGCCGCAGCAGCAGGATCGCGATGAGCAGAACGTAGGGCAGGAGATTGGCCCAGGAGCTGTAGTAGCTCTGCATGAACATGTAGGAGATGCCGTACACTGTCCCGCCCAGCACGGTGCCGAGCGGATTGCCGAGCGAGCCGATGACGATGACGGCGAACGACGTCACGGTCACTTCGGCGCCCATGGCCGGGGTGATACTGCCGAGCATGAACGGAGCGAAGACGCCGGCGGCGGCGGCGAGGCCGATGCCGATGCCGAAGGCAACGGCGGAGACGCGGTGGACGTTGATGCCGGTCGCGATCGCCTCGTCGCGGTTGTCCATGACCGCGCGGGTGAGGTAACCGAGGCGGGTGCGGTACAGATAAACATAGACGAGCAGAACGGCGCAGCCGCTGGCGACGCCGCTCGCCAACCACGATGCCGGAAAAGTTTGGCCCAACAGCTCGACCGGGCCGGTGTCGACCTTGTGCCCGGCAAAGAAGCCGGCGACCGCGGCCACCGCGCTGCCGAGCTGGTCGCCGGGTATCGATCTTTCGCTGGTGCCGAAGGCGATGGTCGTTACCGCCTCGATCACCTGCGACAGGCCGAAGAACAGAATGAACGACAGCATTTCCGGGTCCTTGGCCCGCAGCAGCCGCGGCACCAAGAGGTAATAGAGCGGCAGCCCGATGATGGCGAACGCCAGGAAAGCGATCGCGATCGCCGGGACGGGATTGAGGGCAAACAGCGTGAACAACCAGAACGCCAGGAATGCGCCCAGCATCAAAAAGTCGCCATGCGCCAGATTGACAATGCGCATGACGCCGAACACGAGGTTGAGTCCGAGTCCGATCAAGGAGAAGTAGAGCCCGAACAGCAGACCGGCCAGCAAGCTGTAGGTGAACATTCAGCGTGCTCCGCCGCGGCCGGTCTCGGCAGCAGTCAATGTCCTAATCGTCACGGACGCGGGTAGATCGGCTTGCTGCTCGCCAGATCGTGCGGCCACACCGTCACCAGCTTCAGATGATTGTCGTCACCGGCGACAAACTGCCCAAGCGGAGTGAATTCGCCGATCTGAGCGCCGGTCGGATCGAGCTCGAACGTGCCATCCAGAGTCTTGAGGTTACCCGAAAGGCTGAAAACCGCTTTGCGCAGCTCGAGCTGATCGAGACTGGTCGCGACCGACAGTGCCTTTTCCAGCACAAGTCCGGTGGTATAGCCGGCCACCGAATTGAACCCGAACTCCACATGCGTGTCGGCGTATTTCTTGTGCCATGCGGCGCCGTATTCCTGCAGCGACATGCCGAAGTTGGTCTGGTAGGCGATTTGCGAGGCCGGCACGTAGGTGAACACGTAGTCCAGTCCCTTGGCGCCGACGTTTCGCTCCAGCAGCTCGGTTTCCAGTCCCGGATAGATGCAAAACAGGAACTTGAACTTGATGCCGCTGTCCTGGACGTTGTGCAGGAAGGCAATATCGTTCGAGGCGTAGCCGAGGTGCAACACCGCGTCGGGATTGCCGGCGCGAATGTTGTTGAGCAATACGGTGTAGTTCGAAGTTTCGGTCGGCACGCCCTCGTCGAATACGAGCTCTACTCCGGAATTCGATTCCTTGATGAACTTGCGCACCGCATTGGCCTGCGTGCCGGTGAAGTCGTTGGTGGCGTAGAGCATGGCGACGCGCTTGATGCCGAGGCCCGGGCCGTCATGGGTGAGAAAATCCGCGAGCGGTTTCGGCCAGATCGTGGAAACCGGATCGGCCATCAGCGCGATGTAGGGATTGTCGGGCGTGAAAAAATTAGCTCCGGTGCCGGTCTGGTCGATCAGGAACATCTTGTGATCGCGGGCGATCGGCACCGCGACCGAGGTGAGCACCGATCCGGAATCGGCGATCAGAATGTCGACCTTGTCCTGGGTGATCAGCTGATTGTAGAGCGTGGCGGCGGTCGCGGTGTTGCTCTGATCGTCGTAGGCGATCAGCTTGAGCGGAATCTTCTTGTCGAATGCTTTGACGTAGACGCCGCCGTCGGCATTCTTTTGATCGATCCACAATTTCAGACCGTAGTGGACGGGCATCGAAATGCTGGCAAAGCGACCGGACGAGGCATAAAGCGTTCCGAGCTTGATTTCCGCAGGGGCGTCGGCTGCCTGCACGGCGGTCGTCAGCGACGCCATTAACGCCGCAAGAATCGCTAGTCGGGTCACGGGCGTTTCTCCTTGAGTGTTTTTCATTTTGTCGCAAAGCTAAGGCATCGGCCTGTTCGGGGCAATCGGCGCCGGCGCCGGAGCGTCGGCCGCTGCCGTGACTGCGCCGTCGATGGTGGCGCCGCTTGCAAGCAGCGCCGCGATGTCTTCCGCCGCAATGCCCGCCTCTTTGAGGACCGCCAGGCTGTGCTCGCCCAGGCGTGGGGCATGGCGGGTGATCGTCAAGGCGGCGCCGTTCCAACGGCTGGGGATGCCGTTGTAGCGGATGCGTCCCTCGGACGGATGCGGTCGGGTCTGGAAGAATTCCACCGCCGCGAGGTGCGGATCGTCGATCAAGGCGTCGAGATCGTTCATCGGCGCGCACGGAATGTCGCTGCGCTCGAAGAGGGCAAGCGCTTCGGCAGTGGTCAGCGTGCACAGGATGTCGGCGATGATACCGTTCACCTCATTGACATCCCGCCGGCGCGACGCGAAGTCGTGCAGGTGGGAATTGGCGGCATATTGATCGAGGCGGCCGAGGCCTTCGAAGAAGGCTTTCCATTGCTTGTCGGTATAGACGAGCGCGCAGACGTGACCGTCGCGGGTGGCGTAGGGCCGGCGGCTTTCGCTCATCAGCCGCGGATTGCCGGCTTCGCCGATCGGCGGGTCGAACGAGCGGCCGCCGAGATGGTCGCCCAGCACGAATTGCGCCATGGTCTCGAACATCGGCAGCTCGACCGACTGGCCCTCGCCGGTGCGGTCGCGGCCGAGTACGGCGGCGAGGATGACGTGCGCGGCGTTGATGCCGACGATGCGGTCGACCACCGTCAGCGGCACGTAGCGCGGCCCCTCGCCGCCGGTCTGCGCGACGATCGCCGGCAGCGCGCAGATGCCCTGAATGAGATCGTCATAGGCCGGCTTGCCGGCGTAAGGACCGTTGTCGCCATAACCCATGAGACTGACATAGACGAGCCGCGGATTGACCTTGCGCACGTCGTCATAGGCCAGCTTGAGACGGCGCATCGCCGCCGGGCGGGTGTTGGTGATGAAAACGTCGGCACGTTCGCACAAGTGCAGCAACGCCTTGCGTGCCGCCGGCTGCTTCACGTCGAGAACGACGCTGCGCTTGTTGCGATTGAGTTGCAGATAGAGCGGCCCCATATCGGCGCTCCGTGCCGCTCCGACGCCCCTGCGCATGAGGTCGCCCTCCGGCGGCTCGATCTTGACGACATCGGCGCCGTAGTCGGCGAGAATCTGCGCGGCGTGCGGGCCCGCGATCATCGACGTGAGGTCGAGGACGCGCAGCCCTTGCAGCGGGCCTTGGGTGTTTTGGCTCGGCTTGGCTGACGACATGGGACCTCAATACGATTTTGGCAGTCCGAGCACTTTTTCCGCGATGAAGCAGAGAATGAGCTGCGGCGTGACCGGCGCAATCCTCGGAATCATGCTTTCCCGAAGATAGCGCTCGACGTGATACTCCTTGGCGTAGCCGTAGCCGCCGTGGGTCATGACCGCGGTCTGGCAGGCTTTGAAGCATGCTTCGGCGGCGAGATATTTCGCCGCATTGGCCGCCGGCCCGCAGGGCATGCCCTGGTCGTATTGCCAGGCGGCTTTGCGCATCATGAGATCGGCGGCTTCGAGCTCCATCCAGCATTCCGCCAGCGGATGCTGGACGGCTTGATTTTGGCCGATCGGCCGGCCGAACACGACGCGCTCCTTGGCGTATGAGGTCGCGCGCCGCAACGCGGCGCGGCCGAGGCCGATCGCTTCGGCGGCGATGAGAATGCGCTCGGGATTCATGCCGTGCAGGATGTACTCGAAGCCGCGGTCTTCTTCGCCGATCCGGTCCTCGACCGGGACTTCCAGTGCGTCGATGAAGACCTGGTTCGAGTCCACCGCCTTGCGTCCCATTTTCTCGATCTCGCGCACCTCGACGCGGCGGCGATCGAGCGCGGTATAGAATAGGGTTAAGCCCCCGGTCGGCTTGCGCACCTGCTCGGCCGGCCTGGTGCGCGTGAGGATCAACATCTTGTCCGCCACTTGCGCGGTCGAGATCCAGATTTTCGCGCCGTTGATCACGTAACGGTCGCCGCGGCGTTCCGCGCGCGTCTGCAGCTTGCCGGTTTCGAGGCCGGCATTCGGCTCGGTCACCGCGAAGCAGGCTTTTTCGGCGCCCGCCGCGATCGGCGGCAGCATGCGGCGCTTCTGCTCGTCCGTGCCGTAAACCACCACGGGATTGAGGCCGAAGATATTCATGTGAACGGCGGAAGCCCCGGAAAAGCCGGCCCCGGAGGCGGCGATGGTCTCCATCATGATGGCGGCTTCCGCGATACCGAGCGCCGAGCCGCCGTAGGCTTGCGGGATACACACGCCGAGCCAGCCGTCGGCGGCCAGCGCGCGATGAAACGCGTCGGGGAATTGCCCGTCGCGGTCGCGCTGCAGCCAATAATCGTCACCGAAGCGCGCGCAGATTTTGTCGACCGCGTCACGCAATGACAGCTGAAGCTCTGAAAGGGCAAAGTCGATTGCCGTCACTCCGCAGCGGATGCGTGCGCCGGTGCGGCAGCGCACGAGGCGATACTAGTGTGGCGGTTCAGAAGTCCGCATCATTTTTGCCGCGAACTCGTCATGCGGACTCCTGAACCAAAGCCACACTAGACCAATACGTTGCTAGTGTCCTTCGATTCCGAAGTTCGCAAACGAGGGTGCCGCATAATGATGCGAACTTCGGAATCGGGACACTAGGCCGTCGCGGCGGATTCAATCCAGTGGGTTTGCAGCCTCGCGCCTGCCCCGCTCGCCGCGAATGCCGCGAGCGGTTCTTGATGTGCTATGCTTTGCAAGCCCCACCAGCGCTGCCAGACAATCACAGGAGAAGCTCTTGCCCACGTCTACACTGCCTGAACTCCTGCGCAGGGATGGCTGTCTGGTCCTGCCGGGGGTCTATGACGGCGTCTCGGCCAAGCTGGCAACGAGCGTCGGCTTCGACGCCCTCTACATGACCGGCTACGGCGCCGTCGCCTCCGCGCTTGGCGTGCCGGATGCCGGGCTGGCGACCTTTACGGAAATGCTGGATCGGGTGCGTTGCATTGCCGGCGCGACGGCGCTCCCGTTCATCGCCGACGGCGACACCGGCTACGGCGGCCTGCTCAACGTCGAGCGCACGGTTCGCGGCTACGCCGCGGCCGGCGCCGCGGGCATCCAGCTCGAAGATCAGGAATTCCCGAAGAAATGCGGCCACACCGAGTTCCGCCGCGTGATTGCCGTAGATGACGCCGTCGCCAAGATTCGCGTCGCCGTCGATGCGCGGCCGAGCCGCGAGTTTTTGATCGTGGCGCGGACCGATGCTCGCTATGCGGAGGGCCTCGATTCGGCGCTGCGCCGCGCCGAGCGCTTCCTCAAGGCCGGTGCCGACGTGCTGTTCGTCGAGAGTCCGGAGAGCCTTGAGGAGTTGCGCCGGGTGGCCGAGACCTTCCGCGGGGCGATCCTGCTCGCCAATATGGTCGAGGGCGGCCGCACGCCGTATTTATCTGCCGGCGAACTGGCGGCGCTCGGTTTTAAGATCGCCATTTTTCCCGTCACCGCGCTCCTGACCGCGGCCGGCGCCATGAAGCTTTGCTATGATCGTTTGAAGCAGCAAGGGATCGGAACGGGCAGCGCAGTGCCGATGCTGCCCTTTTCCGAGATGAACACGCTGATGGGTTTTCCCGCGGTCCATGCCTTCGAAAAGCGCTATGGACCGGGCGATAGCCGCGCGGGTTGAAGCCGCACGGCTTGCTACATACCGCTTGCTACATCATGTCGGCGCCGATCGCCGCCAGCGCCGCCTTGGCGCACTCCATGTCCTGTGTGTAATGGCCGCCGCTGATGCCGATGGCGCCGACCATTTCGCCCTTCTCCTTGATCGGGTAGCCGCCGCCGAACACGATCAGCCGCGGCGTGTGCGTGATGCCGTGGAGCAAGGGCGGATCGTCCTTGATGAAGTCGAACCAGCCGTGGGTCGGAAAGCCGTAGCTGGCGCTGGTATAGGCCTTGTCCTGGGAGATCCCGATCGAGAGCATCGGCGCACCGTCCATGCGGTGGAAGGCCTTGAGATCGCCGACCTCGTCGGTCACCGCGATGCACATAGTGAGACCCATCTCGCGCGCCTTGGCGGCGGCGGCTTCGATTGCCGCTTGCGCCGTCTTGGCGTCGATGCTGCGCTTGACAATGCTGGACATAGGCTTCCTCCCGAAGCTGTTGTTGGTGAAGGCGGTCGATGGATGGTCGTGTCATACTAGTGTGGCGGTTCAGAAGTCCGCATCATTTTTGCCGCGAACTCGTCATGCGGACTTCTGAACCAAAGCCACACTAGATCAATACGTTGCTAGTGTCCTTCGATTCCGAAGTTCGCAAA
>Ga0187891_1000586_pt1 | contig 35779 bp, 23 predicted proteins | sample June2016WEW_21_4_FD_132990 | JGI IMG/M metagenome (GOLD analysis project Ga0187891, IMG submission 132990) | Peatland microbial communities from SPRUCE experiment site at the Marcell Experimental Forest, Minnesota, USA - June2016WEW_21_40 | ecosystem: Environmental > Terrestrial > Soil >... | reverse complement strand
GCGTTTAACACGTGCCCACTTGTGGGAACCTCTCGCTAGCGACAGAGGGTTAGTGGCAAGGGCGCTGTGCGGCGCCTCTCCCCGACGAAGGAGGGAGAAAAGCCAAACCCAATCAGTATCCCGGGCCCCTGGTCGTGCGGTCGGCGCACGGCCAGGGGCTTTTCGTTTGGACGGAGTCGAGAATTGAGAGTCGAGGGTTGAAAGTCGAGAGCCCGAAGGTCGAGAGAGCTGTGCTCGTTTAGCTCACCTTTTGTATTTTCTCGAAGAATTCGAACGATTGCAGGATGACCTTCGTTGCCATCTCGGTGAGGTTATAGTGCGGCATCTCTTCGCGGCGCACCCAGCGGGCGTCGGTGACGTCGGAGGCGGGCTTAAGCTTTCCGCCCTTCCGCCGGCAAACGTAATCTACGATCACATAGTGGTACTTGACGCGTTCCGCTTCGCGTGTGATGCGGTCGAACGCCGCTACGATTTGCAGAGGCTCGACGTCCAAGCCGGTCTCTTCCTTCAACTCGCGCCGCACGCCTTCCGCCAGTTCCTCACCGAGTTCGAGCATGCCGCCAGGAATGGACCACTGGCCCTTCAGCGGCTCGCAACCGCGGCGAATCAGGAGAGCCCGCCCACGGTGGATGACGACTCCGCCGACGCCTACGATGGGACGATCTGGATATTCGCGCTTCATCTTTGCTACTGATTCGCCGCCTGCGCCACGAGTTCATACAGAATCTTCACCCCACGCCGGAGTTGCTCGACGGGTACACGTTCATTGGCGGCGTGCTCAGTGGCGTTCACTTCCGGCGTCACTTCCAAAGTGTTGAACCCGTAACAAGTAATTCCCAGCGGGCGGTACATCTGGCACTCGGTGTACCCGCCGCCGAGGGCCGGCGCAACCATCGCGTGCGGATTGTATTGGCGCACCACCTGCTCGATCAACCGGTAAAGACTGGTGTCCGTGGAGGAAGAGTTGGGAGGCTTGAAGCGGTTGGCAGAGGTAATTTGAATGGAATCATCCGCCAGCACGCGCCGAAACTGGCCCAGAAAAATCTTGGGATCTTCATCCGGGAGCAGCCGCACATCAAGCTCGGCGTAGGCCGTATCAGGAATCACGTTCGTCTGAGCCGCACCCTGGAGGACGGTGAGAGAGACCGTGTCGCGCAGCAGAAAGTTGTACTCTTCATCCCGAGTGATGCTGCGGGCGAAATCTGGATCTTGAATCGCCTTGCGGATGTCGCGGAACTGCGTGGCGCGGGTTTCCGGTTCAAGCGCGGCGATGACGCGAAAGTACTGTTCCACCGCAGGAAACAGGTGGACGGGCGGTTGCCAGTCCAGCACGCGGGCAAGAGCTTTCACCAGCCGATTCGGCGCCGAATCCGCAATGGGGATGGACCCGTGGCCGCCTCGGCCGGTGGCGGTGAGTCGAAGCCAATAAGGGGCCTTTTCCCCCACGCCCACCTCGTAAATTGTTCCCCGGCCTTGGATAATCAGGTTCGAGCCGCCTTCCGTAATCAGGTATTCCGCGTTACGCACCAACTCCGGATGATTCTCCAATATCCAGCGGCTGCCCGTGCCGTCAACCTCCTCGTCCGAAGTGGCGAGGAAAATCAGGTCGCGCTTCAGGGTCAAGCGTTGCCGGGCTGCAATCAGCAGCGCCATTGCCTGAAGCAGTCCTTCGTCCTTCATATCCTGCGCGCCGCGGCCATACATTTCACCGTTCAATATCTCGCCGGAAAAAGGCGGCAGCCGCCAGCTACGCGGGTCCGCCTGCACCACGTCCATGTGGTTCAGCAGGATCAAGGGCCGAAGCGTTCCATCACCTTTGAGGACCGCGTAGAAATCGGCGCGCCCGGCGGCGTAGGGGTAGATCGTATTGGGGATCCCGGCCCGCTCGAAAAGCCGATGGAAAAACTCTGCCGCAGCCAGTTCGTTCCCAGGCGGATTCGAGGTGTTGATGCGCAAGTACTCGCGCATCAACTGCACTGTCTCGTCCTGGTAGGGCGGCCAAGCGATCGCCCGGAGGTGTTCATCAAGCTGGGTTTGAGCGAAGGCGGCAAAAGAGAGAACGGCCACAAACAGCAGCGCGCCGAGCGGCTGAACTCCACCCCGCGACCGACCTGCGGCAGACGCGTGTTGAAAATCACGCATAGTCTGAGGCGACCAAGCCAAGGCGATCCGAAATCCTCTGGCGCCGAGAGCGCTTCGCTGCGCGGCCACGCGCCTGCGGGCTGGGCACTCTCTGACTATAGCAGATGGGTTGCCGGAGGCAAGAACTCAAGCGGAGCTCAGGGCCGTTCTGGAAACGGTGAAGATGAACGGCGCGGCAAAGCCGCAACCAAATGCAGATTCTTCGCTTCGCTCAGAATGACATGTCATCCTGAGCGAAGCGAAGGATCTGCTTTTCTTCGTGCCCAGCGATGGCAAGGTCAGAAGCAGACGCCAACAGCCGCAATATTCTTGCGTTTCTTCGGTCAAAACCTTTATAGTCAACTCGTTGAAACCCTCAGGGGACGGGGAATCTTTGTTGGCGAAACCCACCACACGGCGCATCTTCATTACGCTGGCGGGGCCCAGCCTGGCGGCGATGGAAGCTCAAGCCGGCCGATTCAGTTCTGCGGGTGTGGGCTACGAGTTGCGCCTGGACTGTCTTCAGAACTTCACCGACTTCGAAGTCTCGCTCCATCAGATACTCTTGCGTACGCACCTTCCGCAGGTTATCGCCACGTGCCGAAGGGAGGAGTCAGGAGGAGCCTTCAAAGGCAGCGTCGAGGAGCAAGTCGCGGTCCTGGCCGCCGCCGTGCGAGCGGGTTGCCAGTGGGTCGATCTCGAGTTGGAGTCCATCCAGCAGGGCGGCTCCACTCTGCTGGGGCAATTCGATCCCGCCAAAGTCATCGCCTCCTATCACAACTTCCGGCAGACGCGATCCTTGGGCAGCGTCTATCGCCAACTGGTGCGGCTTCCCGTGGACACGGTCAAGATAGCGACGCAGGCACAGCATCTGCGCGACAATCTCCAGATCCGCCAACTCCTCAAGTCTCATCGCCGCCGGACGCCGAAGTTGGTGGCACTGGCGATGGGTGCATCGGGCATTCCCTCGCGGTTATTGGCGTTGCTTTGGGGATCGGCGATCACCTACGCCTCTCCTGGAAACCATGCCGTGGTTCCCGGACAGGTTGCGGTGGACCTGATGCGTTCCGTGTACCAGGTCGAGCGGCTGAACCCACGCACCCGGCTTTATGGGGTCGTCGGCTCACGCGCCTCGATTTCACTCTCGCCGGCCATGCAGAACGCGGCGTTCCAGGCCAAGCACGTGAATGCTGTTTTCCTGCCTTGCGAGACCGGCCGCCTTCCGGACTTCATCACCTTTGCGCGGCAGGCGGGCTTGTCGGGGTTCGCGGTGACCATGCCCTACAAGCGCGCCATGCTGCGGGCGCTGGATTGGGCCGATCCGATGGCCACGCGCATTGGGGCGTGCAACACGGTTGCCGTCCAGCGCGGCAAGTGGATGGGGTGGAACACGGACGCCGCGGCGGTGGTGGAAGTTCTCACCAAGCGTTTGCGGCTCACCGGAAGCCGCATGTTGATTCTGGGCGCGGGCGGGGCTGCGCGCGCCGCCGCCTATACCTTGCGCGCCGAGGGCGCTCAAGTGATCGTGGCCGCTCGCCGCGAGGAAATGGCGCGGCGCCTGGCGCGCGCGGTCGAGGGCGAAGCGGTCCCCTGGGCGAGCGCCGAGGGACTGGAAGTGGATGCGGTGATTAATGCTACGCCCGTCGGCATGTATCCCCACACGGATGAGTCGCCGCTCGACCTGGCGCGTCTGCACGCCCGCGTGGTCTTCGACATGGTGTATTATCCGCTCGCTACGCGCTTCATCAACGAAGCCCGGGGGCGCGGTTTGGTGACGATTTCCGGGCTCGAGATGCTGGTGGCGCAAGGGGCCCGCCAATTCGAAATCTGGACCGGGCTCAACGCCCCGCGCGCCTTGATGGAACAGGCGGTAATGCAAGTCCTGGATCGGCCGGTGGGGTAGCTGTCCGTGGTCCGTAGTCAGTTGTCAGTTGTCAGTCGTCAGTTCAAATTAGGATATTAATAAAAAGGATATTTCATTGCTTTAACTGATAACTGAAAACTGACGACTGAAGACTTCTCTTATGCCCGACATTCAACCCAGCTTCGCCGAATTTCAGCGCCTGGCGCGCCAGGGCAATGTTCTGCCCGTTTACCGCACCATCGTCGCAGACCTGCTGAGCCCTGTCTCTGCCTATTTGCGGCTTTCCCCCGAGACCGCCGGGGCGGGCAGTCGAGGCACGGGAACTCCGGCGCATCCCTACAGCTTCCTGCTCGAGAGCGTGGAGGGCGGCGAGCGTGTGGGCCGGTACACATTTTTCGGCATCGATCCGTTTCAGGTCATTGCTTCGCGCGGCGATCGCGTCACCCTCGCGCGTGGCGCGCACCGCACGGAGCAAACCGGCGACATTTTCGAATGCCTGCGCCGGGAAGGCGCGCGTTACCGCTCCGTGACGCTGCCCGGCCTGCCGCCCTTCACAGCCGGCGCGGTGGGCTTTCTTGCTTACGAAGCGGTGCGCAGGCTGGAGCGGCTTCCGCCCCGCGTCGAGATGGACGTTGACCTGGACGACGCGGCCTTCATGTACTTTTCGAACCTCGTCGCCTTCGACCACGTCCAGCATCGCCTCTTCCTGATCGCCAATGTCCTTACGGAGGAAGGCAGGGGCACGCTGCGCGCCAAATACGACGCCGCCGTCCGCCAGATCGGGCGCCTGGAGAGCCTGCTGCGCCGTCCGCTCGAACTGCCGCGCCGGCATCCGCCGCGCGGCCCCTGGCGCGTGCGCCACAACCTGACCCGGCGGCGTTACGAAAACATGGTCGAGCGCTCGAAGGAATACATTCGCGCCGGCGACATCTTCCAGGTGGTGATCTCGCAACGCCTCGAGGCGCCCGTGCGCGTTCCCCCGTTCGAGATTTATCGCGCCCTGCGCGCCGTGAACCCCTCGCCTTACATGTACTACCTGCGCATGGGCGACTCGACCATTCTCGGCTCCTCCCCGGAAATGCTCGTCAAGGTTTCCGGGCGCGAAGTCGAGTACCGGCCCATCGCCGGAACGCGTCCGCGGGGCAAAACCGAGGACGAGGACAAGCGGCTCGAAGAGGAACTGCGCGCCGATGAAAAGGAGCGCGCCGAACACATTATGCTGGTTGACCTGGGCCGCAACGACATCGGGCGGGTGTGCGAGTTCTCGAGCGTGCGCCCCAAGGAAATCATGTTCGTCGAGCGCTACTCCCATGTGATGCACCTGGTCTCCTCGATTCGCGGCCGCCTGCGCTCGGATGCGGATAGCTACGCCGCGCTGGCCGCCTGCTTCCCTGCCGGCACGCTCACCGGCGCGCCCAAGGTCCGCGCCATGGAGATCATCGACGAGCTCGAACCCACGCGGCGCGGGCTCTACGGCGGAGCGGTCCTCTATCTCGACTTTTCCGGCAATCTCAACTCCTGCATCGTCATCCGCACCGTGCTGGTTAAAGGCCATCGCGCCTACCTGCAAGCCGGGGCCGGGATCGTCGCCGACTCCGTTCCTGCCCGCGAATACCAGGAATGCCTCCACAAAGCCCAAGCCGTCCTTAAAGCCTTCGAGATCGGCGAGCGAGGGTTGTAGCCGTCTAAAGGGTTAAAGGGTGAAGGCTAAAGGCCATTACGGTGGTCGTTGGGCCTACCCTTTACCCTTCAGCCTTTACCCTTTATCCTTTTCTCGCTCCTTTGTTTTCATAGACATTCCCGGATCGCTCGTTAGTTTTCTGGAGTCGAGGAGTCAAAGGCACGAGTCGAGAAGTCAAAAGCGACATCCCCGCCTGCGACCGGGAATTGACAATTGACCTCCCGTTCTGAGCTCTGCGGCTCCTGAACGCCGTGACTCTTCGACTTTCTGTCATTGTCCTTTGTTTTCATAGACATTCTCGCTTTGTTCCCTCGAAAAGCGAGCGCAGCAGTATGCGGATTGCCCTGGACGCTTTCGTCAAACGACTGTTTCAAACATGCGTTTGAATTTAAGATCGGCACCCAGCGCTTGCGATGCCGGCTCTCCTCTCTCGTGATGTTTGGTCCTATTCGGCGTCCGTTTGCTCCTATTCGCATGCAAAACCAGCTCTTTTTCGGTCCGTTTCTGCACTCTAAAAAATGTGAGATCCTTTGTTTTCAACGACTTCTTAGCTTCGTTCCCACTGTTTTTGTGTTTTCTGCGACGCTCCATTCTGCCAGCGGCCCGACCCATCCAGTTTTTCGTTTCCGCCAGTGAGCACCGACGCTCTCCCCTGCGACAAATCGTCCACCATTCGACATACTATAGTAGGCTATCATGACTGGAGGGCTATGTCAAGTTAAAAGCATCGAGACGCTTCTCGCCGCGTCCGGGACAACAAATGAGAAGGTCGTCTAGGGTCGGATGCAGGTTGAGCGCGACCCAAATCCTTCGCCTCCATGCCGCCGAGACTAAGAATGGACTGCCCTCTCCCCGGGGGAGAGGATGTCGGGCTAGGGCGTGTTCATCAGCCGGAGCACGACGGGTGGGGGGTTGCGACGCAAGTCCGACTGCGTGTCCGAATGACTTATTGTCATATTCGATATTCTGATTCCAGTTGTAAGCAGATTGGTCCAGTGGCATCATCCCCAGAACTAAGATCGGGGGAAGGTCCTTTCCCCCAACCGGGTCCGCAACCGTGCTACGCAGTGCGCAGCGCAGCAGGAATGCCTATAGCGACAAGCCTTCACGATAACGCGACACGGAGAGAACGACTATGCCACCCGCCGGCGACTTCCTGGAAAAGATTAACCACAGAGGTCACAGAGACCACAGAGCCTTTCTCCGTGAACTCCGTGTGCTCTGTGGTGAGTCTTTTCTTGGCCTGCTGCTCCGGTGCCTTCCTCTTTTGGCCTGTATCTGCCTGGCCGGTTGCGGCGGAGGAGGGGGAAGCAGTGCCCCAGCGCTCCCAGCTCCGTCCCTCTTGTGCCTTTCACGTTTTTCCGCTCTCGCCGCTAATTGAGCGATGGCTTCTCGATATGATCGATGACGAGGACCTCGACCTGGTTCTTGGCTGGTTCCAGCTTCAGGCCAAGCTGCTCCTGGATGGCCGCGAAGTTCGAGGTCGTGGAAGCGTCGGGCATCTGCGGGTTTTTGGTGGCCGGCTTGCCCATTTCCGGCTCTCCGGGCGTCTCAGTCTCGGTTTGCGGGTATCTCCACTGTAAGGTGAAATTGTAGTTGCCCTTGAGGCCGGTGTGATCCACCACGGTGCAGCCCAACGTGCCTGACAAAAACTCCGCCAGCTTCGCCATGGGCGTCCGTCGAAACGAAAGCTGGCCCTGTGCATTGCTGCCCCATTGGCCTTCGACGCCTTCGATTCCGCTGGCTTCCCGAAGTTTGGGACCACTCTTCGCGATGACCAGCGCATATCCCGGAAGAGCTTGGGTTTCACGGTGAACCGCCAGCTTTAAGCGGTCTGTCAAAAGCGCCTGAAGCATGCGGTGCTTTAGTGCCGATGCCTGGTCCTTGCTCAGCCCACTCAGTTCTTGATTTGCGGCGCTGCCCGCTTTCGCTTGAATGTCGAATTTCTCGGAACGGAACCAGCTCGGGCCGCCCTGGATCAGCCAAGAGTCATGAACTCCAAAGGCCATCTCAACAAGCCTCTCCACCGTGATCTCCGTGGCCTCAAAGGTTCCCTCGTTCGGCGGATCGGCAATGGTGTGCCCCAGGCGCCACCCGGCGGGGTCAGACGCGTACAGCTTAATGGAGGCGACTTCGAATCTTGGTCCCGCGGCGGCTGTGGCTTCGCTTTGTGACGCGGGCCCGTTCTGTGCGGTGTACGCCAAGGCAAACGCGAATGGCAGAGCGACGACCGCTGATCCACACGTCGCGAGTAATACATTTCTGCGGAAATTCATTTTGCCCTCCCTACAAACTGCCGCAATCCAACCCTGCTCCGAAAATCGTGGCGCGGGCGTCCCGCCCGCGGTCGCGGGAGCGTCCCGCTCCCGCGCACGGGCAGGATGCCCGTGCCACAGCGGGCGAGACGCCCGCACCACATCCGTCCACTGTGGGCTCATTTTCATTCAGGGCGTCCCTATGGCGGACTTGCATGCGAGTGAAGCTCATGCGCCCCTGGGCTGCTCAAGGTCACGGCGAGCCGGGTTCCGTCTTCGACAGGCGCTCCCGGCACGGCTTGTCCATCCACCAGAATCGAGTCAACGCCCTTGTCCACCGGCAAGGAAACCAGGGCCGTCACCCCCTCCGGTATTTCAATGGCGGCCTGAAAATCCGAGTCCTCGTGGCGGTAATCAACTTTGACAAGGCCATGTGGACAGGGCTCAGCGCCGCGGGCATATTTCATGCCGCAGAGGTCAGGGCGGATGCTGACTTTGGTGAACCCTGCCGCCGTGGGCTGAATGCCGAGCACCTGCTCCATCAGCCAGGCGGCGGGCCCGCTGGACCAGCCGTGGCAGAGGCTCACAAAGTAACCCTCGCCGTGGTCAGTCTGGAGGTGCGCATGAAAGTGCTCCTTCGGCCAGCGCGAATCGTAGCCTTCCCAGAAGGTCGTCGTGTCGGGCCGCAGCATTCCGCCCCAGTAATCCATGATCCAATCCGCGGCTTCGTCGCGGCGCCCGGCTTCCGCCATGGCTGAAATAGCGAAATAGTCGAAGTGCGGTGTGACGTTGAAGCGGTAGGGAAGGGAGAGGATGTTTTCCCACACGGCGGCGCGCTGGGCCGGGTCGGCCAGGCCCGAGTAGACGGCCATGGCGTTGGTCTGCCAGCGGTCGCCGAAGATGTTTCTTGCAGGATCCAGCGAGTTCTTGAGCGTATCCGCGCGCAACTTCTCAGCGATCTGCCGGAATTTTTCTGCGGCCGTCGCGTCGCCGGCTTGCTCGAGAAGCCACGCGCCCTCGTTGAAAGCGCGCAGGAATTCCATCAGCGTCACGCGGCGCGATTCGGGGGAGTCTTGATCCAGATCGGGAGACCAGTCGACGAACGTGGAGCGGTTATTGGAATTCCTGAAGAGGCCCTTCTCATCAATCTGCGTGGCCATGTAGTCCATCAAGGCGCGGAGCGAATCCTGAACCGATTTGAGATGCTCGAGGTCTCCGCTGTGGCGAAAATAATCCGCCTCCGCCATAACCCAAAGGGCCGAGTAGCCGGGGATTCCGTTGACGTCGTTTTTAACGGGATTGCCCGCCGCGGCAACCAACTCTTTCAGCGATTTATCGATCAGGAAGCGATCGCCGAAAACGTCGCTGATGACGCGTGCGCTGATATCGAGCCCGCCGGCCAGGCAGAGGCGATCTCGCTTGGGGCCGTCCCAAATCGAATCCTGCATGCAAAGGTGCGCCGTGTAGGCTCCCGTTTCCCAAATCTTGTTGAGCGTGGGATCAGGACACTGGAAGGCCCCCAACTGCTTTACAGGGTAGTAGATGAAATCCGCGTCGATGGCTTTGAACCGCAGGGGCGATTGCCCTCCCAGGAATCTGACCAGGGCATACTGGAAGGCGCTCTTGGGGCCGTAGACGGTGCCGAAAGGCGGCACATCAATTTCGTTTGCCCCCAGGTAGGGGTTCGTCAAGGCTTCTTCGGCGGACTCGCCGTATTGAACCTCGAGGCGCATGGGCGCGGGCGAATCGGAGACGACGCGCAGGCGGCCCGTGCATTCTTTCCTGAATCCCAACACCAGGAAGGGGTATTCCGATTGCGGAAGTTTTTTGGCGGGCAAGGTGGCGGCGAATTCCTCCGACGTCTGTGGCGCGGGCGTCTCGCCCGCTGTAGCGCGGGCATACTGCCCGCGCGCGGGAGCGGGACGCTCCCGCGACAGCGGGCGGGACGCCCGCGCCACATCACTCGAGTCATACCCCATCAGCGCCGAAGAGTTGGAGAATTTCCCCATGCCCTCGAAGCCGTAGGTAAGCTCTTCGGCCTTGAGTATTGCGTGGGCGAGGAAAGGTGAAATGCCGTCATAGCCTGGCCAGCGGTACATGCCCGCGTCCTCGTACCGCTCGAAGAATTCACTGCTTGACTCGATGCCTCCCAGCGATATGGCCGCGGGCCAGGAGCGGTCGTCGAATCCCAGGCTCTCCCATCCCTTGCTCGATCCGTCGCCGCATTTCCAGGTGTTGTCGGTGAGGAGCAGAGCGGGCTTCACCGCCTGGAGGGGAGCGGGGACGATTTTCAACACCAACCGGTCGCCGCTGACAGTCAAGGCAATCACGTTGCGCCCCACGCGAAGCTGACCCGAGACATCGATCGCCAGCAGAAAGGGCCGAAGCCTGTCTTTGGCATCGCGCTCCGCGTCGGCCAAGAGCTTTCCGTTGATATATACGCGAATGTAGTGGGGCCCCGCGGCGTATAGTGTTGCGACGGGTGGGGCCTTTTTCAAGGTAAAGGATTTGCGCAGGCAACTGAACACGCCTTCGCTCGTGCTTCCGGGCTGCGAGCTCCAGATATACTGCTCGGGCAAGGGAGTGTGCACGCCGGATTCGAGCGTGGGCGTGGCAACATCCAAAGTGGGATCGAGAGGACCCGGCTGGGCCGGGCTCTTCGAAACATCCTTGACGAGCGTCTGAGGAACAAGGCAAAGGGCGATGATGGCGCGGAGGAGAAAAGCCAAAGAATAGTGGGGATTCGTGAACATGGGCGCGGTTGAACCGAAGGAAATAGTAAACGCTAAAGTGTGAATCGTGAATTGGTTGAACCTGGTCCGAAAATGACTACCCTCTCCCCGATGAGGGATCAGGAGGTTGTGGGCAGGGGACCGAACGTCGACCAACCACCCCGGCCCCCTCCTTAGCTAAAGAGGGAGTCAGCTTCAGAGTTCTTAGACACCGGTTCCCTGTTCCCTGTTCCCTATTTTCTGTTCCCTATTCCCTGTTCCCTATTCCCTAGCTCTCATTCGTACCGCAGTGCCACCATGGGATCGACCTTGGTGGCCCGGCGCGCTGGAATGTAGCAGGCCAGTAAGGCGACGGCGGCGAGCAGGATTGCGACGGCGGCGAAGGTGGCCGGATCGTGGGGCTGAACGCCGAACAATAAGTTGGCAAGAAAGCGCGTTAACGCGAGGGCCCCGGCAATGCCAAGGACGACACCCACAACGGTTACCTGCGCTCCCCCGCGCAACACCAACTTGAGAATCTCGCCGCGGTGCGCGCCGAGCGCCATGCGAATGCCAATCTCGTGAGTCCGCTGCGAAACGGCGTAAGCCATCACGCCGTAAATCCCAACGGCCGTGAGGAGCAAAGCCAGCAGTGCAAAAGAGGAAAGCAGGAGCGACTGGTAACTGGCGTCGATCATCGAACCCGAGATGATTTCCTGCATCGTGCGGACCCTGAAGAGGGCCAGGCTGCCGTCGAGCGCATGGACCTGCCTGCGGATGGCGACCGACATTTCCCCCGTGCCAACCGAGCCGTTAACTATGATGTTGACGGTGCCCACCGGTGGCGTAAGGTCGAAGACAAACGGGTAGTAGGCTTGCGGGATCACCGACTGGCGAATCCCCCATTCCTTGACATCACCCACTATCCCAATCACCGTGACCGGAAGGCCTGAGAACTTGTAGCGCTTGCCGAGCGGGACTTGATTCGGCCAGAATTGGCGTGCCATCGCTTGGTTGATGATGGCTACGCATCCCATTTCAGGTGAGGGCTGCATCTTTCCGGCAGCGATCATGGCCATGAGCTTCTTCGCGGTCGCCGCCGCTTGCTGGGAATCTTGTTGCGAGAAATTGCGTCCGGCGAGGAATGGAATGCCCAAGGCCCGGAAATAGTCGGGGGTGACAGAGTTCTGCTCGACCAGGATATTGTCGAATTGCGATTTGTCCGCACCGTCGACCGTGATGTAGCCGTTGCTTCCTCCTTCCAGCGGGAGCTTGTCTCCCGCTGCAGCCGCCTTAATCCCCGGCGCGCCTTTCAGGCCTTCGAGCAACTGATCGAAGAAGGCCTGGGCCTGCTCGAGCGTGGCGTACTTCTTGGGAGGAAGAACGATCTGTGCCGTCACAACACCTTCAGGCCGAATGCCCAGGCGCAGTTCACGCAACTTAACAAAGCTCCGCAGGAGCAGGCCTGCGCCGGTCAACAGTGCCAGCGAAATTGCAATCTCGCCTGCCACCAACGCGTCGCGCAGGATGCGTCGCTTTCCTGAGGGACTGAGAACCGCCTGCACGGTGCTCTTGAGTTCGAGATTAAGCTGAATTTGTGAAACCTGGAGCGCCGGGGCCAGCCCCACCAGAATTCCCACCAAGAGACCCACCCCCAGCGTGAACGCGAGCACCGTGCCATTCAAGCCGATGGGATTCGGCCGCGGAATGGGCGATGCCTCGGCTGTGGTTAGAATGCGGAGGCAGCCCCAACCCAGCAAGAGCCCGAGAGCCGCGCCGAGGAGAGACAACACCACACTTTCCGTAAGCAATTGCCGCAGAATCCGCGCTCGACTTGCACCGGTCGCCCGGCGAACGGCGATCTCGCGATGCCGGCCGGTGGCGCGGACCAGCAATAGATTAGCCACATTCGAGCAGCCGATCAGAAGCACCAGCCCCACAGCCGCCAGCATGATCAGGAGTTCCGCGCGCGAGTCGCCGACGATGACGTCCTTGAGCGGAATCACCTCGGCTCCGACTTTCGAGTTTGAGTCGGGGTACTGCTTCTCGAGACGTTGCGCGATGGTCTTAAGTTCCGTGCGCGTCGCGGCGACAGAGACGCCGGGCTTCATTCGCCCAATCGCCCGATATTGGTGCTGTCCTCTGGGCCCAATATTCTTGGGGCTCATATCCATGGGCACGTAAATGTCCGCCCAGCCCGGGGACTGAAACCATGCCGGCATCACGCCCACCAATGTGTATTTCTCCCCGTTGAGATCGAGTTCCTTCCCAACGGCGTCTTTTGCGCCACCGAAGTGGCGCTGCCAGAATACGTAGCTGAGGATGGCGACGTGATTCCCGTCTTCGCCTTTTGCGAAGGTGCGGCCGAGGATTGGGGCGACGCCAAGCACGGAGAAGTAGTTGCTCTCGGTTCGGACTACGTCGGCGCTCTCCGGCTCGCCCGCGCCGCTGGCGTTGTAGCTTTCTCCCCAGGTAAATAGGCTTGTTGCTTGCAAGGTTTGGGTTTGCGCCTGCCAGTCGAGATAATCCAGTCCGGTGAGGGGATAGGTGCCAGGCGCCGATTCGGTTTCCCTGAGCCACAACAACTGAGCGGGCTCGCGGAAAGGCAGCGGACGCACCAGCACGGCATCCACCACGCTGAAGATGGCGGTGTTGGCGCCAATGCCTAGCCCCAGGGTGATTACGGCCACGGCCGCGAAGCCGGGATTCCTGGCCAGCATGCGTAGTGCGTAGCGGAGGTCTTGCCAGAGCATCTCTAACCAACCAAGGCTGTTCATGTTATAGATCACCTCGCGAATCTGGGTGGAGTTGCCGAGCCTGCGGTGCGCTGCGTAGCGCGCCTCTTGCGGCGACATGCCTCGCGCAATGTTTTCGTCAGTTTCGGTTACGAGATACGCCTCGAGTTCGCGCGCGCGTTCCTCATCCCAACGGCGGCGGCGAAAGAAGCGAGTCCATCTCATAATTAGCCTTCAGCTATCAGCTTTCAGTTCTCAGTCGTCAGTTTTCAGTGGTCAGTCATCAGTAACGAGCCGGAGCCGAGTCGTTGTCTGAGAACTGAAAACTGATGGCTGACAACTTCATTCATACCTCAGCGCCACCATGGGATCGACCTTGGCTGCCCGGCGGGCAGGCAGATAGGTTGCAGCCAGCGCCACGGAAAGTAGGAGCACAGGAACACCGCCGAAGACAACCAAGTCGCGCGGGCTGACGCCATAGAGCAACGACCCCATAACGCGCGACAATGCCAGCGCTACTGAGATGCCGACTACTGCGCCGCAGCCGGCTAACAAGGCGCCCTTGCGCAAGACCAGCCCAAGGACATCGCTCTGCGACGCGCCGAGAGCAACTCGAATGCCCAGCTCGTGCATTCGCTGCTCGACCGAATACGAGGTGATGCCGTAGATTCCAATCACCGCCAACACCAGCGCAAACAGAGCAAAACCCGCCACGAACCACGTCACCAGGCGAGGCTCCGAAAGCGAATCGGACACCACTTGCCGCATGGTCCGCAGCTTGATGATAGGAAGGTCGCGATCGAGGCTGCGCACCGCGGCGCGCACCTTGGAAGCGAGTTTTGCCGGATCACCGGAGGTTCGAACCACCACCCACTCCTCCCCTCCGAAGGAGGTCTGAGCGAGGGGCCGGAAGACTATCGGTAAAGGAGGATTCATCGGTTGTTGGTTTTTATACGAGCCCACCACGCCAACGATGGTCCGCCACTGGCCACCGTATTCGTCTTTGAAGATATGTCCTATGGGGTCTTCGCCGGGAAAGAGCTGGCGGGCGAGGGTGTCGTTAATGACGGCTACGGGCAACGACGCGCGAGTATCTCGGTCGTCGAAGTCCCGTCCCCGCAGGAGTGGGATGCCCATGGCGCGGAAATAGCCCGGAGTGGAACCGTTGTAGTTGACCAGAGTGCTCACCGAGTCTGCGGGCTTCGGCCTGCCTTCAATCTGGAACTTTTCGCCATAGCCGAGTTGGTTCATGGGAAGTGTATCGACTGCCGCAGCGGCATCGGCGCCGGGGACACTACGCAGGCGGCCGAGCAGCTCCTGATAAAAGGTCGCTGCACGTTGCCGCGTGGAGTATTGGGAATCGGGAAGATCCAGCGCAAAAGTCAGCACATGCTCGACCCGGAGTCCGGTATCCACATGAAGGGCCACGAGAAAACTCTTCAGGAGCAGCCCGCCGCCGATCAACAGCACAAGCGAAAGGGCCATTTCCGCGGCGACGAGCGCGGACAGGAACCGACCACCCCCTGCCCTCCTCCTTAGAAAGCCGGGGATGGCGTCACCCTTCAGCGCCGTGTTGAGGTCGGTCTGGGAGCCGAACCACGCGGGCGCCAGTCCGAACAGGACACCCGTCAACAGTGACACCACTAGCGCGAAAACCAACACTGCAGGGTTCAGGCGCATCGTGACATCCAGGGAAAAGTCCTCCGGCGCCGCGCTACGTAGTGCGTCCATCAGCCACGCCGCAATCGCCAGACCCGAGCCGCCTCCCGCGAGCGCGAGCAGCAAGCTCTCGGTCAGCATCTGGCGCACGATTCGTCCGCGGGTTGCGCCCAGCGAGGCGCGGACCGCAACCTCCCTGGCTCTACCCGAAGCGCGCGCCAGCAACAGAGCGGCCACATTCACGCATGCGAGGAGGAGCACGAAGGCTACCGCAGCGGCGAGAATCAAGACAGGCTTCTTCACCTGCCCCGCCAGGGCTTGGCGGACTGGCATGACTGCAGCGCCCCAGCCGGTGTTTGTCTCCGGGTACTCCTGCGCGAGCTGTTGTGTGATCGTGTTCATGTCCGCCTGGGCGCGCTCGACCGTGATTCCGGGCTTCAGCCGCGCCACCACGCCGTACTGATGCTGATACCGGCCATTCAGAGGATTCTCCTGAACGGATGCGAAGAACTCGCAAGTCTTGGTCCCGGGGAAGGCGAAGCGAGCAGGCAGAACGCCGATGATGGTGTAAGACCCGCTATACGGGCCGGCATCGAGCGTCATCCTCTGCCCCAGAACCTTCGGGCTGCCCGCAAAGCGTCGCTGCCATGCCTCGTAAGTCAGCACAGCCACGAGCGGCGCGCGTGGTTTATCTTCCTCGGACGTGACGAAGCGGCCTAGCAGGGGTCGGATTCCCAGCACGCGCAGAAAGCCGAAAGTTGTAAAGCCGCCAATGATGCGCTGGGGCTCACCTTGGCCGGTCAGCGTGCAAGAGAGGGTCTCGGGAGCGATGGCCATGTCCTCAAACACCACGTTCTGCGCGCGCCAGTCGACGAAATCGTGATAGCCGGTGTTATGATTCTTGCCGCTGATGTGGCGGGCCTCCACAAACATGAGGCGGTCCGGCTCTGGAAAGGGGTAAGGGTTCAGCAGCAGCGCATTAACCGCGCTGAATATCGCCGTGGTCGCGCCAATGCCGAGCGCCAGCGTGAGCACCACGACGGCCGTGAAGCCGGGATCCTTCGCCAGCATGCGCAACCCGTAGCGAAGGTCTTGCCAAAGCGTTTCGAGCCAACCCAGGCTGTTCATGCGATAGATCTCCTCACGAATGAGCGTGGTGTTGCCGAGCTTCCGGTGCGCGGCATAGCGCGCCTCTTCCGCTGACATGCCCCGCGCGATGTTTTCAGCCGTCTCGGCTTCGAGATAGGCTTCGAGTTCGCGAGCGCGTTCCTCGTCCCATCGACGGCGGTGAAAGAATCGAGTCCAGCTCATGTGAGTCCTCAGTATTCAGTTCTCAGTCATCAGTTTTCAGTGGTCGGTCACCAGCAACGAGCCGGAGCCGAGTCGTTGTCTGAGAACTGAAAACTGATGGCTGACAACTTCATTCATACCTCAGCGCCACCATGGGATCGACCTTGGTGGCGCGGCGAGCGGGAAGGTAGCAGGCCACCAAGCCCACGACTATTAACACCAGGCATGCGCCGAGGAATGTCACGGCGTCCCTGGCATGGACTTGGAAGAGCATGCTTTCCAAGGCGCGTGTTGACGCCCAGGCGCTTGCCAGTCCGAGCCCAACGCCGGTCATGATGAGACCGACGCCCTGTCCCAGGATCATTTCGAGAACGTCGACTCTTTCTGCGCCCAGCGCCATGCGTACCCCGATTTCGTGTGTGCGGTTTTGCACCGAGTAGTTCAGAAGGCCGTAAACTCCCACCGCAGCAAGCGTGAGGGCGAGGGCGGCAAACGCCAGCACCAGCAGCATGTAAAAACGCGGAACCGTGACGGATTCGGAGAGCAGGTCGTCGATCGGCGCCAGCGCGCCGATCGTAACGTTCTTATTCCAAGAATGAATCTCCTTTCGAACCAGGTCCGCCACGCTCGATGGCGGAAGTGTTGTCCTGATGAGCACGTAAACGCCGTTGCCCCATTCGGTCTGCTGGCGCGAAAAGTAAACGTTGGGCATAGGATCGCCATCCACTCCGAACCCCTTTACGTTATCGACGATTCCGACGACCGTGAGCCACGGGTCGCCCGCAAACCGGATGTGTCTGCCGATAGGGTCTTGGCTCTGGAAGCAGCGGCGCGCCAGCGCCTGGTTGATAACGGCCACACGTGGCGCGGTCGCCGTATCGCTTGCTGCGATGAAGCGGCCTTGGCGCAAGGCGATGCCGGCGGCGCGGAAATAATCAGCGGTGACAGGTGTCTTACCTGCATCAAGTTCCACGCCAGGCGTTGCGGGCACGCCTTCGACCTCTATTGGAGCGTTTGTGCCAGGCGCATCAATCGGGAACGAGGCGGCGGCGCCAGCTGACTGGACCCCAGGCAGCCCGCGGAGGCGCTCCAACAGGTCATCGATGTGTGGGTTGACGTTCCAAGGAAGTTCAACAGCCAAGAGGCCGGCTGGCCGGAAACCCAAGGGAACGCTCACGCGGCGAACGAAGCTGCGCAACAATAGTCCCGCCCCGGTCAAAAGCATCACCGAAAGCGCAACTTGCACCACGGCCAGCACGCTGCGGCCCCGCGAATGGGAACTTTTGCCGCATTGACGCTCCGAGCCGTCTTTCAGTTCCTCGTTCAAATCCGGCTTCGAGGATCGCACGGCCGGCGCGAGGCCAAATAATATCCCCATGAAGACTGCAACCAACAGCGTGAACAACAGCATGCGAGGATTGACAGCGATTTCCTCAATTCGGGGAAGTTTGACAGGATCAAAGGCCACGAAAGCGCGCACTCCCACGTAGGCCCAAACGACCCCGAGTCCACCGCCCGCTATGGCCAGCAGAATACTCTCACCCAGAACGTATCGGATCAGCCGCGGGCGACTGGCGCCCATCGCCCGCCTCAGCGCAAATTCCCGCTTGTGAGTTGTGGCGCGCGCCAGCATCAGGCTGGCGACATTCGCACAAGCGATAAGCAACAGGCACCCGACAGCCCCCATCAGCACCAGAAGGGAGCGCCTGACCTCGCCCACGGTCTGATCCAGAAGTGAGACCACATTAACACCGATACCCGGCTCACCGTTTTCCTTTGGGTACGCCTGGCGAAGGCGGGCCGCGATGGTGTCCATCTCGGTTTGTGCTTGGGCAATGCTGATATTGGGCTTGAGCTTCCCGATCACTCGCAGATAATGGTCACCCCTGGTCGTCCCGAGCGCGTCCTGCGGCAAGGGGAACCAAGCCTCATCGTTCGGCGGGAAACTGAATCCCGGCGGCATGATCCCGACCACTGTGTACGGTTTACGATCTAACTCAATGGTCTTGCCGATCAGGTTGGGGTCCGCGCCGAGTCTGCGCCAGAGCGAGTCGCTGAGGATGACAACCCGGAAGCCGTCGTGGCGCTGCTCTTCTGAAGAAAAAGGGCGACCGCGGGCGGGCATCACACCCAGCGCGTCAAAGAAGTCGCTGCTCACGCGATCGCCGGGAACGTCGGTGGGCTCGCCGTTGACCGTTATCTGCCCTCCCCAGCCCCACCACGTCGCCAAGTGTTGCAGGGTCTTGCTTTGTTCCTTCCAATCCCGGAAGTTCGCGGGAGCTACCACGACACGGTTCTCGCCCCTGATCGCCCACGTTTCCCAGACCAACACCAGCCGCCCGGGATCCTTGAAGGGCAGCGGACGAAGCAACACCGCATAGACGATACTGAAAATCGCGGTATTGGCTCCGATGCCCAGGGCAAGCGTTAGGACTGCAACCAGAGTAAAGCTCGGAGTCCTCACGAGCTTTCGCACAGCGAGACGGAGATCTTCCCAAAACGATTCGAGCCAAGCCAGGCTGTTCATGTGGAAGATCTCCTCTCGGATCAGCGTGGTGTTGCCCAGCTTTCGAAGCGCCGCATGCCGCGCCTCTCCGGGCGACATGCCGCGCGCCATATTTTCCTCGGTCTCGATTTCGAGATAGTCTTCGAGCTCACGCGCTCGTTCTTCATCCCAGTAGCGACGGCGGAAGAAGCGTGTCCAGCTCATGATTAGCTCTCAGCTTTCAGTCATCAGTAATCAGTTCTCAGTTATCAGTACCCAGTAAGGGCGCCAGGGACCTGCGGCGTGAGGACTGAGAACTGACAACTGACGACTGACAACTGACGTGGTTCATGGCGTCCCTTCCGAAGGTCGCAAAACGCGATTGACGGCGCGCACCAGTTCGTCCCAGCGGCTGGTTTGCTGGGCCAATTGCCGGCGGCCCGCGGGCGTCAGCCGGTAGTAGCGGGCCTTGCGGTTGTTTTCCGAAGTGCCCCAGAAGGAGGCAATCCAGCCACGGTCCTCCAGCCGATGCAAAGCCGGATAGAGGGAGCCATGCTCGACTTGCAGGACATCTTCGGAACGGTGTTCGATGGCGTAGGCGATGGTGTGGCCATGCGCGGGGCCGAGCACCAGCGTCTGTAGAATCAGCAGGTCGAGCGTGCCCTGAAGCAGCTCGCCTTCGAGCGGTGGTGAACCTTTCTTAGGCATGGGACGGTTATACTCCCATAGATCATCTACCACAAGAGAAAAATGCATAATACCTCGATTTTGTCGATGCGACAAGATGACCGCATTGAAGGATCGAGGGGGTCTAGAGAAGATTAGCGATGGGTTGGTGACGGCCTCGGTGTGTTGCACGCGGGGTCGCGGTTCATGCGCCAGTCCGGCGATTGTAGGGGGACGGCGTGCCGTCCCCTCGCGGTTAAGCCACTAACCAACCGAGGGTGGGGCAAGCCCCCCTACATAATGCCGGGCAGCCAGTGAACCGCGTTGTCATGGAAAATCTTGCGCAGAACTGGGCCGGGCAGGGCGAGACCTTGATAACGGTGGCCCTTGTATTCGACGGACTGGTCCGTGGCGAAGAATTTCCAATCGCGCGCGTAGGTGTCCGTAAACTCCGTGAGCGCCGCCTCGGTCTTGTCCTTCGGCATTACCACAATATCGGTCGCATAGAGGATGCGGTCCTGGTATTTGATCAGAAAGGCTCGCACCTTATCGCGGGGCTGGAGCATGAAGTAGGGGACGCGCGCGGCGGTGTCAACGGCAAAATTGGGGAAGCGGTCAAAGCGTTGGGCCATCTGGTTCACATCCGATTCCATGCTTCCTAAGTGCGCGCCAATCACTCGCAGATTAGGGTTCTCCGCCACGAGGTGATCGCGGGCAGCGAGAATGGCCGCCTTTGAGGGCCACTCGGGATGAGCGTAAGCGTATTCCTCAGGATGCTGCTGGTAGTACTCATAGTCGGGACTGGCGGGGTTGGGCGCCTGCCAGCACGAATCGGGCTCCGCCAGGTGCGCCACGACGGTACGATGATGGGCGGCAATGTCCTTATAGATGGGCTCGAAGGCGGGATCATCGGGCATCACATATTTGCCCGCCTTGGATTTCATCTCCATGCCCATGACTTTGTAGATCTTCACGGCGATGGCCCCAGCGGCAAAATCCGCATCGAGCTGCTGGATGGCGCGCCGGCTGAATCCCGGCTCCTCGAAGCCATAGGGGCTGAAGGTCGTACAGAAAACCGCCCGGCCGCGTGTAGTACGGGCGACCTTGAGCACGTCGCTGCGCTGCGGCTCAATTCCGTTGCCGTAGGGATCGCGATCGTCGATGACGCAGATGTTGAGAATATGCAGCTTCAATCGTTCCAAAAGGGCGCCTAAAGCCGGATCGTCTTTGTAAACGTGGGTGTGAGCGTCGATCGGAGCCAGAGCACTGAAGCCGGCGAGTTCGTCTTGCGGCGGCGGGCCGGTTCTGGCTCCGCAGAGTGGAGTCGAATCCAGAGCCCAGAGCAGCGCGGCCATACCGGCCAACACTGCCATCGCCGCAAATATCAAGTTCCATTTCGCGAATCTCACTTTGTGCCTCCTGCCATTAGATCAGTAGAACCCAGGTTGACGACAGTTTCACTTTGTCAGTATCTGAATGTTTCGCAGGGTTACACTTATCCACGGGACAGCACCCTGTCAAGTCGAAAAAAACAGCGTAAATGTCTATGATTGCGTGTACTGAGGGCGGCGGGGATTGATGGCCTCATTGGGTCACGGCCTCGAAGGCGGGGATCCACCGTGTTATTCTGTTTGACAAACGAAGCGAAACGTTATAAATGGAAAGAGGCCGAGAAAACAACTGGGAGAAGCGCTTTATGATTTCACGAGGTGTGGCTGTCGAAGCAAAAACGCAGAACGAGATTCTTTCCCAACCGGGTTGCTGGGAAGAATGCTTTAAAGCACTGGACGAAGGCGCGCAGCTCGAACAAGCCGCAAAGTGGGACGCCAAAGACGCTGAATACGTCTTCATCGGTTGCGGCTCGAGCTACTACATTTCTCAGGCGGCCTCGGCAAGCTGGGGATTGATCACCGGAAGGCGGGCCTGGGCTGTTCCGGCGTCCGAGGTGCTTCTTTACCCGGACCTGGTCCTGAACGGGGCGGCGAAGTGCCAGCCCGTTCTGGTGTCACGATCCGGCCACTCCTCAGAGGTGGTTCGGGCGGCGGAGTACCTGGAGCGCACCCGAAACATTCGCACGCTGGCCATCAGTTGCTCCACGGGTCACCCACTCGAGGAGATCTCCGCCTTCACAATCCACCTTCTGCCGGCCGACGAAAAAAGCGTGGTGATGACCCGATCGTTCACCTCCATGCTGCTGGGTTTGCAGTCCCTGGCCGCGCATGTGGCGCGCCGGAAGGAAGTCACCGACGGGCTCCGGCGGCTACCCGCAGGAGTCCAGCCGATCCTGGATTCGGTCAATCCCAGGATTCAGGAATTCGTTCAAGCCCGATCTTTTGCCGATTACGTCTTCCTTGGCCAGGGGCCGTTCTTCGGCATTGCTTCGGAAGGCCAGCTCAAGATCAAAGAGATGTCCTGTTCTTATGCGCAGGTCTTTCATACACTGGAATTCCGCCACGGCCCCAAGGCCATTGTCGGACCCGAAACCCTCATCACGTTTCTTCTTTCGGAAACGGGGTATGGGGCGGAGCGTGAAGTGTTGGAGGAGATGAAAGAGTTGGGTGGAACGACGCTGGTGATTACCAACCAGGCCGACGCGGTGGTGCGAAGAAACGCGGATTTCCTCGTCGAGCTCAAGCTCGAGGTACCCGAATGCGCAAGACTTGCCGCCTACCTCGTGACCTGCCAGTTGTTGGGGCTCCACACAGGATTGAAGAAAGGTTACGATATCGACCGGCCGCGAAATCTGTCGAGGGCCGTGATCCTCAGCGGGAGAACGTAAAGAAACCGGGAAGTCTGCCATCCTGCGCGGGAGATCGTGAAGAAGCCGGAAAGCCTGTCATCCTGAGCGGGAGATCGTGAAGAAGCCGGAAAGCCTGTCATCCTGAGCGCAGCGAAGGATCTCGGCAGTTGATTTTAACCTGGACGACCTGCAAACGACTGCAGCGGTCCTTCGCTTCGCTCAGGATGACAGGCAACAGGCTCAGGATGACAGGTAAGGGCGCAGGATGAGAGGGAAGGCGTACAGGATGCGAGCCTATCGGCTTTTTCACACCTCCAGAGTGGAAGGGATGATCTCAAGTGCCTCGTTTTGATGTCACAGTCGTGGGCGAGTTGAACCTGGATCTGATCCTCTACGGACTTCCGGAGCAGCTTGAGCCGGAACGTGAATTGTTGGCCAACCGTTTGGCGCTGACCCTGGGAAGCTCTTCGGCTATATTTGCCCACAACTTGTCGGTGATGGGGAGCAAGGTCGGATTCATCTCCCGCATTGGAGAGGATCCGCTCGGGCAGATTGCGCTTGATCGACTGGCGGCCGGCGGAGTCGATGTGTCAAAAGTGCGGCGAGCGAGTGGCCCGACAACTACGGGTCTTACCGTCATCCTGCCGCGGACGGACTGCCGCAACATTCTGACTTATCCCGGAACGATGGACGAGATGTGTTTGGAGGATCTGGACCTTGAGTACCTCTCGGATTCGAGACACTTTCACCTTTCGTCTTTCTTTTTACATCGCGCCCTCCGTTCGCGCATCCCGGAATTGTTCGCGACGATGAAACAGAAAGGCCTTACCACATCGCTGGATACGAATGATGATCCTGCGGACCGTTGGGGGGACGACTTGTTTGAAGTCCTGAAGCATGTGGATGTCTTTTTCGCCAACGAGCGCGAGGCGCAGAAGATTGCGCGCGCCGACAGCGTGGAAGCGGCCATTGCCGCACTTGCCCCACTCGTTCCCATTCTGGTGGTGAAGCTGGGAGGACAGGGAGCGCTGGCTCGCGGTCCGTCGGGAGAGGTACGATGCCCGGCGCTGGCAGTCGAGGTGGTTGACCCGGTGGGAGCAGGAGATAGCTTTGACGCGGGGTTCATTCACCAGTACGTGCGAGGAGCGGCGCTGCCGGACTGCGTCGCGCACGGCAACACCGCCGGAGCGTTTTCTACAACTCGCCCCGGCGGTACGGAAGCCTTCCGCGACCGGAAGCGCTGTGAGGATTTCTTTCGTGGCGTCCGAGACGCGGACCCGCAGATGCTGACCTGAAGGTCAGCGCTAAGAAGCGGTTCCACAGTCGAGGAATGGCTGGCCAGGGCGAACTCAAGGCCCACCCTTACAAGCCGGAAGGTAAATGACAGTGACCATTGATTTCCATACGCACCCAGTTCTGATACGTGAGTTCACTGAAAAATACCCGAATTACATACGTGTGGCGCGAGAAGTCTTCAATATCGGGAACAACTTTCAGCCGCTGGAGACTTTCTTCCTGCAAATGGATGTGGCGGGGATTGAGAAGGCGGTTCTCCTACCCATCGCCTGCGAGCGGGCGCGCAAAGATCCGGTCAGCAGCAACGAACAGGTGGCCGAACTTTGCGGCATGTCGGACCGCTTCATCGGGTTCGCAAGCGTCGATCCGATGTTGCCGAACGCGCCGAAGGCACTCGAATCCGCCATCACCGGGCTTGGCCTCAAAGGCCTGAAGCTCGACGCGGCGCTTCAGGATTTCGACTTGAATGACCCCGCGGTTTTCGATGTCTACGAAGCAGCCGCCTCGCTGCGAATCCCGGTGCTGATTCATACGGGAATGAGCTGGGCGCCGGGGACTCCGCTCGAGCAAGGGCAACCGCTCCTGCTGGAGAAAGCTATTCGAAGATTCTCGAACCTGCGTTTTGTGCTGGCTCACTGGGGATGGCCCTGGGTTTGGGATGCTACCGCTTTGGCCCTGAAGTATCCCAACGTATTCCTTGATACCTCCTGCCTTTACTACGACGGTCCGACGGAGTTCTTCCAGTTTGTTTTCAGCCGGCAAATTCCGACTACGCTGATCGAACGGAGTCTCAGAAACCAGGTCGTATTCGGCTCCAATTACCCTCGCGTCGAGATCAAGAACATAGTTCGGGCGCTCAAGTCGTTGTCGCTGACGGATGGGTGTCTGGAGAAGATTTTCTCAACGAACGCGGAACGCTTGCTGGGGATGCGTCAATGATCATCAAGCTTGAAAGGGTGAAGGTTCAAAGCCGCAAGTCCGAAGAGGCGATCAACATCACACCGAGAGTGGATGAAATCGTGGAGAAGAGCGGGGTGAAGAACGGAGTGGTCAACGTCATGACCTGCCACACTTCCTCGGGTTTGCTGGTGACGGAGGGTATCCCTTGCCTTGAGGAAGACATTCTCACGCATTTCTCACGGCTGTTTCCTGAAGAGGAAGATTATCATCACCGGCGCTATCTTGACTTCGACGGCCGCATGGGCTTCAACGCGGACTCCCACCTGAAAAGCATCCTGGGCGGAATTCAGTGCATGTTCCCGATTGAAAACGGCAAAATCGTGCGGGGCTCACGCCAGACCATCTACTTTATGGAGTATGATGGGCCGCTGGAGAGAGTGTACGTCGTACAGGTCCTGGGGGAATAGGCGCGCAGAAGGCACATGCGAACTTTGGAACCGGTATTATCGAGCCGCTTTAGAGGGCTGGCGCGGATGGTGGGTAACACACCGCTGCTGGCTATCGAATTCACCTACCTTGGAAAGCCACGAATCCTTTACGCCAAATCCGAACAGCTCAACATGACAGGCAGCATCAAGGACCGCATGGCGCTTTATATCCTCGAACATGCCTACGCCGAAGAGAAGATCCTTCCCGGCGACGCGCTTGCGGAGGCGACGAGCGGAAACACGGGAATCAGCTTCGCCGCGCTGGGTCGCGCTCTGGGTCATCCGGTGACTATCTTCATGCCGGAGTGGATGAGCCGCGAACGAATCGAGTTGATTCGCAGCTTTGGCGCTCGCATCGTGCTGGTGGGGCGGGAGGCGGGAGGATTTCTGGGCAGCATCCGCATGGCGGAAGAGATGGCGGCCGAGCAACCGCGCGTATTTCTGCCCCATCAGTTCTCCAACGAAGCGAACGTGCGAGCCCACGAAACAACAACCGGCCCGGAGATCTGGTGGCAGTTGAACGCCAATGCGCTTACAGCCGATGCCTTCGTTGCGGGAGTGGGCACGGGCGGCACAATCATGGGCGTGGGGCGCTTTCTGCGTTCGAAAATTCCCTCGTTGCGCGTTCATCCCCTCGAGCCGGCCGAATCGCCCGCGTTGTCGACGGGACATCGAGTAGGTCAGCACCGCATCCAAGGCATTTCAGACGAGTTGATCCCGCCCATTGTCCAACTGGATAAATTAGACGCAGTGGTTACCGTGCATGACGGCGACGCGATCCTGATGGCGCAGAAACTGGCCGCACAATTGGGGCTGGGCGTGGGAATCTCCTCCGGCGCGAACTTCGTCGGCGCACTCAAAGTGCAGAATCAGTTAGAAGACGCCAGTGTTGTCGTCACCGTCTTCCCCGACGACAACAAGAAATACCTCAGCACCGACCTGCTGCGCGACGAGCCGAAGCGGGACGGATATCTGTCGCCCGATGTCGAACTCACCGGGTTCCACGCCTTCAACCGAGTGTGCGCCACATGCTCAGGGCTTCTGGACTGATGCGGGGCGATTTCTCGAGAAGAAGTAGGGGCGGTTCGCGAACCGCCACTGCCTTCCGCGTTATCTGCTTAATCTCAATCGCCGAGCGCTGCACCATCCGCCTTTTAGGGGGAGCATTATGAGACCTTCGCGAGCCGTCCAAACCCTGCTTCCATTTTTAATGTGCTTATCGTTCGCCGTAGTCTCGTGTACGCGAAAAGAAACCGTGAACACGCCTGCGCCGGAAAAAGCTCTCGTCAAACTCGCCTGGGACAACGTGACTACGGTTTCCAAGACGACGCCGACACTGCAAGTGGTGGTGATGCCGCCCTTGCGGCGCGGCTCGAAAATCCACGATCGGGTCTTCGAGGCTTTGCGCGATTTGGGAGCTGAAGACGTTCGATACGTGCCCTGGCTGCCGTACCCCAAGTTGGCGGTGGCGGAGCTCGAGCCTCCGACGCACGACCACACCTCGTGGGACTTCTCCTTGATCGACCCGATGATGGAAGATTTCATGAACGCCCAAGCCGGGCATTCGGTGATCATCAATTTCAGCACGATTCCCCAGTGGATGTACAAGACCGAAAAGCCAGTGCCGTATCGGGCTGACCCGGACGAGATAACCTGGACCTACGAGCATGGGAAGGACCTGCGAGATCCGAGCCGGAAGGAATTGGCTCAGTACTACGCCCGGTTGGTGAGCTGGTACACGCAAGGGGGATTCACCGATGAAGCCGGGAAGCGTCACGAGTCCGGCCACCACTACAAGTTCGACTACTGGGAAGTCTTTAACGAAGTCGATGACGAGCACTCCATGACACCGCAGGATTACACGGCCAGTTACGACGCCATCGTCGCGGCTATCCGGCAAGTTGCGCCCAAGATGAAATTCGTGGCGCTGGCCCTCGATTCGGCGGAAGGCCATATGCCGCTCATGGAGTATTTCCTGGACCCGCACAATCACAAGCCGGGGATTCCCCTCGACGTGGTGAGCTATCATTTCTACGCTAAGCCTACGCAGAATGAGCCGCCGGAAGTTCGGCAGTACACGTTCTTCAATCAGGCCGACCGATTCCTTGCGGTGGTGCGCTGGGCTGAGTCCGTCCGCCAGCGTCTTTCGCCGCAGACCCAAACGGACCTCGATGAAGTCGGGTCACAATCCGGAACCGACGGCACCGGAATGCCGTCCGGCTACGTTGCGCCGCCCATTCCGAACTCCTATTGGAATCTCTCCGGTGCGATGTACGCCTATGTTTTTGGCGAAGTGGCCAAGCTCGGCATCCAGATTGTCGGCGAGTCGCAGATGGTCGGCTATCCCGGGCAGTGGCCCTCGGTCAGCATGGTGGACTGGAACACAGGCCAGCCGAACGCGCGCTTCTGGGTGCTCAAATTGCTGCGGTCGAATTTCGGACCGGGTGACAAACTCGTTGCAACGAATATCGCGACCCCCTCGGTCTACGGTTTGGGATTCGTCACTCACGACGGCAAACGCAAGGTGCTGCTGGTGAATAAGCGGGTGTGGACAGTCGTAGCATCCGTTCCCGGCGCCTCGGGGGGACAGTTCGAAGTAGTCGACCAGCAGACGGCTTTCCAGCCGCCGGCCGTGTCGCAACTCGGCGGTGATGACGTAACCTTGGGCGGACTGGCCGTGGCCGTGGTGACCTTGCCGTAGAAGGGCTTCCCTTGCCTCGCGGTCCGGAATGCCCTACGTTCATTCGTGTCTCAGCGCGGTCATGGGATCGACCGAGAGCGCCCGCCGAGCGGGGATGTAGCAAGCCAGCACCGCTACCAGGACCAGCGCTGCGGAGGCCGAAGCCAGGGCTACGGGATCAGAGGGGCCAACGCCAAACAACACACCGCCAAGCAGGCGAGTTAGAGGGACCGAACCTGCCAGTCCCAAGAGCACACCAAGACCGCAGAGCCGCAAGCCTTCGCCTACGACCAGCCTCGTGACTTGTGCTCGACTCGCCCCCAACGCCATGCGGACGCCGATCTCAGATGTTCGCCGCGCCACGGAATAAGCCAGCACGCCGAAGATGCCAACTCCCGCAAGTCCCAGCGCCGCCAGAGCAAACACTCCCAACAACAAGGCGTTGAAGCGCTGTGGCGCCATCGATTCCGAGAGCCGCTGATCCATGGTGGCGATGTCGTAGACCGGCTGGGCGGGATCTAAGGCCTGAACTGCGGCCTTGACCGGCGCGACCAATGCCAGGGGACGTGTAGCCGTGCGCAGCACCAAGTTTACGTCTTCATTGGGTTCTTGCTGGTAAGGTATGTAAATCTCAGGCGACTCCTCCTGGGACGGGCCGAGTTGCCTTACGTTACCCACCACTCCGATAATCTCGCGCCACACACCGGGCGGGGATCTCCTCCCCACATGCTTGCCGATCGGATTCTGTCTTGAAAAGAATTCGCGAGCAAAAGCTTGATTGACAATCGCCGCCGGGGCGGCACTTGCGCGGTCCTGCTGGTTAAACCCTCGGCCGGCCATTAATGGGATGCCGAGGGTCTGGAAATACTCGGTGCTGACCGTGTCGCAAGGAATATCGGGGCGCAATCCGGGAGGCATCTCCGGCTGGCCTTCGATATCAGTTCCACGCAGAGATCCCCACCCGAGTGTGGGTAATCCGCTGCCTGCTGCGGCGGAACGAACGCCGGGCAATGCCCTCAGCCGCGCCAGCAGCGCGCTGAGGAAAGCGTCCTTCTGCTCGGGTTTTGGATAAGCTCTCTCGGAGAGGGTGAGGCGAAGCGTGAGCAGGTGGTGAGTGTTGAAACCCGGATCAACGGAAACGAGATGGACGAGGCTTCGGGTGAGCAGGCCGGAGCCGATCAAAAGCACCAGAGCCAGCGCGATCTCCGTGGTCACCAGGATGCTGCGAACTCGATGCTGTCTTTGGGCAGACCCGGTTTGCGCCCCGCTGCCCTTCAGGATTTCGTTCAACTCCACACGAGAGCCGACCATGGCCGGAGCGAGGCCGGAGAGAATGCCTGTGATTGTGGCAGCGATCAAGGTAAAGAGCAGGACGGTCCAATCGAGTGACGCCAGCTCGAGATGCGGAATTTGGGGTGGCGCTAGGCTCCGCAGAGCTCTCAGGCCTGCAAATCCCAAGCAAACTGCTACGCCCGCCGCAGCGATCAGCAGCACGAAGTTTTCCATCAGCAACTGCGCGGCGAGGCGCGACCTTCGAGCCCCCAGGGCCGCTCTCACCGCCAGTTCCCGCTGCCGGGTGGCGCCGCGGGCAAGTTGCATGCCGGCGACGTTCACGCACGACATGATGAGGAGCAGAGCCACCGAGCTGAGGAGAATAAGCAGGATCGGGCGTGCGGGTGCGGCCAGCCTCTCAGAAAGCGGAGTGATCCGGACCTCCATTCCCGCCCGCATGCGCTTGAACTGCGGCGGCTCCAGTTCGGCCTCGGCTCGCACCAGTGCGGTCAACTCGGCGCGGGCCTGTTCCGGCGTGACGCCCGGACGGAGGCGGGCGAGAGCCCTCAGCAATCTGAACTGATTCGGGTCCCGCGACTTCCAGTCGACGACGCGGGCCACGAGCATGGGCAGGAACACCTGGGCGCGAAAGTCGTCGTCAGGAAACCGGAAGCCGGCCGGCGTCACCCCGACGATCGTGTACAGGTCGCCGTCAAGCTGGATGGTCGAGCCGATGACTTTCGAGTTCGAACCAAAGCGCCGCTGCCAAAGTTCGTAGCTGAGCAGCACGGCCTTTCGGCCGCCCGGCCGATCTTCTTCGCGCAGAAAACTCCGGCCCAGAAATGGCTCGACTCCCAGGAGGGTGAAGAAATCCGCAGTGACCCTGGCCCCCGACAAACGCTCCGGTTCCCCCATCCCGGTTAGATTGACCTCGGCGCCGCCACCATAGGCTGCAAGTCCGTCGAAGAGTTGGCCATGCTCGCTCCAGTTGGCGAAATCGGGATTCGGCACAGTCCTGACGGGGGTTTCGTGCGGCCAGAACTCGGATATGTAGACCAGGCGGCTTGGGTTGCGATAGGGCAGAGGACGCAGAAGGACCGCGTGGACCACGCTGAAGATGGCCGTGTTGGCGCCGATTCCCAGAGCCAGCGTCAGGATGGCCACGGCGGCGAAGCCGGGATTCCTGAGCAAACCGCGCCAGCCGTAACGGAGGTCCTGAAAGAACGCATCAACGAAAGGCAGGCCACGCTGCTCGCGGTAGCGCTCTTTGGTCTGATCGACGCCACCAAAGCTGCGCAACGCGGCGTAGCGTGCCTCCTGCGGCGACATACCTCTCCGCAGATACTCTTGCTCCAACATTTCCAGGTGCGAACGAACCTCATCGTCGAGCTCCTGCTCCAGCCGGGTCTTCTGGAAAAGTCCCATGAAACGCGACACCAGGGTTCGCATGGTCAGTCCTCAGTTGTCAGTCGTCAGCCGGTCCGTCATTCGGAGTGAAGCGAAAATGCCCCGCAGCATCCAAGATTACAGACTCACGATCCCGCGAGCACGCGCGCCATCAGCGCCGCCGTGCGCTCCCACCCCGCTTCCTCTGTTGCGAGCTGCTTTCGTCCCGCCTTGGTCAGCGAATAAAACCTGGCGCGGCGGTTGTTCTCCGAGGCGCCCCACTTGGAGCTGATCCAACCCCTCTGCTGGAGGCGGAGGAGGGCAGGATAGAGCGTCCCCTGATTCATTTCGAGCAGGTTCTCGGAAACCTGTTCGAGGCGGCGGGCGATGCCGTACCCGTGCATCGGCCCCAGGCCCTCCAGGACCTTGAGTACCATCAGGTCCAGAGTGCCCTGCAGTATCTCGCCCCTGGTTCGATCCATCGCGCGGTTCTCCTTTAGGACGTCAACAGGTCGTACGATACGCCCTTCTCTGTAGAATGTCAACAGGAGATAAAAACACTACAACCGGTTCAGGGTCAAACTGGGGCGATCATTGAGGTTGTTTAGCGCTCGGATGAGGCGGCCTCCAGCGGAGGCCGGGGAAGCGGCTGTAGTCCCGGTCGGTCGTGATCCAATCGCTGCCCGATTCGATAGCCAAGGCCGCCAGATAAGCGTCGGGAACGAGATTGCCTTTCGCCTCTGCTGCCCGGCAAAGCCGTGTGAAGATATCCCAATGCCGCGCGCCGGGTGTGATGAGCACGCAATTGGCCGGGCTTCGCACCTCATCGGCGAAGCGAAGGGCGTCTTCCAATCTGCTCGGCGACTTGAAGATCCTCGGATGGGTCACGATGCGGAGGAACCCGGAGAGAACAAAATCCGACATCCCATAGGCCTGCTGGGAGTTTATGCAGTCCTCAAGCCAGCGACGACAGGCCAGATGGTTCAGTGAATCGCGACGGTGTGCGTAGACCAGCACATTCACGTCAATCAACACCATCGCGTGGCTCCATCAAATCGAACAGGGAAGCGGTATCATCCAGATCAACCTGCGGTTTCACGCCGCCACGACCGGCGGTGGTAAGCCGAACCCTCGATCGGCGCGCCGCAGGGTGACGCCTGCTCATCGTTTCGCGCAATGCGTCCTCGAGAAGCGCTGTCAGCGTAATACCCCGGTCGGCTGCAAGCTTCTTAGCCTGAACGAGCAGTTGTTCGTCAAACCGAATCGTAGTTCTCATACATCAAAGCATATCAGCTTGACATAAATATGTCAAGCCGTGTGCATCCTGGGTGAAGAATCTCTTAACTGTCATCCTGAGGAGCCGCAGGCGACGAAGGATCTCCGTAGTTGTTTGAAAGTCCAACTGCTGAGATTCTTCGCTGCGCTCAGAATGACAGCCTCCAGGTGTCTTTCCTCATACCGCAGGCCCCCGCCCCCCGCTCACGGCGTCAAGCGGTAGAGCATGCGCGGAAACGGAATGGTTTCGCGGACGTGGTCGAGGCCGCAGAGCCAGGCGACCACGCGTTCGATGCCCATGCCGAAGCCGGAATGCGGCACGCTGCCGTAGCGCCGTAAGTCGAGGTACCATTCGAACGCCTGGCGAGGCAGGTTTTCTTCCTCGATGCGCTTGAGGAGCAGGTCGTACTCCGCCAGGCGCTCTCCCCCGCCGATGATCTCGCCGTAACCCTCCGGAGCGAGCACATCCACGCAGAGCGCCACGTCCGGGCGCTGCGGGTCAGGCGCCATATAGAAAGCTTTCACCTGGCTGGGGTAGCGGTGGACCAGCACGGGCCGATCGAAGCTTTTGGAGATGACAGTTTCATCGCCGCCGCCGAAATCTCCGCCCCACTGGATTTCGCTGCCTTTCGCGTGGAGCAGCTTCACGGCTTCGTCATAGCTCAAGCGCGGGAAAGGCAGCCTGATCTTTTCGAGATTGGCAATGTTGCGCTCCAGAGTTTTCAGTTCCGGGCGACGCTTGTCGAGAACCCGCCCCACCACGAAGGCCACGAGTTCTTCGCCCAGCGCCATGGTGTCTTCGAGATGGGCGAAGGCAACTTCCGGCTCGACCATCCAGAACTCCGTGAGGTGGCGGCGGGTTTTGGATTTTTCCGCGCGGAACGTCGGGCCAAAGCAGTAAGTCTTGCCCACGGCCATGGCCGCGGCCTCGTTGTAAAGCTGGCCGGACTGTGTCAGGTAAGCTTTGTCGTCGAAGTAGTTCACTTCGAAGAGCGTGGTGGTGCCTTCGCAGGCGGAGGGCGTGAAGATGGGAGTGTCCACCAAGGTGAAGCCGCGCCCGTCGAAGAAGTCACGCACGGCTTTGATGATCTCGTGCCGGACGCCCAGGATGGCGCGTTGCCGCAGCGAGCGCAGCCAGAGATGGCGATGGTCCATCAGGAATTCCGTGCCGTGCTCCTTGGGCGTTATAGGGTAAGGATTCTCAGGCGGGACCAACTGCTCGATTTCGAGGCCAGTAACATCCAGCTCGAATCCGCCCGGAGCACGCTGGTCCGCGCGCACCTTACCGGTGACGCGCAGGGACGATTCCTGGGTCAGCTTGCGCACCCGTTCGAACAACTCGGGCGAGACTGCGCTCTTCACCACCACACCCTGAATCAGGCCCGTGCCGTCGCGGAACTGAGGAAACAACAGCTTGCCGCTTTCCCGCAGGTTGTAGAGCCAGCCCTGCACAAGAACTTCCTGGCCAACGTAATCCGAGACGTTTCGAATTTCAACGGTAGGAACCAAGGGTGATCTCCTTAATCATCGGGTGATCAGGTGCTCCGATGATCGGGTGAACAAAAGGCCGGACCAAACGTCGTTACGAAACCGCATGACCATGGCGAAAACTTCTGATCAGCCTGGCCGAGAGGCTGACCATACCCATAATCCAGCCTACAGGGTAGGGCAGAATCGGGACGCCCCACCACATCGAGCGTCCACGCGTGCCGCCGAAACCGCCCATGGCGCTCAACGCAAACATCGCACCGACACCGACCGCAATCAGGACGAAGATGCAAATCCAGTAAACCAGCAAGCTGCGTTCGGGATTGCCTAGGAAGGCACCGAGCGTTACGAGTCCACTGCCCGCTAGGATGACGACCGAGCCCTCAAGCGGATCAAGAGCCCCCGCCAGCATGGCGATGCCGCCGGCGATGACCAGAATCCGTGGCCACGGTTTTTGGGTTTTCATGCAATGCTCTGATCTGAATTTCAAATCTCAAATTTCAAATTTGAAAGCCTGAGATTTCAATTCTGAAATTCCTCCAGCCGCGCCATCACCTCCGGAAGCCGCGCCAGGACGCCCGGATCGTGGCGCTCGCTGTTCACCTCGAACAGAATCGGGTAGGGCGGGTCCGCGGAGCGGAAGTTGCGGATGGCCTGGGCCCATTCGATCTTCCCCTCGAATGGTAATAGGTGTTCGTCCTCTTCACCATGGTTGTCGTGAAGGTGGACGGCGGCAATGCGCTCCCGGAGTGTCCGGAAGGACGCTTCCACTCCTCCGGTCAGGTTCGCGTGGCCTGTGTCAAAGCAGACTTTCAAGTCCAAGCGCGTGTATTGGAAAAACGTTATCATGCGCTCGGGAGTGCTTAATTGGCTGGGAATATTCTCCAGCAGAATCTGCACGCCCCGCTCTTTAGCGAAGAGATGCAGATGTTCGAGGGAGGTAAAGGCGGCATCGAACTTCGCCAAGTCGTATTCCTCACCCGGAACGCCTAGGTGAAGCACGAGATAGCGAAAGGGGAGGTGCTCGGCGACGTCGATAGCACGCTTGATTTCATCCATGGAGAGGATGCGCGCCCGGCGCTCCAGGCTGGCAACAGAAATGAGCAGCCCTCCCGACCGCCCCCAATTCCAGTCGCTGAACAGGGGAGCATGAAGAGCGTGCAAAGTGACCTCATGGTCGGTGAACCATTGCGCAACATCCCGCACCTGGTTCACATCGTGATAGTCCAGGTGCTGGCGGGCCGCCATAATTTCGAGATGACGCAGGCCCACGGCCAAAATCTTATCCAGAATATGGGAATTGAGCCTTTCCGCGGCAAAAAGGGAAGTAGAGAGACCGTAGTTCATTAGTATCCGACCGCCTTTCCGTCGGCGCGCGGGTCGGACGCGCCGAACTTCCATCCTGAAAGGGCATCGACTGCGATCGCCTCACAGTCGCCGATGCCGCCGTAAAAATCCATCTGATAGCCGGCTTCCCGCAGTTTCTGGATCGTGTCCGCCGAGAAGCAGACCCGTTCGAGGATCAGCCGGTCCGGCATCCACTGGTGGTGGAAGCGCGGGAAGGAGACGGCCTGGAGGATGTCCATCTTAAAGACCAGATTGTTCAGGAGCACCTGGAGAACGGTGTTGATGATCGTGCCTCCGCCAGGGGAGCCGAGAACCAGCCGCAGCTTTCCGTCTTGAAGCACCAGAGTCGGGGTCATGCTGGAGAGCGGGCGCTTGTTGGGAGCGATGGCGTTGGCCTCGCCTTGCACAAGACCGTAGAGGTTGGGTGTCCCCGGCTTTGCGGCAAAGTCGTCCATCTCATCGTTCAGGAGGAAACCCGCTCCTTCTACGGTCACGCCGCTGCCGTAACCGTTGTTCAGCGTGTAGGTATTTGCTACCGCGTTCCCGTTGTCGTCCACCACCGAATAGTGCGTGGTCTGGGAGCTTTCAAACGCTTGCGGGTTGCCCGCAGCAATGGGCGCGTCCGGCTTGGAGTGCAGAATCTCCTCGCGCAGCTTGGCCGCGTACGCTTCGCTGGTCAGCCGCGCCACGGGCACCGGCGTGAAGTCGGCGTCGCCCAGGTAAGCCGCGCGGTCGGCATAAGCGTGCCGCATGGCTTCGACCATGAAATGCATGGATTCGAACGAGTCAGGCGGCCCCAGGTCGAGCGGCTCAAGGATATTCAGCATCTCAATCACGGCGACCCCTCCCGAGCTTGGGGGCGGGACGGAAACAACCTCATAACCTCGAAAATGGCCAACGAGCGGCTGGCGGAGAATCGGACGGTAGCGGGCGAGGTCCTCTTCGGTGATCAGGCCATGATACTTCTGCATGGTGGCGGCGATCGCCTGCGCCACGGCTCCTGAATAAAAACCCTTCGCTCCCTGGTGTGCGATCGCCTCGAGCGTTTGGGCCAGGTCCGGCTGCTTGAAAGTTTCGCCCGGCTGGTAAAAGCGCCCGTCTCGCAGGAAGATGCGGCGCGAAGCATCGAACTTCGAAAGCCGGTCGCCGTCCTGCCTAAGCGATTCGCTGAAGTGGTAGATGACCTCGAATCCATCGCGCGCCAGATGAACCGCAGGGGCGATCACCCGAGCCAGCCCGAGTTTTCCGTACTTTTCTTCGGCCAATGCGAGACCGGCCACGGTGCCCGGAACGCCGGCCGATAGAACCCCCACGGTGCTGGCGTGCGGAACGATTTCCCCATTGGAGTTCACGTACATGTTTCTGGAAGCGGCGGCCGGGGCAGCCTCGCGGTAGTCGACCACCACGGCCTCGCCGCTCGCCAGGCGGATGAGCATAAAG
>Ga0187891_1000584_pt1 | contig 35841 bp, 24 predicted proteins | sample June2016WEW_21_4_FD_132990 | JGI IMG/M metagenome (GOLD analysis project Ga0187891, IMG submission 132990) | Peatland microbial communities from SPRUCE experiment site at the Marcell Experimental Forest, Minnesota, USA - June2016WEW_21_40 | ecosystem: Environmental > Terrestrial > Soil >... | reverse complement strand
CCCAGATGGGCACAAAAAGCGCCGCCACGGCCCGCAACCCCACGATCCCGGCGTAGGAAAACCCCGGAAGCCCCTCCGGAACGGCTATGGACCTATCAGAGGCTTACTTTTTCAGCAGCCTCTTTAGCTTTCCTGTATCACGAGGAGCTGTATGCTTGCCGTGTTTGTCCCCCGCACCCGCCTGCCGTTCGCCTGTCCGCGTGGTACCGTATTCTCCATGATTCGCGCTTTGTTTGTCCCACTGCTCGCGACCGCGATGTTCGCGCAAGCGCCCAACGTGCCCAAGCCGGAGCTGCTCTGGCCCGATGGCGCTCCCGGCGCGCTCGGCACGGCCGATGCCGATAAGCCCTCGATTACGCCTTACCTGGTACCCGAAGGCCGCGGAACGGGCACCGCCATCGTCGTTTGTCCCGGCGGCGGATACCAGATTCTGGCGCTGGATCACGAAGGTGCGCAGGTCGCGCAGTGGCTTAACTCGATCGGTGTCGCCGCCTTTGTGCTCCAGTATCGCCTGGGCCCGCGCTATCACCACCCAATCGAATTAGGCGACGCGCAGCGCGCCATCCGCGCCGTGCGTGCCAAAGCCGCCGTTTACCGAGTGCTGCCGGACCGTGTCGGCATCATGGGCTTTTCCGCCGGCGGCCACCTGGCGTCCACCGCCGCCACTCATTTCGATGCCGGCAATCCGGACGCCGCCGACCCCATCGACCGCGTTTCCAGCCGCCCCGATTTCGCCGTGCTGGCCTACGCCGTGATTTCCTTCACCACTCCGTACATGCACCGCGGCTCGCGCGACAACCTGTTGGGGCCGAACCCCGACCCCAAACTGGTCGAGAGTCTTTCGAACGAGCTGCAAGTCACCGCCGCCACGCCGCCCACGTTCCTCTTCCACACCAGCACCGATACCGCTGTGCCGGTGGAAAACAGCGTGCTCTTTTACCTGGCGCTGCGCAAAGCCGGCGTGCCCGCCGAGATGCACATCTACGCGCAAGGACCGCACGGCGTGGGCCTGGCGGCCACCGACGAAGCGCTCTCCACGTGGCCGGCACGCCTGGCCGATTGGCTGCGGGGGAGAGGGTTGTTGAATGGAGCGGCAAGGTAGGGAGCGGCGGGGTAGGGACGCCCGACTTCGGAGCGACGTTGTACAATGGCTGCTCCGAGGCAACCGAATGGCGAATGTTAAGTCGGCGCGACTTCCGGTTGAGTATATCTACCTGGACGGCCAGGCATCGAGAGCCTGTACGCCCAGACAGTCGATGCTGTCGAGACGTCGTTCACAACGACAACCCAGAAGGGCACTACTGCAAAGGTCGGCGCGGGATTGCGGTTGAAGAACCTCCTGGTGAAGGTGCTCAGCGGTCTTGAAGGTGAAGCATCGGCTGAGGTGACGGGATGATCCCACGCGCGGACTGAGCAGTCGACCAGGGCGCAGACGGTCGAGCACCGATTAGAGGGGTTACTTCGCTTCCTGAGTAGTTCCGGGGAAGACTACTTATTTACAGGCCTCGCCGAGGCAAGCCGGCGCCTGCAGACGGCAGGTGGCTCTGTCTTCATCAATATCCGGGACACCTTCAACGCGCCTCAGTTCTATGGGCGTGCCCTGGGCATCGATTCAGTGAACGCCGACGGCTACCTCTTGCTTGAGAAGGGCGGAACCGACGACTATTTCCACGGCGACAACTATTACAAACAGTCCACGGCGGCGGTGAGGCTCTCGGCGAGTATCAAAAAGATGAAAACCGGCGGGCCCCTTGGCGCGACCAGCCACGAGGCGGTATTCTTCCGGAATTTCGCAGGCCGCCACGTACCGCTGAGCGTCTTTGAAAGCCTCAACGGCACCCCCGACTATCTACAGATCAGACCATTCGCGATCTGGAATTAGTCGCCGCGCGGACAGCGGACCAACTGTCGGCGTTAGGCCCCCAATCGGGCGGCCACGCGGTGTGCCACCTCACAGTGAAGGTAGATAGCGAGCACGGCTGCCACTCAACCCGCTAGGTCACCGCTCCCCTACCCCACCAGCCTCAGCAACATCTCCGCGTTCAGCGCTCCGGCCGGCGTGTCTTCGTGCTTGAACATCACGTATAAGTCCCGGCCGGTGGCGAGTAACTCCTTCGAACGCGCGGCCATCGCAGCTACATCGGCCTCGCTATAATCCGGCTTGCGCAGGCGGTAGTAAACGAAATCGGCCGCGATCACTTCCGGCACTTCCAACTTCTCCGATTCGGCTACGCACAACGAGATGTTGCGGCGGCGCAACTCTGCGTACACTTCCTCCACTAGCCACGAGGGGTGCCGGAACTCGAACGCATAGCGCAGGTCCGTGGGTAGCGTTTCCAAGTAGCCGGCGAGCAGCTCGTCGTTCCGCTTCAGTTGCGGCGGCAATTGAAACAGAATCGGCCCCAGCCGCCGCGCCGATCGCAGCGGGTCGATCGCCTTGAGGAAAATCTCCGTCGCCTGGCCCGCGTTCTTCAGCCGCAGGATGTGGGTGATCCGCATGTTCGCCTTGACGGCGAAGACGAACCCCGGTGGCGTCGCTTCCACCCATGCCGCCAACGTCGTCAGGGCCGGCAAACGCCGGAATGTGTAATTGATTTCCACCGCACGCAGCCGCGTGGCATAGTGCTTCAGAAAATCCTTTGGCGGCAGCTTGGCCGGATAGAAATCCGGCTTCCACGCCGGATACGCAAAGCCGGACGTCCCGGCATATAGGTTCGCCATGGCTTATCATTATCTTCTAGCCGGGCTCGAAAATGTATGGCCCGGCTTCTCGAGCCGGTGTCGAACGGCATGCTGCATACCCCAGAGACCCCAGACGATCTCGCCGAGGCGCTCAGCCGCGCCGCGCGCCACCTGCGCACCATTTGCCTCGAAGGCAATGGCAGCAAGCGCCTGATGGCGGGCCCGGTTGCCTGCGCCGACGAAACGGTCACCACCGCCGCGCTTCACCGCGTGCTCGAATACGAGCCCCGCGATCTCACCGTCAGCGTGGAGGCAGGCCTTCCCTGGCGCGAATTCACCGCCCTGCTTCGCCAGAACCGGCAGATGGTGCCGCTCGATCCGCCATTCGCCGAACAAGCCACCGTGGGCGGCGTGGTTGCCTCCAACTCGAGCGGTCCGCGCCGCCGCCTTTACGGCACCGCGCGCGACATGGTCATCGGCATGTGCTTCGTCACGCTCGCCCGTAGAATCGTGCAGTCCGGTGGCATGGTAGTTAAGAACGTGGCCGGCCTCGATATGGCCAAGCTCATGATCGGCTCCTTCGGCACGCTGGCCGCCATCGCGGTGGTCAATTTCAAAGTCCAGCCCATGCCCGAAGTCGAGCGCACCATGCTGCTTTCCTTCGCCGATTCCAAGACCGCTTTCGAGGCCCGCGCCCGGCTGCTGGCGAGCGTGCTGCAGCCCGCCGCCATCGATCTGTTCAATCCGCCCGCCGGGGTTCACGGCAGCCCCGCCTGGATTCTGGCCGTGCGCGCCGCCGGCAATCAGACCGCCGTGGACCGCTACCAGCGCGACCTGGCCTCACTGGGCGATGCGCAAGCGCTCGAAGGGGCGCCCCACGAGGAGTTCTGGCGCCAGGTGGAAGATTTCACGCCGCACTTTCTGGCCGCCCATCCCGATGGCGCCGTGGTGCGCGTCTCCGCTACGCTAACGGATCTCGAGAAATGTATGGCGCCGCTCACTGTCCCGGCCATGGCTCGCGCCGGCTCGGGCGTCTGCTATATGTACTTTGATGAGACCGGCTCCGCCGCCCGATACCTCGCGGACGTGGCCGGGCTGGGTCTGAAAGCAGTCATCGAGTTCGCGCCCGAGGCGCGCAAATCCGAGCTCGAATTGTGGCCCGCTCCCGGCGCCGATTTCGAAACTATGCGGCGGCTCAAAGCTCTGTTTGATCCGTCCAACGTGTTAAACCGTGGCCGACTCTACCATCGTCTCTGACCCACGCACCGCCGGGCCCAGCCAGTTCGATCTCGATAAGTGCGTCCACTGCGGCCTATGCCTGAACGCCTGCCCCACGTACCGCGAACTGGGCCTCGAGATGGATTCGCCGCGCGGCCGCGTTTATCAAATGGTACAGGTCTCCGAGGGCGCGCCCATCACCGCGGCTTACCTCGAACACATCGGCCTCTGCCTGGCCTGCCGCGGCTGCGAATCCGCCTGCCCTTCCGGGGTGCCCTACGGCCGCATGGTCGAACATGCCCGCGCCGAAATCGAAGCGCGCATTCCGCGCGGCCACGCCGCCCGCTGGCTCCGCGCGTTTCTGTTTGGCCAGCTCATTCAGTCGCGCGCCCTGCTCTCTATCGCCGGCACTTTGCTCTACTTGTATGAAGTCAGCGGCCTGAAAACCCTGGCGCGCGCCCTGGGCCTGATGAGGATGCTCGGGCGCCTCGGCGACGTAGCGCAGCTCGCTCCTTCGGCCGACCCTCCGTTCTTCTTTTCCCAGACCGGCAAAACATTTCCCGCCCATGGCGTGCGCCGCTACCGCGTGGCCTTCCTCTCCGGTTGCGTCGCCAACGTTTCTTTCGCCCGCCTGCATGAAGCCAGCGTGCGCGTGCTCCAGCGCAACGGCTGCGAAGTAGTGGTGCCGGCTGGGCAAGGCTGCTGCGGCGCGCTGCATCTGCATTCCGGTCTCTCCGGCGAGGCCCGCGCGCTGGCCCGCCGCAACATCGATGCCCTCCACGGCGGCGCTTTTGACGCGATCGTCAGCAACTCCGCCGGCTGCGGCGCCATGCTCAAGGAATATGGCGAGTTGCTTGCCGGCGATCCGGTTTACGCAACCGCTGCGCAACAATTCGCGGCCCAGGTCCGCGACATCACCGAATTTCTCGGCTCCATCGAGTTAAATCCGCAAATGGGCGTGGTGGATGCGGTGGTGACCTACCAGGACGCGTGCCACCTCGCCCACGGCCAGCGCATCCGCGGCGCACCCCGCAAGCTGCTTGCCGCCATCCCCGGCATCACGCTACAGGAAATGGCCGACGCCGAATTCTGCTGCGGCAGCGCCGGCTCCTACAACATCGTACAGAACCAAATGTCGTTGCGGATACTGGCGCATAAAATGGAGGCGGTGAACCGCACACACGCCACCATCATCGCCACTGCCAACCCCGGCTGCGAACTGCAACTCGAAGCCGGCGTTAGACTCCACGGCAACCGTCAGCGCGTCATGCACGTCGTCGAGCTGCTCGACCTGGCCTACCGCACCGCTCCCGCGATAAATAGCTAACCGGAGCCGCGGCTTCAGGGGCGGGGGCAAGCCCTGGGCATGGCCGGCTGCTGGAGTTTCTACATTTTCTCAAGCGGTGGCAGCGCGGACGCGCTGAGAATCCGTGATTTTGCCCTCGCATTCCGCCGGAAGTTCCGGGTGCTGTGCCATCTCTTTGCGTAACCGGGCGATCCGATCCAGGCAGGAAGGGCTGGTAGGCTTGCCTGCGCCACTTGGGTAGCGGCTCATGGGCGGAAAACGGTTCCCCGACAGCCCGTCTTGGCTGTCGCGGCCTACAGCGCTTTGCTACTGGCTCGCTCATCGCTTTCGGCGCCGGGCTACCCCTGGGCCAGTCGGGGACATGCCTCACACGGTACACTCAAACTTAAACCATGGCTTATAAAGATCTGCGCGAGTTCATTGCGGCGCTCGAGCGCAATGGCGAACTGAGGCGCATTCCCTTCGAAGTGGACCCGGTGCTCGAGATCACCGAGTTCGCCGACCGCGCGGTGAAGCGGGGCGGGCCGGCGCTGCTGTTTGAAAAGCCCACTGGCTCGGACGTGCCGGTGCTCATCAACGCTTACGCTTCCCTGCGCAAGATGGAAATCGCGCTGGAAGTGGATTCAGTGGAAGAGATCGCCGCGCGCATCGTCGAGTTCCTCGAGATGCGCGTGCCGGAAGGCCTGATCGGCAAGCTCAAAATGCTGCCCAAGCTGGCCGAGATGGGCGCGTTCTTTCCCAAGATCGTTTCCAAAGGACCGTGCCAGGAAGTGGTGCGCACCTCGGGCATGTCGCTCGCCCAGTTCCCGATTCTGAAATGCTGGCCTGAAGACGGCGGCCGCTTCATCACGCTGCCGATGGTGTTTTCGCGCAATCCCGATACGGGCAAGCGCAACTGCGGCATGTATCGCATGCAGGTCTACGACGACGTCACGGCCGGCATGCACTGGCAGACCCACAAGCAAGGCGCCGAGCACTACCGCCGGATGCGCCATCACGGGCAGACGCGCATGGATGTCGCGGTGGCGATTGGCGCCGACCCGGTGAGCATGTACTCGGCGATCCTGCCGCTGCCGCCCGATCTGGACGAGATGACGATCGCCGGCTTCCTGCGCCAAAGCCCTGTGGAGATGGTGAAGTGCCAGACTTCGGACCTGGAAGTGCCGGCGCAGGCCGAAATCGTGCTCGAAGGATACGTGGAGTTGGGCGAGCTGCGCACCGAAGGGCCGTTCGGCGATCACACCGGTTTTTATTCGCTGGAGGACCAGTACCCGGTTTTCCATTTGACTGCCATCACGCACCGCGAAAAGCCGATTTACGCGACCACCATCGTGGGGCCGCCTCCCATGGAAGACTATTACATGGGCAAGGCCATCGAACGCATTTTCCTGCCGCTGATGCGGCTGCAACTGCCGGAATTGCGCGATATCGCGATGCCGGCCGAAGGCATCTTCCACAACCTGATCCTGGTGTCCATCCGCAAGTCGTACCCCGGCCACGCGCGCAAAGTGATGCACTCCATCTGGGGCACCGGCCAGGCCATGTTTTCGAAAGTCATCGTGGTGGTGGATGAGGACGTCGACGTGCAGAACTTGAGCGAGGTCGCCTGGAAGGCGCTCAACGCTATCGATCCCGAGCGCGATATTGAATTCGCGATGGGCCCCGTGGATTCGCTCGATCATGCGAGCCGTTTGCCGGACTACGGTTCAAAGATGGGCATCGACGCCACCCGCAAATGGCCCACCGAGGGCTTTACGCGGCCATGGCCGGGGCTGATCGAAATGTCCGCCGGCGTGAGGAAAAAGGTGGACGAGTTGTGGAAGCGGGCTGGGCTGTAGGGTGATCAAAGAAAAATAGGGGGTCGGTTTCCGAGAAGCGTACAAACGGATAGAAACATTCAGCAGATCCGCCAGCCCCCTGAACGCATAAAACGCCCTGCCAAGTGCAACTCACCGGAGGCTTCGCAGGACCGCCCCAGCACCGCGTTCACCCGCGTTCATCCGTGGCCGATGCTTTGGTACGCGCCAAGGCAAGACATTAGGTTCCGTGCGCGCGCCCTATCGGAAAACCATGTGGCCCGGCTCGACCTTGCGCGAGGCGCACCAATCCAAGTAGAGGCGCCCATAGCTCGCGGTGATGTAATCCTGCTCGCAAAAGCCCAGGCGCCGGGCCATCCGGTCGATCCAGCGCGGGCTGCCTTCCAGTTCGAGGTAGACGCCGATCGGCGTTTCATCCAGCGTCGCCACGCCGGAAGTGCCGGGAAGGCGGAATTCGGTGCGGTACTTTTCGTAACGAAACGCCGGCTGATAACCGAGGCGCTGGAGAATCAGGCCGCATGTGACGGCGCTCGAGAGAGTGACTTCCAGTTCCTCGCGGGTTTTGTATTTGGCCGCCAGCGGTGCGCCCTTAAAGGTGAAGGTGTCTGCGCCAGGAGTCTCGCGCACGCGCAGCAGAAGGTTCGCCTGGCGCAGGCCGCGCTCCGCCGTATCGAAGACCGTGTTGGCTTCGAAGAGGCGGCGGCGCGCTACACGAAATCCGGCCTTGCGCAGCAGGCGCCGCGCGGCCGCCACGTCCGGCGCCGCCAGCTTGATTTCGGTTTCTTGGCTTCCGCGGAGCATTTGTTGAGTCGCGGCCCGTTCAGTCGCCGCGATGGTTGTCGAGAAAATCGCGGTCCACCGGCTTGCGGCCGCGAAACCCTTCATCCACTCCGTGCCAGAAGCCGATGCCCGGCTCGCCCAGCCGCCAGCACAGGTAGACTTCATCGCCGCGCAGCAGGGTTGGGAAGTCCACCAGGCCAGTGTCCAGGTCTTTGATCACGCAGCCCAGGTTCTGCACCTGCTCGATGGCGGCGCGCAGATGGGAGGCCGCGGTTTCGCTCCGCGTCCGAACCGCGCTGACGCGTCCGCGGTCCAGGTTCACGCCGCCCATCAGGGCCACGCGTTCGCGATACTCGATGAGTTCGCCCTGCGCCTGCTCGAGATCGCTCTTGAGGTCGATGGCACTCCGCAGCAACGGCTCCACCCGCGACAGCAGCCGCTCGGCCTCGGTCAGGGTGAAGCGCTTGGGCATGATCAGATGCCGGACACCTGAACCGACATGGTGCGGCTGCGCGGGCCGTCGAATTCCGCCAGAATGATACTCTGCCAGGTGCCCAGCAGCACGGCGGAATTGCGCACCTGCAAGGAAAGCGCTTGCCCCATCAGCATGCCGCGCAGATGCGAATCGGCGTTCCGGCGATCGCAATCGCTGTAACGCGGATCGTTGTGCCGCCAATCGCCGTCGCGGCGCACCAGGTCTTCCAGGACCGTGCGTACGTCGGCCAGCAGGGCGTCCTGCCACTCGTTCAGGAAGACGGCTGTCGTCGTGTGCAGCGATTGCAAGTGAACGATGCCGTCGCAGACGCCGCTCTTCCGCACGATGTCATTGATCCGGTCGGTGACGTTGATGAGCTGCACGCGGTCGTTGGTGATCCAGTCCACCACGCGGTGGAAGATTTTGTACGACGAAGACGGCGTCGCTTCGGCCGCCGCTGCCGCAATGGACCCGTTGTGAGCATTCATGGAAGTTTCCACGCCCCCCTTTACAGTTAAGATGCGCCGGCCGCGCATCCAGTAACAAAAAAGGTAGCGGCCGTTTTTCTTCAGTATAGCGCCGGCCGAAAGGGACGCCTGGGATGTGGTGCCCATGGCGACGCCTCCCAGCCCCGAGACGCGGCGGAACGGTGCTGGCGGAACGTCTTGCGTTCCGTGCGGGCCTGGACTTACTCTACTGCGGAGCTTGATTCACGCCCGGCGTTGGAACGTAAGATCCCTTCTTGCGTCGCGCACCTGAAGCGCGCGCACTTGACCACCGCGCCGCTCCGGCGCGATAATAAGATATCTTATTAAGGAGTCTTTGTATGGCGCGACAGGACGCGTTACAGGGATCGCTCCCGCTGCTGGTATTGAAGATTCTCGCCCGCCGCGGGCCGCTCCACGGCTATGGCATTGCCCTCCGGATCGAAGCCATGTCGGAGGACATTCTGCGGGTCGAGGAGGGCTCGCTCTATCCGGCGCTCCATCGCATGGAAGAGGCCGGCTGGATCAAGGCGAAGTGGGCCACCACCCAAAGCAATCGCCGCGCGCGGACGTATGACATCACCGCCGCCGGGCGAAAGCAATTGGAAGGCGAGCTCATCCGCTGGCGCTCGATCACGGCGGCGGTGGACGCGGTTCTGGAGCAGGCGTAGGAGTGGCGACCGCCGTTGTCACAGAGTTCCGGACAGGAGGAATCGATGTCCTGGCTATCTCGATTAACGCCAAAAATTAAAACGCCCGTCTCGCGCTAATTTAAAACGCCCGGATACCAGTCGCACCTCGCCTGATCCAGGCCTATCTGACGACTATTTGTTGATCGCTATGTCCCTTTACTTATGCGCGGATGTATACCACGGTTCTCCAGGTCGCTCGGATTCGTGAAAAAATTACTCGCCCGGCCTCGTTAGGTGAGGCACACAAAGAGGTTGAATTAACACATCTCCCATGTTCTCAGTTCCGTAACCGGCGTGGCAGACAAGGTGCTCAGTATGTTGCCAAGTGGCGAGACACGTTGATGCGGCCCGCCCAGGAGGGTAAGTAAGTTATGACGATAGAAAGCGGCAAGTTTGAGGATAAGCCAACCGAGGGCAGGTCGCCCCGGCCCGGGAGAGGGAACCTTTTTTGGTATACCGCAACTGCGCTTGCCCTGGCGGCCAACGCGGTTCTCTTCGTGAACATCCACCAGCTCGGAGTCCGCGTCGCTCAGCAGAGGGACGCTACCGCGGTGCAGATCGCCAAGCTGGGCGACCTGATCGCGCAGAAGGATGCGGCAAGCAGCCAGCGCCTGGAATCCGTCGCCCGGGACGCGCATGATTCCGCCATGGCGGCCGCGGAGCAAGCCAAGGCCGATTTGCGTCAGACCAATGCCAGCCTGGCCGCCAGGATCGCCCGGGAAACCAAGGCCGAGCAGGAGGCGCAGCACGAGGCGCAACAGCAGGTGGCAGACCAACTGGATGAATTGAAGCAGGCCACCAACACCGCCAACTCGAAGCTCGAACAGATTAGCGGCGATGTCAGCGGCGTCATGGGAGACGTCAAGAGCGCCCAGTCGGTGCTCGAACAGCACGGTTCCGAGCTGAAGCGGGTTACCGGCGACATGGGCGTGATGAGCGGCCTGATCGCCACCAATTCCAAGGAGCTGGCTGAGTTGCGAGAGTTGGGCGACCGCAACTATCTGGAATTCGATCTGAAGAGGAGCAGCACCGCGCAAAAAATCGGCGGCATTCAATTGCAACTCGCCAAGGCCGATCCGAAGAGGAACCGGTTCACGCTGGATGTAGTGGCGGACGACAAGCGGGTGGAGAAAAAGGACCGAACCATCAACGAGCCGGTGCAACTGTACGTGGCCGGCAATCGCCAGCCCTATGAAATTGTCGTGAACAATGTCAAGAAGGATGAAGTAACCGGATACCTCGCCGTTCCCAAGGTCACCATGGCGAGGCGGTAGCCGCCGCCCTTGCAACATCATCTAAGCCCGGAGGGCGATAGAGAGTAGCCCACTGCGTATAGGCCGTGGGTCCAGGTCGCAACCAACATAGCCCTGTGGGAGGCGTAAGAGTTCTGCCGGCGGGAAGCTCTTACGCCCTCCCGGGGTTCTTTGCGTTCATCCGCTTCCTACGCCTTCCGGGCCCGCCGCGCCGATCAGCCGCTGCGGCGATTACGCACGTTTTCACCCCCGGATGGGCCCTCACAGGTGTATGATCCCGCGCTGGATGGCCACCGTCGCCGCCTGCGTGCGGTCCTGCGCGCCCAACTTGCCGAGAATGCTCTTCACGTGGTTCTTTACGGTGTGCTCCGCGATCCCCAGGCTGTAAGCGATCTGCTTGTTGGCCAGGCCTTGCACGATTAGGCCGAGGACTTCCAGTTCGCGCCCGCTCAGATCGGGACGCGGCATCTGCGCCGTCAGCGCCGCAGCCACCGCCGACGGCAGATAGGTGTTACCGGCGTGGACGGCGCGGATCGCCTTGAGCAGTTCATCGTGCAGCACGTCCTTGGTGAGGTACGCCTGCACGCCTGCCGCCATCGCGCGCCGGATGTCTTCGTCGCCGCCGTAAGTGGTCAGCGCAATCATGCGCGCCTTGGGAAACTCGCCGCGAATGGCGTTCGCCGCTCCCACGCCTCCCATGACCGGCATGCGCAGGTCGAGCAGCGTCACGTCCGGCCGGTGCTGCCGGTACAGTTCCACCGCCTGCTGCCCGTTGGACGCCTCGGCCACCACCTGCATATCCGGCTGCATGTTGACGATGGTGGTGACGCCCACCCGCGCCACCAGGTGGTCTTCGGCCACCAGAATGCGAATCGGTTCGCTCATGGCAACGGCACGCTCACCTCGACTTCGGTCCCTGCGCCCGGCTGGCTGGCCAGACGCAACTCGCCTCCCAGCCGTTCGGCGCGCTCGCGCATGCCGATCAGCCCAAAGTGGCCCTCGTGCGCGGCAAACGCGTCGCGCTCCTCGAAACCCCGCCCGTTGTCCACAATCCGCAGACGCAGGCTCTTAGGCTCCCGTTCCAGTTTGATACCAATCCGGCTGGCGTTGGCATGTTTCATAATGTTGGCGACCGCCTCCTGCGCGATGCGCAACAACTGCTGCTCCATTTCCTGGGGAAGCGGCTGCCGGTCGCCGCTCGCCTCTACCGACATCTCCACCGCCTGACCCGCCGTCCACGCGCGCGCGCCCGCTTCGAGCGCCGCCGCCAGGTCCCGATCCTCCAGCACGGACGCCCGCAGGTCCATCATCGAGCGGCGCGCTTCGGTCAGGCTGTGGCGCGCCATGCGCCGAGCCATCTCCAGATACTGGCGCGCCGGCGAGTTCTTCTCCGGCATGCACAGGGCGACCGCGTCGAGCTGCGACGAAATCCCCACGAACCCTTGCGCCAGCGTATCGTGGATTTCCCGCGCCAGCCGCGCGCGCTCTTCCAGCACCAGCGCGAAGCGCGACCCGATCTGCCGCACCCGCATGCGGAACCCCAGCCACACCAGCCCGCCGAGCAGGGCCACCGCCAACACGCGGAACCACGCCGTTTCGTAATAATGCGGCAGCAGCACGAAAGCGTAGGCCGCCTCGGCCGCGGGCGCACTGGGAACCTGGGCGCGCACCACGAAGCGATAGCTCCCGTGCGGCAGACTGTTGTAATTAGCCAGACGCCGGCTGCCGGCGCGCACCCAATCGCGGTCCAGGCCTTCCAGCTTGTACCAATACTGCACCCGCTCCGGCGCGCTGAAATGCAGCGCGGTATAACGCACTTGCAACCGGTCCGCGCCCGGCGCCAGCCTGGCCGGCCGGCCCAGGTCCACCGGCGCACCGCCCGCCGTAATCTCCACCACGTGCACTACCGGCGCGACGCGAGCACGCGGCGCGTCCCGCGGATCGTAGACCGCCATCCCGCCGGCGGTCGGGAACCAGATGGCGCCCTCGCGCAGGCGCACCCCGCCCGCGCTGGCCGGGTATTCGGGCGCGCATTGCGCGCTGCGCAGGCCGTCCGCCACGCCGTAGTTCACCGGCTCCAGCGTCTTCCGCAGGCCCGCCGCGAACTCGCGCAACTGGCTCTTCGGCACGTGGCAAATACCCCGCGTGGTGGCCAGCCAGAGCGACGCGCCATCGTCGATGATCTTGGCCACGTTATCGCTCAGCAGCCCATCCTTCTCGGTGTATCGCACGAACCGGCCGTCGCGAAACGAATTCAGACCGCCGCCGAACGTGCCGATCCACAACGTGCCGTCGGGGTCCCGGTAAATCGAGCGCACGGCGTCGTTGGAAAGCCCGTCGGCGCTGGTGAACTGGCGCCGCTCCTCGCCGCGGACGCGCCAGAGACCCTTGCCCGACGTGCCGGCCCACACCGCCCCATCCTGGCCCAGGCACAGCGTCACCAGCAACCCGTTGGGCACCGGTTCGCCGGGCTGGACGATCTCGAAGCGGCCGCCGTCGCCCCGTTCCAGGCCCGCCGGCGTAGCCAGCCAAATCCGTCCCGCGCCGTCCTCCAATGCGTCATACACGTTGAAGCGGTGGAGCTGGTCCTCTGGCCGGTAGACACGGAAAGAATCGCCATGCATGACGGCCAGGCCGTTGCGCGTTCCAATCAGCAGGTCGCCCAAGTGGGTTTCGCGGATGGAATAAATCTGGTTGTCGGGCAGCCCGTCGCGCGCAGTATAAACCCTCCGCTCGCCGCCGGCAGCCAGCATCAACCCGCTCTCGTGGAATCCCACCCACACGCGCCCGGCGCGATCTTGAAACGCCGTGGTGGGATTGACGCTCGGCCATCCTTCGCTTCGGCCGTACACGGTGAACACCTCGTCGCGCAGCCGGCTCAGACCCGAGTTGTCTCCCACCCACAGGTTGCCCTCGCGGTCGCCGGCAATCGAGCGCACGGAAACCACTCCGGTCTCCGCCAGCGCGGCCGTGAACCGGTGGCCGTTGAAGCGCGCCACGCCGCGGTTGGTCCCGGCCCAAATGGAGCCGTAGCGATCGCACCACAGGGCGCGCACCATCGGATCGGGCAATCCCTCGGCCGTCCGGTAGCTGCGCACAGCGCCTTCGGGCGAAATCGCCAGCACGCCGCCGCTGGAGCCGATCCACACGGTGCCGTCGGCGCCCGCCACCATACAGGTGACGAACCGTCCCGCCAACTGCGCTTCCCCGATCGCCAGCGTAAACCCCTGGGCCGACAACCGCCCTACGCCGTTCATGCCGCCTACCCAAAGCTGGTGGCGGCGGTCCTCCACGACCGCCCGCGCCGCAGTGACCGGTAGCTCCTGGTCGGGCGCGTAGTTGGTGAAGCGTCCATTCTCAAAGCGGCTCAGGAATTTGCCGGCTACAATCCAGAGCGCGCCTTGGTGATCGGCGAAGAGACTCGTGATGGAGTCGTCGGGCAGACCGTGCCTGGTCGTGAACGTGCGAAATCGCTTGTCGCGGTACTCGGTGAGCCCGGCTGCGGTGCCGATCCACAATGCCCCATCGGCGGTTGCCGCCAGCGCGGTGATGTAGTTCGCCGGCAGGTCGCCGTCGCGTTTGTCGAAGATGGTGAACTCGTACCCATCGAAACGCGCCAGCCCTTCTTCTGTCCCCAGCCACAAGTATCCGTCGGCGGTCTGCGTAATGGCGCGGACGGTGTCCTGCGGCAGCCCGTCGGCTTGGGTCCAGACCGTGCGCGAATACTGCGTCAGGCTCCGGAACGGATCGAGCGCCAACGCACCAGGCGCGGCGCCGGACACGATCGCCGCCAGACAGCATCGAGCGATAGGGACCTGGAGCCGCATAAGCGCTTTCGCCCAACAGTATAGCGCCTGGATTTCTATTCTGACTTCTGTCTCCGCTCTCCTGTCTTCCCGGACCAAGTGTCTCCCACCGAGCCCCGCGCCGTGCCACTATAGTCTCTTACTATGTGGCTCGGCATCGATATCGGCACCGGGGGCTCGCGCGCCCTGCTGGTGGATGAGCACGGCGTGGTCCGCGCCGGTTGTACCGCTCCTCACGAGGACATGACGATGGCCCGCCCGCTATGGGCGGAACAGCGCCCGCAGAACTGGTGGGACGCCGCCGTCTCGGCCATCCGCCAGGCGCTCGCCGCCGCCAAAGTCTCCGGTAGCCAGGTCAAAGGCATCGGTCTCTCAGGCCAGATGCACGGCCTGGTCATTCTCGACCGCGACGGCCAGGTGATCCGCCCGTCGCTGATCTGGTGCGACCAGCGTTCGCAGCCGCAGGTGGACGCCGTCAACGCCAAGCTCGGCCGCGACGCCATCCTCCGTTACATCGCCAATCCCGTGCTCACCGGTTTCACGCTGCCCAAGCTGATCTGGGTGCGCGATCATGAGCCGGAGAACTTCGCGCGCGTCCGCCAGGTACTGCTGCCCAAGGACTACGTGCGTTTCCGCCTCACCGGCGATTACGCGACCGAGGTCTCCGACGCCTCCGGCACCGCGCTGTTCGACGTTGTGAACCGCCGCTGGTCGATGGAGATGATGGATGGCTTAGGCCTCGACCGCGCCATTCTGCCGCGCTGTCATGAATCGAAAGAAGTCACCGGCGTAGTCAGCGCGGAAGCGGCCGCGTTGACCGGCCTCGCCGCCGGAACCCCTGTGGTGGGCGGCGGCGGCGACCAGGCTTCCAGCGCCGTTGGCAACGGCATCGTCGAACCCGGCATCGTCTCCTGCACCATCGGCACCTCCGGCGTGGTCTTCGCCCACATGGAGCAGGTGGCGTACGACCCGGCCGGCCGCGTCCACACCTTCTGCCACGCCGTCCCGGGTAAGTGGCACGTGATGGGCGTCACGCAAGGCGCGGGCCTCAGCCTGCAATGGTTCCGCAACCAGCTCGCCCCTGGCGCATCTTACGACGCGCTCACCGCCGAGGCCGCCCAATCGCCGCGCGGCGCCAACGGCCTGTTCTGGCTGCCTTATCTGATGGGGGAGCGCACGCCGCATCTGGATGCCGCGGCCCGCGGCGGCTGGATCGGCCTCACCGCCGGCCACAAGCGCGCCGACTTGATCCGTGCCGTCATCGAAGGCGTGTCTTACAGCTTGTGCGACTGTCTGGAAATCGTCGAGTCGCTCGGCGTGCCGGTCGCGTCCGTGCGCGCTTCCGGCGGCGGCGCGCAGAGCCCCTTCTGGCGCGGCCTGCTGGCGTCGATTTTCAACCACCGTGTGGTCACGCTCGAAACCCAGGAAGGCTCCGCTTACGGCGCCGCCCTGCTGGCCCTGGCCGGCACCGGCGCCTACGCCAGCGTCCCCGAAGTCTGCCGCGCGGTCATCCGCGAAACCGAATCCGTCGCGCCTGTCGACGCCGATGCAGCCTTCTACGCGAGAGCCCACCGCGTGTACCAGGCGTTCTATCCGGCGCTAAAACCGCTGTATGGGGAGATCGCGGGATTGGGGTGAGTCTGCCATTTATCTGCGCAAGGGGTTGATATGCGAGTCTGGGATGGACCTTGACTGAACCGCCCGGTTCAGCCGGAACCGGCTGCAACGTGAGTTCGTGCTAGCTCCAGAAGTCGGTGCAATGGAGGTGTCATGAGCCGTGTCGAAGAAATCGAGCGGGCCATTCAGGATCTGAGACGAGTTTGCCCAAATCGCCCAGCATGTTCACGCACTCGAGCAGGAGCGCGGGACGCGCAACTGGATCGGGACGCAAGCAGCGGCGAGCTCGATTTTCTAGTTGCGGAAGCGCTGGAAGACCGCAAACAAGGGCGGCTCAAGGACTGGCCCGATCCAGCGTGAGGTCCCAAGCGAGTCCCCGATTTTGGCAACTATTCCGGAACCTTCCCACGGACATTCAGCGCCTCGCCGGGAAAAACTACCACCTGGAAGGCGAACCCGCATCACCCGTCTCTCCGATACCGGCGGCTGCAGGGCCGCGATGACTTGGTCAGCGTGCGTATCGGCGATCATTACCGTGCGCTGGGTTTCTTAGAAACCGATGTCGTGATCTGCATCTGGATTGGCAGCCATGCCGAATATGATCGACTGATTCACGGCTGATATATCAATGCCCCCGCTTCACCGCCCCGCTTCAATCCTATCCATCAGCGCGTGCAGCAGAAACTGGTGCGCTTCCTGTATGCGGGCGGTTACGGAGTGCGGCACCAGCAGGACGCAACCGGCAAGGTCCTTCGCCTCCCCGCCGCCGCGGCCCAGAAAAGCGATCGATCGCAGCCCCAGTTCCCGCGCGGCCTCGAGCGCTCGCAGAACGTTGGGCGAATTGCCGCTCGACGTGAACACGATCAAAATGTCGCCGGCTTTCCCCAGCCCGCGCACTTGGCGCGCAAAGACCTGGTCATAGCTGTAGTCGTTGCCGATCGCCGTCAACAGGGTGGTGTCGGCGTTGAGCGCCACCGCCGCTAGGGCCGGCCGATCGTCAACGTACCTTCCCATCAGCTCCGCCGCGAGGTGCTGCGCATCCGACGCGCTGCCGCCGTTGCCGCAGGTCAGCACCTTGCGGCCCGCGTGCAGCGCCTCCACACACCAGGCAGCGGCTGTCTCCAGCGCCGGTTCGAGCGGCAGCAGCGATTCGTAAACCGACGCCGCCTCCCGCAGGGCTTTCTGATACTGCGTCTCGCCAATCATACGTCCAACCAGTGTAATGCCTCACTCGCCTACCCGCCAGCCAAGGCTGATAGGCGCGCGTGGCGCCGGGCGCGGCGGGGCTGGAGGTTTCCTTCGTGGTCCCGGATTCCGCGGCATCGGAGCGTCCCTTATACTGACAGGTACGGGCCCATGCTGAGGTTTTCGCTCCGCGATCGCCTCCGGTTTTGCCTGCCGCGCTGGCCACCAGTAGAGATGCCGTTTCGACCACTCTTTCTTCTGTTGCTGGCGGGAACCGCCCTCGCGCAGAGCGATTTTGGTGAGCTGCGGCTTACCGTCACCGATTCCAGCGATTTGCCCGTGCGTGGCCGCGTGCAGGTGACCAGCCAGGCAAACCAATATAGTCGTCACTTTCAAGCCGATGCCGAAGGCCACCTCGCCGTCAAACGCCTCCCGTTCGGCGCCTACACGGTGAGCGCCAGCTATCCGGGTCTTGCTTCCGCCTCGCAACTGGTCGACGTCCATTCGGTAATCCGCAGAGATCTGAAGATTGCCCTTGGCGTAGCGGAAGCGAGAACTGCGGTAAGCGTCAGTGCAGAGGGCACTCTACTGGACAACGGCAACTATGGCTCCGCCAACCGGATTGGAACCGCGACAATCGAGGACCGCATCGCCGCCACGCCCGGCCGCTCGATTGCGGATTTGGTGAACCAGGAGCCGGGCTGGGTGTTCGAAGCCAATGGAATTCTTCATCCACGAGCCGAGGAGTACCAGGTTCAATATGTGCTCGATGGCCTTCCCTTGACCGAAAACCGGTCTGTTGCCTACGTTCCCGATCTCGATGTCGACGATGTGCAGGAAATGAGTATCCTGACGGCGGGCTTTCCCGCCGAGTATGGCCGGAAGCTGGGCGGCGTTGTCGAAGTGCAAACGCAGCGCGACGCCCGCTCCGGCCTTCATGGCAAAGCCGTTGTTTCCGCCGGCACTTTCAACACTGCCATTGGGTACGCGGAGGGCGAATATGGTTGGGGACGCAACACTTTCACCCTGAGCGGGTCCGGTGCGACAACCGATCGCTACCTGGATCCACCCGTGCTACAGAACTACACCAATCACGGCACGCTGGTCGACCTGATGGCTCATTATGAGCGCGACTTGAGCGACAAGGACCGGGTCGGCGTCATCTTGCGCCGCGAACAGTCGAAGTTCGAGGTGCCGGACGAGATCGTGCAGTGGCAGGCAGGTCAGCGCCAGGATCGCCAGAGCTTTGAGAGCGCCGGGCAGTTTTCCTATGACCACATCTTCTCTCCGAATGTGCTCGCGCTTCTCCGCGCCATGACGCGGGACCTTACTGCCGGCTATTGGTCGAACGATTTGTCCACGCCCATGATCGCCGGCCAGAACCGCGCCTATCACGAGGAGTACGCCAAGGGAGCGATTTCCGTCCATTCGGGAATTCAGGAATGGAAGGTGGGCGGCGACTTCGACTACGCGTCGATTCAGGAAGCCCTCAGCTATCGGATCACCGATCCCGCGCTGTTTGATCCCAGCACGCCGCTTTCGTTCAATTTCTACGGTCACGCTCCGGATCGCGAGCAGAGCGCCTTCGCCCAGGACGAAATCCGTTGGAAGCACCTGACACTGAGCGGCGGCCTGCGTTACGATCACTATTCCTTGCTGATCAATCAGAGCGCGGCGAGCCCGCGCGCCGGAGCCGCATACTACTGGCCCTGGGCTAACATCGTTTTCCGCGCCTCTTATGACAGGATATTCCAGACGCCGCCGTTTGAGAATCTTCTGGTGTCGAGCTCTCCATTGGTTAGCAGCCTCAGCGACCAGGTTCTGCGGCTGCCCGTGCAGCCGGCGCGCGGCAATTACTATCAGGCGGGCTTCGGCCGGGCTTTCTTCCAACACATCAAGATTGACGGAAACTTCTACTGGCGCGGGTACCGCAATTACCCGGATGACGACCTGTTGCTGAACACGGGCGTCAGCTTTCCGATCACCTTTGCGCGCGCCAACATCTATGGGGCCGAGGTAAAGCTCGATCTCCCGCGCCGGGGTCCATTCTCGGGTTACATCAGTTACTCCAACGAGAGAGGGAACGGCTACTTTCCAGTTACCGGTGGTCTACTCCTGGGGGATGAAGCGGCGCAAGCCATCAGCGCCGGCAGCAGTGTGTTTCCGGTGTCGCAAGATGAACGCAACGCCGTCCGGACCCGCTTTCGCTGGGATGTCACCTCGCGCCTATGGGCGGCGATTGGCGGAACCTACGACAGCGGCCTGCCGATCGATTTCGAGGGAACTTACCAGGAAGCCGCCGCAGAGTACGGGCAGGCCATCCTCAACCGCGTAAACTTCTCCGACTACCGGCCCTTTCCACTGGTATCTCTGGACGCGTCTATCGGCGTGATCTTCCGCCGCTCGGAAAAGTATCCAGTCCGGTTTCAAGTCGATGGAACAAACCTCACCGGCGAAATCAACGTGATCGATTTCGCCGGCCTGTTTTCGGGGACCGCGATCGCGCCTTCCCGCGGCGTCACCGCGCGCCTGCAATTCGGTTTTTAGCGGGCGCCGCAGCCTGCCGAAACGCCCGGGATGTTGCACCGCCGCGCACAGCCGGCCGAAGGCGTGCCACACTCACGCCCCGTGGCACCTCTTGTACTTCTTACCGCTGCCGCAGGGGCAGGGATCGTTGCGGCCCACTTTTTGCCCGCCGTTCACTGTCTTCGGAGCGCTGCTGTCATCTCCGCCCGCGAATTGCAGGACTTGCAGCTCCCTTTCCTTCTTGCGCTGAATATTGCGCGTGAAGTCCTCCATGGTGCTCTTGGCAGCCTGGCGCTGCGCTTCCGCGGCGGCGGCGGCAGGCGTCGCGCCCGGCCCTGAAGGCCCGTTGGAAGACTCGCCATCGCCGCTTTCTTCCTCTTCGCCCTCTTCCGGAAACGGCATCACGGGGGTGTTCTGCGTCACCTGCAGGAAATACAGGTAGCGCACGGTTTCGTCTTCGATGCGGTCCATCATCGCGCTGAACAGCTCGAAGGATTCCTTCTTGTACTCCACCAGCGGATCTTTTTGCCCGTAGGCGCGGTTGCCGATGCCCTGCTTCAGCTCGTCCATAGACAGCAGGTGGTCCTTCCACTGGTTGTCGATCACGTTCAGCATCACCATGCGCTCGGCGTGCCGCATGGTGTCGGCGCCCACCAGCGCTTCTTTCTCCTCGTATTTCTGCTTCAGCTTTTCGGCGATCGCGTCGGCGATCTCGTCCTTGGTGAGGTTGCCCAGCTCCGCCAGGTCGATCTTGGCGCCGAACAGGCTCAGCACGTCGTTGCGCAGCGACCCCAGGTCCCAGGTATCCGGGTGCTTGTCGTTGGGACAGCGCATGTCCACGGTCTGTTCCACGATGCCCTGCATCATGTCCAGGATGTGCTCCTTCTGATCCACGCCCTCCAGCAACTGGCGGCGCATGCCGTACACGGCCTGCCGCTGCTTGTTGTTGACGTCGTCGTACTCGAGGAGATGTTTGCGCGCTTCGAAGTTCTGCACTTCGACCGCTTCCTGCGCCTTGGCGATGCGCCGCGTGATCAGCTTCGATTCGATCGGCACGTCCTCTTCCATGCCCAGCCGCAGCATCAGGTTCTGCATCCGCTCCCCGCCGAAAATGCGCAGCAGGTCGTCCTGCAAGGAGAGGAAAAACTTGGAGCTGCCGGGATCGCCCTGCCGGCCGGCGCGCCCGCGAAGCTGGTTGTCGATGCGCCGCGATTCGTGACGCTCCGTGCCCACGATGTGCAAGCCGCCCAGACCCACCACCACGTCGTGTTCGGCGTCAGTCTGCGCCTTGAAACGGGCAAATACCTCGTCCCATTTGTCGCGCCGCACCCGGTAGAACTGGTCGTGGTGCGTGAAGTAATAGAAATGTTCGTCGGCGATATACTGTGCCTGGTCTTCCGGCAGCCGCTCCGCCAGCTTGTCCTTCAGGCAGGCGTCCTTGGTCATGAATTCCGGGTTGCCGCCCAGCAGGATGTCGGTGCCGCGGCCGGCCATGTTGGTCGAAACCGTCACCACGCCCTTGCGCCCCGCCTGCGCCACAATCGACGCCTCCCGTTCGTGATTCTTCGCGTTCAGCACTTCGTGCCGTACGCCCATGCGTTTCAGGATGCCCGAGAGCCGCTCCGATTTCTCCACCGAGATGGTGCCCACCAGCACCGGCTGCCCCGTCTCAGTCACTGCCTTGATTTCCTTGGCGGCGTTGCGAAACTTCTCGTCTTCGGTGCGGTAAACCACGTCCTGGTTTTCCTTGCGGATCAGCTTGCGGTTGGTCGGAACCACCGTCACATCCAGGTTGTAGGTCTTTTGGAACTCAGCCGCTTCGGTTTCCGCCGTGCCGGTCATCCCGCCCAGCTTTTTGTACATGCGGAAATAATTCTGGAACGTGATGGTCGCCAGAGTCTGGTTTTCGCGCTGAATCTTGACGCCTTCCTTGGCTTCCACTGCCTGGTGCAATCCGTCCGACCATCGCCGGCCCGGCATCAGCCGCCCGGTGAATTCGTCGACGATCACCACCTCCGGCCCTTCGTCGCCGTCCCGCACCACGTAATCCCGGTCGAGCGCGTACAGCACGTGCGCGCGCAGCGCCTGCTGCACGTGGTGATTGAATTCGATGTAAGCCGGATCGTACAGGTTCGGTATATTCAGCAGCTTTTCGACCTTGAACACGCCCTCTTCAGTCAGCGCCGCGCTCTTGTGCTTTTCGTCGATCGTATAATCGCCGGTGGTGTATTTTTCTCCCGGCTCCCTGCCTTCGATCACCTCGCCGCGCACCAGCTTCGGGATGATGCGGTTAACTTTGTAATACTTGTCCGTCGATTCCTCGCTCGGGCCCGAGATGATCAGCGGCGTCCGCGCTTCGTCGATCAGGATCGAGTCCACCTCGTCGACGATCGCGTAGTGATGCCCGCGCTGTGTGCAATCCTCCAGCCGGAACTTCATGTTGTCGCGCAGGTAATCGAAGCCGAATTCGTTGTTCGTGCCGTAAGTGATGTCGGAGTTGTAGGCGTGCTTACGCTCCTGGTCGTCCAGGTCGTGAACGATCACCCCCACCTGAAGCCCCAGGAACTTATACAGCCGTCCCATCCACTCCGAGTCGCGCTTGGCCAGGTAATCGTTCACTGTCACCACGTGTACACCCTTGCCTTCGAGCGCGTTCAAATAGACCGGCAGCGTCGCCACCAGCGTCTTGCCCTCGCCGGTCTTCATTTCCGAAATCTTGCCCCGGTGCAGCACCATGCCGCCGATCAACTGGACGTCGAAATGCCGCATGTTGAGCACGCGCCGCCCAGCCTCACGCACCACCGCGAACGACTCGATCAGCAGATCGTCCAGCGGAGCGCCTTGCGCGATTCGTTCCTTGAACTCGATCGTCTTGGCGGCCAGGTCGATGTCCGCAAGCTCGCGCATCGACGCTTCGAGATCGCCGATCGCCGCCACGGTGGGCTGCATGGCCTTGATCTCGCGCTCGGTTTTCGTGCCAAAGATCTTGGCCAGGACGGTATCGACGATCATGCAGTTCTCGAGGAAGGGGAAAAGTCCGTAATCTCTATTTTACCCCGTACAGCCCGCCGGTCTCGCTGGTGAGGCCTAAGTGAGGCGGTGATTGGGTCCGTGACCGGGATGGCTGGGCAGGCGACAGTGGCAATGGGGATTCCCACGAGTAGGAGGCGTGATGGAGCCTGGCCCGGCTGATAGAGTAGAAGTTATGCGCGGGGGCGGTCTCATGGCGGTCCTGGGGGCCATTTTCGTGGCCGGACAGCCCGTGGCTGCGCAGCGCTACACCAGCCTGGCCGGGCACGTGCTCGACACCTCCGGTGGCGGCATCTCCGGCGCGGTGGTCACTGTCACCAACCAGGAAACCGGGTTTCGCCGCAGCGCGGAATCGGAAATTGGCGGAGCTTACGCGGTGAGTCCGCTCGAAGCGGGTGTCTACAAAATCACCGTGCGCAAGGAGGGCTTCCGCACCCTCGTGCGATTTGGAATGGCCTTGGCGGAAGCGCGGGCAGCCGCGGCCGATTTCGTGCTCCCGGTGGGCAGCATCCTCGAGACCGTCACCGTGGAAGGAACGCCGTCGCTGCTCGAGCGCGCGGACGCCGCGCGGGAAACCGCTTTCGACCATGACGAAATCGCCCGCTTGCCGCTCAACGGCGGGGGCCTGTTGCAGCTTCTGGATGCGGCGCCGGGCACCAACATCACGCCGGCTACGCGCGGGGAGGCCGGGCAATTCACCACTGCAGGGCAGCGGCCCAACACGAACTATTTCACCGTGGATGGGGTCAGCGCAAACAACGGCGTAACTGCCGGCGGTATTCCGGCGCAATCGACCGGCGGAACCTTGCCGCCGGTGAGCGCGTTCGGCAGCCTGGATTCGCTGATCTCTCCCGAAGTGGTGGAGGAGTTCTCCATACGCACTTCCAGCACCGGCGCCGAGATGGGGCGTTTGCCTGGGGCGCAGATCGCCATCACCAGCCAATCCGGCGCCAACCAATGGCACGGCTCGCTCGACTACCAATGGCGCAATGAAGTTCTGGCGGCCAACGACTGGTTCGCCAACCAGGCCAGCCTCGGCCAGGGTGCGGCGCGGCTCAACGGGATCAGCCAGACGCTGGGCGGCCCGGTCCACGCCAACCGCACGTTCGTGTTCCTCTCCTTCCAACACCTGGGCCTGACGCAACCTTACGTGTGGAACCAGCCCGTACCATCGCTGGCCGCGCGCCAGATGGCCGAGCCGTGGGCGCAGGCGGTGCTCGGCATTTACCCCGCGCCGAACGAGGGTGCGCTCACCGCGGGCATCGGCGATTGGGCGGGCCGCTCCGAGCAGCCCGCGTCTCTGACTGCCGGAAGCGCCCGCGCCGACCAGGCCATCGGCTCCCGCGTTTCGGTGTTCGGCCGCTACAGCAACTCGCCATCGAAAAACCAGTTCGGCACATTCCAAGTGAACCGCATTGACCTCGGGTTCCAAAGCGTCACCCTGGGACTGACGGCGCATCCCACCGCGCGTACCATCCTCACCGTGCGGGCCAACGAGAGCCAGTCCAGCGCGTACTCGTTGTGGAACGGCGGCGACGGCGCCACCGGGCCGGGATGCCAGTTGCAGCCGCTCACCACCACCTTCCTGCACGTCACCGAAGACTGCGATTACCTGGTGCGGTTCACCATCGGCGGAATCGGCCAATTGGTCTCCGGAAACGAAGGCACCCGCCGCCAGCGGCAGTTTCAAACCACCGGATCGCTCGAGTTCCATCTCGCCCGGAACGACATGCAAGTGGGCGCGGATTACCGGCGCGTCCTCGCCATCCGCCGCGACGCCACGCCGTCGCTGGGCGTGATTGCCGACGACGTCGCAGGCCTGGTAACCGAGCAGAACCTGTGGGTCGCGACGAGCGCGGCGGTGGACGAATCGGCCGGCGTGACGGAGTTGTCGCTGTGGATCCGGGACACATGGCGGGTCTCGCCGCGGCTTACGCTGACCGCGGGCCTGCGTTGGGAATTCAGTCCCGCGCCGGTTCCCGACGGCACCACCAAGTTCCTGTACTACGGGACTACGCCACCGGAAGTGTTGCCGTTTTCGCAGATCTCCTCTCTGTGTTGTCCCGTGGTCAACTCGCTGTGGCCGACTTCCTACCGTGACTTCGCGCCACGCCTGGGTCTCGCCTGGCGCCTCACCGGTAACGGTAAGACCGTCCTGCGGGCCGGCGGCGGCCTGTATTACGACTCGAGCATGAGCATCGCCGCCGATTCCATCAACGGCGGTCCGCTGAGCGTGGCCAGCTACATCGGCTCCACCGGACTGTATCCTTCGGAACTCAGTTACGCGTTTCTGCCCAGCCTGCGCCTGCCTGCCGCCGCCCAGTGGAACGTGTCGCTAGAGCGGGGATTGGGAGCGCACGACATCGTCTCGGCCGCATACGTCGGCTCCGCCGGCTACGATCTGATTCGCCGGGAAGTGGGAGGGGCCGGCAGTTCGGCCACTTCCTGGATTGCGCTGACCACCAACGACGGCCACTCCGCATACCACGCCCTCGAAGCGCAGTACCGGCGGCGTTTCACGGGCGGCTGGAACGGCCTCGCCTCGTATACCTGGTCCCACGCCATCGACAACGATTCGAGCGACGCGTTCCTGGTTTGGGCGGGCCCTTCCGCGCCGAGCGATCGCGGCGCCTCCGATTTCGATCTACGCCACTCCTTCACGGCCACGCTGAGCTACACCGTTCCACAGAGCAAACAGGAGAAGGGCTGGCGGCGGCTGGCGGGCGGATGGTCGGGCGATGCGATTTTGCGCGCGCGCAGCGGTTTTCCCATCACCGTGCTCGAAAGCGAGGAATACACGGGCATCACCCTGACCAACGCCTTTCGCCCGCTGCTCCTGCTCGACCAGCCGCTGTGGATGAGCGATGCGGACGCGCCCGGCGGCCGCCGTCTGAATCCGGCCGCGTTCGTGGTGCTGCCGAGCGGCCAGCAGGGCGATCTGGGGCGCAACGCCATCAGCGGGTTCGGCATGGCGCAACTGGACGTGGCAGTCAGCCGCGATTTCCCCATCCGCGAGAAGCTCGCGATCCAATTCCGTGTCGACGCATTCAACGCGCTCAACCACCCGAACTTCGCCGATCCGGTACGCTACCTGGACAACCCGCTGTTCGGCCAATCGGCTTCCATGCTGAACCTGATGCTGGGCACCGGCAGCCCCGGCAGCGGCTTATCCCCGCTCCTGGGAACCGGCGGCCCGCGTATGCTGCAACTGGGTTTGCGATTACATTTTTAGGCGGGGCAGGCGCTTTCGCCTGCCAACCGATCTTTTCCCAGCCCGTAAATCGCACTAGGGCCGGCGTTATGGCCCGACGATCAGCGCATCTACGTCGATGTAACTTCCCGTAGCTGCGGGGCTGTGGCGGCCCGTGGCGCGGATCGCCAGTTCGTGGCGTCCGGGCGCGAAGCAGCAGAAGGCAACGCGGTTTTGCCATTCGATGCGCGGCGAGTAAAGGTCCACCGAACCGCGAGTAACGCCATCGATGACGATCTCGGCGATGCCGCGGTTCCAGGCCTTGGTATAGACATAGGTCAGCGAATGGCCTTCGAAGGCGAACCCTGCTTCCGCGCCCGGTTCGAGCGTGTAGGTGAGCGTGCCGGACAAGGCGCCGCTCGAATCTTCGTTCTGTATCCAGTCGCCGCTAAAACGGATGCGAAGGTCGAAATCGTCGTACGTCCCGGCCCGGCACGTTTCGAGGGGCCGCTCGCGCACGCGGTCCCTGAGCGCGGCCGCGCTGGCGGACTCGCAAGCGGGGTCCAAGACGGTCAAAGAGTAAGCGCCGAACGTGCGATCTTTGATCGTGCAATAACTGAGCAATTGCGCAAGAGCGCCGGGTCGAATGCGCTCGCCGCCCGTTTCGCGCGTCACGAAATACCGGATGCGCCACTGCTCCATCAGGCGGATCATGGCGGGCAGGCGCCGGGTGGCCAAAATCGAGGTCTGGAGCGGCAGTTCGTGCCATTCATACTCGTGGGCATCGCCAGCCAGATCGGCGATGTCATTTTCCCGGGTGAGCAGCACCGCTCGCGCGGGGTACCGGCCGGCGGCGTAGCGCGCGACTTCGCGAAACGGCGATACTTCGCCCACCGCACGCGCGGCGCGCATCCACTCGAACGGCCGGTCCAGGTAAAAACCCTTGTGAGACCAGGACGACGAAGGCAGAAACCAAACGCCCAGCGCGGCGGCGGAGGCGAACAGGACGATGGCGCCGCGGTAGAGCCGCACGTGATGGTCGCGTGTCCAGGCCAGCACGGCGGCAAGAGCGGCAATCCACAACGGCAGCGACGCATAAAGGTAGCGGGCGTTGGGCTGCGCCCGCAGCACCAGCACCGAGGACACCAGCGCCACCACGGCGGCGCTCGCGGCGGCCCGGTTGCGCGCCGCCCAAACGCCGGCCAGAACCAGCGGGATCAGCAACAGGTATTGAAAGCCGAACGAGCCGTCCTGCCCTTCGTAATAACGGTGCGTGTGAAAGGTGAGGTCGAAAAGCGTGCGAAGCTGCGTCGGCATGTGAAATCGCGAATCGGTGATGATGGCCGGGGCCGGCGCCATCGAGCGGGGAAAGAGCTTGCCCAGATAGGGAAAAAACGGATCGCCGGTTTTCCGCCAGGCGATGAAATAGGGCGGCAGCGCCGCCGCCGCGGCGAGCGCCGCGGCCAGCCAGCCGGTGCCGGCCCGGCTGCGTTGGTGCCGCGCTTCCCAAATGAAGAACGGCAGCGCCGCCGCGACGAAAGCAACGGCGCCGAATTTTGTGGACAGCGCCGAACCGGCCAGTATCGCCGCCGCGAACAGGAACCGCGGGTTGCCGCTTTCGGCGTAGCGCCAGAGCGCCACCATCATCCCCAGTACCAGGGCCGCCAGCAGGTTCTCAATGAATAACGAACCGGTCGCCAGTTCGACCAGCGGCGTGGCGGCGAATAGCGCCAGCAGCAGCAAGGCCGCCGGCCGGCGCAGCCAGCGGCGAACGGCGCCGTAGAGCAGACCTTCGATGCCGAGCAGCCACGCCAGATTGAGCAGCCGGGCCGCCATTTCGCCGCCCAACAGGTAGACGATCGCAAACCCAAAGTCGGCGCCCATCGGTATCACCGCCCAAAGGAGGCGGGAAGGTTGGATGATGAACGCGTGGTGCGCGGCGATATTGGCGGGAACGGCCAGGTGCATCGCCAGGGCATCGGCGCCGTTCTCCGGCTTCAGCGTTACCAGCCAGTGCATGCCCAGGATGAAAAGCAGAAACGCCAGCGCGAGACGTTCCGCCGTGCCGCCGCGCGCCGCCGTCCCGAGCGCGGCGGCCACAGCCCGGCCTCTGCGCAATACGCCGCGCCAGCCGAGCGCCACCGGCGCCGCCAGCGCGGCCAGCCATACCGCCGGATAGTTTACCTGCAAGCGCGCCGTGAGATACATCGCGAAGACAAACAGCGAGCCGCCGACAAGCGTGGCCAGAAGCTGCGTCTCGATCCCTTCTTCGCGTGGCCGCAGCAGCGCGCAGCCCAGCGCGCACGCCGAGACGAGAAACAAAACCGGAGCCAGCACCGCCAGCGGACCAGCGGCCAGTCCGCTCAACACCAGTCCGCCCGCCACCACCAGCGGCACGAACAGCCATGGCAGAAAAATCAGCACCGGCAATCCAAGTAACAGCCACGCGGCAGTGTAATTCGCCAGATGCTCCAGGCCCGGCGGTTGCCAGATCTCCTGCGCGAACAAGTCGCCACTGGCGAAGCCGTAGACTTCCAGGCCCACCAGCGCCGCCGCCAGCGCGGCCAGCAGCCAGCCCAGCCACGGGCGTCCCTCGAATTGGCCGTGGCCGTTTTCCAGCCGGCCGCGCCGGAAGATGAATCCGCGCAGCACGAAGTAAACCTTCATCGAATCGACGACCGGGCTGAAATGCGACTGCGGATTCCCGGCTTCGCAAATGGTGCGGATGGGTTGCTCGACGATGCGCACGCCTGCGTGCTGCGCGGCCAGCAGCATTTCCAATTCGAACTCGCAGCCGTTGGCTGCGATGGCGGGCAGTTGGGCGGCCAGCGCCGCCGGAACGCCGCGCAGGCCGGTCTGCGTGTCGGCGAGCTTGCTTCCGATGGCGGCGCGCAGCACGCCGTGGGTCAGCAGGTTGCCGAAGCGGCTGGGCCACGGGACCTGGCCCGAAAAACCGCGCGCGCCCAACACCAGCGCGTCCGGCTCTGCCATCAGAACTTGGGCGATGCGGACGATGTTCGCAGCGTCGTGCTGGCCATCGGCATCGGCCGTCACCACGCCCGTCAGGCCGGGAAACGTGGCCAGCGCATACTGTATCCCGCTCTTGAGCGCTGCGCCCTTGCCCTGTTTAACGGCGTGCCGAATCAGGTTGACAAAGGGGAGCGCGGCAGCCTGTGCGAACAAATCCTCATACGCGGTGCCGCTGCCGTCGTCGACCAAGATGATGGCGGGAACCGCTCGCGCGGCCAGCGCCCGCACCAAGTCGAGCAGCCCCGCACCGGGACAGTATGCCGGTATGATCACCGCGTAAGCAATGCCGTCCGTCATGTCGTGCGCGGAAGCGCTGTCATAAGCGCCGGAGTGGCTCTCCTTATTCTATTCCCAGCTTCGCCCCCATCATGACCCGAGGATGATATCCCGACGCTTGCTATGCCTGTGTTCATCTCCATGCTCCGTGGCGTCAACGTTGGCGGTCACCACAAGATCAAGGTGGACGCGTTGCGCGAGTCTCTGCGAATCTCTCGGATTGCGCGACCCGCAGACGTACGTGCGGATCTGCAACGGGTTTCGCCCGCCGAGGAACTACTGTGTTTACGCCGTTACCGGCGGCACCAGGGTTTTAAGGAATTCGTGCGCCACGCGGAAGCCGCGTTTGTACTGTTCCGTGAAGTTGGCGCCTTGATACGCCGGATAGTAGAACTCGTCTTCGTTCTCGATGTTCATGGCTCCGGTGTAGCCAACTTCGGAAAGCACGGTGAAGAAGCCTTTCCAATCCATCGAGCCGTATCCGGGTAAGCGGAAACGCCACCAGCGGGCGTGGTTCACTGGCTGGATGCCGCCGCGTTTCAGTACATGCCAGAGAATCTCCGTGTCCTTGAGATGGACGTCGTAGATCTTGTCGGCGAATTCCCGAGCTGCCGCCACCGGGTCCATGAACTGCCACACCAGGTGCGACGGATCGAACTGCAGGCCCACGTGCGGGCTGTCCTGGAAGGCCTTGAAGAGCGCCTCCCATCCCACCGGCCCGGTGGCGATGTTTGGCCCGCCGGCGTAGGGCTCCCACAGGATGCGCACTTTGTTCTTCTCGCAGGATGCGAAGTATTTTTCGGTGTAAACCTTGACGATCTCATCTACCTGCTGCTGCAGCTCCATATTCGGGATGGTGCCGCTCTGCCCGCCGATGTTGGGGATGCCAAGTTTGCCGCACAGATCCAGGCATTTGAGGGTGTACGCGTTCTGGCGATCGCGTTTGGCGGGGTCTGGATCGATGTGGTTTCCGTCCACGGCCAGCGCGGAAATGTAGATACCGCTTTTGGCGATATTGTCCTTGATGGCGGCGATGGCGGCATCGTCCAGTTGGTCGGGATTGAGCCGGAGTTGCGCGCTGGTAAAGCTTTCGGCCTTGACGAACTCCAGGTTGGATTCCGAGTACTGCATCAGAACACCGAGCCTTGGTTTCCAATTCGGCGGGCGGTTGCGCTGCGCCTGGGCGCCGGCGGCCGCGGATATGGCGGCAAGAATGGTGCGTCGCGTGACGGTCACGACATGACGATACTCCGCCAGCGGGCGCCTGCGCAAGCCCCGGTTGATGCGGCGTAAGGGAACCTCAGTCACTGATGAAATCGAACTTTGTTTACCGATGTTTTCGATAACCGCATTCCGGCCGTCTTTCACCCGCCGGAAGCGGGGTAAAAGGCCCTGGCACGGGGCTTCCGTTATACTGGTCTGCAGAGACTCCCGCTTACCGGATTGCCGATGGCTGATATGAGCGTCATCTGGCTGCGCGTGGCCGCGGCGCTGTATTCGCTGGGCCTGCTGCACGCCATCCTCACCCTGGTTCGCCGCCGCGAGAACCTGTTCCGCGTGGCGCTGGGGGCGTTCTGGCTGGGAGCGGTCTTTCATTTCGTTTCCATCGTGGAGGAGGGCCTCAGCATCCATCACTGCCCGATCACGAATTTCTACGAAACGCTTTCGATGTGCGCTTTCCTGGTGGTGGTGCTGTACCTGTTCATTTTCTGGCGCTACCGGCTGGAGAGCTTCAGCGTATTCATTTTTCCTCTGGTCTTCGTGATGGCGTTGGTGGCGACGATGGGCAACCCGGTGAATTCCTGGACCAGCCCGGTGGTCCGCGACGCCTGGCTCACCGTGCACATCGTGCTGGTGCTGCTGGGGTTTGCGGCGTTGCTGTTCACCGCGGTCGCCTCCGTGCTGTACCTCTTTCAGGAGCGCGAGTTGAAATCGAAAAAGCCGCGCAAGCTGCACTGGCTGCCCCCGCTGGGCACGCTGGACGATCTGATTTGGAAGTCGATGGCGCTGGGCTTCGTGCTGATGACGCTGGCGGTAATCGTCGCCAGCACCTGGGCTTTCATCGAGCACAAGGAGGCCTGGATCAGACAACCGGCAATCGCCATCTCGTTTTTCACCTGGGGTACCTACCTGGCGCTGGTGTTCCTGCGGGTGACCGCCGGATGGCGGGGCCGCAAGGCGGCCATCATGACGGTGACCGTGCTCGGATTTTCCGCGCTGACCTGGGCCGCCCACGCGCACCTGGGCGGCATGCTGAAGCCATGAAGCTGTTGCTGACGGGAGTGAGCCACAAGACCGCGCCGGTAGAGGTGCGCGAGCTCCTGGCCTTCCGGGAGGAATCGTTACGCCGGGCGCTGGGCGCTCTCAAAGCCTGCGAAGGCGTCAGCGAAGCCGTCATTCTCTCCACCTGCAACCGCGTCGAGATCGTTCTCACCACCGAAGACAACGTTGATCCGCAGGCTATCGTCGACGGTTTTCTCGCCGAACAAAAAGCCGTCAGCGCGCAAACCATCGAGCCGCACATTTACCGGCGCCAGGGGCGCGATGCCATCCACCACCTGTTTCGCGTGGCAGCCAGTCTGGATTCCATGGTGGTCGGAGAGCCGCAGATTCTGGGGCAGCTCAAGACCGCGTACAACGCGGCCAAATCGAGCGGCGCGCTGTGCGGCTGGCTGGACGGGCTCTACACGCGCGCCTTCAGCGTGGCCAAGCGGGTGCGCTCGGAAACCGGCATCGGGCAGATGGCGGTTTCGGTGAGCTACGCCGCGGTCGAGCTTGCGCGCAAGATCTTCGGGTCGCTTGAGAACCGCACTATCATGCTGGTGGGCGCGGGCAAGATGTCGGAGCTGGCCGCCCGCCATCTGCGCCGCTCCGGCGCTTCGCACGTCTTCGTCACCAACCGCACGCCGGAGCGCGCCGCGGAGATGGCCGCGTTGTTTCAGGGCACGCCGGTCGATTACACGCGTTTCCTGGCGATGCTGCCGGAAGTGGATATCGTGGTCGCGTCTTCCGGCGCGCCGCACTACATCCTGCGCAAGGACGACATGCAGCGCGTGATCGCGGCGCGGCGCAACCGGCCCATGTTCCTGATCGACATCGCGGTGCCGCGCAACATCGAACCTTCGGTCAACGAAATCGACAACATCTTCCTCTACGACATCGACGACCTGGAGCAAGTCGTCAACGCCAACCTGCGCGAGCGGATGAAGGAGGCCGAGCGCGCCGAGGCGCTGGTAGTCGAGGAAGTGGACCGCACGATGGCGCGGCTGAAGGTGGCCGAGGTCACGCCCACCATCGTCGGCTTGCAGGAGCAGCTCGAGCAGATCCGCGCCAGCGAGCTGGACAAGGTGCGCCGCCGCTACGGCCCCTTCAGCCCGCAGCAGGAGGAAGCGTTGGAGGCGCTCACGCGCGGTATTATCAACAAGATCGCTCACGGGCCGATCACCGCGCTGCGCGCGCATTCTGCCGCACCCGATGGCGCGCACGTGGTGGCGGCCATTCGCAAAGCGTTTCACTTACAGGATTGAGGATGCTGGTCATCGCGTCGCGCGGCTCGCAGCTCGCATTGTGGCAGGCCCGCTGGGTGGAAACGAAGCTCGCCGCGCTGGGGCACGATTGCCGCATCGAAATCGTCAAAACCACCGGCGACCGCATCACCGATGTGCCGCTGGCGCAAGTGGGCGGCAAGGGACTCTTCACCAAGGAAATCGAGGAAGCGCTGCTGGACGGGCGCGCCGACCTGGCGGTACACAGTTTGAAGGACCTGCCCACCGAGTTGCCCGAAGGGCTGGCGCTGGCGGCGGTGCCGGAGCGCGAAGACGCGCGCGACGCGGTGGTGGGCAAGCGGCTGGCCGATCTCGCCCCCGGCGCGCGCGTGGGGACCAGTTCGTTGCGGCGCGCCGCGCAGTTGCGCAAGCTGCGGCCGGATGTCGAGATCGAATCGGTGCGCGGCAACCTGGATACGCGCCTGCGCAAGCTGGCCGAAGGCCGCTACGACGCCATTCTGCTGGCCGCCGCCGGATTGAAGCGGCTGGGATGGGAAGACCGCATCGCCGAGATTCTGCCGGTTGGAGCGATGTGCTCGGCGGTCGGGCAAGGGGCGCTGGCGATTGAAGCGCGCCCGGGCGGCGCCGGCTGGGAGGCTTGCCGGCCGCTCGATCACCTGCCCACGCGCGCGGCGGTGACTGCGGAGCGCGGGCTGCTGGCGGCGCTGGGCGGCGGCTGCCAGGTTCCGATCGGCGCGCACGCCACGGTGGAAGAGGGGAGCCTGCACCTGATCGCCATCGTTGCCTCGCCCGATGGCAGCGAGCTGATCCGCGGCGAGGCGCAGGGCGACATGTCCGATGCCGAAGCAGTGGGCCGGAAGCTGGGCGCCGATCTGCTGGCCCGCGGGGCGAAGGAGATTCTCGATGCGGTGTACGGGTGAACGTGGCGCACGCACTCGTGCGTGCAGCGTCGGCACTTCTGCCGCCGGACGCTACTCAGCGGTAGGACAGACGATCGCTTTTTGTCGTCTGTCATGGTGTCGCGCCTCGGTGAGGCATGACAGACCACGAAAGGCAACGGTTTGTCCTACCGGCGCCCAGGACTGCCCGCGCCACGGGCCTGCAATGGTGCTCCCGTGACACCCGCTAAGGTCTATCTCATCGGCGCGGGGCCGGGCGATCCGGAGTTGATCACCGTCAAGGGACGCCGCATCCTCGAACGGGCCGATGCCATCCTGTACGATCACCTAGCGCCCGATGCGCTGCTCGGTCTCGCGCCCGCGCACGCCGAGCGGCTCTACGTGGGGAAGAAGAAATCGGCGCACGCGTTTTCGCAGGAAGAAATCTGCGGCATGCTGATCGACCGCGCACGCCGCGGCCTCACCGTGGCGCGGCTCAAGGGCGGCGACCCGTTTCTGTTCGGACGCGGCGGCGAAGAGGCCGAAGCGCTTGCCGCGGCAGGCATCCCCTTCGAGGTGGTGCCCGGCGTCACCACGCCGCTCGGCATTGCCGCTTATTCCGGGGTTCCGCTCACCCATCGCGAGCACACCTCGGCGGTCACCTTCGTCACCGGCCACGCGGTGAACGCTATCGATTGGAACAAGCTGGGGCAGGCCGAAACGCTCATCATTTTCATGGGGCTCACCACCTTCGCGGAAATCGCTCGTGCGCTGATTGCGAGCGGCCGCGCACCGGATACGCCGGCCATGGCGGTGCGCTGGGCCACGCGGCCGGACCAGGAAACCGTCACCGGCACGCTCGACACGCTGCCCGAGTTGATTGCCGCGCGCGGCATGAAACCGCCCGCCACCATCGTGGTCGGCGAAGTGGTGCGCTTGCGCGAGAAGCTGAACTGGTATGAAAGCCTGCCGCTCTTTGGCCAGCGCATCGTGGTGACGCGCGCCCGTGAACAGGCCGATGCCCTGGCGGCGCGGCTGGAAGCATTGGGCGCGCACGCGATCGAGCTGCCCACCATCGAAATCCGCCCCGCCGCCGATCCGGCGCCACTCGACCGCGCCATCGCGAATCTCGCTTCCTATGACTGGCTGATCTTCACCAGCGCCACCGGCGTGCGCTGCTTCGTCGAGCGGCTCGATGGCTCCGCGTTTGATTGGCGTTCGCTACGCGCGCGCATCTGCGCCATCGGCCCGGCCACGCGCGCCGCGATCGAGGCCCTGCATCTGAAAGTGGACCTGATGCCCGCCGAGTATGTCGCCGAGGGCCTGCTCGCGGCTTTCGCGGATCACGACCTAACCGGCAAACGAATCCTCTTGCCCCGCGCCGCCGTCGCGCGCGACCTGGTTCCGGTCGAACTCGCTCGCCGCGGCGCGCAGGTCGATGTGGTCGAAGCCTACCGCACCGCGATGCCCGACGACGCACCCGCCCGCGCCGCCGAAGTTTTCACGCACAAGCCGGATTGGATCACCTTCACCAGTTCCTCGACGGTCCAGAACTTCGTGTCCGCCGCCGGCGCGGGAGTGTTAGAAGGCGTCAAGGTCGCGTCCATCGGCCCTGTCACCAGTAAGACCGCCCGCGAGTTAGGCATCCAAGTCACAGTCGAAGCCGCACCCTTCACCATCGACGGCCTGGTGGAAGCGATCCTGCGGAGACCGTAGGGCCCGGGCATGCCCGGCCCGCTCTCGCCGGATCACGGAGTGTCGCAGCCTCCGTGCCCGAAATTCCGTACTCAGTGCAAACAGAAGTTCGGCAGCAGACGCTGGCTTTGAAGCTCGCAATCTGAATTGGGCAAGCCAGCTAACGGTTTCATCCGTGAAACTCGCCACGAGTCGACGGTCCAGCAGAAGTAGGCCGTCTGAACAGGAATACTGAACGGCAAGAGCACAGAAAACCAGAATCCGAGCCTAACAGGCTGCTGAAATTCTCTGTTTTTTCGAACAAACAAGTGACCTGAAGAATGTTGTGGACGTCTTACTGTCATGCGCGGTGAAGACATCCAACAACAAGATCTGTTCAGCTACGGCTCACTGG